>Ga0180007_10000014_pt1 | contig 342579 bp, 336 predicted proteins | sample MM_PC_MetaG_FD_121122 | JGI IMG/M metagenome (GOLD analysis project Ga0180007, IMG submission 121122) | Groundwater microbial communities from the Aspo Hard Rock Laboratory (HRL) deep subsurface site, Sweden - MM_PC_MetaG | ecosystem: Environmental > Aquatic > Deep subsurface > Groundwater...
CCGGCATAAACCTGCTGCAGACAGCCTTCCCAGAAGGGATGGCAGGGGGCTTACGGTTCAGCCCCGGCGCGTTCCAGCATGACGTGGTGATGACCCTCTACGACCCAGAGATGGGCGCACGGTCGGAGCCGAATGGAACGAGTCGATCGGTGGGGCGGTCATTATGACCACCACCCGATAATTGACAGAACCTCAGTTAACGGTTAGTACTTTCGCGACACCCCTGGACCAAATGGTATCTCCCTGAGATGTATTCTTGGATGCATGGAGAGGGAGGTATTCACAGCGAATCCGTCATATGCTCGCTTTGGGCGCGTCAATGAGCCTCAGTGTTGTCCTGAATGCGGGGGTATATTAGTCAATCTATCTGGCTGCGTGTCCTGTTTGCTCTGTGGTCTATCCAGATGCGGCAACTGAATTGCCTCCTGTAGCTTCGCCAGTCCAATCTTGAGCATTCAAAAGGCTTAAGGTGTTGTTGGCACTTGCAGAGTGTGGTGATTGTATTGAAGCGAGATATCATCTCTGTTCTCGACATGAAAGACGATTTCGAGAAGATCCTCGAGAACGCACTCAACATGAAATCAGGACCAAAGAAAGGTCAGAAGAAGGACCCCCTCAAGGGCAAGATGCTTGGCATGGTCTTTGAGAAGCCGAGCCTCAGGACGCGAGTCTCCTTCGAGGTCGGAATGGCCCAACTGGGTGGACAGTCGATGTACATAGGCCCGGATGAGGTCGGAATCGGCAAGCGGGAGACGGTCTCTGATGTGGCGAATGTACTCAGCAGATACGTCGACGTCATAATGTATAGGGCGTTCAGCAACAAGATTATGCGTGAGCTCGCCGAGTACGCCCAGGTCCCGGTCATAAACGGTCTGGATGACCTGGAACATCCCTGCCAGTGCGCGGCTGATATGCTGACGATATTGGAGAAGAAGAAGAAATTCAAGGGCCTTCAACTGGCATATATCGGAGACGGCAACAATGTATGCAACTCGCTGCTATTGGGGTCTGCCCTATTGGGCATGAACATGCGCGCGGTCACTCCCAAAGACTACCGGCCGAACGCAGATATCGTCTCCAAGGCCGAGGAAATCGCAAATGGAACCGGCTGCAAGATCGAACTGATGTCGAATCCGTTCCAAGGGACCGAGGGCGCGGACATAATCTACACGGACACCTGGATATCCATGGGTCAGGAAGCTGAGAAATCTGCTCGTGAGAAGATATTCCTGCCTTATCAGGTAAACGAGAAGCTGGCCGAGAAAGCCAATAAGGACTGGATATTCATGCACTGTCTACCTGCACATCGTGGATACGAGATGTCCGCCGAGATAATCGACGGACCTCACAGCGTCGTGTTCGACCAGGCGGAGAACAGGATGCATGCGCAGAAGGCTCTCCTCATGGCCGCACTTTCGAAGTGAGCTGCATCTCTACGATGGTGTCCAGCTCCTTCAAGAAATCCTCTTTCCTGGAGGCCGGGATCGTTGCGCCAGCAGCGATATTGTGCCCGCCTCCAACACCACCCACTTTTTCCGCTGCCGCTCTGATAGCCACCGAGAGGTCCATGCCCCTTGCAACCAGATCCTGAGTTCCTCTGGCGGACGCTTTGGTCTTTATTTCGTTTGCGGAGTCCATGGAATCCGCGAATGCGACCATTGGTGCGGTCCTGTCGGAGCCGGCGTCACCCAACAGCATGCCCGCCACAGTTCCGACGATGGTCTCCTCTATCTCGTCTCCCGCATCGAAGTACTGAATGTTCCTCAGTCTGACGATTCCAATGCTCTTCGCGTATTCTATCGCCTGGCTCAGTGCGGATCTGTGATCTCTGAGTAGCATCAGCCCCCGTGCCAGTACATCACCACGGTCTCCAAGGCAGATCTCAAGGCCCGTCTCCGCGCTTCCGTGCCGCCCACACGCGTTCAGGAGGGTCGCGAATTCCTTCGCGTCCCTGACAGGAGACCCGCCCGCCTCCTTCTTCAGAACATAGACTTCACCTGTCAATCGTTGTATAGTCTCCATCTTGCGTCCCTTGAGACGCAGATGCTCTCGGAGGCCTGATATCAGCTTGTCCCTCTCGGCCTGAGTCAGCATGGACCATGACTTCCAGGTCTCTCCTTCCTTCGGTTCGATATCATGTTCCAGTATGAATCCAATGGCTCCCTGCTCGTTCCCAGTTATGCCTGGAAGGAATGGGTCTGAGGCGTATTCCAGCATCCTGTAAACGGGTCTCGTCTCTCGTCCGAAGAGGCGGAGATCCTCGAAGGCATCGAGCATTCCAGCGGAGACCGCGGCTGATATCATTGATCTATTGAGGCCAATCAATCTCCTGCTCTTCTGGTCCTGAAGGTCCCCGACACTGCCGACCACCGCGAGGTGCGCAAGGTCGATGTTTTTCTTGCTCAGTGCCAGAGCCACGAGGAATGTGGCTCCCGCTCCGCTCAGATCGTTTGCTCCAGACATGCCGTGTGACTGAGGGTTGACCTGTATCACACTGGAGAAATCGAACAGTTTGGCCTGGCCGTTCTTGGAGCCCGTCGCGTGCCCTGGCTCAGGCACGTGATGGTCCGATATGACAGTGAGTATGTCTCCTAGTTTGGATATCGACCCGCTTCCGAGATCAGTGTACCATACAAGATCCGGCTTCTCCGTCCTGATGGATTCGATGGCTTCTTCGTCGAGCTTCTTGAAGAAGAGGACCTTATGCTCTCTCCCGAGTCGCCTAAGGGCACCGCTCGCGATTGCGCCGGCGGATATGCCGTCTGCGTCTATGTGCGTAGCCACGACGATGTCGGTGCTGGATATGATTGCTCTCGCCGCTTCCTCAGCAGAGCGCCATAAGTCCCTGTGCACCGTCTCGATGACTTCATCGGCAGCATCCATCGTCAACCCAAGACCCCCATGTATGCCAGTACCAGGAACACGCCTATGCATACGCCAAGCAGTATTATAGTCTTGATCGAACGGCTCACGAGCAGTATGATTACCACGAACACGAGGATCGCCAAGATAAGTCCTAGAAGCCCATCCATTCAATCTACCCCAAGACCTCATCCGATAATCAATCTTTCATGAATGCGATGCGTTCGAATGTGGCATGTTTGAGTTTGCCATATGCATATTCCGATAGCGATTTCAGGTTCACGCAGTCAGCGGCATTGTATTCGATCAGTAAGTCCAGTGCGTTCCTCTTTCCCTGTCTCTCCCAAAGCCGCCAGAGATACACCGCTTCCGATCCTGTCATGTACTCGACTCGCTGGTCCCTTGCTATTCCAAGCTGCCTCTCTATCGCTTTGAGCCCGCCACTTAGGCCTAACTTGCGCAAGACATTCCTGAGGTCAACATGGGGCACATCGGGTATGGCTCCTGGGAATCGTGTTCTGAGGACGGGGAGATCGAAACAGGCGCCATTGAATGTCACGATCATATCCGCAGAGCCCAGGATCGCATTGAGCGAGCTGCCTGACAGGTTCTGGCCCTTGATGAGAGTGTGCATCCTCCTCCCATCGTATATGCCGACGACCGTTACCGGGGACATTATGGATATCCCCGTAGTCTCTATGTCAAGATAGATCGCATTGCCTGAGAAATCGGATAGGCATCTCCACAGCTCTCTCGAGGGTAGGTTGGATGCGAAGTATCGTGAATCCCGATCCTTGAGCCTCGTCTGTGCCTCCATTAGGGCGAGATCCATGTATTCCTTGCGGACGTCAGCGATGCCCCTCACTTTCTCTGTGGATACGAAATCCTTCCATGTGTGGATGCCTGACCTCCACAGCATAGTCTCCCTCGAAGCGCCTATGCCTTTGAGGAGAACGAAGCTATTCTCGAGCATATCGACTGCCAACTGCCTTTGACTGTATTTAAACAGCTACCCAGGTGAGCAAAAATAGTCGCAAAGGTTGTTAAGTTGGCTACACTTGTCCTCAGATGTGAGAGACGGTTTCAGACTTAACGATTCGATAAGACTGCTTCCTGGTGGAGCCGTGCTGCTGCCCGAAGCCAAAGCCCTCCTTATATCTGACTTACACCTCGGTTGCGAAGCGGCGCTTGAATACGAAGGCCTGAGCATTCCGAGGATACAGACTCGTCGTATCAGAGAGTATCTTACCGGGCTCATCGATAATCTGGATGTCTCCCGGATGATCATAGTGGGGGATCTCAAACACAATTTCTCGCGCAACCTAGTGCAGGAATGGCAAGATGTATCCAGTTTCTTATCCGACTTCTCCTCACGTCTGTCCATTGAGGTGGTCAAGGGTAACCACGACAATTACCTCGGGCTCATACTCCGAGAGCACTCGATACCTCTGGTGAATGAGATGGAGGTTTGCGGGATCCGTATCCTTCACGGACATCAGGGTTCGTTGGATGACCGGCCGACAATAATCGGTCATTTGCATCCTTCGCTAGTTCTAAGGGATACAGCTGGGGCCTCGGTGAAAGACAATTGTTTTCTCTTCAACGAGCGTCAGTATATCCTGGTCCTGCCTGCCCAGAGCATATTGGCGGGAGGCGTCGATGTCGTCAGACAGTCATCGTCGGACACGATATCCCCACTCATCGCGGAGGGTGGTCTTGGCGGTTTCGTCCCTATCGTATTCACTGGCAACAAAGCATTGAGATTCCCTGAGATAAGAAAAATAAGGGAAAAGGGAAGGGTTTAGAATGCCTTCTTCTTGGTCTCTGCTGGTCTCTTGAAAACCTTCCAGGTGGCTCCTTCCACTGCCTTGTTTGGTATGACGTAGTAGATGCCATCATCCCCCCTGATTCTGGTCTTCCGCATGTCAACATCAACCACGGTACCTTTCACTCCCGCTGCCTCTACCTCGAACCCCTCTCCGAAATCCTTCTCTCCCAAGAGGAATCCTCCCGCGACGAAATCGCCAAGGACATTGTTCATCGCCAGGCCTATAGCCAATGCTATGAATGCAATCGCGGCGCCAAGGGCGAGTGCGATCTGTGACAGACCTATCATCTCAAGGAACGCGACGAGAATCGTAAAGAGCATGAGGGCATAGATCGATTTTACGATCAGGCCACCTATCTTCTTGTCCAGAGGGCTTCTCTGCATGACTGTCGTCAGCAGTCTTCGTATTAGCATGATGATCGCCATCGCGACTACGAGGAATATCACCGCGCCGACCACTAGCACGATCGCATTCGGTATGCCTGCGAGAAGGTTATCTTTCAGATTCTCCCATATCTGTTCGATGAACTCAATCACTCCCATTGACCAACCTCGAATCTGCATGGAAATGCCATCTCATAACTTTATCTGTGATGTCATGCGCATGCTGGCCTAGATTGACTAGCTCATTTGCCGAGCCCGAAAAGGCTTATGTATCCGCAGACTCATCATAAGGGTGCCAGGTGCTATAGTGACCAGAGCAATCTATGTCAGCGACGCTGATGTCGAGATGTCAAAGGATGTCGAGAGTCTTAGAATCGACAGGCATTTGGTGACTGACCTGTCATCCATTCTGCCTGGACGCAGGCGCAAGATGGTCGACAGGATCGAAGAGCACGGGAGGAAGGCTCCTCTCTCGATAGTGCCCATACTTCTCAGGCATTACAACGACGATAACCCCAAGGTTCGTGAGCAGCTGAAGACTACCATCGCGCGATTGACGCAGTCCGAGCCTGGTGAGCTGGCAATGGTAGAATGCCTGTTCAGTCGGGACCCCCTGATATCCGACACGGCTGCGAAGCTCCTTGAGGAGCGCAATTTCAATAGTGTCAACTTCATCGACACATTCAGGCAAGCGAAGAATCTCGTGGTGCAAGCCAGGAAGGCGGAGGTATTCTGTCAGGATGTCGAGGATCTGATGGCCGATTCGATCGAGACCTACAAGGAAGGGCGGTTCGATCAGGCGATGACCAACATGATGATGGCGAAGGATCTTCTGGAGGACCGACTGGAATGGCACGGCCATCTCAGAGGATACATCAAGGATGTGCTAAAGCTCACCCCGATGCTCGGACGAAGCGGTGTCCAGGTGGATTCGATCCAAGACTCGATTCGAAATCTGTCGTCGGCCCTGCAATCGAGGGAATATTCAGATGCTACAAGTCTATTGGCGTTGCGACGCCAAGAGACGAGGTTATGGAAGCAGCTATGGAGCCTCGAGGAATACATCACCAAACGCATAAAGGCAAAGCCAATCGTCGAGTTGATGGTGCTCAAGGATTCCGATCGGAATCTGCTGGATAATTTTGTGAGGGTCGCTCGGAAAGTGGATGATAATATCCAGGATGGCAGACCCGCGGATGCCCTTCGAACCGTCGAGGATTTCATCAGAAACGATATCTCCGCCAGCTATCTCATGAATGATGGGAAGAGGCTCGATGCAAAGGACGAGGCTGCATGGTATACCATGTGGGCCACAGGGCTCGGTTTGCTCAAGATGATTTCTCCAGTGATACCGAATGTTGCTGAAGAGTTCTACCAACAATATTTCAGGGATAGGGAGGGCGCCCCTAGTATCCACGCAGTAGACTGGCCGGAACCCTTCGCCGTCCTGGGCAATCCGAAAGAGGAACCTCGACCCACGCCCTCAAAGAAGGGTGGACGAAAGAAGAAGGGGCCGTCTTAACCGAGTGACGGTGCGTAGAATCTCTTTCCTTGCTTCTTTCGGTCCCACGAGATGAGGGTCTTCATCGCATCGACGCCAACTGCGATGCACTCGGACATGTTCTGCTCGAAATCCAGTATCTTCTCGGTAGGGTGCCAGGGGACGACGTCAGAAACGGTGCAGATCGCGCCAGCCCGGAGGCCGAATAAGGAACATACGGTGAAGATTGTCCCGTTCTCCATCTCTATGTTCTTCCCCTGCATCTTCTTGACATCTCCCAACCTGCTGATCATCGTCGATGTCATATAGTTCGAATGCGACATCGGTTGGATCTTCCCATCTGAGATGACTTTGTTCTCGCTGTAGAACCCGTCGACTGAGAAGCATATCCCGGCATCGAATCGCACCTTCTTCCTGGTCGCGGAGTCTATGAGTGCCATGACGACCTCGTGGTTTGCCAGGGCAGGATATTCCGTCCAGGCGTAACTCCTTGAAGTGCCATCGGCACGTATTGCCCCTGTAGCGATGACGAAATCACCTTTCTCAAGGTCATCCGCTATTCCTCCGCTAGTGCCTATCCTTATGAATGTGTGCGCGCCGAGATTAGCGAGCTCCTCGACAAGTATTGCCGCCGAGGGTCCACCTATCCCTGTGGATGCGACTGTGATCTGGGTACCATCAAGCGTTCCACCATATACCAGGTATTCACGAGCCTGCCTGAGCTTCTTACCATCTTCGAGAATAGATGCGATCTTCGGTACCCTCTCTGGCTCTCCACAGAGGAATACATATCCTGCCACTTCTCCGGGCTCAAGGCCTGTGATCATTTGCTTGCCCAAACGGTCTACCTCCTCGGTTGAGATACGGATTAGATTAACCAGTAATTAAGCTGAATGGCTCTAGAGCACGGACAGCGATATGACTGCAAGCACCATTAATTTGGCAAGATTGGGCACCAAAACAATGGACATCCGATTTGCAGTTTGGAAGACAAATGAATGGGTGATTCATAAGCGCCCATCGTCTGGAGGACCGGGACGATGTATTGCCCTGGAGCGAGATCGCCGAGGGTTCAGGATCCCTAGATTGTCATTGCAGTTCATGCCTGATGTCGATGTAATGCGATTGCTCGCCATTATCGATGCCTATCGTAGGGACAACATTGGATACCTACACTCCCTAGATAGCATTTTATCGGATGTTGATGGTTATATATTCCGATGGCAGAGGGTTCGGATTATCTCTGGGTCGCAGTTGCGCTGGGTTCAGTTTTGTTATTGCTCTATTTGTATGTTGGCTCAATTGAGAAGGTCCTGGTATCGATGGGATTCACCCATGGAGAGGCATCCACCATCCTCTTCGGCACGCTGTTCCTCGGATGGATAAGCATCCCATTGTTCCCATATGGTGATTGGTGGGTGGGCATTAGTCTAGGAGGAGCGCTGATACCGCTGCTGATATGTGTCAACATACTGTGGAAGCGTCGAATCGATCTCGCTGAGTCATTCATAGGCATTACCATAGTATCGTTCATTGCGTACAATATCACCCGTGCTGAGGAGGGGGTCGGCATTGTAGCGGAAGTTCCTATGGCATTTGCGCCAGCACTCGCGGCAGGATTGTATTCTCTATCTGTATTCTGGATGGATGTTCGGAAAGCGGCGCCTCTCGCCTACGTGTCGGGTATAATTGGCACATTGGTTGGAGCAGATGTGTTCCACTTGGGAGAGGTTCTGGCATTCCAAGCGCCGTCCGATGGCTTCGCCATGCTCAGCATCGGCGGTGCGAACATATTCGACATGGTGTACCTTACTGGAATTGCAGCCGTGATTGTGGCTCTCATCCTCACATGGGCTAGGCATCAGCAGAAGAAGAGGGGTTACCAATATCTGTCTGATGAGCTACCAACGGGATATGGTCCAACTTCTGGGCAAGAGAGTGTCGCTCCAAAACCGTCAATACTAGTGAATCGAGGACGAATCGAGTGAATCAAGGTGTCAATCCTTCACGATTTGTCGACTCCTCTCATCCAGGTCGACAGAGCACCTATGGATGCCAGCCCCAGGATGAATACTATGAAGAACGAGTATGATGGGTCGTTGAAGTGGTCCGAGACGATTCCGCATAGATAGACCACGACAGCGCCACCGCCGAGCTGGAATCCGAAAAGCAATCCAAACGCGGTTCCTCTCTCTTCCTGTCGTGTCGCCTTTGATATGAGCGAGAAGAGCGCGGGGTAAGTGACGAAGAGCATCGCTCCAAACAGGACAAGGACCGGTGTGATTGTGATCCAACTAGATAGGAATGGGAGCATTAACACGCAAATCGATGAAACCGCATATCCGTAGATAAGCAGCCTTCCCCTCCCAAAACGATTGCTAAGTCGTCCGAAGTAATACGATGACACTGTCCCTATGCCAATCCAGATTGCGAACACTAGATCTGCATCTCCGACACTCCACCCGTGCAATTCGGTGAGGTTCAGTGGTCCAAAATAGCTCGTAACCTGATAGAGTGCTCCACCCGCTGCTATCGGAATCGCCATTATTCCTATCCTTGTGAATGTGTCCTTGAATGAGGTCTCTATTTTGCTGACACTCTTTGTCTTGAGTGGCTCCTCGTTCCGCATGAGTATGATGCCCGCAATGATTGCTATAATGTTGAGCACGGCCCAGATAATGCACGGTGTCCTCCATCCGTAGATCTCTCCCAGGAATCCCGATGACGCGAATGCGAGGATGACTCCCAGGTTTCCCACGCCACTCTGAATGCCAAGGGCCGTATCAAGATATGAGCCTTCATATCTCTTTGTTATCCAGCTGATTCCAATCGGATGATAGAAACTCGCACCCACCCTCATGGAGATCACCGCGACGAATAGGCCCAGAAAATTCGATGCAAGTGGGATGAGGATGAACGACAATGCCATGAGTCCTGCGCCCAGCTCCAGGAGATACTTCGAGAATATCCTGTCTGCAGCTTTGCCAACTACGAGCTGGATGATGACTGTGATCAGCAGACCGAAGCCGAGGAGGCCGATCTCCGAGTACGACAGGTCCATCTCCTGAACGAGTATCGGCAATATCGCAACCAATGCCATGAGGGCGCCATCGTTGCACGCGTGATGATAGCTTATCACCCATAGCAGTCTCTTGTCACTTGACATCTCAAGCTTCTCTTGAGTGAATCGCGTTCCTGGTTATCTCACTTTGCTGAGAATGATTGATTCCAAGAATTCACTTTTTTATCTGATTGCGATGTCTCCTGAATCTGCGCGAAGAATGATAACCGTGTATCAAGTTGTGTCAAGAAAATAAGGAATTAAAGAAGAAGAAGTTTAATGAGATTTGATCCATGGACAGAATCCAAAGACCTTCCATCGCTACGGAACTCACCTTGTCCTGCTAGCTCGAATTTCCTTGCCTCTGGACTCAGCCTTCTTGGCCTTGCCAGATTTGCTGGATTTCTTTTTTGCAGGCATTTAATGAACCCTCCTGACGGAAGTACATCTCACAAGAAAAATTACTTCTTCTTCTTCTTTGCGGCCTTCTTCGCGACTTTCTTCGCGGGCTTCTTAACGGCCTTCTTCACTGCTTTCTTTTTCGTCTTCTTTCCACACTTTGCGCACGACATAGGTTTTTTTCCTCCTACCGCGTATTGATGCATCTTCCCCATCAAGCACCTGTTACCGTCAGGTTTTGCTCAACTTTCATGACGCATCTCTGAACATGTAAATGCGTTATGTATAATAATACTCTTTTGATTCTCTTTCGTATTTTGATAATGAACAATCATCATGCCCGCATCTTCCTTCTTCACAATGACAATCGATGAGCACGAATTGAATGGGAATACGAAGGGACTACGCGGTGCAAACGTTTTTTAGACTACTTACACATACATTAGATGCGCAAGGGGTCGTTGAGTCATTGGCTGAAAGCAATGATACAAAGAAATTGAAGATATGCTTGGTCGGTGATGTTGGTGTCGGCAAGACAAGCATGATCCGAAGATACGTGCTCGATGTCTTCGACGACAAGTACATTGCCACGATCGGAACGAAGGTCACCAAGAAAGAGATCGAGGCAAAGAATGCGAAGACCGGCGAGACGCAGAAGATAGTCCTTTTAATCTGGGACATCATGGGTCAACCGAGTTTTAGAGAAGTATTACGCGAGGCCTACTTCTATGGTGCGGAGGGTGCACTGGCTGTCTGTGATCTTACGAGCAAGGAGAGTCTAGGCGAGCTCCGATATTGGGTCAAAGCTATGACATCAACTACCGGTGAGATACCGATTGTATTCCTTGGAAATAAGTATGATTTGAAGGACGATGTCAGAATCGATTCCAAAGACCTCGAGGTCTTTGCAATGAAACATGGTGCTCCTGCATTGTTGACATCTGCGAAGACCGGATACAACGTCGAGAACGCTTTTGCCAACCTTGTTGATATGATACTCAATCCTGACTGAACCCGCACAGTTGAATGAGGTCAGCGCCTCTTGATTGTCATCCTTTGAGTTCGAGGGAGTAGATGCAGATGGTTGCACGAAAGGCAGATGCGATATTCTATAATGGCCGAGTGTACAGTCTCGATCCCGAGGTTAGAGTCGCGAGAGCAATTGCTGTAGATGATGGCAGAATCATAGCTGTCGGGACGGATGCCGAGATCAAGAGTTCTGCTCCCCGTGGTTGTGACAAGTATGACCTGGGCGGCAAGATAGTGATACCCGGCTTCATCGATTCACATACCCATTTCGTGAACATGGGTATCGATTCCATGAATGTCGATCTGTTCGGCTGCAAATCTATGGACGATGCGATGTCACGCATGAAATCTGGTGCGAAGAAGACGCCCGAGGGCGAATGGGTACTAGGCGCTGGATGGATGGAGAGTCGATGGGATCAGGGCAGATTCATCACTAAAGATGACCTCGACTCCTGCTGTCCGAATCATCCTGCGGTTGCCCATCGCATATGTGGTCATCTGTCGACGGTCAACACGAGAGCGATATCCGTCTTGGAAATCAATGCTGACATGCCCGGTGTAGAAAAGAGCGCGTCGGGTGCATTGACTGGCGTACTCAAAGAATCCGCGGTGGCACTTGTCAGAGATGCCACTGCGCCAGATGCAAACCGGAAGATGAAGGGTTTAGTTGCTGCGACGCGGAAGGCGCATTCCCTCGGTGTGACCTCGGTCCAGGACAATGGTGAGACAGAACATCTCTCCATATACCAGACAGCTGAGAGAGCGGATAAGCTCGGAATTCGTATATGGTTCAATGTGCCAGTGTCCAATCTGGATGCCATGCGGAGTCTGAATTTGTCCACTGGGCTCGGTTCGGAGAGATTGAAGATCGGTGGACTGAAGATTTTCTGTGATGGCGCATTGGGTGCTCGAACCGCATCGCTGTCTGAGGCATACAATGATGACTCGGAGAACACAGGCATGTTCGTGCTTCCTGTGGATCAGCTCGATGATATGATTCACAAGGCCAATGATGCTTCCATACAATTAGTCGTGCACGCGATAGGTGACAAAGCCATCGAAACCGTGATTGATTCGATGGAAGATGCACTTGAGTGTACCCCACGGAAGAATCACAGACACAGGATAGAACACTTGGAGCTGCCGACTGCGAATCAGCTAAAAAGAATGAGGTTACTGGGAATCATCGCATCCATGCAGCCGAACTTTGTGGGCGAATGGGGTGGCATCAACGGCATGTATTATGAGCGTCTTGGTCCGGACAGGGCGATAATGAACAATCCTTTCAAGGATGTTCTGAAGTCTCGCGTGAAGTTGGTTTTCGGGTCAGATTGCATGCCACTCTCCCCGATGTATGGGATTATTTCTGCAGTCAATGCTCCTCATGATTCCCAGAGGATTACCGCGGAAGAGGCGACTGCCGCATATACGAGAGATGCTGCCTATGCATCCTTCGAGGAGAATATCAAAGGAACCATAACTGAAGACAAGTTTGCTGATTTTGTTGTTCTCTCAGGAGATCCTTTCAGTAATCCCTCTCTCGTGCGTGACGTGTCCGTGTTAAAAACGATAATGGACGGTGAAGTTGTCTATGACGGCACAAGAATCGGGAAGAAACGATCCTGAAGATAGTCCTCAGATTGTCCAGACATCCGATGCGCCAAAACCGATTGGACCATACTCCCAAGCGGTGATGTCTGGAGACCTGATATTCTGTTCCGGTCAACTTGGCATCGACCCTGTCAGTGGGACTATTGTTCAGGGCGATGTTGCGGATCAGGCTCGTCGGGCACTACGGAACCTATCGGAGATTCTAGACGCGTCGGGATCGAGAGTCGCAAATGTGCTGAAGGTCACGATATACGTTAGAAACATCAAAGATTTCGCCCTGGTCAACCAAGTGTACGCTGACTTCTTTGGCGAGTACAGACCTTCACGTTCAGTGGTAGAGGTCTCAGGTCTACCGAAAGATGCCTTGGTCGAGATAGATCTTATTGCGAAACGATGAATGCAGCGTTTCGATTCACCATTCTATCCGATGAATTGCTTTATCCGAGAATATTTAAGTAGATGGTTATTGTAATGAGGTGGGGAGCTGGAAGAGCATTTTTGTTGAGGAATGATGATGGAGGTGGATGTATGAAGACGTTGATTCTTGGTGCTTCTGGGCAAATAGGCGCTTATACGGTGCAGGACCTCGTTGAGATGTGTGGCGTGAAGGATGTCATTGCATCTAGTTTGAGATTGGATGATGTCAAGAACGCTATGACGGCTCTGAAACTGGACAAGAAGGTTCAGATGGTCGAACTTAATGCATACGATGTGGACATAGTTGCCAAGACCATAAAGAAAGAGAAAGTCGATGCGGTCGTCAACTGCGCATGGTATCAGACCAATCTGGCGGCGATGGACGCATGTCTGAAAGGTGGAGCAGCATATACCGATCTTGGAGGTTTCTTTGACACTTGCCTGAAGCAGCTCAAGCTTCACAAGAAGTGGAAGGATGCTGGAATAAATGCGACTATAGGCCTTGGAAGCACACCCGGAATGACGAACATAGCTGGTGCGGCCGGAGCTAAGCGGTTGGACAGAATCGACTCGATTGATATCGTCTGCGCTTGGGGTAACACACTTCCTGTCAAGGAGGCTGGATGGCCTGGCTATTCAATTCGCACGGTTCTTGACGAGTTCACTCAACAATCTGTACAATGGATAAGAAACAAGTATCAGAAACAGGAGATTCTGGGTGGCGAGAAGGAAGTTATGATGCCCGATCCTATCGGCAAGATCAAGACTTACTATGTCAAGCATTCAGAACCTGCTACGATGGGCAAATACCTGAAGGCTAAGAACGTGACATTCAGAATCGGGTTCCCTCCGAATGACATGAGCACATTTCAGACGCTGCGCGCACTAGGATTCGCTGATGAGACTCCTCTTGATATCTCTGGATGTAAAATCTCTCCACTTGATTTCCTGACCGGCATGCATCAGAGAGGGATAGAACAGGGACGCACTGCTATCCCCAAAGAGGAATACGAATATGACATGTTCAGAATTGATTGTATGGGCGAGAAGGATGGCATGCCATCGACCGTGACTTACTCCATAGTGACCTGGAACGACCCTGTGAGGGGCGTATCATCTGCGAGAGACACCGCCGTCCCACCTGCGATAGTATCGCTCTGGCAGATGAAACGAAAGATAAAGGCGCCTGGTGTGTTCCCTGCGGAAGCAACGGTGGATCCCGAGCCATTCTTTGAGGAGCTCGGAAAGAGGAAGATCAAGGTCGAGGAGAGGACAACGACATCAACCAAGTACTACTGACCTGCTCCATGAACGGGACAAACCATTTCCTTAATCCTTCTTCTCATTCTTCGTATCGGGTCTCTCATCTTCCTCTTTATCGTCGTCGTTCACAAGCCCGAACGCCTTCGCGATTGCGACGGTGTAATCCTCCACTTCCACATCGACCTCTGACTTTTCCACCGGTATCTTGTCTTGTACTGCGCATCGCATATGTATCTGGCATTTGGGACAGAATAGGAGCATCTTATCTGCTCCGGTCTTCTTGGCCTCTATCATCCTCTCGATCTGCATCCTCTTTGTGTTGCTGTTGCAGCTGGACCACCCACTCACTCCACAGCATATGGCCTTGTCCTTCGTGTTGGGCATCTCGATGAAGTCGCATCCCTGGAACACCGTTGCGAGATCTCTCGGCGAATCATAAATTCCAGAATGTCTGCCGAGACGACACGAGTCGTGATATGTGAATTTGAACTTCTCATTCTGCGTATCATCCGACTTCAACGTTCCTGTCTCGATCAGCTCCTTCAGGTAGTCCGATATGTGCTGGACCTCGAATCCCAGCTCGCCAACGAAGTCCCGATAGTCCATGTTGAATGTCCTGTAGCATTCAGGGCACGTGAACACCACTTTCTTGGCGCCGGACTTCTTTATCAAGTCAACATTGAAATCCATCAGTTTCTCGAATTCATCCTCCTCGCCGACCCAATTGAGGTCATGGCCGCAGCATTTCTCATCGTTGCTTACGACGGGAACGACACCTGCCCGGTTCATCAACCTGACAGCTGATTCGCATATCTTGGTGAGCGCGAGACCTTCCCTGTCCCAGAATATCGCATCATAATGCGGTAAGCACCCAACGAAGTAGAATACGTCACCCTTTTCTGCGACCTTCATGTCGTCTTTGACCCATTCCAATCTATTCTGTTTCAGGTCTGAGGATGCCATGATCCTCTGCACCGAGTGGATCAGACCTCCTTGCGAGCATAGTGGGGCAGCGCCGAAGTGCAGCGCCTCCTCTCGCATGCCCCGTATGAACCCCGAGTAGTCCACTTTGTATGGACACATCACATTGCATTGCTCGCATGTTGTACATGTCCAGATGTCCTTATCATTGGCGATATTCTCGACGATTCCTTCCATCGCTTTCAGAACGATCGTACGCGGGGCGAATTCGCTGTCGAACTTGGGAATGGGGCAAACGGTGGTGCATTTGCCGCATTCAACACAGTCAAATGCGCCAGTGTCTTCTATCAGCTGCTTGATCGAGGTGGCGGTCTGCTCCTTGGACCTCTCTCCCTTCCGTTTCCTCTTCTGTATTGGAAGCGGCCCCAGATCACGTACCTCTCCCACGAAATCATTCATTGATTTGGCGAATCTGTATCGCTCAGACGCATTGATCCATTCGGTCCGCAACCTTCGTGAGTCCAGACCTAAGATGTCCATGAGGTCCTTGAAGGCATCCACTCTTTCCTGGGCTCTCTTATTTCCCGAGACATAATGACAATTGTCTATGAGACATCCTATGATGATTACGCCGTCCGCTCCATGCTCGAAAGAGTCCATAATGATCGCAGGTTCGACGCTCCCGCTGCACATCACCCTCACTATCTTCACATTGGGTGGATACTCTATCTTATTGACACCTGCCAGGTTAGCGGATGGATACCCGCACCATGTGCAAGTGAATGCGATTATCTTCGGCTCGAACCCTGATTCGTTCATGTCAGGGCACCTCCTCGATGATTGCTCGTATCTGCGCCTCGACCTGGTCCTTCATGAAGTTGTAGACGGTTATTGCCTTGTTGCAGCAGACTACGGCGCAGGTCCCACATCCCTCGCACCGGATCTCGTCCACCTTGGATATGAGAATACCCTTTTCGGTGTCTTCCGTCACTTTGATCGCATCATACTCGCAGATGTCTTCACATCTGCCACAGCCCCTGCACCTAGATTCGTCGACGAATGCGACTATCCGTGGGAATTGTACCTTCCCCTCCTTCATGATCCCAATAGCACTTGCAGCAGCTGACCGTGCGTCTTCTATGGAGTATCTGATCCCCTTGGGGCCTTGGGCAGTGCCCGCCACATATATCCCCCTTCGGAATTCAGACGGAAACATCGGATTGATGTCCTTCATGAACTTGTCGATGTCCATCTGGATGTGAAGCAGCTTGGCGATCCTGTCGCTGTCCTCGGACGGTTCCTGACCCACCGCGAGGACTACTAGGTCTGAATCGATATTGAGCAATGTGTCCATGTCTGTATCAAGGGCCCTCACGAACATCTTGTCATTGTCGACTACCACCTCGGCGACCCGTCCTCTGACGAAGTTGATCCCTTCCTGCCTAGCGTCTTCGTAGAATTCCTCAAAACCCCTGTACGGTCCACGAAGGTCGATGTAATGTACATAGACATCTGCGCCTGGATCCAGTTTCTTTATCTCCCTCGCCTGACCGATGGCATATGTGCAGCAGACGAGCGAGCAATGCAGATTGCCCTTCACCTTGTCGCGTGAACCGACGCATTGGACGAAATTCACGGTCTTCGGGTTCTTACCATCCGACGGCCTCTTCAGACCGCCTCCTTGCTCGCGCTGTTTGACTATTAGCTGCTCCAACTCGGTCGTTGTGATGACGTTCGGGATCTCATAGTGCAGTTCGGGGATTCTTGTCGGATCGAAAGTCTTGCTTCCAGTGGCGACGATTACTGTCCCGACATCGAATTCCCTGCACCCCTCCAGCGTCTTCACTTTGACATGTCTATTACCGAAACCACCGGTCATGTCCTCGACATTCGAATTCAGTAAGACTTCGATGTTCTTGTTCTGGAGGACATCCTCGATCTTAGGGGTGAACACGCACTCCTTGCAGTATTGCATGCAGCAGATGCCACAGTTGTGGGTGGGGAATGTCATGCTCAGCTTGTAGGCTCTCCCACCGAGCTCATTGCTCCTTTCGACAATATATACCTTGAATCCGCTGGATGCAATATCGAGAGCAGCGGCCATGCCCGTGACTCCTCCTCCTATCACTAGGGTAGATCCGAGTATGGGGACTTCGATATCCTCTAATGGCATCAGCTTCTCTACCTTTGCCAATGCGCCTAGCAACAGGCCCTTGGCCTTGCTAGTTGCCCGTTCTCGATCTGCATGTACCCATGCGCATTGTTCGCGAATGTTCACCTGGTCGAAGAGGTACTTGTTCATACCTTCAGCTTCGAGGAATCTGCTGATTATCAGCCCTTGTATATTGGGGGAACATGCCGAAACGGCAACCTTATCGAACCCTTTGTTCGCATATTCGCCCTTCAGAAATTGTTGTCCTTCCCTTGAACATAGCGATTCGTGGATGCCAACGGTCACGACTTCAGGATGTTCCTTGATTGCGGAGGCAATTGATTCAAGGTCGATCTTATTGGATATCTCTCCCCTGCATCCGCATAGGAAGACTGCGATTCCTTTCCGCTGGCCCACATCGTCAGTCTCTGAATCACTCATAATCCGTCCTCCAGAGTATCACTAGTGAGGTCAGCAGGATACGAACTCTACGCCCTGCTCGAGCTTTGCACGTCTCATCGCATTATAGACACCATCGAGGACGCAAGCCTCCGTCACATACCCATAGAAATCCCCTCGGTCAAATACCGCAATAGTGGAGACCTGGGAATTCGCCATGGCCTTGGCGACCCATCTGATGTCGAGCGAAAGATTGGTCAATATGACCAATGGCTTAGACATAATGTCCTTCACCTTCACCTTGGACGGATTCTTACCTTCGGCGAGCACCTTGGATATTATGTCCTTCTTCGTGACGATCCCATAGGCATCGTTCTTGTTCTTTCTGGGGACTAGGAGTGAATAGTTATTGAGTTCGATCATGCGTTCGATCGCATTCTTTATCGTCGAGTTCATGTCGATCGTCGGCATCTCGAAAGTCTTCACGATGTCTCTGAGAATCAGTCTCTCAGAAGTCATCAGTTCGCCTCCTTTGCTGGTTGCTCATGGGTGTCCATTATCGCAGCCATGAGTAGATCGATGTCGGAGACGAAGCCCATGAAGTTGTCGCGATCGAAGACAGCGAGTTTTGATACGTTCTCATCGGCCATCTTCTTGGCAATCCATCGGATATCCAAGTCAAGATTATTGGTAACGACCAGAGGCTTCCTGGCGATATCGGTTATGGGTACTTCCGAAAGGTCGTTTCCCTCCGCAACGGCCTTCTCGACTATGTCCCTTTGCGTTACGATTCCATATGCATCATCGATACTCGTTCTCTCCACGAGCAGAAAGTCTGTCTTGCTTTCCATCATTGCAATCAGCGCATCTGCGGCAGTCGATTCTACTGATATCTTGACAGGCATTATTCCTTTGACAACGTCTCTAAGTTCCATTCCCTCAACTCCCCCATAAGCGTATCACTCTGTTATCGTATAGACCATATAAGTAAGTTCTCGGAAGATGTCCAATCTTCGGATAACATTGTTATCCGAGTTGACGAAACACAATAATAATGGGCCAAACCAATCAAGAGACTGATGAAAGGGTCTTTGAGTCCACTCTTCAGTCCACGGTCGATCGCCTTGGTAGGCGCCTCTGCCAGCGCGGGCAAGATCAGCAATGTTGTCTTGAAGAATCTCTTGGATTCCTCATTCAAGGTATATCCAGTCAATCCAAAGGAAGATGAGATCCTTGGCGCGCGCTGCTATCCATCTGTATCCTCGATTCCTTATGAAATCGACCTTGCTCTCATTGCATTGCCGGCGATGCTATCCATCCGGGCCGTTGAGGAATGCATACGCAAAGGCGTGAGGATTGTGATTGTGACATCCTCCGGATTCGCCGAGAGTGGGCAGAACGGAAAGATCCTTCAGGATGGATTGAGGGATTTGATCGGGGTCAGTGGAACGCGACTCCTTGGCCCGAACACCATGGGGTTGATGGTCCCCTCTCACGGTCTTGATACATTATTCATCCCTGTTGAGAAGAGTCGTAGACCTCCTGCGGGTTCGATCGCAATCATCTCCCAGAGCGGAGCAGTCGCCGTCTCATTCCTTGAGAAGGCAGAATCATTCGGGATGGGCATATCTGCATGTATTGGGCTCGGGAACAGGGTGGATATCAATGAGAATGAATTGTTGGAATTCTTTGCCGACGATCCCAATACTGACTGCGTCGCCTTGTATCTCGAATCATTTGCTGACGGTAGGAGCTTCGTGGATATCGCTCGAAGGATCTCTAAAAGAAAGCCTATCGTTGTCCTGAAAGCGGGTCGTACTAATTCTGGCTCTAGGGCCGCGAGTTCCCATACTGGCGCACTGGCCTCGGATTCTGACGAGCTCGTGGCAGGGGCACTCAGACAGGCTGGCGTCATAAGAGTCTACGACGATGAGGAATTGGTGGATGTTGCAAGGGTGCTCGCATACAAGGGGAAGATAGACGGCGACAGGGTCTGCGTCGTTGCGAGCGCAGGTGGTTTCGGAGTTATTGCGTCCGACTTTGTGGAATCGAAGGAGCATGGAGTCGGAATGAATATGGCTGATCTATCGGAAGAGACGCGTGTTCGCTTGTCAAAGACGATGCCGATATTCTCTTCCGTGAACAATCCTGTGGACCTGACTGCAGAGGTCACGGACCTTATGTATGAGCAAGTATTGGAGACGCTCCAAGAGGATCCGGGAGTCGATGTGATAATGATGTCTCTGGAGCTTCAACCACCTCATGTGACGCAAGGATTGGTCGATGTTGCGGCTCGAAGGTCGTCACAGGGTAGGATCCCGATAATCATCAGCGCATTCGGAGGAAGCAGGACCCAGGAGACACTTAGAGCACTCGAAAGCCGAAAGATTCCTTCATATCCGACTATCTGGCGGGCGATAAGGGCGATAGCTGCCCTGCATCAGCGCGGAAGCTACTTGATGAAACAGAAATAAACATCCAGGGATGCCCCGCTTGAACAGCACCCAGTGCAGTTAGCGGGGCCCTTGATATCTGATTCTTGAAAGGTTTGCGCTTATCCACCGATTCTGAATACCTTTGTGCCACACTTCGGGCAGGTGCCCTTCGTAGCAGGTTTGTCGTTCTTGAGCTTGACTTTCTTGGCATCCTTCATCTCGACGGATTTCTTGCATTTGACGCAGTAGGCTTTAACCAATGTTCCCACCGCCCCTATATCGACTAGTGTTAATATATAGTCTTTTGTATGATTTCCAGATTGGCGACGCTGCCCCCACATTTTATCTATCTGGCATAGGGAAATTGTCGATTCACATCTAAGGTTCTGTCAATTATCGGGTCGTTGTCATCACAGAGTCATGCTGGAACGCACCGGGGCTGAACCGTAAGCCCCCCTTCCATCCCTTCCGGGAAGGCTGTCTGCAGCAGGCTTATGTCAGCTGGAACACGACTGCTCTGTGGAACATCGAAAGACGCAGCTGGTCGTGGACATATACCCCAAGCGGCTACACGCACATTACACATGCGATCGATGAGACACTCGTGGCGTCGGAAAGAGGCACCATCAACAACACCACCCGATAACTATGCAGAACCCACATCTAAGAAGATAGATATATCTCATCTGCACGATGCAGGGTGTGGGAAGGGATGCCCTTAGGCGATACAGACAACGATCCAACAGGTGCTGCAAAAGGCGGGAATCCTGACGCACATGGATTGATGTATTCCAACCAGGTCGCTGTCAATTTCGGAAAGGGCATGGCCGATCCATTCGTACCCGCACTTGCAATCCATCTCAGCGCCACGCCCGCCCAACTCGGCTGGCTTCAGGCCTTCGTGAATCTTTTCCCTGCAGTCATGCAGGTTCCCTGGGGGAAGCTGAGCGATTTCTTGGGCAGGCGTGTTCCATTTCTCGTCGTAGGAGGTGTCCTCTCATTCTCCATGTATTTCTTCATGCTCGGGGTCGTAAACGCGTCGCAGCTCATATTCCTCGTTGCTATCCAGATGTTCATCGGATCGATGATGATCCCTACCTGGTCTGCATTGGTCGGGGACATGACAACGACTCGCAATCGCGGTTCGATAATGAGTAGATTCTTTGCGATTTCATCCCTCGCTAGCCTCGCAGCGACACTCGTGGCAGGCGCAATAATGCCGGAGGGAGGCGGCTCGGTCTTGAGCATATATGCAATACCGTTCCTGATTGCTGGCGGAAGCGGCATCATCGGCTCCATCGTCCTTTTTCAGATGAGAGAAAGCAAGAGAAGGTTGTACGCCTCACCAAAGACGATATTCTCCTTCAGCTTACGTTCGTTCATATTCATATCAGACCTCACAGAGAACATCTATTTCAGGAACCTCGTGGCCCTACAGTGCGTATTCAATTTCATAATGTCGCTCATCTGGCCTCTTCTATATCTGACATACATTGACGTCCTTGGCGCAACGCTCTTCGATATCGCATTGATGACTGTAATCTCGACTGGTTCAGCTCTTTTCTTCCAGACCAGGGTTGGCCGATGGTTGGATCTGACTGGTCCAATGCCTCATATCCTGATCTCCAGGTTCGCATTCATCTCGGTCCCTATTGTCTATGCTCTAGCAACGCAAATGTGGCACATATACGTGATAAACGCTGCTCTCGGGTTCGCCACCGCGATGTCAAATGTTGCGTTCTTCGCTTACATATTGGATGTCGCCCCTGAGGCGAAGAAGGGCGAATATTTCGCAGTATATAATACGATGATAGGACTCGTGACATTCGCTGGATCCATCATTGGCGGATACCTTGCTTTGTTCTTCCTCGACATATATCTTCAGAATCTGGTAATCGCACTGGGTGCGGTCTATGCTATCTCAGCTTTTGGCAGAGGAATATGCGCAGTCTGGTTTTTCAAACTCAAGGATCCCGTAAAATACCCATTCACTCTCCGACAGCTTGCGGGAAAATGGTACAGGGGTCTGAGGAGTGGTGATAGACGTCCGAGCTAAATGAGGTGATCATTGAATCGGATATCATCATTGGGCGAAGACTAGATTGCATATACGCTAAAAATAAGAGGTTTGTTGCCTAATCGTTCCGCTTGCCGGCGATATAGGCTTTGAGCGCAGCTCGCTGTGCTCTCGGGACTTGCATGAGCTGCCTCTGCAGCTGCACCTGCTTGACTGTTGTCCAGACTCCTATCGGTCGCACTTTTAACACCTCCAAGAACTTAGGATCGTTCGGCCCTGCATCCCTGTTGGACGGAACTATCCCTAGCATTGAGCACAAGTGAGTCCGCTATCTAGGGGGGATGAATCCATTGTTGCGGACTTGTTTGTGTACATGCTATCGTCACTCCCTACATCGATGCGATATATGATGCTTTCCTCGTTACTAATGATTACATAAAATAAATATTATAAAAGCCAGAGTATGGATAAAATTCGTAAGGGAATGTCGTTGTTAGGAGCAGACTTTCTGCACGCTGGATACAAACTTGGAATAAGCAATATTATATAAAATTAATTGTAATGAAGCTACAATATAAATATGTGATGACTCAAATCTACATGTGCTGATTTCGTACGTGTGCTGTATAATTTCGTCAATGATGCCCTCGCCTCGATGATGAGGTGCTCACATCCCGCTTATCAGGATTATGAGCGCAATAGCTGCAAAAGCTGCCATGAGCACGACGAATAGAAATTGCAATGCTCTCCGATCGATCATTCCGTTCCCTGTTATCCGCGGATTCGGCCTTAATCCTTTCTCATACGACCCTGTGGGTCTAGCAACCTGCAAATATGGGTTAACCTGATTCCATTCGCATGGCAATAGACGATTTGGTTTCAATCACGAGCAAGGAGCGTATTCTCCTCTACCTCTCTGAATTCAATCATATGGATGACCGGTACGAACTGCCCGCCGACCTGATCCAGGAGAACATCTCATTCTGCACTGGTATCCAGAGGAAGCATCTGTCGAAGTATCTCAAGGACTTGATTTCCGAGCTTCTTGTGGCTGAGAGAAAGGCTCATATCCAGAGTATGAAGCAGAGAATGAACGGGTATTATCTTACCCAGAATGGCTATGCGAAATCAGACATTCTTCGCTCTAGGTTGGGTGCGGTCGTCGTCGATGTTGTTGATGATGGAAATACAACGCGGATGAGACTATCTGAGATCGATGACTGCACTCCTGTCCATATAACCTATTGTGACATCGTGAGGGAAGCTATCAAGAACGGACGTGTAGACATGGCCGATCTCAGGAGCATCGAATCAAAGAAGAGGGATGCGTTGGAGCGCAAGGAACAGACCACGGAAACCTATCGCAGAGCATTGAAGACTGCATGGCGCGATGGGCGGGTTACGGCAACTGAACGGTTCTTGATTGAAGAGTTGCGGAAGCACCTGAAAGTCACTGATGAACAGCACAAGGCGCTGGAAACTGAGATACTGAAACAACTGGTTCAAGACAGAATGGAATTCATCCGCATATACAGGAGTGTGCTCGAGATTGCGTTGGCCGACGGAGTCCTATTAGGTCCTGAGGTCGAGATAATCGAGAATCTGAGGAAGACATTCATGATATCTCGGCAAGAGCATGATGAGTTGCTCGTAGAGGTCGAGACGATTGTGTGCGGCCCTTCGCCCTGCCTAAGCAACAAGGACAATCTTACATACTGAGAATCATCAGAGACTGATTCCCGTCTTCGAGGAACCTGATATTCCTTCCGCGAATGCGAAAGCCATTCTCGGTGTATTATGGAAATAGCCAACCTTCCCCGATTTGCTGATTATTATCAGGCCTCCCAGACCTTCTACCCTTGTCTTGAGGATATTGATGGCCCTTTCCGAGGCTGCTCGAGGATCGTCGTTACCTGCTAGCATGTCTATCGCGGTCTTCGCGAGCACGACTGCCATTATCTTTTCTCCCCAGCCAGTGCTCGACGCCGCTCCGAGAGTATCGTCTGCGTATGCCCCGCTTCCAATAATCGGAGAGTCGCCGACCCTTCCGGCCATCTTTCTCGGGGTGCCTCCGGTGGAGGTTGCACATGCCAGATGTCCTTCACTATCGATGGCGCACGCGCCCACAGTATCCGCACCTGAAAAGAATCGTCTTGTCCTGAGTACTCCTGTCTTGAGAAACTCCCTATAATCGTCGAGTTCCCGTCCGACTAGGAGGTCCTCTTCGTTACATTCCGCAAAACCGCACTTCATCGCAAAATCAAAAGCCCCCTCTCCCGCGAGCATTGAGAATTGTGTTGTATCAAGCAGCCTCCGAGCGACATGGATGGGGTTCTTGATGTTTCTCACAGCCGCTACAGCTCCTGACCTAAGAGTGGACCCGTCCATTATGATCGCGTCCATTTCCACCTTTCCTACCTGATTCAGGACGGACCCGACACCTGCATCGAATGTGGGGTCATCTTCCATCGATGCAATGGCCGCTTCGACAGCATCCAGCGCAGTGCCACCTCTGGATAATAAGTCATATCCATATTCCGAAGCCTTCCTGCATCCAGAAATGTGAGCGTCGACGAGTGCATCTGGAATGTCCCATGCGCCACCGTGGACTATTATTGAGGGCTTCATGTTTCGGAGAACCTCATCTCTCTGCACTTATAGCTACACATTCAACTTGAAAATCTTGTCATGAGGTCTCACGCGGTCGTTGACTCTTATCCCGACGGATTGACCTACATTCGCTATCGTGACTGGCTGTCTGTCGATTTCCATGGATTCGACCTTCTGCTCAAAATCGGTGGTAGATCCTTTTATGCGAATCACTTCACCGAGCGAAAGGCTGCCTGAAATAATCTCCACCGCAGCCACGCTGGGCTTGGCGAAGAATATTGTCACTTTCCCAATCTCAATCTCTTCGACCATGATCCCCCTCTTGCGTGAATCTTTGTACGGATATTTAGGTTGTTTGTACTCCAAATCGATGCACAGATCCAGGATTTGGGATAGATTCATCAAGCGTGCCAGAGGGAATTGAAATAGAACTGATGGTGTTGAAGAATTGCCACGCCCTTCACGAAAGTTATAATAGGCGGGAGTGTTTCACTCAATATAGCCTAAGGGACCGTCTGGGGATGCGTGATGGGGAATACTGATAGGGTCAAGCGGAAGCCCGTGGTGAAGCGCGGGTCAACTCCCCCTAGGTTTGCAGGGGAGATGCTTAGCGTAGTTTCCGACGTCATGTCCGTCGAGCATCTCGACTCCGTTCTCCAGAAGATTGTATCAACTGTTGCTGATCTATTCTCAATTCGGGCATTGTTCATCTCCGTATTGGATGAGAATGAGCGAGTCTTCAGGATTAGGGCGACTCATGGTTATGATGATGCAAAGGTCGAGAAGATAAAGAAGATCACGCACAGCATCGAAAGGATGAGGAAGGATTTGGATGAGAAGTACAAGATACTCGACGGTGTCTATTTCATCCGACCTGGCCCAGAGGAATTCGCAAAATCCGACGAACCATTCTACTTCAATATTCAGGATATCACCAAGCCAAGGACTAGTCCCGATGAATGGCACGAACTGGACTATCTCAAACTGGTGTTCACTGACAAAGATGGCTCCCCCAAGGGATACATTGAGATTGTCGAGCCATTATCACGAAATGTATTCGATAAGGAGACTCTCGAGGCGATGCAGATATTCTCGCAGCTCGCGGGAGTCGCCATCGAGAATGCTAAGATGTTCCAGGCGCAGGTGGAGATCGCCAAGCGTTCCAGATTCTTGGCAGATATAATCGCTCACGACATCAACAATTTCAACCAAGCAGTGACAAGCTACCTTGCGATGGCGCAGAACGAGGAGCCAATCCCTAATCGCGCGATGAAATATCTCGACCGTGCATCCTCATCCGCATGGTCCATCAGTGAGCTGATTCAGAGAGCCAGCAAACTCGCGCGGATAGAAGAGGAAGGCGCCAGGAACATGGGTCCTGTAGACCTCGGCGAGGTTTTGAAGGAGAGCTCATCTGAAATACTCCGTGAACCATTCGAATCCAAGGTCGCTATCGACCTCGCCCTGGGCAATCATCGATACTTCGTTCAAGGCAACGACCTCGCGAAAGAGATATTCGTGAACCTGTTGCACAATGCGGTAGAATACGATCCGCATGAGGATTTGAAGGTGGACGTGAGCATAGGAGAGTTCTCCGTCGATTATAGGAGATACTGGTGTGTTTCGATTGCCGATAACGGTATAGGGATACCGGATTCGAAGAAGAACCTGGTTTTCGGAAGGTTCAATCGCGAAGATGACAGTATGCCTGCCAGTGGCCTTGGCCTATCTATCGTCAGAGCGATTGTCGAGGCCTACCATGGACTGGTATGGGTCGAAGACCGGGTCCCTGGAGATCATTCCAAGGGGTGCATATTCCGGGTGGCACTGCCCATGACTTCTGCAAAGTGAGCAATCTAGCATGATTTTTTATCCTCATCCCAGAACGTTTATTTTGTAGCTTGTCGGTTCATCATATGAGTACAATGAAACTGGCGAAGAGGGTCGCGCTGATAACTGGTGGTTCTGAGGGGATCGGTTACGCAACCGCTAGATTGTTCCTTCAAGAGGGAGCTCGAGTCGTGATCACTGGCCGATCGCATCGGAAGGGAAACCGCGCAATAAATGAGCTGAATGATCTTGGTGATGTGATTTTCCTGAAGGGTGATGTATCCAAAAGCAGCGACGCGCGTGAAATAGTGAAGGCGACAATTGAAAGATATGGCCACATCGACATTCTCTTCAACAACGCTGGCGTGTATGTCGAGAAGCTTGCGGAGGATACGACCGAGCGTGAATGGGATCGGGTGATTGATACGAATCTGAAGGGCGTGTTCCTCATGGTGAAACACGCAGTGCCATACATGAAGAGGGACGGTGGCGGGGTCATCATCAACAACTCTTCAGATGCGGGTCTCGTGGGCAACCGTAATTGTCCTGCATACTGCGCTTCAAAGGGTGGTGTGACAATCATGACGAAGGCGATGGCACTTGACTATGCCTCGTATAATATCCGCGTCAATTCTGTCAACCCTGGCACGATTGACACTCCTATGCTGGCATATGAAGCGAAATCATCCGGTGACTCGGGAGAGTATCTGAAGCGGATGGATGAGGAGCATCCCATGGGGCGTGTAGGCAGAGCCGAGGAGGTAGCCAGGGCGGTTCTGTTCTTGGCTTCTGATGATTCATCCTTCGTGACCGGAGCGGCATTGTCTGTGGATGGCGGCCTTACAGCGCAGTGAGATTGTCATAGCAAATAGTATCCGACATACACTGCCTCTCCTGAGAGGAACGCCATGAACCATACAATGTAGAGGTATGGCGAGAGTTTGATATGCAATGCGTTGAATTCTATCTTTCTCCGTGAGTAGGCTCCCGTGATGAGCATTGTAATCTCGAGTCCTATCACGACGATAGCTATGATTCCATGAATCACGAAGTATGCAATCATCAGTCCCTCGATATTCAACTTGCTGCCTTCGATCTCTCCGCCAAAGCTCCTGTATGCCATGTAGAAGATAGAGAGCGTCAGGTCCCATAGTATTCCGATCATGCCCGTCCATCTGTGATATGGCAGATTCTTGCGTCCCGAGATATATGCATGCGTGAACAGTATTGCGACCGGAATCAATGCTATGGCAATGAAGGTGCTGATCCATGGAGCGTCTGTCATGGGCTGGGTCGAGTAGGAATCCCCTACTCTAATCTTTCTCTTCATCAACTTTTCTTTCTTCCGAAGTTCGTGGAAAGTAATATGGGTCCCCAATGAGAATTTGGAATCGGTGGTTAGGGCATGATAGGGACTCAATCAATGGCGGCGGATATCCTGCGAACCGCGATTGAAATGGAACTCGAAGGGCAGAGACTTTTCGAGGATGCGTCTGAAAGGATGAATCATCCTCATACCAAGGAGATGTTTCTTAGTCTGGTGAAGCAGGAGATGCGCCACGTGCAGGTAATTGGCCATGAGCTGCACCGGATTGAGAGTGGCCTCGGGTGGTCGTCTCTGGAATCTGTGAAATCCGTTCGGGATGGATACCCGCACATTTCTGTTTTCGATGATAAGGGAGTCCCTGTCACGGGGTTGGACCCGAACATTGGCGAATTGGATGTGATCAGTCTTGGTATAGAAGTTGAGAAGAAATCGATTGATTATTATCGCGACGCTGGATCGAAGGTCGACGATCCGAAGGCGCGCGAGATATTCAACTGGCTAGTAGGCGAGGAGGCTGGACATCTTCTGATTCTGAAGGCCGAGTATGATAACCGATCCGGATCCGGGTTCTACTTTGATAGCAGAGAATTCAGCCTCGAGGTCGAGTAGAGGATAATCATAGTGTTCCAGATCTTATCGATTCCACGATATGAAGCATGTCAGAGAACACGGCATAAGCAGTCTGAGTCAGTTCAGGATTTGTCTCGAGGATGGTCAACTCCCCCATGAGATCAGTTCTTATTGTAATGGCACTTGAAGTACCGTTCACGGACCAAAATGGGCTTCTCGACGAAACTGACTCCGGCTTCACTTGCAGCACGACACCATCGTTATTCCTGGAGGCGCTCGCAACGAGTCTGATCCTATTATCCTGCCTAGCCGCTTCATTCATGGTTTCCGCTGTGATGCCATTTATGCCGATTCTATCGACATCTCGGGGGGTCATCCTGGCATCCATGAGCACATTAGCGAGTGCGGTTATCTTTGCAGCGGCGTCCCATCCATCCAGATCCAGCGTGGGATCGGCCTCGGCGATACCTTTTGCCTGAGCCTCCATCACTGCATCCTTCATACACCGTCCATTCGTCATCGCAGTGAGGACATAATTCGAAGTGCTGTTCAGTATACCTCTGATATCAATCACTTCACATCCTGGTAGGGTCTTCTCAATCAGGCTGAAGATCGGGGTTCCATCCATGACCGTACCCTCGAATCTGAACCTTGATCCCATCGATCTTGAAGTGGTCCTTAGGTCATGATATGCGAATGCTATTGGCCCTTTGTTCGCCGTCACGACATCCATCCCCTCAGACAGGGCATGGGAGATATGGTCTATCGCCGGTTGACCGTCCTCGATATTTAGCGTCGTCAGTTCGATCATCATGTCCGCGATCGTGCGGTCGATGATCTGCCTCGCCGTGCATTCCGTGGCCTCATCGCCATACTCATCGAGCGATTTTCCATTGGCGAGAAGGTCGAGGACCCGTTCAATATCCAATCCTCTATCCGATATCAGAGACCCTCTGCTGCGCGTGGATATTGCCACGACCTCCACATCTAGTCCCTTGGTCTTGAGGAGCCAATCCCTCTTATCAACGAGCATCCTAGCGAATCCTTGACCGACGTTTCCGAACCCGATTATCGCCAGACGTAGAATCATCACTCAACCTCGGTTTCTTCGTGAATAGCAGGTGAGGTCAGATGCACTCACAGCTGCACGAACTCGTCCTTCGTGACACCGCACTCCGGGCATGTCCAGTCTTCAGGTAGTTTCTCGAAAGGAGTTCCTGGGGCAATTGACTGGGTCGGGTCTCCCTGCTCTGGGTCGTATATATACCCGCAAACACTGCATTGATACTTGGCCATTTCTGCCATGTACCAGTATCTCCATGCATATACTTGACATTGTTCGTTTGCATTGGTTCGATGCAGCGCTATCGATTCCATATTCGTCATGCGCTCAACCGCATCTTCTTGACATGAACAATCCTCGACAAGAATAGACGAAATTCGTAATTTATTTGACGATAATGCAGAGGAAATTGAAGCATGGGGTATGAAAATCGCTCATATTTTGTTCGATTAGATACTCTTAAGTATATTCTTGCTGGTCTAGGCGACCCGGGGACTCAGCAGAAGAAAGTCTGATCGCAGGTTTAGAACCTGCCAGTCCCGCGTGACAAGATTGAATATGGAGTTTGGGCAAGGTGTTTGAATGAAAGTAAGCAGCTTCAAATGGTTGTTCGGCAGGAACTCTGAGTTCTGGCCGACGAACATGAAGACTGGGATGTGGGCATGGGTCGGGCACAGACTCACGGGGTTGGTCCTCGTGGCATATGTGTTCTTGCACCTGGCGTTCATATCTACGGCATCTATTGGAGAGGGCGGTTCGAGCTTCGACGCACTCATGGAGACCACCTCTAAGCCGTTGTTCGTCGCAATGGACTTCCTGCTTGTTATCGTGGTCATATACCACGCTATGAATGGATTCAGGGTCGTACTCTTCGACTTGGGAGTGGGGATCAGGCGCCAGAAGTTGGTCTTCTTGGCTGCCATGGCTGTCTCCGCAGTGCTCATCGTCGGCGGTCTGCTGGCCATTTGGCACTTGGTGTTCCCTAATGGAGGTGCATGAGATGTCTGAACAGATTGTTGCGACATCCAAGGTAGCGGGGACTTGGGCCTGGTTCCTGCAGAGACTGTCCGCGATATTGCTGGTGATATTCCTTGGAATACACCTGTACGCTGCCCACTTCATGGGCGTGAGCGCCGAGACTGGGGACGAACCACTGCTCTCGTATGAGGAAGTGAGCCTCAGGTTGGACCAGGTGTTGTACATCGTCGTCGACTACGGTATGCTGTCGATGGTGCTGCTCCACGGTCTGAATGGCCTGAGGACAGTCATGCTTGATTTCGACATGTTCGTCAGGAGAAGGAAGCTGGTCGATGTTGGTCTCTGGGTCGTTGGTATAGCTACTATGATCTGGGGAATCGTCATCCTATGGCCCTTCATAACTGGATAAGGAGGTTTCCAAGATGCACTACCACAAGATACTGGTTATAGGTGGCGGCTTGGCAGGTCTCAGGGCCGCCATAGAGTGTGCTCCCAAGGCGGATACTGCGATCATATCGCAAGTACACCCTGTGAGATCCCACTCCGGGGCTGCGCAAGGTGGTGTCAACGCACCCTTAGCGAACAACCCTGAAGCCAAGGACGACACATGGGAGAAGCACGCATTCGACACTATCAAGGGAAGCGATTACCTCGCCGACCAGGACTCCGTCGAATATATGACGAAGGAGGCTGGCCCCTGCATATACGAGATCGAACACTGGGGCTGTCCATTCTCGAGGACCGATGAGGGCAAGATCGCCCAGAGGCCCTTCGGAGGGGCTGGATACCCTAGAACCTGCTTCGCTGCGGATAAGACTGGAATGTTCATGCTTCACACGCTCTGGGAAGTGTCCGTGAAGATGAACATACCGCTCTACGAGGACAGGGTAATGGTCGACCTGGTACTGGATGGGGACACATGCCGCGGAGTCATATGCCTCAACCTCAGGACGGGGGAACTCGAACCGTTCATGGCCGAGGCAGTCATAATCGCCAGCGGCGGAAGCGGCCAGATATATGGACGGTCGACCAATGCGTTGATCTCCACCGGTTCTGCACAGTCCACATGCTTCAGGCGCGGGGTGCCTCTGAAGGACATGGAGTTCGTTCAGTTCCACCCGACCTCGCTCTTCGGGACTAACATCCTGATGACCGAGGGCGCGAGAGGCGAGGGCGGATACCTTGTGAACTCCCTTGGAGAGAGGTTCATGTCCAAATACGCCTCCAAGGCCATGGAACTGGCGCCGCGAGATATCGTGTCCCGATCGATCCAGACTGAGATCAACGAGGGCAGAGGCATCGATGGCAAGGACTTTGTCCATCTCGATCTGAGACATCTCGGTAGGGAGAAGATACTAGAGAGGCTTCCCGGCATCCGTGACCTTGCTATAAACTTCGTGGATGTGGACCCAATAGAGAAGCCGGTTCCGATCCAGCCTGGGCAGCACTATTCTATGGGCGGCATAGACACCGATGTCCACGGGGCAACAAAGTTCAAAGGTCTCTATGCGGCCGGAGAATGCGGCTGCGTGAGCGTCCACGGTGCTAACAGACTCGGGGGCAACTCCCTGCTGGATACGGTCGTCTTCGGCAAGATGTCCGGAAGGGCAGCCGCTGAGCACGTGCTCGGAAAGGCGAAGCTCAAGGAAGGCGAGGGTGCGATGAACAAGTGCCTCCGCGAGGCAAAGGCGAAGATAGATTCGCTCCTTGCAAGATCTGGCACCGAGAATCATGCTGACATAAGGGCAGAGATGAAGGAGACTATGATCAAGAAAGTCGGCATATACAGGGACAAGGCACCGATGGAGGAGGCGCTTCAGAAGATCCGCGAGCTGAAGGAGCGTTACCAGAGGATTACAGTGCAGAACAAGGGCAAGAGCTACAACGTGGACCTCTTCCGGGCATTCGAACTGGAAGGCATGCTCGATGTCGCCGAGGCCATTGTCGTAGGCGCTCTCAATAGGGAGGAGAGCAGGGGTGCACACTCCAGGCTCGACTTCAAGGAGAGGGACGACGCGAAGTTCCTGAGACACACGATTGCCACCTATACTGCGAAGGGGATCGAGATCAGCTACTCGCCGGTCAAGATAACCAAGTACAAGCCTGAGGCAAGGAGGTACTGAGATGACCGAAGGTGAGATTCCGATAAAGGTACAGAGATTCGACCCGACGGCCGACAAACTGCCCTACTGGCAGACCTTCAATGTGAAGCTCAAGCCAGGGATGACGGTGCTTGATGCCTTGTTCGAAGTCCTGAACCATCAGGACGGGACATTGGGGTTCAGATTCTGTTGCAGGGCCGGTGTCTGCGGTTCATGCGCGATGGTCATAGGCGGGAAGACCCGATTGGCCTGTGAGACCCAGATGAGCCAGTTCATGGGCAAGGGCGACCTGATGATCAGCCCTCTGCCGCACCAGAAGGTCGTCAAGGACCTGGCGGTCGACTACACGCACTTCTTCGACAGGATCAAGAAGGTGAAACCCTACTTGGTGGGCAAGGAGCCCTATCCAGAGAAGGAGTTCATCCAGCTGCCGAAGGAGAGGACGCCCATAAACGAGCCGATCGACTGCATTTTGTGCGGCTCCTGCACGAGCGCGTGTACGATGGCCTGGACGAACAGTGATTACCTGGGTCCCGCAGCGTTGATGAAGTCCTACAGGTTCCTGGTCGATACGCGTGATTCGATACCTGAGCAGCGCATGGACATCGTCGAGAGCGAGAGCGGAGTATGGAGATGCCACACCCAGTTCAACTGCGTGGAGGTATGTCCGAAGAAGCTCAACCCTACCGAGGCCATACAGAGGATGAAGATCAAGGCCGTGAAGCGGAAGCTGTTCGGAAAGCGTGCGCTGAAGAAGTAGACAATTCAAACCCGAGAAATAGCGAAGAGGCTCAAAGAGCCTCTTCGGTTCTTTCGTTTTATAATCACTTTTTCTTCTTCATCGGCTTCTCCTTGAGCGATGTGAAGAAGTCGTGATGATTCTCTTCATCTTCGAGTATAGCCTCGAAGATGAATCGAGTCGTCGGGTCTCCTTCCGCCTCGGCAACCTTCTGGATCTTCTTGTAGAGTTCGATCGCGTCTTCTTCGGCCTTTATATCGAAATCTATCATCTGCCAAAGTTCGTCGCCGACACTGATCTGCGTGGGTTTCGTCGTAGGGACGCCTCCGAGGTACCACAACCTCTCGGCTATCTTCTCTGCATGCTTCATCTCTGCGATAGCTACCTGCTTCATGTTATCTGTCACAGCGAAGTGATCCACACCCATCCATTGCACGTGTTGCCACATATACTGTATGGAGACTTGGATCTCCCTCGCAATAGCCTTGTTCAACAATTCCTTCAATTTCTCCGATGCCATCTGATTCCTCCTTTCCTCAGGGCCGGATACCCAATTTGGGCTGACCACCCTGCCCTTGATGCCTGTCGATTGCTATCTTGACTGATATAGATACTACCGAAGACAGAGGTGCATTGTAAACGAATGTATGCGCCGCGAACGAAAGATGTAATATGTTTGTCGTCGTCTCATCAAGGGGGCGGAAGATGGATATTCTATGCGATATCGAAGGCGGCTTGTCGCTTAAGATAGAACTGAGGGAGGACGCGACCCCTACGACGGAGGCATTCATGTCAGCTCTTCCTTTTGAAGGAAGAGCCAGCCGATGGGGGGATGAGGTATATTTCGGAGCGCCATTCCATACGGGCTTGGAAAGCGATGCGCGTGCCGATATGGACGTGGGCGAGGTAGCATACTGGCCGGATGGTGATGCACTCGCCTTATTCTTCGGCAAGACTCCCGCGAGCATAGATGACCGGCCCAGAGCATATTCGAAGTGTAATGTCGTCGGAAGGGTGGTCAGCGATCCGACGATACTCAGAACTGTCCTGCCAGGGACCAGGGTCCGCCTTAGTCGAATATGATGCGCTTCTCATTGGCACGTATACCCGCCGTCGACTGAGAATGCGGCACCTGTTATGAAACTCGCATCGTCCGATGCGAGGAACAAGACCGCGTCAGCCACCTCCCTTGGCCTACCCAATCGGCCAATAGGATGGCACGCAGAGAGTTGTGAACGATACTTATTGAGAGACATTCCTCTCGACCTCGCTTCCTGTCTGAACATCGGGGTCTCTATCTCTCCTGGGCATACGCAATTGACTCGAATGCCCTGATCCGCGTAGTCCAGCGCTAGGCATTTTGTCATTAAGACAACGGCGCCTTTTGATGTGTTGTACGCTATGGCTCCCCTGTCCCCCACAAGACCACTGCAAGATGCGTTGTTGACAATGGCGCCGTGACCGTTTGATAGCATCAGAGGGACGACCTCCTTGCACATCAGGAATACTCCCTTGACATTGATCGCCATTATCCTGTCCCAATCTTCCTCGGTGACCTGCTCGACTGTCCCTTCCACCAGGATACCCGCATTGTTGAACAGTACGTCGATAGCTCCAAGGTGTTTGACTGCAGCTTTCACCATTCTCTTTACTTGGGTTTGGCTACTCACATCTCCAGCTGCAGTGAATATCTGGTGCCCCTTCTTATCGAATTCATTTGCCACTCTGAGACATCCCTCTTCTGAGACGTCAAATATTGCGACTCTGGCACCTTCTTCGAGAAATCTCTCAGCAGTAGCCTTGCCTATGCCCGAGGCTCCGCCTGTTACGATTACAGACTTGCCATGGAATCTTGTAGGAATCACCCTATCAATCCCCGTAGAGAGAGGGTAGGCCATTATGTTAAGCCTTTATACGCCCTCTTATGTGCATTAGCTAGGTTCTTTCAATTTATTGGGTGGTGGTCATAACGACCGCACCACCGATCGACTCGTCCCATTCGGCTCCGACCTTGCGCCCGTCGGTGGGTCGCAAAAGGTCATCGCAAAGTCATGCTGGAACGCGCCGGGGCTGAACCGTAAGCCCCCTGCCATCCCTTCCGGGAAGGCTTATGCCGGCTGGAACACGACTGCTCTGTGGAGCATCGACGGACGCATCTAGCCAGGGGCATATTCCCCAGCGACTACAGTGCACATCACACATGCAATCGGCGAGATATGTGTGGCATCGGAAGAGGCACCATCAACAACACCACCCGATAACTATACAGAACCCATTAGCTACAAATAATGGACAAGCCCTCTTTTGACCGCGCCCTGTAACGGATTTGAGAAAATGTCTTCGAAAATACTGGGAATACTCGGAAGTCCGCGTAAGGATGGCAACACAGCGGACTTATTAGACGCAGCTCTTCTGGGCGCTCGTAGCTCTGGAGCGACTACCGAGCGTTTGGATCTAGCTGATATGGATTTGAACCCCTGCAAGGAGTGCAGGGCGTGCGATGCTGGTGCAACGTGTGCGTTCGCCGACGATGACGACATGGGCGAGATCTATTCAAGGATACGGAACGTCGACGGAATCATCCTAGCATCTCCCATCTTCTTCATGGGTGTCTCAGCCCAGACGAAGGCGATGGTGGATAGATGCCAGTGCTATTGGGTGGAACGCTATGTTCTCAAAAGACGCGCTTATGAAGGCAAGGTCCGTCCCAAGGGTTTATTCGTATCATGCGCAGGATCTCCGAAGCCCAATATCTTCGAACCCGCGCTCCATGTTGTCAAAGCATTCTTTGCTGCTATCGACTACCAATATGTCGGCGAGGTGCTCTTGGGTCATACAGACGACCCTGCGATGGGACCGAGAAAGCAAGCGGCTATCGTATCTGCAGAGGCTGCGGGCAGAAAGCTCGTGCCCGGGTCTCCCTCCTCAGAGTAGTTTGCCTTTTGTCATGACCTGTGTGACCTTGCCATCCAGTCTCTGAACCTCTATGTTCACTCCTGGGGCGCTGACGAAGTCCCAATGCATGGTTGATTCAGAAGTCCCGCCGTATGAATTGTTCGAGCCAAAGGCTACGTGGACGGTTCCTGCGACCTTCTCATCCGTCAATATGTATCCCACTGCCTTCTTTATTTTAGGGTTGTATCCTATCCCCAACTCACCGACGTTCATCGTCCTGACTGGCTTGTATTTCTTCTTGTCCACTGCTTGACATTCCTTGAAGCTGGAGATGAGCGCATCGAGGTTCTTATCCGCGGTAGTCTTATTCAGGAGGAGCTTGCCGTCCTTGAAAGCGAGTCTGACATTGGTGACCAGTTTATCGGTCATCCGGTCTCTTGTGATGGGGCTGAATATGGTACCCTCTCCTTGAGTCTCATGGGGAGCGATGAATAGTTCGCCTGCGGGAAGATTCGCCCCCCTATCGCCGACTCTGTAATCCTCATCGCTGGTGAATCCGTCGTCAATGTTCAGCCGCCTTCCATCGACCTTCACCCTGAAGTCTGTCCCCTTCTTGTCCCATACGTGGACCCATTCGGCGTTCTTGAAGCCTTTTGCCATCTTCATGCCTATCTTCATCAATTCCTGACCAGGGACACCTATTCCTCCGATGATGATGTTCTCGAGCTCCTTGTATGGTATGCCGAAGCTCTTCGCAGATGCTTCCGTTGGCCAGCCCGCATATAGCCACTTCTTTCCGTCAGTGGGATGGAATATTATGTCATAAATGGGAAGGCTCGCCTTCTGCCTGGCTGTCAACTTGTCTATGGGGAACGTTTCAGCGATCTTGGGGTCGTCGAACTCCTCTACGGAGATTAGGATATCCGCTGCCTGAATCATGCCGACATATTGTTTCGGGACAGTTTCGAGAGTCTTAGCGGGTATCTCCTTGTAGATTTTCTTGGCATACCTGTCTGAGCTGCAGATTATGGTCGGGGTAGCACCTTTCCTGTAGCATTCCAGCGCAATCTCTTCGAGAAGCATCTGCGTATGAGCTCCTCCTTTGACCACGACTCCATCGCCTTTCTTTACATTGCAGGTCTTGACCATATTCTTAGCGCATTCGATCATTCTCTTTTCGGTTATGCCCATTGAGCCAGTCCCCTTGATTGGCTGGTGTCAGGACATGAGGATACTTATAGATGCCGAATAACGTTCATTGCGATTAGATATTCTTCGACACTATGGATGGGAAACAATTCTTCTGGTATTGTCTACAGAGGAGACAATTGCTCATGGAAGGCCCTCCCGCCTCATCAAGCGAAGTCATTCTGAACCCGATCTTCTCGAAGAACTTCGGGGCGCGGGCAAGCGCCCACAGAGTGCTCGCCCCTCGGGCCTTCGCTTCGGATTCGATTCTACTGACCAGCATGCCACCGATTCCCTTTCCTCGGAGGGACTCCGAAACGGATAACCATTCGATTGAGTATCTGTCTCCATCTTTCTTGAGCGCCACAGTCCCCATCATCTGGTTACCTATGAAGAACCCAACGGCAGATATTATGTTCTCGAAAGTGCCATCCTCGAGACCAGCTTCCAAGGCTAATCTCCTGATCGTTTCGAAGTCGTCAGTCTTTCTGATGACTGGCTGTCCTCCGATTTCATCACCTGGCATGATTCATAGGACTGACTCTGGCTTAGATATTTCTTTCGGAGGTGGCTGTTATGATCAGGACCTCGGCATTCAGCTGTCAAAAGCATACTCGCCAGTCATAGCGAGTTGGTTCCCTGAGGTCTTGCCATTGTTAGTTGACGCGTTTTTCGGGAAGGCTACTTCGAAGGAGGCTCCTTCATGGGGGCTGCCCGGAACGCGGTCTCTCACGCTGATCACGCCATTGTATCTCTCAACCAGCAAAGATACTATGGATAATCCCATGCCTGTGCCCGAGACACCGTCCGGGCGTTTGGCGAATCGATTGAACACTCCGTTCTTTTTTTCGTCTGGGATTCCGATTCCATGATCCTCAATCAAGACCGTCCAGACACCTTGACCATTGCTTATTCCAATCTCTACCTCTGCGGTCTGGTTCGGGTTGTATTTGACCGCATTGCTCAAGATATTCATGAATAGGTCATGGATGAGTGAATCAACCTTGATCATGCATTCATTCTCGGGACAATCGAGACCGATGATGATATCCTTTGAAGGGAAATCTCTCTTCAGCGCCGAGATGCATTTGACCAGGACTTCTCTGAGATCCATGTCCTCTTTGATCAGAGCATCGGAGGATTTCGCCTCAGAGACCTTCCTTACATTGTCCACGAGGCCTTTGGCTGCTTTGGATGCCGCGATTGCCCGGTCGAGATATTCTCGGTTCTTATCATCGAGAGCACCGCTTGCCTCGATCTTCTCTTGATAGTATATGAGCGGGTTCACGATGTTGCCGATATCATGCACTATCAGGTCAAGGTAGCCCTGTGATTCGTTCATAGCAGCTATGGCGTCCTCATATACCCTTGAATTCTCTATGGCGATTCCGGTGAGGTCTGCAAGCAGCTGAATCCTTCCTATGACATCCTGTGGCGGGACCTTCCCATCGATGGTATCATCGATCTCAATCCAACCTATCCAGTTCCCAAGGCGGTCAACCATCAGGAATGATATGGAATCCAATGGATGCCATTCATCTGGAGATGCGCGCTTTTTCGAGATCGTGGAGGGGTCGACTACATAGTCCATGTCATCGTTTGTGAGCCTGTGTTCCACTTCCGGACGCATGTAGTATGTCCGTTCACCTATGCGCAGCTCATCTCTGAACTCCTGTTTCTTGCGATCGAGCGTATACGTGTGCCGTCTGATTGCATTCACACTATCCTGGGGAAATCCCTTGATCGCCCTAGGACCGAACACACCTGCCCCGTCATCAAGTGTGCATATCACAAGCGATTTGATTTCGAACGCCGATGAGATCGTGGTGGAGACCTTATCAAGGAGCACTCCGAGAGGCTCGACGCGAGAAATTATCTTGAGTATCTCTAGAAGATTATTGATTGGGATAGTTCTGGTGGGCCTGGTCCCCACAACATCATCATCGCTATGGTTCACACTGCTCTGCATCCCAATCCCTCTGGCGGAAATCCCGCGCCTTGTCATTTACACCCCGTTATAAAAACATGTCGAAGTGATTGCTCCACATCGGGATTGGTCTCACTGGCAAGGTAATCATTATGCGATATGTTGCTGATCACGTCTTGCTATGCAGGACCGAATCTTCATGCTAGACATCGTTGATAGGCCTGGACGGTCTGATCGATTTCATGCATGTTCCGGTCAACTGTCATGATGTCATCTCCTCTGGAGGATGAGCTTGATGATACGGACCATGAGAAGTAGTGATATGGACTTCGTCCTGAAAGCCACCAATGAGATGCAGTGGGCGTATTCACGGGTCGAGATAGAACGAGTCACCAGCTTGTCGAACGGTGTGAGCTATGTGTGGGAAGACGAGGAACTCCGCGGTTTTATCACGAGCCTGACATACTCGTCAACAGCGATCATCGGCCACCTGCTCGTCACTGCGGGATATAGAGGCATAGGGATCGGAAAGAGTCTCCTCGAGCACACATTATCCGTTCTAGATTCTTCTGGAGTCGAGTCCGTGATCGTATTCTCGACGGAGGACGGTTCTGGCTTATATGAACGGATGGGCTTCTCAAAGGGTCCAAAGGTGGTCTCATGTGGTATGAATGTGACTGGCCCCATTTCCGGACTGCCCGGAGCAGAGTCAGTCCTACCTGAGGACCTTGATGAGATTGCGGCGTTCGATGAACGAATATTCGGAGATTCGAGAATCAATCTCATGGAACGACTCTATGCTGAGCACCCTGATCTTTGTCGGAAGATTGTCAATGACGGGACGATAGATGGATACATCTTCGCGAGAAGAACCCCTCTTGGTGGGGATATCGGTCCCTGGATATGCAGGGCGCCCGATGCCTCTCATCTGCTATCGTCTGTGATGTCATCCTTCGAATGTTCGAGGGTTGACATCGGCTATTTTGAAGATAATCCGTGGATCAAGCCTCTCATTGACTCACATGCTCAGGTCAAGAATTTCAATGTCAGGTTGATGACTCGGGGTCTTCCGCGTTACACGGGGGATCGGACCAAGGTCTTCGGAATAGCAGGATTCGAATTGGGTTGAGCGTAGTTCATTCAGAACGCTTCATCATCCCTTTTGACATAGTATATGATGTCATCTTCCCTTTTGTAGCCCGCACCGACGAACAGGTCTTCTGAAGCCCTGTTATCTCCTTCGATCAGTATGGCGAACACCTTTCTCTCTCGCTTCCGAAGTACCTTCTCGGACTCTTCCACGAGGTCGATTCCCACGCCCTTTCTCCTGAAAGCAGGCAGAACTGCGAGTCTGTTGATCCAGCCTTTCCTTCCATCGTCACTGGCTATCACGGCTCCGATCATCGTACCTTTCTCAAATGCACCAATGAAGAGGTCGGGGTCGTCTTTCCTCTGTTGTGACAGTCTGTCCATGCGATCCCTCCCTTCCGGCCTAAATGGGAGGCCGGAATCCTTCCAGAGGTTCACCAATGTGCCAAGTTCCTCTTCTCTTATCGGTCTTATAACCATGTCCTTTTGTAGGTCTCTCAATCGCCCTCACCGATAGATGTCTCAAATGACTGCTGGCAATTAATCCTTTGCTTTCAGCAATGTTGCCCCAGATTGATGGGCGGTCTGTATATGCATGAATGCGTCACTCATCACTTCTTTGCCAGCTTCTTCGACTTGATCTTGCGGGTATCCCTCTTTTTCTCACAGCATACTATGTCATCAAGGGTACTGATACCGCACTCAGTGACTTGCAGAGTCGTTCCACAAACATCGCGCACATATCCAGTGTCCTTCTTCGTCTTCACCAAATTGTTCCCTCCTTGTTTGAATCGATCGACTAGCAAGGGTCCAAGTGGACCACCACGCAATCCAGCTCCGAGGTTCGCAAGGGATGTTCAATATGCCCTGATAGAGCCGAAGGCTGTCAATCAAGGGATGATGTGATCAATCCCATTTCATGAAACCAGCCGCAAAGCCTTTTATCGGATGCAAGATGATTGACTGATTGGATGGCCCACGCGGAAGATGAAAAAGCTGCGTTCCCCTTAAAAGATCAAGACAAGAGGATGAGGACGCTCTCCAGGATATTCGATATCACGACTAGTCTACTCAATGTGGAAGATATCGGAGTCCTGCTGCAGAGGATTGTCGAGACGGTAAGGGAACAGTTCGAATTCGACCGCGTCAGCATATCCATAATCGACAACAAGAACAAGGTGTTTACTGACCATGCCCTTGCAGGGTATTCTGTTGAGGACGTGGTGGAGATAAAAGAGCGAATAGATGCGTTCGATATGGACTCGATCCTGTCTGATTTCCGTGACGATTGCAGGATCTCTCGTATAGCTTACTATATCCCCGCTGAAAAGCAGAAGACATCCGCAGATGACTTCATCGTCGTGAAGGACATGGATGCTGCACTGGCACCTCGGAGCGCTCCAGGTATGTGGCATGAGCTCGATCTTCTGTATTTCGCGTTTCACGATCGGAAGGGCGAGATGATCGGATACATGCAGGTCGACTATCCCACGGACAATAGGATACCAGACATGGAGACCGTGGCTGAGATAGAACTGTTCGCTACGATTGCCGCCATAGGGATTGAGAATTCGAGAATCTATCATCGCGCCAAGGACCTGCTGAAGGAGAACGAACTGAAGTCTGAGAACACCCTGAGACTCCTTGAGCTGTCCCGAAGTGTCCTCAGGGTAGATGACATCCATATAGTCTTGCAGAAAGTGGCCGATGCCATGAGTTCTGCATTTGGATACAGGCGTGTGGGGGTATCCTTGTACTCGAAGGATTCGGACACGGCACTCGTAGATGCGCTTACAGGTTACTCGAAGGACGAAGAGGAACTCATAAGATCGAGCGAGTTGTCAAAGGCCAAGACTCTCGAAGACCTAAGAGAGGAATTCAGGGTCACTACTACTGGCTACTTCATTCCTGGCGAAAGTCAGAAGGCCGGGAGCAATGAATTCGTATTCATAGAGAATCCCGACAAGGTGATCGTACCGCGAGCCAATCCCGAGGCTTGGCATGAGCTGGATCTGCTATATTTCGGTCTCTATGATCGCGAAGGTCATCTTACAGGAATAATCCAATTGGACTATCCTATCGATGGTAGGATTCCAACAAAGGACGAAATAGAATCTATGGAGGCATATGCGAGCATCGCATCGATCGCGATCGGCAATTCGGTCATGTTTAATGATATGAACGATGCCAAGAGCAGAGTGAAGATGTATCTCGATTTGCTCACACACGATGTCGGCAACTTCGTAAATCCGATCTCTGCATACCTCGAGCTCGTGCTCACCACTACTACCTTGACTCGCACGCAGCAGAAATACATCGCCTCTGCAATCGAAGGTACCAAGAGCATATCGCACATCATAAGGAATGTGCGACGCTCGTCGGAGATGTTGGATGACGATAACCTGGATATAGTGCCGCGCGATCTGAAGAAGGCGCTGCTCCAAGTGGCCAATGATGTGCGTGGTGCATTCCTGAACCGTAATGTGGACATTCGACTCAATCTCCCCGAGACTGAGGTTTGGGTCATGTCGGATTCGTTCATGGACGAGGTATTCTACAACGTCCTGAGCAATTCGGTCAAGTATGATGATCACGATGATGTCGTGATTGACATTCAGATGGATGTGATCGAATTCGAAGGCAGAATGTACGCCCGTACGAGAGTAGTGGACCGCGGAATTGGAATACCTGATGATATGAAGACGAAGGTGTTCTCTAGAGGATTCCGCGACACCAAGAGACTCGAAGCCCGAGGGATGGCTGCGAGAACAAAGGGCGCGGGCATGGGGCTATCTCTCGTGAAATCATTGGTCGACCGCTACAAAGGGCTTGTTTGGGTCGAGAATAGGGTATATGCCGACCATTCAATGGGGAGCATATTCAATGTCCTGCTTCCGCTTCCTTGATGCTACGGGACAACCATCTAGAGTCACATTCCCATCCATTAGCGGAGCTGTCCATGAACTCTCGTGAGAATGTGGGATCCGTCAAGCGCGAGCATGGCCTAGCTGGAAGAGACCGTGAGGTTGAAAAGGATGCAACGGCGCTTAAGGTCAGGATACATCTGATGATAGAGCTTCCGAGGATGGGGTCGGACGAAGAGTATCATTGATTATATCAAAAGCGCATTAAAGTCCTATGGTGGTTGAGAATGTGCTGTGGTGTTGCACAATGTGCAATTGGCAAAGCGTTATGATATAAACATTTCGGCATAGAGATGCTTGAAAAAAATGCTCTCACCCTATACTTTTATATGCTCAGAACACGAAATATGTATTGAACTTCCCCCCTCTCTTTTTTATTATTTTTGAGGAACTAGATGCATCCCTAATATTGTTCTGATCATGACTCCCATCGTGGAAACTTGGATGGCCTAGGACTCTTATCCTTGGTGGTGTCGAAGATGAATGAGGTGGGTCGATGAATCCTGCGATCATCCTGTTGGCTCTTGCAGCGCTGCCTCTCGGATTATACAACCTGATTTTGCTGCATAAGGATAGTTCGTGGAAACATTACATCGGGATTACCGGCTCAGCATGGTCCTTTTCCGGAATTTTCTTAATATATTTCGGATTCCCAGGAATCGCATTCTTCCCCGTCTTATTGGGGATTCTACTTCTAGGCTATATCATGCGCATGAAGGTTGATAGGAGTCGCATTCTTGTCGGGAAGATTGCAGCGGTCCTCTCGTTGCTGATAATCATTTTGGTTGGGTTGCTGATATTATGAATGCTAACCGTAGGAGAAGTCTCCTGATGCTCATTCTCTGCTATTCTGTGGTCGTGCTCTTGTATTTCTCCTTCTTTGCATACCCTGTCACTGAGGCAAGACCTTCGGGCTGGGCGAATTTTACGATGGAGGCGAAGCAATACCGCTCATTTCCCAATATTTTCGAATCGATATATACGAACGGAAAGGCGCTCGTTGCGATTGCGACCATCAGGACGATCAGTACTCCGAGCACGGCATTCAGCATGGCCTTCGATCGTCTTGACAGTTATGCTGAGGACCACGTGCGCGAACAGTATGGGGTCGATGTGGATATTGTCATAGAGTCGAAGGCGACCGACTATCCATTTGCTGGTCATGTCGCTATAAAATACGTGTATGGCGTATTCAACGATGTCCTCATCGGATATCCCCCGTTCCAACACCTCGAACGAGTGAAGGTTGCCGAGATAGGTGCGCTCGCATGGTTCTGCAACGTCGATTTCGAATCCATCGTGGTGTTCTATGTATCTCCCTTCTACTTCGATGAAGATCCAGCTCTCGAGGCATTATCTGGCCTGACGATCGATCTTGTCGATGACATATCCTGTCATTGAATCTTGAGAATGCGATTGAGCAGGAAGTCGAGGTGATTCTCTCGTATCGATGTCCATTTTTTCGCATCCGAAAATCGTTCGAACATTTCGCATTTAGAACCACACTGCCAGTGTTTGGTCTGACATGATTGGGAATCTGGTCCGAGAAATAGGTTTAAGAACGTGATTTCATAATAGGTTCGAATTATGCCTATAGTGCCGAAGAAGATGTTCACCACTAAGGGTGTAGGACGTCATAAGCACGAGTTGCAATCTTTCGAGATGGCGCTTAGAGATGCTGGTATAGAGAAATTCAACCTGGTATCCGTCTCAAGCATCCTTCCCCCAGGATGCAAGATAGTGACGAGGGAAGAAGGTCTGAAAGATATGAAGCCAGGACAGATAGCTTTCGTGGTCATGTCGAGGAACTCGACGAACGAGCCCAACAGGATGGTCGCTGCTTCAGTTGGTTGTGCAGTTCCTGCAGATGAGACTCAATATGGCTACATCTCCGAATATCATGCATTTGGTTCGAATTCCGCAACTGCTGGGGAAATCGGGGAAGATCTCGCTGCGACAATGCTCGCAACCACTTTGGGCATTCCATTTGATGCAGACTTGGATTGGGACGAGCGTGAGAATCAATACAAGATTAGCGGAAAGATAGTTAGATCATTCAATGTGACCAAGACCGCCGAGGGCGATAAATCCGGCGGATACACGACCGTGCTCGCAGCTGCAGTGTTCGTCTACGACAGCGAGGATGTGCTCTCTGGGGCCGGCGGTCCTTCAGCAGCACCAATGTAGATCGGACGGCGGTCTCCGATGCGAGATGGAGGTTGACCAATGTCACGAACGGGGAAGAAGATTCGCAAGACTGGTGATTTGAGCGACGGCGCGAGCGATAAGCTGGAGCCGTTGGCCTCATTGGATCTATCCAGCATCCACACGATTTCCGATCTTGTCTATGCGATGGGGAAGTGCAGCTTCGGGGCGAGGAGTGTTGGCGAAGCTGCCGAAGTCGTCCAAGATATGGTCGAGGATGAAGATTGTTTCAAGGTCCTCACTCTGTCTGGGGCGATGACGCCAGCCAAGATGGGACTCATAGTTTGCGATATGATCGACCGCGGAATGACCGATGCGGTCGTCACAACGGGAGCTATCATGGCCCATGGAATGGTCGAATCAACGGGTCGCGCGCACTTCAAGCACAGCGAGTTCATGAATGATGTGCAGCTCTATCACAAGGGCTACAATCGAATATATGACACGATTGAGCTTGAGAGAAGTCTCGATGACATGGAACTCATCTTTCGGGATGTCATGGAGAAAGCAACCGGAGAGTCAGAATCTCTCGGGAGTTATGCACTCAACTGGTTGATCGGCAAGCATCTGGCTGAAAACACGACTAAGGACCAGAGGGGCATCTTGAAGTCTGCGTATCTGAAGAAAGTGCCGGTTTATGTACCCTCATTCACAGATTCGGAATTGGGGTTGGACTTCGGCGTCTACATGAGACGCATGAAACTCGCGGGGAAGACCCCTATCCGGTATGATGCATTCGCAGACCTTGAAGACTATACCGATAGGGTGCTCGCATCCAAGAAACTGGGGATCCTCACGATCGGAGGAGGTGTGCCCAGGAATTGGGCCCAGCAGGTTGGACCCTATCTGGACATCATCAATAAGCGTGTGGGCAGTGGTGGCGGATTCAAGAGGTTCGACTATGCCGTCCGTATCTGCCCTGAGCCTGTCCATTGGGGCGGTCTTTCCGGATGCACGTACTCTGAAGGGGTTTCGTGGGGCAAGATCGTCCCTCGGTCAGAGGGCGGCAGATACGCAGAGGTCTTCTCGGATGCCACAATCGCGTGGCCTTTGATCATCAAGGCCGTAATGGAGCGATTGTCACGATAGGAGCTTCGAGACAGGATGACTGCTTCTGATCGATGTGTCAAGTTACTCGAATAGCATAATCCTCGATACGGTGCCTCGGAAAAGGGCAACCGTTATCGTGCGGATGTGTGCGGATGCAGAATCATCGAATGGTATAGTGTCTGGATGTGAATTGTCGATATCCATCAGTTCATGCCAGCATGCCAAACGACCAGCAATCTTGATATCCATTGTGCGCAGTACGCACCCGTGAGGAGTGCGGCCATTTGGCGCCAATCTCCTCGGATCGGGGATTTCATGGATCTTAGTCTTCCAGAATGGGTTGCTGATTGGGCGAGGGATGTACCGAGGCTCGTTATTCCACCGCCTGGTCCGGCAAGCAAGGCAATCATTGAAAAGGACCGAGAATTCGTATCACACGCATACGATCGTCTGTTTCAGTTCACGATGAAGCGTTCATCCGGCGCGGCCATAATGGATGCCGATGGCAACGCGTACCTCGATTTCTCTGCAGGCATCTCTGTGATGAATGCAGGGTGGTCCAATCCTCGAGTCGTCGAGGCGATAAGGGAGCAGGCAGGGGACCTGGTTCATTCATTGGCAAACGACGCCTATTTTGACAAAGAGGCCGAGTTCGCTGAACTCTTGGCAAAGATATCTCCCGGAGGCGCCCTTACTAACACTTTCTTCGGCAATAGTGGAGCGGAGGGTGTCGAGGCCGCGATCAAACTGTCGAGATACTATTCGAAATCTGGCGAACATATCGCATTCATGGGGGCGTATCATGGCCGGATAGGCAACGCGTTGGCGCTCGCTAGCAGGGTGAAGTACAAGTTCGGCCACGGTCCTTACACGCCTGGCGTGCATTTTGCCCCATACCCATATTGCTACAGGTGCTGGTTCAAGCAGGAATATCCGTCATGCGGTATGGCCTGTATGGATTATCTTGAGAACGGAATACTAGAATACGGTGGACCAAGTGGAGCAGTCGCATCGATCTTCGTAGAGCCGTTGCAGGGAGAGGGCGGTTACATCGTCCCGCCGCCAGAATTCATGCCGCGGCTGAGGCGACTGTGTGATCAGAAGAAGATACTCTTGGTCGCAGATGAGATTCAGAGCGGGCTCGGGCGAACCGGCGAGCTATGGGAGTGCGATTCTACATCGACCATACCCGATATTCTTATCACTGGGAAGGCGCTTGGCGGCGGAATCCCTCTCGGAGGAATAATTGCGAGGAAGGAGATAATGGGAGTCTGGAGACCCGGCTCACATTCATCCACATTCGGCGGTAATGGAATAAGCATGGCAGCCGGATTGGCACATGTCAGGGAGATCATAGAACAGGACCTGCCGACCCGAGCAAAGATTTTGGGTGCACATGCACTCAAGAGATTGAACGAGATGAAGGATAAATATGAAATCATCGGGGATGTGCGCGGAAAAGGCCTGATGATCGGCGTCGAGATGGTCAAGAGCAAGAGCACAAAGGAACCGATGCTCGTGCCCAGAATGCAGGGTCAGGTCTGGCGGAAAGGCCTGATGATGATAACTGCCGGTATGTACGGGAACGTATTCAGGATCGCCCCACCCATAATAATATCTGATGAGCAGCTCGATCTTGGCCTGGATATCTTCGAGTCTACTGTACAGGAGACCCAGAAAGAGCTAGTTTGAGAGGTTATACGCCGTTTCTGATGGTTCCTTGGCGGATGCTTGTGCCTGTTTCCAAGGCAACATTCTCTTATCTGAGTGACCATCAGGTTACCATGGAAAAGCCGCTTAGAGACTCTGAGATGCTCGTCATTTACTGGCTCATGCGAGATGCCAACCTCACGGATGCGGCTTTGGCTCGGCGGTCCGGGATGAAGGAGAGCACGGCGTCATCCATCCGAAGAAGGCTGATGGATTCGAGACACATATACTTCACAAACACTCCCGCATTTCATAAGCTGGGCTGCACTGTCTTCGTCCAATTATATGGATCAACCAACCCTGCGGTGCCAAAAGATGTGAAGGATTCTGCGCATCTCCGATTCCTCGATAGGACGCCTGAGATATTCGACAGCGCGTCGGGCGAGGGATTCATCATGATGAGTGGAGTATACCGGAACTTCTCTGACTATCTACTCTCCATCGATCGCTACGAGCGATGCTTTTCGGACATTCAATCGAGCGAGAAAGCTGATCTCAGGGCTGCATTCTTCCCGCTTGAGATTTCCCATGTCTGCTATACCTATAATTTTGCGCCAGCGCTACATCGGATATTCGGAATGGATGCGCCCAGACCAGAGCCGAACCTTCCGCTGAAATTGGATGTTCACACGACTGAGCTATCCCTGGTCGAGAAGCGGACCCTCGTGAACCTTGTAGAGTACCCACATGCTAGCGATGCCCAATTGGGCCATCTAATGGGTCGTTCTAGACAGACTGTCACGAATGTGCGCAAGAGGCTCGAAAGGAAAGGGCTGTACAAGAGGGTCTGCATAATCCCGTTGGTTCTATGGAACATCGATCTCATAGCTTATGTCCATCTACGTTTTAAATCAGATATTGACCCGGATGTCCGAAGAGAGCTCTCGTGCGGTGATTGGATCAACCTTTCATGGTACACTCTGGAGCGAGAATCTGAGGCCCATGCTACATACATGTTCAAGGATTACCGCGACTACCTTTCTGAGATGCAGCGCATGATGAAGCCACTGATTGACGCGGATGTGTTGAAAGGCGACCCGGTCATCTCGTTGGTCTCGACGGCGGCGGCAAAGGAGCTTAGGGACGGTCATTATGGCGCGCTTCTCCGCAAGATCTTAGGGATGGCCGACCCGGTGGCAGGCCGTCCATTGGATCGCCGCTCCGATGTATGAACTGGGCAATTGAGAAAGGGTAATCTATGTGTTCCGCTCATCATCAATTAGTGGAGATCTGCCTAGATGCCCGGAGATTTGGACCGGATTCGCTACATGAGCGTCCAGAATGTGATGAATGTGAATGTCATCTCGGTGAGGGCGTCAGACCGTGTTCTCGAATGCTGGCTAAAACTCATGGAGCATGAGATCTCTGGCGCGCCTGTATTGAATGATGACGGAGCCTTTGTTGGAATACTAAGCACGACGGATATACTCAAATGGATTTTTGAGAGATACAGTAAGGCCGATGCATTGCGGAAGGCAACCAGCGCTGACGGCGATTCGTCCGCGACTGACATGGAATCCCTGAGGGAGATCACGTCAAGCATCCGTGCCGTCGCTGAGAGTCAAGTCTCGTCCCTGCAAGAGACAGGACGACCACTATATTCGTTGGGGGCAAATGATTCTCTCGATCGAGCATTGAAATTGATGGCCGAATTCGGGGTTAATAGACTTCCAGTTGTGAAGGAGGAGAAGGTCATAGGCATAATCACTCGACAGGACATCATACATATGCTTGCCGGACGGTCTAAGATGAGATGACGTCCTGTGCGCTCCCAGGTAGCCGATGGATGTCCTAGATTCAAATAGTGCTCGTCATAACTATTCATTCGGCGAGGCCGTGGAAACCGAACGGGCTTCACTATTGATTCAGCAATCTGTCTGAGCGATAAGCCTTTGCCCAATGTCTCAGTTCTCGCGATGATGAGCCTGGATATAACTGATCTTGATATTCTCTCATTACGTAGACTCCCCCGGTCCGTTCTCTGAATTCGATAGGCTGCGAGGATCATCCTGATACTCACATCCGCGGTGGAGATCCTCGAAGAGCAATGATCAAGTGGATTTCTGCTTCGGGACCACGCATATCATTCGCATGAGGGTAGTCCCATCGTTGAGGAATTGGTGCAACTCGTTCGGCTCCACATAGATGGCATCTCCCTCTGATATGGTCTCATCTCTATCACTCAACGAAATCTTCCCAGTGCCTTTCACCACAAAGATTTCATGCTCCCAATCGTGAGTATGCCTGGGTGTGAATCCACCTGGCGAGATATCGAACACTCTGAGATAGAAATTCGGTGGGTTGATATTCTGGGCAAGCAGTGGTCTGAACTCAACACCCTTGGTCCCTTCTGGCATAGAGGCTTCAAATTCGGCGAGGCTTACCTTCTTCATTGGTCTGGTAATCTCAATATTAGGATTAAATGATTCACATGCATCGATGCGAAATAATATGTGCGAAGACAACCGTCCATTTATGGGATTGACAGGTTGTTCAATTACTAGCCTGTTGATCAAAGCATGCGTTTGAGCGGTGGTGATTGACATGGTGAAGATATTAGTCGTGTATGACTCTCGAACTGGGAACACCGAGAAGATGGCCCTGGCCGTGGCAGAAGGTGCCAAAGAAGTCGCGGATGTTGAAGTGACCGTCAAAAAGACAGGCAAGGTGCGTCTGAATGATCTATTAGATGCAGACGGTATCCTACTGGGATCGCCGACATACTACGGTGGGATGTCTGGGAAGCTCAAGGAGTTCATCGACACATCTTTCAAGATACATGGCAAACTGGTCGGAAAGGCGGGCGGAGCATTTACCAGCTCCGGCGGCACCGCGTGTGGTGCAGAGACGACCCTGCTATCGATGACACATGCTCTCCTGATCCATGGAATGGTTGTCCAGGGCAGATACGACAACAAGCACTATGGTGCGACGGCTGTTGAGTCTCCAAAGAATGCGGAGATTAAATCATGCAAAGCTCTCGGGATGAGGGTAGCGACTCTGGCAAAGAAGCTCTGCTCTTGAAGATACATGACTTTCGCAGAGCTCCTGACTGTACGACCAAGAGAAGACAAATACTCACTCGGCGATTACATCACTATATGGTCAGTTACTCTCTAAAGGCCAAGGATGGCACGGAGATCGTTCTTAGAGAACCGAAGCCGAATGATGCGAAGCAGTTGATGATGTTCATAAACCCGATAATCCGAGAGCCGATGTCCGGTCTTCTTTTCACTAGCCCGATGACTCTGAAAGCGGAGGAAGCTTGGTTAGAAGCTATGCTCGAACAGATACGAAAACGGTCCATTGTATTGCTCATTCTTGAGATAGAAGGCAGAATAGTAGGCACATGCAGCGTGCAGCGACGCATGTGGAAGGAGAAGCACAGAGCCCAAATCGGAATTGCACTCAGCAGGTGTGCAAGGGGGAGAGGCATCGGAGAGGTGATGATGAGGATGACGGTCGCTCTTGCTCGAAGACGAATGCCCGGTTTGGAATTGATCGACCTGGCGACCTATAGCTATAACACTCGCGCACTCGCATTGTATAGGAAATTGGGTTTTAAGTCAGTGGGTTGCCTCCCTCACGGGGTGAAGGAAGGTCATCGTTACTATGATGATGTGTTCATGGTGATTCGGACCGACGACCTCGTCGATACGAATTGATTCAGATTGAGTACTGGCTTCGCTGCAATCCACTCACTCATGTTGCATGCAAGATCTCTCAAAGGCATATAAATGGTGTATTTGAGTGAATGTCTATCCGATATGTCTCATTACTTTGACATCATTCACTGTGATCAGGCCACCCTTGACCATCTCGCTGACTCTTGGAATTACCCCTAGTATCTTCTTTTCGGAATCCATCGCTTCGATCATGATCGGAAGGTCTTCGCTGAGTCTGAGTGGACTGGCCGCATGTAGTTTGCTGCGTTTCCCGAACCCATATATCCCTCTCGTGACCGTCGCCCCCCAAATGCCGCATTCTCTTAGATGATGGACGACCGCCTTGTAGGCCGGGATACCATCATAATGGTCGGATTCACCAACATATATCTTGAGACACAACGCCATCTCGTCTATCTCCATCTAACCTCCCTCCATCAGAAGTCCGGCAGCCCTTCCAATGACCGCCGCAACGATGCATACCCCACCGTTGAGGATAATGTTTCCGAATGCCCACCCCCACTGCGATTCTGAGATCATCGATACGGTCTCCAGGCTGAAGGCCGATGTGGTCGTATACCCACCGAAGACACCGACGAATACCGCGACTCTGAGTTCTGGCTGCAGGAAGCCTGCGTTGAGCCCCCAGAAGTAAAGGAACGCAATCATGAAACTGCCTGTTGCATTGACGAAGAAGGTACCCCATGGGAAATCGCCCGTGGTGAAATAGCCTGAGAATAGGTATCGGGCGATACTGCCCGAAGCACCTCCTATGCCCACAAGGAGCACGAGCCAGAGTTGGTCACTATCCATGATCTCCCTCACGTTAGGGTCCCTGCATCGGATTCTGGGATAAGACGTTTTCCATCATACGTGCTCTGCATGATCGGGCGTCCGTTATAACCCCGTCTATGATGCTAGTCCAGACATTATGGTGACCATACAAAGGAATATTCATGATGACGTCAATGAGTGGAACGATGAATGACCTGGAACTCGTTCCTCTATCGGAGGATAATCTCAACGACCTGATCGAGATCGCGGCGAGATCTAGAGCCATTGATCCATACCAGACGAGGTTGACGCGAGAAGAGGCAAGAGCATACTCAATACTGGACCCTGACTTCGATTTGAATGGGTTATGGCTGGTCCATCTTGAGGGCAAAGCTGTCGGATTCGGCGGTGCCCTGATCGAGAAGAACAGATTGGACGCTGGACTCGATGATGGATTCGTGGAAGTGGATGTGCTTCCTGAATACAGAGGTCGGGGGATCGAGCAGTTCCTGTTGACGCGATCCTTAGACCACCTCAGATCGAAAGGCATTAGGATGGCCCGTGCACGGTCATTGGCGATAGATGAATGGAGGAACAACTTCCTGATTGCCGGAGCTTTTCATGAAGCACACAGAGTTTATTCACTCGTTAGAGCAGGCAATTCAAAGCCTCTTCATGTTGCTGCTCCCGACGGGTTCGAGATCGAAAGGAAGAACTTGACAGATTGTTCTGACGACGATATCATCGCGATCAATGATGCATACAACGATTCATTCCGAGATCATTTCAGGTCTGGACCTGAGAATTATGAGCGAATGATCAATCAAAGGAACTCGGGTTCAGAGAAGATCGTAATCAGTCTGGGTATGGATGGAAAGAAAATTGCTGGTATATGCATTACGGAAGTTAGCCCGGTACGGACTCGCTCAGGGTTCATGGATGCTGGTTGGATTGAGTTTCTAGGCATCAGACCTGTATACCGTGGTCGAGGTCTTGGGACGGCGTTATTGGTGGATGGCATAGAGTGCTTGCTCGATATGGGTATGAACTCACTGTACATGTTTGTCTATGCGGAGAATAGTAGAGCGCTGGGAATGTATCGTTCACTAGGGTTCATAAATGACCTAGATAGCATCTGGTGGCACCGGAAACTCCAGAATGAAGATTGATATGAAGCATTCTATGACGGGCATGCGAGATGACCCTTAACTTGATGCTAGATCCCTTCCGAAATAGTTTTGAGGTTTGTGCTAACCTTTGATTCTTGTCCCACAAATGACTTAGGTAGTCATTCGGGTTGGCCATGATAGAGCCAAATATGAGCCTGATAGCCAGGAGACTGCAATCGGCGGTTCTCATCGGCCGTAGGCTCCCTTAGGAGAGGTGAAAGAATGAGGAAGGAGTTCGAGAGCGACCTTGCCAAGAGTGTCGCTGAGAAGGGACAGAAGAAGGTCAGAGGAAAGGCATGGCTAGTAATGGCCCTTGGTGCTGCTCTTCTGGTCAGTGGATTCGCAGCTGTCACCGCTGTAAGCGCGGCTGATCAGGATCAGATAAAGCTGCAATTGAAGGACGGATCTTGTGAAGATGGTGACGACTGCGTGCCGATCAATGATGGTGACGACTGCGTGCCGATCAATGATGGTGACGACTGCGTGCCGATCAATGACGGTGACGACTGCGTACCGATCAATGATGGTGACGACTGCGTGCCAATCAATGACGGTGACGACTGCGTACCAATCAACGAAGGCGGCTGAATCTCTGACTGCATAAACCCGTGATTCGAGGACCTCAGTAATGAGCGTTCACGCTTATGTTTCAGGACGATATCGCGGTTGGGCGCGAATGTGATGATATCCGATGCGCTTGAACGCAGAGCATATCATTAGGGGTCCCTGAAAACCCATTAAACGCCTGCCGGTGAGAGCGATTTCCCGGCGGGTCGTTACTTGCTTCTATTTTTGCGTGATCATGGTTGAGATGATTCTGCTGTTTCATATGTAGAATGCAAGTCCCTGTCAAGAAAGAGTCATAGTGTATGAATGCGCTCAGCTATTCTGTAACGGGGGATACACACCCTGAGTCAAGATGACATTAAACGATATGCACTGGCCATGGCGATGCTGAGCTCGTTCCTGACACCGTTCATGGGCTCATCGATCAATGTGGCATTGCCGACCATCGGTGATGAATTCAACATGAGTGCCATCATGTTGAGCTGGGTCGCCACATCATACCTCCTAGCAGCTGCTACCTTCTTGGTGCCATTGGGTCGGCTCGCAGATATCCGTGGCCGAAAGAAGATATTCATTATCGGTATGTGGGTGTTCGCTGCCGCATCCGTCCTTTGTGCATTTGCTACGTCTTCGACCATGCTCATCGCGTTCAGATGGTTCCAAGGGATTGGGGCCGCAATGATATTCGGAACATCGATTGCTCTACTGACTTCTGTCTATCCCGCACAGGAGAGAGGAAAGGCATTGGGTATGACGGTATCCGTCGTTTATATCGGAGGTGCGCTGGGGCCCGTACTAGGGGGTTTCCTGACCTCCTATCTCGGGTGGAGGAGCATATTCTTGGTCATAATCCCAGGAATAGCCGCGGTCATCTGGATTGGCTCAAAGAGATTAGTCGGGGACTGGTATGAGGCTCGCGGAGAGGAGTTCGACCATGTGGGTTCTCTATTCTATGTGCTTGCCATTACAGCGGTGATAATCGGATTTACCTTCTTGAGGGAACCTCTGGGACTTGCTCTGACAATAGCAGGCACGGTCATCTTGATGATATTCATTGCATGGGAGATGCGGCATGCAAGTCCCGTGTTCGACATGCGGCTTTTCAGCCGAAACAGGGTGTTTGCATTCTCCAACCTTGCCGCATTGATCAACTATTCCGCGACATTCGGTGTCAGTTTTCTTGTCAGTCTCTATCTACAGTATGTGAGAGGTTACAGTCCTGAACAGACCGGGATGGTACTAGTGTCTCAGATGGTCGTGATGGCTCTATTCTCCCCTCTAGCAGGACGCCTGTCAGATGTGATCGAGCCCCGCATAATCGCGTCCACTGGAATGTGTATTACGGCCATAGGCCTTGCCTTGATCTCATTCTTTGATGATGGCACTGCCGTATGGATGATGGTCGTCGTTCTGGGTTTCTTGGGATTCGGGTTCGCTCTGTTCTCATCTCCGAACACGAACGCAATAATGAGTTCTGTAGACAGGCGACAGTTTGGGACTGCCTCGGCTTCTGTAGGCACTATGAGGCTGGTCGGTCAGGTTCTTAGCCTTGGCATTGCCACGATATTCATATCCATCTATCTTGGCAGCCAAGAACTGACATCGGAACTCGCGCCTCAATTCCTGGATGCCTTCCAGCCGGCTTTTATCACGTTCTCCATTCTATGTCTCATAGGGACGTTGGCATCATTGAGTCGTGGGCGGGTAAGGGCCAGTTAGACCGCTTGATTGAAGTTCGCAATCCTGATTATTGCGCTATGACCTTATGATGGCTCTGTAATTTCTCAGTGGTTCGGTGATGGTTGATGATGGGCACATTTGGGTGAGTCAGTATGCATCATTCATTGGAAGATGCCACTGGTATTCTAATACAATGAGAACCATTATCATGGTAGCATGGCCCGGCATGCACTCGATGATCCGGGCTCGAACGGGGGAAGAACGGCATGCAAAGACGCTGCGCGGTTTGGTGTGTTAGTATAGCCTTGGTTGGAATCATGATTATGCCTGGCGTGTGCCTGGCGAATCATACGGGGCAGAAGTGGGCTGCGACAGAATCGTGGACATATGCCGTGTACGTGAGTGGGGATAACAGTCTGGAGCGATTCTGGGATGACAGTAGCCTTCCGTTACTCCTTAACCTGCCGGCCAACGATATGTTCCATATCGTTGCTATAATGGATCGGTTGAGCACTGATGGGACGGAGGTCATTGAGATATCTGGGAGCACTTGGGAAGTGGTGGCGAACTATCCTGAGATGGATTTCGGCGATGGCGCGACTTTCGAATGGTTCCTCGAAGAGGTCTCATATCGATATCCTTCCGATAAGCTTGCAGTGACAGCGTGGGACCATGGCTATGCCTGGAGATACATAAGCGATGATACCACATCTGGTAGCAGGATATCGATGCCTGAGCTTCAGAGGGCAATCGAGAACGCAGGCGTCTATATCGACGTGCTTGCGTTCGACGCCTGCAACATGGCTGCTGTTGAGGTCGCCTATCAGTTGTCTCTGACCGGGCTTGTTGGGATAATGGTTGGCTCGGAGGAATCCGTTCCGACGACCGGGTTCCCTTATGACCTGATGTTGATGCCCACAGCGTTGGACACGACTCGGACGCCGGCACAGATGGCAGTCGATATGGTTCAAGGATTCGAAGCATATTATGCTCCACAGACCTGGGCGACAACGGTTGCGTTATCCGCAGTGAATATCTCAGCGATCTCAGAATCCTCATCCGTGTTCTACGAGTGGGTGGATGCAATGCGTTCATATCTGCCAGTGTATGAGACCAATTACAAGCAGGCATTGAATGATGCATACTGCGCGTGGGCCACGCACTACCATGTCGATATGGCGGATCTTGGGGATGCATTACTTGCGGATTCGTTGGTCACTGATACTGACTTCAGAGGCGCGACATCAGAAATGGTGTCTGCGATCGATGGTTCCATCCTTGACGCATGGGGTGGAAAATATGCTGAGGACAGCCGTGGTCTGACCCTTTGGTGGGGTTGGGGCGGAGATTGGAATTACTATGCGGATGCATACACGGAAGTCGCATTCGCGACGGACACCGGCTGGTGGTCGTTCCTGGATGAGTACAACTAGTCTATTCTAGGATCGGTCAGTGCGATTCTCCCAGTGGTACCCTTGGAGATCGTCATCCTCTTTTGTAGAAGACATAGTTGATTCTAGTGTCAGTAGTCGATGATGTCGCAGGGTTCCCCATTTGCGACATTGTAGACAGACTTATGACTCAAACGGTGCTTTGATGACCTGCCCATATTCGTGGGTTGGGGCGAATCGATGGTTGAGTATAGGAATGTCAGCAGAGCCGATATTCAGAGGATTACTAGTGTCCTGAACCGGTCTCGGAAAGACATCCCTTTCCAGAGGGAGATGACGGTAGATGAAGTTGCAGCGGAGACCATGGATGATGAGGATTTCGATCCCTCTGGAGCATGGCTAGCGCTCTCTGGTGGCAAAGCGATTGCGTATGGTGAGGCTTTCATAGCCCATGGTAAGCTCGCATTGGGGAAGAATGAGGGATATGCGAAGATAGAGGTCTCTCCAGAGTATCGCGGAAAAGGTGTGGAAGAGGAACTCGTGCGGCGGGCTGAGAGTTACATGCTCAACAAGGGTATCATGTTCGCTAGGGCATCTTCGACTGAGGATGATGATTGGAGGATTAACTTACTTCAAGGTTCTGGATACCAGATGGTGCGTGTATTCAATTCGATGCTCGCCAAAAATGTAGAGAATCTCCCGAGGATATCTCCACCTAAAGGATGCACGCTTGATGGACGACTGCTTACCGATTGCTCTGACGAAGACATCGAGCTCTTTGCCTATATTGTGACAGAGACTTTCAAAGGACAATTCAACTACGAGCCATATCCACCACGCAGGTTGATGAATATCCGCGATACTTCGCAGGACGCTTTCCGTGTAACCTATGCCTCTGTTGACGGGAATTGTGTTGGTGCATTTCTCACGGAAGAAAGTATGGTCCTGAACAGGGAGAGAGCGAAAAAGGAGGGTTGGATACTACTCGGTGGCGTTCGCGAAGATCACAGGCGGCGAGGAATTGGAGGGGCATTGATTGCCGATGGCGTTCATTGGCTTGTGACCAGGGGCATTGAGAACGTCTACATCGGCGTAGATACTGAAAACCCGACGGCCTTCGACCTATACCAGTCGTTGGGGTTCGAGGTTCAGTATCGCAACATGGCATACGGCAAGAATCTCAGATGCTAAAGCTATCCAAGCCGCCGTGCTGTCGCCGGGTTCAATTGCGATGCCCTGCGGTCTTACTCCTCTAACCTATGTCTCTTGGTCAAGAGATTCCCTATAATACGATGGCTATGCCAATCTTGACCGCAAAGTTGATTCATATGTAGGCACATTTGATTGTTGTGGTGGGGCTAAAGAACGATATTGACAGGATAATTGAGGAATCGTCTCGCAAGTTGCACCAGATTTCTATACCTCCTGTACGGTGTTGGCTTCTGGACGGCGTATTGAACAAGAGCCGAGAAGATGCTGCGTTTCAGAATGCCCTTGCGGAATGCGAGCGCTATCCTCCTAGGGTCAAGCTCCTGAAGACTCTCAGGGAGGACGGTACTTGGCCGATATCTAAACAGCGGATGGCTGAAGAAGATGCGGGGCCTGGTCCTCCATTTGGTTGGACGTCCACTGCGATATTGCGTAACCTGTACCTTTTATACGAATACTTCACGCCTCCAGGGACGGGTTACACAGACGAAGCAATAGAGAAGATATTTGAATGGCAGCATGAGGATGGCTATATAATGGGCTCGGAGCAGGACATGCTTCCTCGCCCAGCGCGCAACGGCCTCGCCATGTGTGTGTTGTATAGGTTCAAGAAGGAACGCGATCCACGCGTCGACAGACTTGTCCAGTGGATTATAAATGGCCAGAGGCATGACGGAGGATGGAACATTCCGTACCTTCAGGATGCGAGGTACCGCGACGAGTATAAGCACATGCCCGTTGATGATTTCATCACGAAGGTCAAGAGTGGCGAGGTCGCACCTTGCACCGCGGATGAATCCCGAAGAATACCGAGCTGCATCTGGAGCACGCTGGGTGCTCTGAGGGGGCTGAATTGGAGTGATTCGCATCGTCAGGACATGAAATTCAAGCCTGGTGGTGATTTCGTGCTGGATAATTTCTTCAAGCGCAACTATCACACCAACTTCTACTATTCTGAGAAGAACTGGACCATGCTGAAATTCCCAGTTTACTATGGAAGCGGATTGACGGCGATAGACTGCCTTGAGTATATGGGATTCGGCCCTGATGACCCCAGGATGGAGAAGGCTGTCAGATGGCTCATTAGCATGAGGCGAAACGACGGGTTCTGGTACAGGTCGATGAGACCTCACATGATCGATGATCAATGGATCACAGTAACTGCACTGATGATATTGGCTTTCTACTCGAGGATGTACTAGCTATATGATCATCAACGCCAGCATGAGACGATGCTGCTGATGGGGAACTCATTTGATTAATAGGGGCTGAAAATGTGGCGATATTGCAGGAGCACTCACCAGGTTTCGTGCTCCGGGGTGAGAATCATTGGACCATGTATCGAATTATGATCTATTGCCCATCATGAACGGGCATTGTTCTCCCTCTTGGCACATGTGTCATTCTTGTTGAGTTCATGCGGGGTTGACATTTCTCCATTTACCTTGAGGAACGGAGATGACAAACTTCGCTCCAACACCCATCTCTCCGCATTCCTTGATCTCAAGGCCCGTAATAGAACAGATTTCTGCGGAGTAAAATAGGCCGAGGCCAGTGTGTTTGCCATAGCCCCGTTCAAATATCTTAGCCTTTTCTTCTACGGGGATTCCAGCACCATCGTCCTCACAGGAGATCTTCAAATCATTACCGTCATTCTCGGATTTGAATCTGATGACCGTTGTCCGTTCACCATGAGAGACGCTATTCATGGCCAAATTGTAGAATACCTTCGGGAGGAGTGGGTCAGCGAAGATTTCGACATTAGGGACATCAACCTCGATTCTGATACCATGCTCCGTCATCTTCGCAATCGCGTCCTGAAGGTTCGAACGCAAGCTCTGCCAAGTTGGTTCCTTACATCCTATGTCTTGGTATTCTCTCGTGAATTCAATCATTGCATCCATCTTGCGGACAGCCTCGATTGCATTATTGATGAGTCTTGCAGCCTTGTTTCGGTCATTGACTGTTCGTGATAGTTCCAGGTTGCCTTCAACGATTGTCAACTGACCCTTGATATCGTGGCGAGTGATGCCTGTCATCAATTGCAGTTTCCGGTTCGTCTCATTCAGTGCCTGCTCCATCATTTTCTTCTCGGTGATATCCTCTGCAGCGACGAGGATATTTCGATCTGTTCCTGATTCCTCAACGATGCGTCGTAAGTTCAATAGCATTCTTCTTTGGCCTTCGGATGGTGTATCAATCTCAACCTCCACCCCCTCGATGGCCTCTTGGCCGGGGAGGACTTCTTCCAGCAATTCCTTGATTTCGGGAATATTCCAATGGCCATCGCCGATCGCGTAAATTGGATTCCCGACGACAGCCTCGTTCGTGGTCTTGAATGTCCTGCAATATGCGTCATTGACCGACATTACGCGGAGGTTGCTATCCAGTACGATGAGGGATTCGCGCAGAGTGTTCACTATACCCTCTGCATATATTCGCGATTCTTCGCTCAGTTCTTTTGCATGTCTCAGATCCGTTATATCGGTGAGTGTAAGGACCACTCCTCCAATGCTATCTTCCAGCGTGCGATATGGCCTGATCCGCGCCAGAAGCCATTGACCTTCAACTGTCTCGACTTCCTTGTCCATCGGCTCAAGTGATTGGAGGACTCTCCGCGCATCCAATACGAGATCCTCAGACTTTAGGATCGATTTTATGTTTGCCAGTGGTCGTCCAGTATCTGAGGGAACGAGTCGAAACGCGCTCTGGGCGCCCTGATTGAACCATTTAAGGATGAGTCTATCGTCGAGGAAGATAGTCCCGATGTATGTATTGTCGAAGAGATTCTTCAAATCATTCTGTGTATCCCTCAGATTCTCGTTCGTCGCTGCCAGTTCTGAATTGACCATGACGAGTTCTTCATTGACTGACTGAAGTTCTTCCTGTGATGTCTGCAGTTCCTCGTTCGTCGACTGCAGTTCCTCATTCGTGGACAGGTACTCTTCGTTCGTTGACATTAGTTCCTCGTTGGATGCCTGGTACCGTTCGATCGTTTCCTGAAGGTTGATTCGGGTCTGACTTAGCTCCTGCTGCAATTCCTCGATTTGCTTATATCGTTTGGTGCTGTCAATGGGCTCTGGTGGAGTTTTCTTGCTCTGAATTATTGGCTGAGTGCTCTGAAATGTAATCATCAACATGATCGGAGCGCCTTCGTGCTCGGTTATGGGTCTGACTGTGATGTCAACCAGTTCCGTGCGGTCCTGCAGTTTCACCTTGCGGTCCCTCATGACCACAATCTTCTTCAGAGACACGGAATCCTTGATGGCTTTCCTGAGTTCATGCTGGATCCCTTCACATGCCATATCCGAAACGTTGAGATTCAAATGGCCCGGTGGTGGTCGCAGGTACTTCCCAGTCTCACCGTAGACGTAGATGATGTTCCCACTCTCGTCCGTCAAAACTGCGGGAGGGGCGAATGATTTGAGCAGAGTCGTCCTAGTGAGTTCAGCAATATTCGATTCCTTTGGTGGGCTCTCTGTATTGTAGGCCGGAGCCGCTGATTTGAACGCAGTCCAATGGCGGATATGTGCTGGCATGGTCTTGAAGGAAGGTGGTATCGCCTTGGTCTGATAGAGCTTCCACCTTTTATTGATTGGAGTCAGAAGATTGGATAGGTTCCCGATGCCTTCGGAGGGACCGAGGAACAATACGCCCCCAGGCCTGGTTGCATAATGAAGCGCAGATATGAGCCAACTCTGCGTATCGGGTTCGAGGTAGATTAGTAGGTTTCTACAGCTCGTCAAATCGAGTCTTGTGAAAGGCGGGTCCTTGAGGATATCTTGAACTGCGAAAACGACCATGTCTCTGATATCTCTCCGAATCCTGTAACCTTCATCATCTTTAACGAAGAATCGCTGGAGTCTATCTGGTGACACGTCGATGGCTATGTTAGGCAGGTAGAGTCCTTTGCGAGCGGTGGCGATCGATTGTTCGTTTATATCCGTCCCGTATATCTTCATGTTGAAGTTCCTGTTGTTTTCCTCCATATATTCCTTCAGCACGATCGCGATTGAATAGGCTTCTTCTCCAGTTGCGCATCCCACTACCCAAACTCTGAATTCGTAGCCCTCTGGCTTCGCATCGAGCAGGCGTGGTAAAATATCCTTTTTCAGTACGTCAAACGCATTTGGATTGCGGAAGAAGTTGGTAACGTTGATTAGCAGATCTCCAACAAGAGTCCCAATCTCATCTGGTTTCTTCTTGAGATACTCATGATATTCCCCTATCTTCTTGATGCCACGCATGTCCATCCGACGCTTTATCCGACGGAGGATCATCTTGCTCTTGTACATCGAGAAATCATGGCCCGTCTGATCTTTCAGATGCGCAATGATGCCATCATATTCTGTCCTGTCAGTCCTGGATTTGGCAGGTATTGGTCGAGCCTTCGGTTGTCCGAAAACATCCCTTGAATATGCCATGACCTGCTCAGCCATCTGATCAATTGGCACGACGAATGTGGCAAGTCCACTGCTGATTGCGCTCATGGGCATACTCTCGTATTTTGCAGTGGAAGGATCCTGAACGAAAGACGCTCCTCCAGCGCCGTGAATTGCCTGCAGACCAAATGTCCCATCGCTGCCGCCTCCTGAGAATATTATGCAGATTGCGTCTTCACCTTGTTCTTGTGCAAGAGAGCGGAAAAAGAGGTCGATCGGCATTCGTTGTCCATGGCGTTCATCCGGTGTTCGGATTTGGAGCGTACCTTTGAAGACCGTGATGTGCCTGCCCGGAGGAATCAGGTAGACATGATTCGGCATTACCGTTACACCATCATCCGCTTCAAGAACCGGCATTGGGGTGACCCTTTGCAGGATCTCTGGCATGCCGCTTGCGTGACTTGGGTCAAGATGTGTGACGAGAACGAAGGCCATCCCAGTGTCTGGAGTAATGTGCTTGAAAAATGTCGTAACTGCCTCAAGTCCCCCAGCTGATGCACCCATGCCGACGATAGGAAAGCTTGCACCACTCTCATTCTCGTCTGTGGTGATGCTTGCCTTCGCTATTTTCTTCTGAATCTTCTTGCCGCCGTCTTTCTTTCTTGGCGTCATGCTATTGGTCTGCCCCATTGCTCTATTAAGTTGAAGACCATCAGTATAGACTGCTTTTTTCATTCAGTGTAAACTGACCAGGCACTGCTGATGCTCCTCTGATACGAACCACCCCGTATCGTACAATGGATAGAAATGTTCACTATAATATATTGACGGATTCCGGGTTGGATGTTCGAGCAACCAGGAGCTAGCATTCTTTGCATTGATAGCGCGCGGCAGAGTCTTCAAGAAATGCGCACTATGCTTCGAAGACCAGGTCGTATACCTGGCACTCGTTCTCGACCTTGAAACCTAGGGCTACGTACAATCCCAGAGCTTTATCGTTCTCAGCATCGACCCCGATGAAGATAGTATCGTGTCCTGTGCTCTTGAGCCATTTCATTCCATTAACAAGCATAGCGGTTCCAAGTCCTTGTCCTCTCATATCCTTAGTCACGCCAAGCAGGTCTATCCATCCGGATTGAATTCCGTGATCCGCATTGAATCTCAGTGGAACCTCCGCGACACATAGTGCAACCGTCTCCGAGGACTTCCTGGCCATTGATACCATCCATGGGTCATCGCAGGCATCTCTCCACTTTGTCCATCTCCACGGTGGCTCGGGAGCGAAACTGAAGTGTTCTGAGAACGTATCGTTTAGGATCTCTGTAAAGACTGCTATCTCGTCATCTGACATCTCTTTTAGCATTCTGTGTGTCACTTCTATTCCTGGGGGAAATTTCTTTTGCGGAATATCTCCTTTGTCTCGTCGCGCCAGCCGATAGAAGTGCCGGACGCTCTTGAATCCGGACCGAAGGTACAGATCCTTCTTCCACCCCTCGGTCTCTTCTATCTTTGCCATCGCTCGACTCACGCCTCGCGATTTGATGTAATCGAGCGCTAGCCTCATCAGCTCCTCTTCTGCCCCGCATCCTCGTGCCTCAGGGATGACATCAATTTCGACCCATCCATCGTCAAGGCCCGCTTGAATTCTCCCCTCTTCGATAACTCCGATTCCGTATGCTATGGATTTCGTTCCGTCGAAAACCAGCCAAGCACCTTCCGGACTGTAGTCCGGGTCATCAAAGGTCTCAGAATTGCGTTCGGCGGGTGTTAGGTCGTGATGATACGCAGTCTCCCGCCTCGACATGTTAGTGATCGAAGTGATCAGGTCGATATCCTGTTTTGCGGGATGTCGGTACATAAGGGTCATTGATTCGAGTAGTCTTGAATATGTGATAAATATTGTGGCCCTCGCTGCCCTCATGCAGATAGATAGTCTGCACGAGGAGATGCCATACTCATTGCTATGGGATTACTCATATTGCATTCTCAAGAAGAAGGCTAGGAAGAGAGATTGTGTTATATATTCTCTTAATAGGTTTAAGTGCCAGGTGAAGGATATAAGCCCCTTGGAACCTCGCATATCTGAGCGTGATTCATGCGCCATCCGGGCAGAGTATGAATGAGCTTGCGCCTATTCGTCCGTTCTCGTCAATCTGCCTATGGAGGCGGTATTTCCTCCCTTATGGGCTTTTGCGCACGGCGAAGTGAAGAACCTGAACCGCCTTGAAACCTCCATTTCTGAGCGCGATTCATGCTAGAATCGCGCAAACTCCATCGTCTTTCGCTCACCACTTTGGGGTCCAAGGCGTTGTTTCGGATAAAGCCGGATCAGACCTTACAGGTAAGCCGAAAAGGGTATATGCCGCCTTTCAGATTGCCAGTCTCGTGGGAACGTCGGAGGCGATGTAGACTGCCAGTAACCGTACAATGGTCTCATATTGGGGTGGGTTCAATAATCGCATTTTTGGTAGGCTGGTGGATATTTGGCTTTCTTGGTGCGATACTATTGGCAATCATCGTCTTGGTCCTAATGGGAGTCATAAGGATTAGGTAGAATCGCTGAGAAATCGGAGGTGGCAGGAAATGGCAGAGAAGAACGGTGGCGGGATAATAGCAGCAGCAAAGAGTCGCGCGGCGAAATCCGCCGGTGGACGTGGCCCTGCAACGGGACGCAAGACCGGCAAGAGAATCACGGGACCTGAGAGGTGATGGAGACATGGACGAGATTCTTGTGGAGACTTTGATCTTCTTACTCGTCGGGCTGATTGTCTCGACCATCATCATCTATGTGATCACGAAGTTGTCTAGAGAGGAAGAAGGGCTAGGAACGGCCATATTGGCCGCCTTGGTCGGGGCCGTCATTTACGCCCTAGCGTACTACTTCCTGGGCGAAGGACTCCTAGCTGCTTTGGCGGCCGGGTTCGTTTGGTGGCTGGCCCTTGGAACCCTCTACAGCATGGGCTGGTGGAAGGCACTCGGAGTGGCAATCGTCGTGTGGATTGTCGCCTTCCTTGTGGGCTTCATATTGCCTACTGTCGTAGGTCCTCTGTGAGGATGTATTGAACTTCGACGAAAACCTTCTCCTATTACTGCCCCCTATGACCTTTTTTCTGGGAGAAGCTAAGAACCTGGACCCATCTGTAGAATCTGTCGGATGGTTTGGTCTTTGAATTCAGGGGAAGTCTGCGGAATTGCCCTTGTCATAGGAATTGCAGCGCTTTTGATACTTCTCATATTGCTGATCAAACCCCGTCGCAAGATTCGCAATGAAGAGAAGTTGATGAGAGTCTCTGAATGGGTTTACTACGCGATTGCGTTGACCATTTTCTTAGTAATCATATTGGCCTGGGTGTTGACTTGGCTGCAATGATTCGTCGTGAGGCATGCCGCCCCTGTGGCCTTTTCTCAAAGCTTCTTCCCATACAAAGCGGCAATAATCACAATGACACCAAGGAATCCAGGCCCGAGTGCAATCAGGAAGGATTCTTCTTCGCTCGTGGCAACATAGATCGCCAATGCGACGCTGATGATTACCAGGATAGCTCCAACTCCGATGATCATGGTCTTGAGCCGACGCTTTGGTCTTCCCCGGAGCTCTGGAGTTGGCACAGTAGACACTCTCTCACGGTCAACGACTTCTTCCTCAGTCACATCCTTCCCCGCCTGCACCTGAATCACCTTTCTCGGTTTAAGGGCTTCCTCCGCCCCTATGGATGTTATGATGAAATCGTCCCTTAGCATTCGCAGGATACGAATAGTCGAAAGACCATATGATACTCCGGTCACGGATCCAACCCCGGGAAAAGAGTGCACTTCGAGTGCGACCTATGGATTGGGGCATGTCCCTGACAAAGGGACGAATTGACCATAGTGCGGGAAAACCGCGAATAGAGGCGTGTCCGACAGTCCCCACGGGTCCGCGACGATCAAGGGATTTGGGAAGAAGATAGTCGATAACGAACAGGGATTGCGGGACATTTCAACATAGAGGCCTTTTCTAGTCCAGTCCCTATGAAACCCTGCGATTCCGAACCTTCTGAAACTTATCTGTGCAGACGACTCCATCCTATATTCATTAGTGCTATTCGGTGTGTTTCGCAGTGATAGAATGTCATGCGCCCGATGCTACGCTACTCAACTAACCAAGAGATAAATAGAACTGACAAGGGGTTTGAGTTCTGAAGCGCGGATCCCCGTCATAAGTGTGGGTTGTCCCCGCAATGGCCTTGACCTTCACCGCCGCTGTCGCCGCCGTTGCCTCCGCCTGGACCTGTATCCATCAACTGGCCAAGCAAAACCCATGCGTTGTTCACACCGGCGACCACAGAGACCCCGCCGAGGCCAATGCCGAGGTCGGCATACAATGCCACATCCACCTCCTCACCGGTCTCGTCCTTTATGGTTATATTCCAATCTCCACCGGGGTTCGTCTCACTTGCCCACTCTTCGTTTGACACCAGGCTGACATAAGGATGTACGTCGTCGAACAGGACGCCATCACCTATGTACAGGTGACCGACAGCGAAGTCAACCGTGTACCAAGGATTATTGCCGCCAATCTCTCCGACATACTTCCCTTCCTCATTAGGGTCCTGTACAACTTTTCCGAGTTGCACGTCAACACGGTAATTGCCTTCCGGTGCTCCCTCCGTGTTCCACAGCATTCCGTATATCAGATTCCCGTGCTTGTTCACTTCGCGGCCCAGTTCGCTGAAAATGACTCTATCGTATGTTTCGTTCCAGCCTGCTTCGAAACTTCGGCTGTATGGCTCATCTCTGGAAGGTGTCTCTGGCGACAATACCTCGGTGATGGTTACACGTATGTACGACACCGACACCATCCTCGTATCATTTAATCCAGCGGAGTCATTCAAGAGGAAGCTCTGCTGGCTCCAATACCCCTCCTCCCAGTACTCAGGGTATGTTTCTGGAGAGTACAAATGTTCGTACTCATCCGTCAGGTTTATCTGCCCTTCATCAATGAGCCTTGGGTCACCTCCGAAACCGGTCATGTTTATGATCATCATCTCGATCCTGACCAGACCGCCGGTTCTCCATTGCGGCGCGAACACCATATTGTCCGCGAAGTACACTGCGCACGATATCGATCCACTACCTGGTGGTGGCATCGTGATTATCATGGGATCCCCTTCTTCATGACCAGAGCTTTTCGCACCGACCATGAATGCCGAAGGCAGGACCAACATGAAAGCCGCAATTGCCACAGCCGTAGCTCTCGTGTATCTCATTTCCTTACCACTCCCCCATTTCCTCTCGGGCACCAGAGCGTTCTGGTACCCAAATCTTATTACGCCGCTATAGTACTAAATACCTCTAGTACAATCCTCGAAATATCACCGCAGTCAGTACATTCGGAAAAGTGCACACGCGTTGAAGGTCGGATGACACGACGGAGGCGCGAGATTTCCTCCGGACCTGCACCCTCCCGACAGGTCGTACTGTCGGCGCACAGGCTGATAGGGGGTGGCCTTTGCGACTCGCTCTTTTGTTCATCGGTAGTACCTCATGAGTCATAATTGTCGTAATAGATAGTCAACGCTGCCATACTGCAGGGGTTCTAGAAACGCACAGAGATGCGGCAGCTCAGAGGAGCTAGAACAGACTGTCCGTGTTATCTCGCGCCTACGGCCCTCTAATCGCGCCGTCGAGGGACTTGGTAAGAAAAGAATGCGAACATAAGGTTTTGGACGGAGGGAAAACCTTACGTTCTGTACCTCATAGTGCCAGGTGAAGGACATAAGCCCCTTTCTGTTCACCTCTTTCGAGGCTGATGGCATTCGACTAATGCACTCTACCCGCCGACGATGAGAATCGTTTCGGCCGTTTGAGCTTGCTCCGGTGGGGTGTCGCCGTTTCAACAAATCCTCGGGAGACTTCATCCTCAATGGAATCATCACATTATCCCGAGGCTGTGCCGTTTCTGTGCCCTTGCCAGGACTCTCGCCCTGCTGCTCTGGCAGCCCACCTTCTCTTGGAGAGGGGACTTTCCTCAGCCGACTCGTTCTGAGAACGAGTCTACCGTCAGCCATCCGCCTTCTCCTGGCAAGTGTTATCAAGACCATCCCTATACAAAAGCCTTTCCAGTGGGAGTCAGTATGATGTTCAGATGCTCCTGGCATCTGTAAAAGCTGTTTTGATGGTGACCTGTCCATCGACTAGATCGAAAGTCGCAGACCGGCCCCTATTGCCGTGGAGATCCTCTGCGATAATCTTGATTCCGAGTTCCTTGAGGCCCTTCTTGACCTCACGGCAGTTATCTCCTCCGATATCGCTGATATGAACGTTAAGATTGGGAAACATCTGAGCGCCGCCGACAAGCTTGGCCCTTATTCGTTCCTTCCGCGCGCCCTTTGCGATCATGTCTCTGAAAAGCTTCTTGACGCCCGTATCAGCATACTTGCCCTCGTTCTCAACCTTCAAAGGCGCTCGGGGAAGTAGGATGTGTACGACTCCGCCGAGTCTCATCTGATGATCATACAAGAACACGGCGACGCAGGATCCGAGTCCCATGCAGCATATCTGCTCCGGTGCCCTCGCAACGGCAATTTGCGATATGCCCACGAGGATCGGCTCTTTCATCTCATCGTGTCTCCCATCTTTTCTAGTATGGTGTCTAGCATCTGCTGCTCTGGAAGGAGCAGGAAATACCCGTCGAACTCCTTCTCGAAGCTCTTGAATACCGTGTGTACTGCAATGACCGAGTCCACCTCGATCTCAAGATTTGCTAGCGGAAGGTCGATGATGGCGCCGAGCATATCTATGGACACATCTGGTGGTGCTGGTATAAGGTCAGTATCTATCATTTTCGAGACAGCGACAAGGTACCAGCAGAGGCATATGTTGCCTATCTCCCTGAGGGCGGATGCATGTATCTGCGATAGATTGGATAGGTTGATTTCCTCGTTGGTCAGATGCTTCATGAGGATTGCTGCGGAATTGTCTGATAGAACCACGAGGACTCCGCCTCGAAGATCACCGCATAGCTGCGTATAAACGCCGACCACGATCTTGTCCGAACCACCGAGCCATTCACCGACCTCTGAGAACTTCAGGAAGTTGCACGAGGTCACTTCGTTCACGATTTCGATATCCAGGAGAGATGCGAGTGCAGTGGCCGCGTTTCCTGCGCCAACGTTGGCAAACTCCTTCACGATCCCCAATACCTTGCTCTCGTCTATCTCCTTCATCTCAATCAGTCTCCGAGGATTGAATCCATGTCCAGTATGAGCGCGATCTTTCCGCTGCCCAATATCGTTCCGCCGGATATGCCTCTGGTATTCCTCAAGTGCTTATCCAAGGATTTAACGACTATCTGTTGATGCCCAATGAGTTCATCGACCCTGATTGCTGCGCGTCTTTCACGGCTCTGGACTATCAGAGTGTTGATGCTGTCCTTCTTGGGCGCAAGTTCCAATGCAAAGAAATCGTACATGTCGATGAGAGGCAGCACCTCTCCTCTCAGTTGCACGACCTCTCTGTTGCGTATGAGCCTTACCTCTGGTCCTTGGAAGCAATGGGATTCGACTACGGAACTCATAGGCGCTGCGTAGATCTGCCCTCTGATCGAGATCATCATCGCTTCTATGATTGCAAGGGTGAATGGCAGCCATAGCGAGATGGTCGTACCCGCCCCTTTCGAAGTGGACATCATCACAGAGCCTCCAAGGTTCTCGACACCCTTCTTGACGACATCGAGACCCACCCCTCTGCCGGATGTCTCCGATACTTCAGTCTTGGTGGTGAATCCTGGCAGGAACATTAGCTCGATCAGTTCTCGTCCGAGGGCGGCATCTGCCCTATCCTTGGTCATAAATCCCTTGGATACTGCACTCTGTCGTAGCCGGTCGAAATCCAATCCTTGCCCGTCATCCGTTATCTCTATCAGTACATGGTCTTGTTGCTTGGATGCGACCACTCTGATCAGCCCTTTCGGATTCTTGCCTGCCTTCACCCTCTCATCGGGCATCTCGATCCCATGATCGACTGCATTTCGGATTATGTGGATTATGGGTTCGGATATCCTGTCTACGACTGTTCTGTCGAGCTCAATATTCCCCCCTTCGACTACGAGCTCGGCCTCCTTGGTTTGGTTTTTTGCCAAGTCTCGGACCATCCTTGGGAAGCGACTCATAACATAATCGAGCGGTATCATCCGAATGCCCAGAACTTTCGCCTGGATACCCGAAGTAAGAGAATCGATCAATGACGATATGTCCTGGAGTTCATAATCGTCGCTCGATGAGGCCATCTCGACTAGTCTGCTTCGGCCTATGACAAGCTCGCCGACATCATCCAGGAGCTCGTCCAGCTTATCCATCCCTACCTTCACGGTCTGTACAAGGGATGCATCATGGCCGTCCTTGGTCTTTTTCTCTTGCTTGGGCACTCTCTTCAACTGGTTCTTCTGAGTGCCAGTCTCCCCTTCGAGGAGTTGCTCGACATCAATCATGTTCGCTATTCTTGACAGGACTTCTCGGTAGTTATCTGCAGGGTCAACTTCTATGACCAATTCGTCGAATGGTCGCTCGTTCTCGATGTCGTTCTCAGATGGTGTCATGCTGAGGATCGATGCACCCTTCTCTAGCTCCTTCATTATCACTATTGCTCTGGCGGAGGGCAGGGCGCATCTGCGTGCAAGTCTTATCCTGATCACATTTCCTTTCGGAGCCGCCTTCTCTTCGACTGCGGGGCCCTTCTTCTTCGAGGTCTTCTTCATCTCCTGGGGTTGATTGGTCAGCGATCTCAGATTAATGAGAAGATCGGGATTATCACCAACCTCAAGGGTACGTTCGACCTCCGAGACCATGGCTTCTAGCCCATCGATACCCTTGAATATGCCCTCGACCACCGCCTCATTTACTGGCAAATCCCCATCTCTGATCGCTGCGAGGATGTCCTCCATCGCATGCGCTGTCTCAGAAATCGCAGTGAGATTCATCATGCTCGCCATGCCTTTGAGCGTATGGCAAGCCCTGAACATCTGATCTATGAGTTCTTTGTCTTCGCCGCTCGATTCGAGCGCGATGACCGCCTCATTGAGTGAGCGTAGGTACTCCCTAGACTCGCTCACGAAGAGTTTCGAGTACTTGTTGAGATCGAACTCCTTTGTCAGTTGTATCACTCCTCTATGAAATCTATCATTCTTCTGGGAATGTCATCCAGTGGCAGCACTTCGTCCGCTGCGCCTGCACGTATTACCGCGTTGGCCATTCCGAATATCACCGACGATTCCTCGTTCTGAACGATGACCCTGCCGCCATATCTCTTGATGACCTCTGCACCTTTTGCACTATCTGACCCCATGCCGGTCAGAACGATGCCCAAAAGCTTCTGTCCATAGCATCGTGCCGCAGTCTCGAATAGGATATTCGCAGAAGGCCTGACAAACTGTACCGGCGGACCATCGTCCAGCTTCATCATGATTCCCTTGCGCTCCTTCGGTTCAAGTATAAGATGTGTGCCGCCAGGTGCCAGATATGTTGTATCGTTCTCGACAAAGACCCCATCCACTGCGAGTCTCACCGATGGACCCTGCACTGAATCCAGTCTTTTCGCGAAAAGGGTCGAGAATTCTATGGGCAGGTGTTGAACGATGAACATCGATGCTGGGAGGTTCTTAGGCAGTATGGAGAAGACTGTCTCGAGAGCTCGCGGACCTCCTGTGGATGCGGCCAATACGATGGCCTTAGTCTTAGCACGAACATCCGGCGTCTTCTCAGGTCCAGTTGTGAGCAGACGGGTGGTGATGCTCTCCATCTTGAGCGCATCCAGCTTCGCCCTCGCTATGGTCCTCAGATGGTTTGCGATTCTAGCCTTGTAGTTGATTATGTCTATGGATATGGTTCCGCTCGGTTTGGGTATGAAATCGACTGCTCCCTGGGACAATGCTCTCAGTGGCAGCTGGCCATCCAACTTGTCCATTGCGCTGAGCATGACGACCCTTGTGGGTCTGTTTTTCATTATCATCTGGAGGGTCGTGAGCCCATCCATACGAGGCATCTGTATGTCAAGGAGTACGATATCTGGCCTGAGGCGCTCGACCTTCTCGAGCGCTTCGACGCCATCCTTTGCTGTATCTACGACGGTCAGTCCTTCCTCTGACTCCAACATGTCGCGTAGAACTACTCGCATATACGCGCTATCGTCGACGACGAGGATCTTGACCGAGTCAGGCATCAGACACCTCTCACATGCCCATCTGCAGGACCGCGTTCACGGATTCGAGAACATCATCGGCTGTGAATGGTTTCATTATGAAGTCTAGAGCGCCGGCTTCCAGCGCTCTCATGACGGTCTTCTGGTGGCCTAGCGCGGAGACCATGATGATCTTGACCTTGTCATCGGCCTCCTTGAGTCTCTTGACGGTTTCGATGCCATCAGTCTCCGGCATCACGATATCCATCGTGATGACATCTGCCCCGAACTTCTTGAAGAGCTCAAGCGCTTCATCTGCATTCTTTGCTTCCATGACCTTGTGTCCGCCGTTCTCAAGGATGTTCTTGATCACTCTACGCATGAATTCGGAATCGTCTACCACGAGAACCGTTGCCATCTTATCGTCCTCCTTCAGGGGTTTCATTCGGTGATAATTCCAATATCTTGACCGGATCGATAATGGTTATCAGTCGATCGCCCAACTTGGCGATGCCGCGGACATATTCGGACTCAAGCGAATCGGCAACGTATGATGGGGGTGCCTCCACATCCGATGCGGACAGCCTCAAGACCTCGGATACTTCATCGACGAGGAACCCCACAGGGGCGTCAGGTGCCTCGACCACCACAATCTTTGTCGCCTCGCCAGGAGATTTCGTTTCTAACCCTAACCTCTTCCTGAGATCTATTATCGTCACCAGCTTCCCTCTAAGGTTCATGACTCCCTCTATGTATGATTGGGTTCGGTGCACCTTAGCGATCTCATCCAGGTCCTTTATCTCTTTGACACTGACGATATCGAATGCGTACTCTTCCTTTCCAAGTCTGAAGACTATGTATTGCTGGGTCGGAGTCGGTTGGTCCATCAGTTCCGCTCCTTCTTTCCAGACGTTCCAGTCTCTTCATGCACTTGTTCGATGATTTCCTGATTGACGGTGGATATGCTCTTTGTGATTTCATTCAAGGCGTTGGCGAGGTCGGCGAGATCCTGAGCTGAGGCAGTCAGTTCTTCCATTCCCGCAGCGACTTCTTCTGTTGATGCGGAGACCTCTTCGACAGATGATGAAGTCTCATTCGCTATACTGGCGACCTCATCGAGATTCTTCGCAAGGCTCTCAGTAAGGGCCTTCTGCTCTTCCGTCGATGAGCTTATCTCCTGAACCATGGCAGCCGTCTCCTCTACAGTGGCCGCTATGTCCTCGAGCGATTTGAGTGCGTCAGAAATTGTCCTCGTTCCTTCGGTGACATTCATTCGGGTCTGATCCATCTTGTGGGTGCTAGAATCGATGTCTCGCTCGACTGATTCGAGTAATCCCTGAATCTGGCTTGCTGCCTTTCTGGACCCTTCTGCGAGCTTTCGCACCTCATCTGCGACGACGGCGAAGCCTCTTCCATGTTCCCCTGCCCTTGCAGCCTCTATTGCCGCGTTGAGTGAGAGCAAGTTGGTCTGTTGTGCTATATTAGTGATTATCATGACAATCTCGGCGATCTCCTTGGACTTCTTGGATAGAGCGTTCATTGCCTCAGCGGTCTCTTCGACACTGGTCAGCAGACTCTTTATCCTCTGCAGCGCATCCTCGGCAGACCTGCTGCCATTCTGTGCCACATCGCTTGCATCCTCGGACGCTCTGGCTGCGTTTTGAGAACTCTGGACCACATCGTATATCGCTTTCGTCTGCTCGCCAAGCATCCTCACCATCTCATCGACCTTGGCCGCCTGTATCTGGGCGCCCATCGAGGTTTGGGTGACAGAGGTTGATACCTGTTGGGTAGCGTCCGTCATGTGCTTGGCGGTCTCCGCGAGGATGGCTGATGATTCGAGGATCGTCTTCGATGCGACCTGTATCTGTTCCGTGAGCGTGATGAGGTTCGTCCTCATCTTTCTGAAGCTGCTTACGAGTCTTGCAAGATCGCCTTTTGCCTCGGCGTCGATATCAACTGTCCAGTCACCTGCCGAGATCGCCTCGGCGCTTTCGATGAGTTTCTGGAGAGGCTTCGAAGTATTATCGATGAGAAGATTCATGGCCTTCACGAGGTCGCCTATCTCGTCATTACTTACCTTGAGTTCCAACCTGGTCGTGAAATTACCCTCAGAGATTGTCATAGCTGCCTTGGAAACAGTCACAATCGGTCTTGTGACCGTAATCGAAACGAACATGGATATGATCGATATTATGATGGCGACCGAAGTGCTTCCGATGATTGTCCAGAATATGCTAGTCTTTATGGTCTCCTCAGCGACGATGTTCATTAGGGATGCACCATCGACGCATGTCTCAATGAGATCGTTCATCGCGGAGTTGATGGCTACCATCTCGATGGTGGCATCGTGCATGGATGCGGCTGCTGCAACATAATCTGCATAATCTAGTTCGCTGAGGACGGCGCTGAGTGCTGTCTGATATTGAGCCCATCTGGTATCTATGGTGCTGAGGGCCGCCGTCTGAGCAGTCAACAGGTCCTGCCTTCCTTGATTGGTCACTATCTCAGCCATATTTGGCAGGACATTGAAGCTGTAGCTCTGTTTGAATATTGAGACGAAACTGTTGAAATCCTGCACTTGGGTCAACAGGACAATCCTATATTGTGTCGCCCCGAGGGAACCATGGTTCACATAATACAGGATGAACATGTTTTCCACCTCTGCGAGTGTGGTGGATCCGTTGGCGATGAATGAGGCCACCTGCATGTTCTCAGTATAGAGGACCTCAACGTTTCCTTTGATGTTGTTCAAACCGTCAAGGGCAAGAAAGCTAAGGCCTGCCACGGGCACCAATACCAGAACGAGTATCACAGACACTAGTTTCGCAGTGAGGGGGAATCTCAACGAATCACCTTGACAACACTCGGGTGAGATTCATTTGTACTTTCATTCGAAAGCCTTCTGAGCACCCGCATCATGGTCAAAATCACCCTGGACAATATAAAAGTATGTCGTCCAGAAACTCATTATTGAGGATATGAGATTCTTCACCACCTGCAGCATAGCGAAGCAAGAGACTATCTAACCTGATTGGTATCTACGAATGGCATGACGACGACTGATGATGAGGCGATAGCGCATATCCGTGATCATCTGCTGAAATCCCGAGGAATCGACATATCTGGTTATTCCCCTACTTTCATGATGCGCAGTCTGAGGAAACGAATGGGTCGATCATCGATGCCAGATGTCGGATCCTACGTCGATCTGCTTATCCACGATGATGCCGAGACAACTGAACTGATAAGCGCTCTTTCCATAAATGTGACCGAATTCTTCCGTGACGATGGGGCATTCGAGGCGCTTTCTGAGAAGATCATACGTCCCTTGCTCAGGTCAAAGCGGGAAACTGGGGGTATATTGCGAATATGGAGCGCTGGATGTGCCACGGGTCAGGAGACCTATACGATTGCAATATGTCTTAATGAGGAGATGCGCCGTGCGAATATGCCGGAGGATATGGTTGCGAGCATAACTGGCACAGACATATCCGCGAGCGCACTGGCGTTCGCTAGAAAAGGCGATTATTCTGAATTGCAGGTGAAGAATGTCCCTGCGTACCTTCTCAAACGCTACTTTATCAAGAACGAGTCGTCCTATGAGATCAACGACCTTCTCCGAAAGAGAGTCAGGTTCATGAAGGAGGATCTGATGGAGACTCCCAAGAGCAAGTTCTTCGATGCGATAATCTGCAGGAATGTGCTCATCTACTTCTCTCGGCCTTCCCATGACGAAGTGATCGAGAATTTGCATGAATCACTTCGATCCGGCGGCTTCTTGATGCTTGGCAGGACGGAGGCACTCATGGGTCGTGTGAGGACCAGCTTCGAGATGATCGATCCCGAGAATAGAATCTTCGTTAAGGTGAGTTGAACAGATGCTCAAGCGAATGACAATTCGTCTGACATCGCATGAGCGATATCATCCTGCATCCGTTGGAGCTCGTCTTCTGAGAATTCGGAGAGTTCAGCGAGACTGGGTACTTCCACATCATTCATGAAATCTCTTATTGATTGATAATTTGCAGTCATCTGGGACTTGATCTCGTCCTGCATACGGTCAATCTCATCGGAGGACATCATGGTGGAGATCATATTTGCGAGCGTGACCCCTTTCTCCTCAGCCTGGCTCATGAGTTTCTCAATTCCATAGCTAGACATATGCCTCATCCTTCGTATGACAATCGTCTGACGCAGTATTGTCGCTGACGATATATATTAATTGCTATGGATGATGGGCTACTTCACGATGTCCAGCCAGGATGAGTATTTGTCGTCCTTGCCTCTGGCGATCTGAAGGAATTTTTCCTGAAGTGCCATAGTGGTGGGGCCAGGTGAACCGTTGCCAACATTCCTTCGGTCTACCTCTCTGATAGGAGTGACTTCTGCTGCAGTGCCCGTAAAGAAGAGCTCATCAGCAAGATACATTTCGCCTCTGGAGAAATCTTGTTCGATCACCACAAACCCGAGATCTCTTGCGACTGTCATGACCGATTCTCTTGTTATGCCGGGAAGTACTCCTGTGCTAAGCGGCGGAGTCAGTAGCTTGCCATTCCTGACCATGAATATGTTCTCGCCGGAACCCTCGGCAACCATGTGCTGATCGTTGAGCATTATTGCTTCATCGAAACCATTCAGCTTCGCCTCCATGACTGCGAGAGCGCTGTTCAGGTAATCGCCGCATACCTTTGCGGTTGCGGGGACCGATCCAACGGGCATCCTATGCCATGAGGATGTGTGCACCCTGATACCCTTCTTCATGCCTTCATCCCCTAGGTACGACCCCATGGGGAATGCGACGATGAATGTCTCGACGGGATAGCCGAGCGGGTTCACTCCGATGCCAGAAACCCCGAAGAATGAAATCGGCCGTATATAGCATGAATCCAGGTGGTTCACTTTGACGAGTTCTCTCGCTGCAGTGCAGAGTTCATCGATGCTATGCGGTATCTCCATGTTGATTGCCTTTGCAGATGTGTGGAGTCTGGACATGTGCTCCTTCAGCCTGAAGATCGCGGGTCCTTTGTCCGTGCTGTAGCATCTGATTCCTTCGAAGGCTCCTGTCCCGTAATGCAGGCAATGCGTGAGCACGTGGACGGTCGCATCCTTCCACGATATCAACTCTCCATTCTTCCAGATCTTCTCCATTGGTTGAATCTGCATGGTCTAATCTCCTCTCATGATCCTAACTGACTACCCTGTTCTTCAAGCATCCGATACCTTCAAGATCGACCTCGACCAGGTCTCCGGGTCTCATGGCGGCGATTCCAGATGGTGTTCCCGTTGCAATGACATCTCCTGGCTCAAGTGTCATTACATTTGATATGTATTCGACCAAAGCCGCGTCATCGAACACCCTGTCGGATAATGGTGCATCCTGTACGATGTTCCCGTTCAACCTGGTCAATATGCGTGTCGGGGCCTGGCCTGAGACGAACGGGCCCATCGGGGCAAATGTGTCGAAGCCTTTCGCCCTTGTCCAATCAGGGTCGATCTTCTGGAGGTCGCGGGCGGTGACATCGTTCATGCATGTGAAGCCGAAAATATGGGATCCGCCGTCATCGGTGTGCCTGGCCCTCTTGCCGATTATTATAGCGGATTCGCCCTCGTAATCTACTCTCGAAGACATCTGCGGTATGCGTATATCGTCTCCTGGACCGATTATTGCAGAGGACGGTTTTGTGAAGATTATTGGCACCTTCGGTACCTCCCAGTTCATCTCCTCTATATGACTTCGATAGTTGAGTCCGATGCAGATGATTTTGGACGGTCTCGGAAATGGTGCGAGCACGGTGACTCGCAAGGATGGGTGACGGATCGCCTTCTCGGCGAATCCATGGCTGAGAACGTCCTCCATGGAGGTCTGGTCCGTCTCTATGACTTCGTCTCCATCGACGATTCCGACGAACATTCGGTCCTCAATCCTGAATCGGCCCAGCCGGATTCCGTTTGGTATCGAGGGTTCCAACTTATCCACCTACTGCGATGTAGACATTAGGCATCGATCATGTATGTCTTTCTCGGATGCCCTACTTGAACATCTTTCTTATCGATCTGCCGACGACTTCGATCTGGTCCTTCTCACCGTCTTTCCTCAGCTTGGTAAGAGTGGCCATCCCGGAATTGCATTCGTTGACCCATTCCTTCGCAAACGCGCCCGACTGGATCTCTTTGAGGACTGCCTGCATGCTCTTCTTCACGCGAGCATCGATTATCCTGGGTCCACGCGTCCTTCCACCGTATTCCGCGGTGTTTGATACATTGTTCCACATACCCTCGATGCCGCCCTTCTGGACGAGGTCGATTATGAGCTTGAGTTCATGGAGGACCTCGAAATATGCGATCTCTGGTTGGTAACCAGCTTCGACAAGCACTTCGAACGATTTCTTTATGAGATCGCTCGCGCCGCCGCATAGATCAACTTGTTCTCCGAACAGGTCGGTCTCAGTCTCCTCAGTGAAAGTCGTCTCGATGACCCCCTTGGTCGTCGCTCCCAGTCCCTTCGCGATGGCGAGCGCGGTTTTCTTGGCCTTACCGCTCGCATCCTGATGGACGGCTATCAATGCCGGCACTCCATTGCCTGCCACGAATGTCTCTCGAACCAAAGCACCAGGCCCTTTCGGGGCCACCATTATGACATCGACGTCCTTCGGCGGGACAATGAGTTTGAAGTGTATGTTGAATCCGTGGGCGAAGTCGAGAGTCATCCCTGCCTTCAAGTTTGGCGCCACCTCAGAGTCGTAGGCCATCTTCTGGACCTCGTCCGGGATGAGCATCATGACGATATCGGCATTCTTGACCGCCGTGGGGATGTCCAAGACTTCCATCTTATCGGCCTTTGCGCGCTTCCAGTAATCGTCTCTGAACTTGAGTCCGACTACCACGTTCACTCCACTGTCTCTAAGGTTGAGCGACTGTGCTCTGCCCTGTATCCCGTATCCTATCACTGCGACCTTCTTGCCCTTGAGGGCATTCAGGTTCGCATCCTTGTTGTAGTATATCCTAGCCATTGTCGACCACTCCGTTTTCAAATCGCATTCATAGCTTCTATGTATCTTTTAGGTTGGCTCTTCATGACGAGAGCCTCAACCTCTTCGACCGTTCCTGTGACTCGGCATATCCCTTGCTTGCCTTGCATGATAGCATATGCCTCGTGTCTATCTGAATCGACGATGTCGGCTTCAATGACTTCCTGGAGCGCTCTCAGGTGCTCGAGCACGCCGTGTGCCTTCTCCTTGTCAGTGACGGAGAGCACTATCCTTGCTCTCTCGGGCATTTCACACTTGCCGACCACGATGGTCTCGACATTTATCCTCTTTCGGGTGAACTCGCCCATCACACGTTGCATTACACCGGGCTGGTCGTACACCAAGAGCATCATGACTTCCATCTAATCGCCACCTCCTTTCCATATGCATCTTCCCTTTATGCATTCCGAGGATGCCTTGCCAGGTGGTGTCATTGGAAGGACGTCCTCCTCGGGATCAATCACGAAATCGAGCAATATCGGGACCTGGGATTTGATTCCCCTCTCGATGGCTTCTGCGACCTCTGACTGTTTCTCCACTCGTATCGCATCCGCCCCGTAGGCCTCCGCGAGCTTGACGAAATCGGGGTTCCTGCCGAACTCGGTCGCTATGTATCTTGAGCCATAAAACAGCTTCTGCCACTGCTTTACGTTGCCGAGCCATCCGTTATTCAGGAGGCATACGATCACCGGTATGTCGTTCTCGACCGCCGTTGCGAACTCATGCGTGACCATCTGCAGGCTACCATCGCCTGCGATATCGGCGACGACACTATCGGGTCTGGCCAATTTCGCACCTATGGCCGCAGGGAACCCGAAACCCATGGTCCCTAGACCACCTGATGTGATGAACATGCGGTTGTCTTGACATTCGTAGAAGTGCAGCGCCCACATCTGGTTCTGGCCCACCTCGGTCGTGACAATCGCGTCGTCTGGCAATAGCTTCGACAGATCATGTATTACTTTCTGTGGTTTGATCGGATTTGATTTGATGTTGTAGTCGCAGGTGCATTCCTTCTTGAGTATCTTTATCCTCTCGATCCAGGTGGCCTTCTTCTTTCGTTTCTGCAGGCCTGCAATTAGGGCATTGACCACAGTCCATGCATCGCCCACAAGACCGACCCTGCCCTTCACATTCTTGCCTATCTCGGACGAGTCGATATCGACATGGACTACCTTCGTCTTGGCTCCAAACTCGCTGAGCTTGCCAGTCACCCTGTCACTGAACCTGGTCCCGATTGCAAGGAGGACGTCGCAGTTGTTCAATGCATAGTTGGCCACTTGCTTCCCATGCATTCCACACACACCCAGGACAAGTGGATGGTTATCTGGGACGGACCCTTTTGCCATCAGTGTGGTGACAATGGGCGCCATCAACATCTCTGATAGCACGGCGATCTCAGGTCCCGCTCTTGACCAAGTGACTCCTCCACCCACCATTATTGTTGGCCTCTCCGCCGATTCGAGCAGCTTGATTGCGTCGAGGAGGCCTGATAGGTTCCTGCGAGGCTTAGGCACTCTGGCCTTAACATCGAGTTCCTCTTCGGTGTAATCCGCCTGGAATATGTCCGTTGGTATGTCTATGTGGACGGGTCCATATCTTCCTGTCGTGGCTATCATGAACGCCCGGTTGATGGATTCAGGAAGGGCCTTCGGGTCAGTTATTCTGAAGTTGTGCTTCGTTATCGGCATCATGAGGCTGAAAGAGTCCGCTTCCTGGAACGCATCATTTCCCAGCACTCCCGTTGCCACTTGACCAGTTATCGCGATTATGGGTGATGAGTCCATGAATGCGGTGGCGACACCCGTCACCATATTTGTCGCTCCTGGTCCCGAGGTTGCTACGCACACGCCAGGCCTCTTGGAGACCCTCGCATAACCATCAGCCATGTGTGCCGCGCACTGTTCATGGCGCACAAGGATATGCCTGATATCCGAGTCCACGAGCTCGTCGTAGAACGGAAGTAGAACGCCGCCGGGTATGCCAAACATCAGATCGACATTCTGTTTCTCCAGCAATTTCACGGTGGCTCTGGCACCTTTCATCTCTAATTCACACTCCTCAAATCCTGCCCGCATGGACACAAGACCGCTCAGGTCGCATGCCCATCACAGGCTTACAATCCGCAGGTCGACAATGACCTCTAGGGTCCCAAGAAGAAGCGTCAGATCGACTTGACCAGCGGACATTTGTACCGGGTTTGTAGATGATTGTCGATATATTAATATCTTGTCTGGACGGACTTGACCATTGAACGATATGCTCATTTGGACATAATTGTACATACTTCGATGGCCTAGCTGTGGTGACCCCTGCCGGTTATGACCGCAGCAAATGTGTGGTTGCGCGACTCTAGTCTTGTGATCGCGGTGATTGCCCCCGCCGATGCTGGGAGGATGTCTAGACCTTCCTGATCCATGATGAGCTTGGACGCCTTCAGCAACTCCTCGTCCGATATCTCGAAAGCCGTTCCATTGGATTCGAGGATAGCGCTCATCCCCTCTTTGTCATCTAGTAGGAAATTGCCAGATAATGGTTCGTTCACCTCGGTTATTGTCAACCCCTCCACAGGGATGGGCACTCGCGACTTGTTGACGAGACCATGGATGGCAGAGTTGTTGTTGGAGTAGCCGACGATTCTCGGTTTCATGCTCATTGCCCTGAACCCCTGCCAAATTCCCGCCAGTATCGTCCCGTTCCCAAATGGCACCGATATCCAGTCCGGCTGTCTCCCCAGCTCCTGTGCGATCTCCCTGGCTATGAATGAGTATGAGTATATCGCGAGCTCCTTGTCGGGCCCGCCCGGATTGGCGTTGTACCATCCGTTTGCCAGTGTGTCTTTCACGCAGGCGTTGAGAGCGGCCTCATAATCACCTTGAGTGATCACGATATTTCCACCGAACGCTTCTATGTCCTTGTTCCTGGTGGCCGCGAATTCCGATGGTACATAGACCCTGCAGTGCATGTCGAGTTTAGAGCACACATAAGCGAGCGCGGCGCCGTAATTGCCGCAAGTCACGGCAGCCAATGTGTTCTTTCCCTTCTTCCTCGCATCCAGTGCGTATAGAAGTGCGGCCCGGTCCTTGTGCGTCCCCGAAGAATTCTCCGATTCAAGCTTGAGATGGAGTCGCCTGATACCGAGCTTCTTCTCGAGTCTAGAAGCTCTTTTGAATGAAGTGTGCCCGATTCGAAGATTGTGCATCTGCCGCTCGAACTCTCGCACCAGCTCCAAAGGTATCAAAGTCTAGATCACCCGAGATAAGATGTTTCTAAGGGCGGAGGTTCCCTCCAAGCACCATCCGCCCGTAGTTGGTTTAACCTAATAGTTTTTCTGACGGTCTCAGTTGAGTCCGTTATCGCGGATATCTTTCTCCGCAGCGACAACTATGTCTTCGAACTGCTTCGAGACTTCAGTTGCGACAGGCTGCACAACATGCTCCTTCATGATCTTTGCAACCTTCTCCCTAGCGCGGTCGACGGCACTCTTCTTGCCGTCTGCTTCCCAGAGCTCGCCTGTCCTCCTGTCAGTTATATCTGTCATGAAGTGCTCCTTGTGAAGCCAGTTCATGGTGTGTCTTTCTGGAAGGAAGCTTCCGCCAGGGCCGACCTTCTTAATCAGGTCGATCGCCATGTGGTCGTCGTCAACGATCACGCCCTGGGCGAGTCTCGCCATTATCTTGACCATCTCGTTGTCGATAACCATCTGCTCGTAGCACAGCATCGAGACATCGTCGAGCAGACCCAATCCTGCGACCATGTCGCAGCCAGCGTAGAACTGGGGCATTCCGCTGGACATCTTCTCGTAGCAGGACTGCGGGCCTGGTACCTTTGCAGAGGTGACTATTCCGCCACAGAGTATCGGGAATCCGTACCAGTGTGCAAGTTCTCCCGCTCCGCTGGATATAAGGGCCCTCTCCGGTCCGCCGCCTGCCCATGTCATGGTCTTCATATCAAAGGCCGCTCCGCCCGTCCCATAGATGAATGGTGAGCCAGGAGCTGCGAGTTGAGCCGTAGTCAGTCCCGCGAGTACTTCAGCGTTATTGACAATGATTGATCCGGCGAGCGTCACAGGTCCAGTGATACCTGCCTGTGGCATTCCGTAGAACGATATCGGCACGCCTGCCCTCGCCAGCGCGAGTGCACCTTCAGTCGAACCTCCGTCAAGCTGTAGAGGAGAGAACGGGCAGTGCATGGACGAGAAGATTGGTCTTCTCCTCAATTCCTTCTCGCCGCCTGCGAGTGCGGAACCGAGTTTGATGAGCCACTGTGCCTCTCTCCTGTGACTGGTCGTCTCTACCTGTACGTGCTTCTCGATGCTCATGAGGGCGACCTTGAGGTCGACGACATGTCTGTAATAATCAGGTATGTCTTGGCTGCTCACGCAAGGCCAGAAGATGTGAGCGGAATCCAGAGCGTTAGCGACCTTGCCAACCATCTCAAGATCCTTGCTCGTGGACATGCGTCTCTTTCCGGTCTCGAAATCCATAACGCCCGTGCCGTTTCCATCCGTGCAGCAGTAGACTCTTCGTCCATCGAGTACCACATCGTATTTTGGGTTACGGGCAAAGAGCGTGATGTTCTTCTTGGCCTTGGTAATGGCTTCTTCTACGAGATTACCAGGGATCTTTGCACTGCTCTGCTTGTAATCCACAGTAGCCCCTGCAGCTTCAAGGAGCTTCAGACATTCTTCGCTGAAGACTTTTATGCCTGCGTTCTCGAGCACGTCCAACGTTCCCCAGTGAAGTGATTCCAGGTCCGTCTCCTGGAACATTCGGAACGCGATCTTTCCTTTCGGGAAACCAATCATTTCAACATTCCCCTGTTTTGCTTCCACGGCCAGAGTATCACTCCGACTGTGCGCTTCGAGTACACCGTATTGCAAATGAGTATTTATTTGCTGATGTTGAGGTGCAACGATAGACAGGTATGTTCATTGGGGCTGCTGGCTAGTGAGGATTCGGCTCTGCTCTCATCATCTGCTTCAGAGGCGATGCACGCACAGATCGATACGAAAGGCTTTAATGAGGGAACATATATCGACCGAAGGCCAGCACCATCAAGCGGGGGTAGCCAAGCCCGGTCAACGGCGCCAGATTGAGGGTCTGGTCTCGAAGGAGTCCCTGAGTTCGAATCTCAGCCCCCGCACTTTGATTTTTCTCGCACCAAGACGGGATTACAGAGCGCAAAGCAACATAAAGTCATTATGGACAGAATGGGTTCATTGATGATTCGATATGTTCGCCGATCTCGGTCATGATTCGCTGAATCGCCGATATGGAAATATATCTGACTTGAGAATTCAGGCTCCGATAACGGGACAGATGGCGGAAAATGCTGGCGATCACACATCTCGCTGTTAGCCTATTGCTCATTCAATTGCTATCTCTCGATAGGAACGATTCTTTTGTCGCACTGATGTTCGGCGTCGTCATAGACGTAGATCACCTATTTGGTTTGAATTCATACGCCAAGGCAAATGGCATCGCCAGTATTTTCGACTTCGATTCGCTAATGAATGCCGATGGTCAATGGAAATCCCTTCTACACAATCCGGTATCCGTGATGATTGTTGGTCCAATCTCAGTCGCGTCGAGGATCGCGATACCGTTGATATTCTGGGGGGTCCACATATCTATGGATTGGCTAGAGGATTCACTCCTTGGACTGTTGTCCGCACCTGAGCTGATACTCGTTGTGTGTGCTTCGGGAGCTGTGTTGTGGATGAGATACTCGTTCTTCCGATCTCTCAATTCAGGTGCTTCTTTCCGGAGATACATAGCATCAGAATGGCGGGCGTTGCGCAGGTCCGCCCCCGAGCAGAGAAGTATGTCCACATAAGGGATACTATTCTTCCATTATGGCATCGATCACGGAATCGGTGAATGCCTCAGAGTCTTTCGTTCCTCCAATGTCCATGGTAAGGTTAGCGGAGGAATAAGCGCTCTGGACTGCCTTCTGCATAGAATCGCTTTCTCTGACCATTCCCAGATGTCTCAGCATCATCGCGGATGCGAGAATGGCTGCAGTCGGATTCGCAATCCCTTTCCCCGAGATGTCCGGGGCCGAGCCATGACACGGTTCGAAGACCGAATGAGCAGTCCCGATGTTTCCAGATGGTGCGAATCCAAGGCCGCCGACCATTCCAGCTGCGACATCCGATAAGATGTCTCCGTAGAGATTCAGGGTGACTATGACCTCGAACCTCGAGGGATCGGTCACTAGGCTCATAGCAGCGGAATCGACGAGTTGTTCACTTGTCTCGATGTCTCCCTGGAAGTCCTTTGAGATCTCCCGGAATATTTCCAGGAAGAGTCCGTCTGATTTGCGGAGAACATTTGCCTTGTGAACGCAGCATATCCGTCTCTTCTTCCACGACTGGGACCGATCGAATGCGAATCTCACAATCCTTTCGCACGCGTGGCGGGACACCCTTCTAAACGTCGTCACGCCGTCGAGGTCGACGGCCTCGTCCTGGGTATACATCCCCTCCGTGTTCTCTCTCACTATGATGAGATCCATGTATGGCTTGCCTAGCAGCGGGAGCAGGCTCCTGATAGGCCGGACATTGGCGAAGAGGTCCAGTTCCTTACGGAATCGCAGGACCGGGGACTTGTATTCTTCATCAGTTGATGATGTGACCGCACCGAAGAGGCAGCTGTCCGCGCCCTTCATCTGTTGAATGGTCTCATCTGTGATTGGATATCCCGTTCTCTCGAACTCCCCGAGGCCGATGTGCGCATATTTGAATTCCAGTTCATCTGTCACAGATCGGAGCACCCGGACGGCCGACTCTATCACTTCAGGTCCGATACCATCGCCCGGGAGGACGCAGATGCGCTTCATGGAAGTCTCATTCTTGGACTAGCTTGGCGAAATCGACAAAATGCTTCTCGACCCTGGCGATCCTCTTCCTGCTGTCGTGGATGTCCTTATCCATCCTTGCGGTCATCTCCTTCATCTCAGCGACCAGACTCTCAGCCTCCTTCTCCAAGGACACGATCTTGGATTCGTGGGAGAATGCCTTGGACGTATGCTCCTCTATCCGAATCTCGAGATCCGCTTGACGTTCCTTTTCTGCGGTCTTTGAGAAATAGCTTTCGACCTTCGAGTTGAGCATGGTCAATATGTTAGAAACCTTCTCGAGCTGTTTCTCGAGCCGATCGACGCGGTCAGTCATGTCGATGAGCTTGTCGGAGGGGTCGGGTGACTGGGCGACCTTCTCAACCTCGAACATCCTGGTCTCGATCATCTCGAGCTTGTTCTCGACGGCTGCGACGTTCTTGATGCTTTCCAATATGCGGTCGAGGACCTCCCTATCTGGGAATTCTATAACGACGTTCTCGGAGCCGGGTGCGTACGCCTTCATCGATTGCAGGTTCGCAATCGCATCGACAGTCGGGAATCCTCCTCGAACTCGTCCCTCGAGGTTCTTGATGGTGGTGAGGATCTCATTACCTGACTTGCTCAGCCAAGGGTTCGCCTTGATCATCTTCGTTATGTTCTCCATGACTCCTTCGAGTTCTGCACCGGCCCGTGCAAGGTTCGACTTGTCGAGAAGACGGAGGTCCCTCAGCGCGTCACGTTTTCCTCGCTTGCCCCAGTCACCCAAGGACCTGCCTTCGAACGGATAGAATCCTGCAAAATGATCCACTCCTTTAACGATCATGTCCTGGACTTCATCCCATCCCTTTTCGTCAGCGCTCAAGGTGAGCTCCTGGGCAGAGTTGAAAATCATGCATATGCAGTTGTTCGGGAGGATGTATGTCCGGATTGCATACGGCGCATCCTGGGCGAACCTTGGATATGTCGATGGCTTCTTCTCCTCGATGATGTCCATATATGCTTTAAAGTACTCTCTTGCAAATGCAACCAGATCCTGGGTAACGGGAATTCCCGGACCACCTTCGTTTGGACTCATTTTTAGCGCTCCCCTGCATAGGTAACCATACTGAACACTATTAATCTCTTGCTGGCCTGTTTGCTCGCAACATTGACACGCCGATGATAGGCATGGTTATGGTCGCATCACCCTCCACGGTGACGTATTTTGCGGATTCTTTTACCTTTCCCCAGCTGACCGCCTCGCGTATCCTGGCTCCGGATAATGAACCGTCATATTCCTCTGCGGTCGTCAGGTAGACGGCATAATCGAGTCCGCCCCTGAACTGGTTCCACCATATGACATGGTGCTTCGATATGCCACCGCCGATCATCAGAGCACCCGCCTTCTTGGAGGTGAATACTATGTCCGACAATTCCTGTTCGTCCTTCAGGACATCGACGGTAAAATCAGGGTGCTGCTGTCTGAACAGCCAGAGCTGGGCACCGAATGCGCCATCCGTTATGCCAGGTATGTATATGGGTATTTGGTTCCTCGACGCCCAGTACAGTATCGAATTCTTGTCCTCTATGCGGTGGCCGAACTCCTCCGCGAGCTGGCGGCTGGACATGACCTTCTTGCCCGACTTATATAAGTCTCTCAAAATTGGCTGCATCTTCCGTTCGAGGACTATACCATAGCTTTCGTTCGGTATCAGGATGTTGCCCAGTCTGTTGATTCCTTTCTTATGAAGGTCTGCATCATCCATGAGGAAATCGCCGTGATAGTACCTCTTCCAGACGCGGGCGAGATCGTGGTCGAGTGTGCCGCACGTTGTTATGATCACATCGACCAGCTTCTCCTCTACCAGCTTCTTTATTACCCCTCTCGTGCCGGTCGATATTATGCATGCTGGGAACGACAGGAATATCGTGCAATTCTTCTCCTTCAGCATGCTGCGCAATATCTCACATGCCTGACCAAGCTTCTTTGCGGTGAATCCGCCTGACGCAAACATCTGAGATGTCAGTTCGTTCACGCTCATCTCGGGCGTGATGTCCATGTCGGTTATTGGTTTCAGTTTTGTGCGCATTGCCTTTACGCTCCCGATTTTCAGAGGTGATAAAGCCTGAAGAAAAGATTTATAGCTTTCCTGCCGTTGGATGGTTCCGATACTATGGTCACGGTCAGGGAAGTGATGAGCTCACCAGTCATGAGCCTCTCACCCGATGCACTTGTCAAGGATGCTGCCGCCAAGCTCGCGGAATCGAACGTATCTGGCGCTCCTGTAGTCAGCGAAGGAGTTGTACTGGGAATCTTCAGCGAAGTCGATGTGCTCAAATCGATAAAGACGACGAAGAAGGATATGAGGCTGATATTCCCATCTATCTCGACGCTCGGCATCGCATTCCAGGAAGAAGTGACTCAGAGGGAGATCATCGACGCTTACGAGGAGATTGGGAACATGCAGGTGAAGGATATCATGTCCAAAGATGTCTTCACCGTTGCACCTGACATCACGATCAATGAGGCGATCATGAAGATGGTGCAGAATAGGATCAACCGGCTGCCTGTCGTCCAGGGCAGAAACCTTGTCGGCATAGTCACGCGCGGAGACATCATACGGGGGCTCGCGCGCGAGCAAGCGAGTAACAACAAACCTGGTACGGCATGATCCATTGGGGTAACCCTCTGCAAACGGTGGTATGGTCACCGTTTGAGGATATTCGTGAGTGTGCGCCTCTCCCTGTTGTTCTCTTCCGACGGGCTCTTCTGGGTGTCATTCCTGGATGAAGAGACTGGTTTCTCGATTGGATTCATGTCGGTTGACTGTCCTTGCTGTTCGATGGCATGGGCTATGGTGAATGAGTGACCGCATCTGTTACATTTTTGAATGCCGTCTGGATGAGCATATAGTTCCTCTTCTCCGCACTTTCCACACTTGGCCCCTTCGACCTTCTTGGCGACCCCAAGCTCGATGCGTTTATTGTCAAGATCCGATTTTACATGACCGGAGACTTGTTTGAGCCTTCTAGTGTACTTAGCCGCGGCGACAAAGTCTTTCCCATTGAGCGCAGTCTGGGCGCTTCTCACGAAGAGCAACCCCTGCTGTACTTCGAGTCCGTACGACGCAGCCTCTTCTAGCGCAGGCCCCATGTTCTCGATGGTAGATGTGATCTTATCTACCTGGCGTGTTCGAACGGAATTGTCTCTCATTCGTTCAAGATGGGCCTGGTCAGCCGTTTTCTCGATCGCAGAGAGAAGGTCGATGGCCTTCTTGAACGCCTGCTTTTCCAGCGCCTCCTTCGCTTGCTCCAACTCCTTTTCACCCATGCTTGGAGTTGCTCCCACCTCCCTGGCCTCCTCAAGTGCGGCTTTGACAAATCCCAGCGTTTCTTCGATCTCCTTTGCTCTGACTAGTTTTGCCTTCTCGGCCATCTCCCTTGCCTGTGTCACGAGTGTGCCGTATTCGGAGATGTTATACGCCTGCCTCGCCTCCTCCGCTATGTCAAGAATGCGACATGATTCACTCACTTGGGTCCCGAACGATTCGTAATCTGCCAACATTGTCCGCAATTCCGCGGCAGCTGAAATGCTCCCCTTGAAGAACGCCTCATATGCATTTGCTGCAAGCTTTTCGAGTTCCTCCAAGGTCTCCTCCCTTCGCCTGGGACTACCCTCTATGAATGCGTTCTTAGCCTCGGCAAGCGCTGTCTTGATTCGGTGGTCGATTGGCTTCCCCTGTGCTTTAGTAAGGTCACTCAGGATGCTCTCGGCCGCTCTTATCGAAAGTGCTGCCGTATATAACTGGAATGAGCTGAACCTATCGAGCATCTTGGTCCGTGCATCCTGACTCATCTTCAGCACCTCTTGGTAGTCCCCCATCATCATTCGGGTCCACGCGGTCTCGATCTGTGAATCTACCTCGAAGAATGATGGTCGCATCAAGAGCGTCTGATCTATGTTCCTCTCTACATCGATGTTCTGCTGCTTAGGTAGTTCTGAAATCTTGGAGGATTTCTCAGCGATCTCCTCTATCTCATTCTCGAGTCGTTCCTCCTCGGATTGTTGGTGCACTGACTGTTCCTCTGACTTCCCAAGGGCTCTATCCACCTGCTCCCCGGTTAAATTGGCGGCAATGACGACGACAAGAAAATCCTTCTTGTGTTTGCATGAAGATATGTCGAGGCTGTATTCCTGAGCGATTCGCTTAAGCTTCGAAATCGTGAGATTCTCTAAACGGGGGGATACGTTGTCGACCATCAGAATTCCTCGTGAGCTCGTCTTGCTTATCCCTATTTTTGATGATAATTGTTTCGATGGGTTCATCCTTCTGCATTACTCCAGCAAAACCTAAGTAGCGGCAGGATAATCGAGCGAGTAGATGGACGTCAATGCTGAAAAGATCTCTGCGGCCAGACTCTCCGTATACTCCAATACGTGCCTAGTTGCACTGAAGTTGGTCGTTGGAATGCTGATGCTGTCCATAAGCGTGATTTCTGAAGCAATCCACTCTGGAATTGATCTGGTGGCCGCCATCATCGCGAGATACTCCGTGAAGAAATCAGCTGAACCTGCTGATGAGGATCATCAGTATGGTCATGGGAAATTCGAGAATCTTTCAGGTATGATCGAAGGCGCCCTGATCTTCGTCGCCGCAGCAGTGATCATATACGAGGCCGGGAGAAGACTGTCTAAGCCTGCAGATGTCCAATATGTGGCAGCTGGAATGGTCGTCATGGGCATATCTGCGGTTCTGAACTTCTTCGTATCCAGGAAGCTAATGGAGGTCGCGAAGCGGACGGACTCTCTCGCCCTGGAGGCCGATGCATATCACCTGAAGACTGATGTATGGACGTCGGTCGGAGTGTTTGTAGCCCTGGGAATCATATTCATAACCGGAGAGAGACTCATCGATCCAGTAATCGCTCTGATAGTGGCTCTCTTCATCATCCGTGCGGCTTATGACATAACCCGCAGATCGACGGAGGGGTTGCTCGATGTCAGTCTGCCCGACCCTGAGATTACTGCCATCGAGAAGGTAATGAACGAACATGCAACTGATTTCGTGGACTTCCACAGATTGAGGGCCAGAAAATCGGGTGCTGAACGACAGATCGACCTGCATCTGACGGTCCCTCGATATCTGAGTGTCAAGGATGGTCACGATCTTGTCGAGCATCTCGAAGCGGAGATAAGGAAAGCGTTGCCCGGGAGCACCGCCATAATCCATATCGAGCCCTGTGACAAGGATTGCATGAAGTGCAAGCTAAAGGATGCCGAGAAGGTATTCCGAGGCGTCTGAGCCGAGGCCCGACTGCATTCAGATGAATCCTCTTTCACCTAGGATTGCCTCTATCCGCCTAAAGGGTTCCTCTCCATTCTCTGAGTTGTCCACAACAGTCCACTCTTCTCCGATGAGTCTTCCCACCGTCTGCCTGACCTTATCGAGCTTATCCTTTGTCTCGAACATTTCTCGTGTGTGATCTCTCTCCTCTATCCTCCGAATGGCGATCTCGGGGTCGATGTCTATGAAGAGTGCGAGATCTGGAAAGGGGAGCATGTTTCTGAATAGACGGTAGCCGTGTGGCGCAAGTCTTCGGGGCAGGTATGCCGTCCCGAGGATGTATCTGACGAATATTACCGTGCAATCTGCCTTCTTGTTGTACCATCTCACCGAGAAGAGCACATCTAGTGTGAAGAATATCGTTGCAAGGAACCTGGCAACATGCCCTTCTCCCTGAAGGGCATTCTTGGAGGCCCTGCCCAGCCTTCCCGCCGATGGATGGGATCGAATGACGACAATCTCGCCATTGCGTTCAATTAAGGTCTTGATACTCGACGCATGCGTGTTCTTCCCGCTTCCATCGAGTCCGTCGACTGCAATGAGTCTTTTCAGTGTCAGACCCCCAGCATGTGCAGGTAACCTCCGACAATGAGTGGTATGACGAGGTTATCTATCTGGCCTGGTGTGATTGCCTCAAGGCAGGTGACGAGGCCTGCGGTGGACAATCCGAAAAGCACGAGCATGTCGGGCGCGCCGCCGCTCGAGTATCCGATCATCTCGAAGTAGAACAATTCAATGACGATTATGGCGATGAAAGTCGATATGAAGACCGCTGCACTCCCCTCCAGGGTCCTGTGATTGAGATATCGTCTCTTCCCGTATCTCTTGCCGATGAATTCTCCCATTCCGTCCCCGAAGGACATGGCCGCAATCGCGATGGATGCTGCGACGAGGTCTTCGAAAAGGAAGTACGCGATCAGTGTCCATGAGACCGCGTACATGACGAGGCCATAAGGATGGCCCTCTGTCGAGCGACTTCCGAGAGGACTCTCTCGGAGAAGGCGGACAGGAGATATCGGAGTGCATAATAGTAGGAGCACTGCAAAAGGTGCAGCAGCCAGGAACGCCATAATCTCTCGGGTCTCAAAGGCCCACCAGAAGAACACTATGCCTCCAGTAAGGATGTGCAGGACTTTCCTCGGGTTATGTATCCTACTTCTTGCGACCCACGTGATGATGATTATTGCGGAGACATAGCCATAGACACCCGCCAGTCCGAATAGATCGCCTTGTGTGGGCATGGGCACTCCCCTTATTATGACCTATATGAGCATATATGCTTTATCGGGCCGAAAGGTAATGACTCAACCGATGCCCTTGATCCGTTTCAGTTCCTCCACAACTTCCTTGGCCCTATCCATGCGTATCTTGCGCTCTCTCACGATTATGTCGACGACTTCTTGCATCAACTCTGGAGGACAGTCGACACTCGCCACTATATTCCTTGCATGAAGGGACATGTGTCCCTTCTGGATGCCGATGGTTGCGAGCGCTCTCAAAGCCGCGAGGTTCTGGGCGAGTCCGACCGCAGCTCCGATCTCAGCAAGTTCGTTAGCTCTGGTCACCGCCAGCAATCTGATGCATGCGCGAGCCGTTGGGTGAACCTTCGTCGCTCCCCCTATCAATCCAACTGCCATAGGGACCTCGATGGTCCCACGAAGGTCACCATGCGAGGTCTTCTCGAAGACAGTCAGAGGTTTGTATGATCCTTTGAGCGAAGCATAGGCATGGACACCTGCCTCTATCGCCCTCCAATCGTTCCCCGTGGCTATCATGACGGCATCTATGCCGTTCATGATCCCTTTGTTGTGGGTCGCGCATCTGAACGGGTCGGCATCAGCGAACGAATAGGCTTCTATGATGCCGTCGATGACATCCTCTCCGCCTATGGCTTCCTTTGACCAGATTGCTTCCGCCCTGGCCAATCTGTATATCGCGAGGTTTGATAGTATCCTGAGGTAAACCCTCCCACCGGTCAATTCCTCGGCAAGCGGAGCTACTGCTTCTGCCATAGTGTTGACGGCGTTGGCCCCCATGGCATCACGGACATCCACGTGCAGATGTATGATTACATTTGGACCCTTGATCGTCTGAAGAACCCTGACATCCATATCTTTGGCGCCGCCTCCGAGACTTATCAACAGGGGGTCCTGTTTGTTGGCGAGGTCGATTATGGCCGCTTTGTTGTCCAGTATCTTCTTAGCCGCCATATCGGGATCATCGATGTTGGTGATCTGAATTTGACCTATCATGATCGGCGGAGTGCTGCTCGTGGTGAAGCCACCCTTCTCTCTCGCCATCTTTGCGGAGTTGGATGCAGCGGCCACGACCGATGGCTCCTCGATCACCATTGGAATCATGGAATCCTTTCCATTGATGACGAAATTAGTTGCTATCCCGAGCGGCAAAGAGAAGGTACCAACGGCATTCTCGATCATCTTGTCTGCAACTTCGATTCTGAGTCCGTTGGTCCCTGCGAGTGCATTGACTTCATCGTCGGTCAGCGTCGCGAATTCCTTCAATATCTTGAGCCTCTCTGGGATGCTCAGCTTGTAGAATCCTTCAACCCTTGATGTTCTTGCCATGTGGACCACTGGTGCTCTCGACAAGCGATTAACGAGTAATAACCCTTGCGCGCAATAACCCCGATATTCAGCACGTATCTAAGAAAAGGATATATCTGCTGTGATGTCTGGGGGACCCGATGAGCAAATGCTCAGCTCCTGGGAAGATAATACTCTTCGGTGAGCATGCGGTGGTATTTGGGAAGCCCGCACTAGCGTTGGCTGTCGATCTGAGAATCAAGAGCAGCGTGAGACCGGCCAGCAGCTATCTCGTGAATGGCCGGCCTATGAACGGCAGGCATCATGGCTATATCTCAGCTGCATTGGATGAAGCGTGGTCTGGTCCCCCTATTGACATAAGGACCCGATCGTGGATTCCGTCTGGATCCGGGCTCGGGTCGTCCGCAGCTGTGACCGTTGCGACGGTGGGGGCGCTCCTGTCTGAGAAGAACGCATTCGGGCTGGAATCCATTGCGCAAAGGGCATTTCGAGTGGAATTGTCGGTGCAAGGGAGGGCGAGCCCGACGGATACCTCGGTGTCAACGAATGGTCGAGGGATTCTTATCTGCCCTGAGAAGATGGATAATCATTTGTGGTGCATCAAGGACGGGATTCGCGTCTGGAACATTCACGATTGCGAAGTGCCTGAACTGACATTTGTCATTGGATATACGGGCACTCATGCCTTAACTGGGCCTTTGGTGAAAGGGGTCCGGAACCTGGTGGAATCGGACGCAGACGCGCGAAGATCAGTCGATTGCATAGGGGAACTGGTCTTGGACGGCATGGATGCAATGCGGAAGAATGACAAAGTCAGGGTCGGACGTCTGATGACGGAAAACAATTCGCTGCTCGTATCTTTGGGTGTCGGCCATCCAACTCTTGATTCGCTCATAGATGCTGCGTCGAGCCTTTCATATGGTGCTAAGCTGACAGGGGCAGGTGGAGGAGGAAGCATGATTGCGCTGACCGACCGACCAGCTGAAGTATGTGATGCTATTATTGATGCAGGCGGAAGACCATACTCGGTCAAGGTCGGATGCGAGGGCGTAAGAATCGAGGATTGATCTTCGCGATAGTGCGGACACATTGGGAAAACGATAATATGTCTGCGTAATGTTAGCCAGGATGGTGAGAGATTGGTAGAACGCATAGGCCAGCACAAACATTGCAGAAACTGCGAGAAAGCGATTCCGTACAAAGATCTGTACTGCAATGATGGATGCGAGACGGAGTGGAAGACGAAGATGTCCAAGAAGAAGAACCAGTTGATGTACTTCTATATCGTCATGGTCATCATAATGATATTTGCAGTTACGCTCATGTTCTTGGGGTGAGGATTTGCGAGTGGCCGTGGGTGGGACGTTCAGCCTGATACACGGCGGCCATGAACTGCTGTTCGAGACCGCATTCTTGGTCGCAGACGAGGTGGAGGTAGGCCTTACATCGGACGAATTCGCCAAGTCAACGCGAAAGATCCCGGTAGCCCCATACTTCCAGCGCAAGGTCAAGCTGATTAGATTCCTTGAACGCTTTGGAAAACCTTTTGAGATCATCATGATCACGGACGAATTTGGCACGGCCGCAACTTCGGAGCGCCTCGATGGCATCGTCGTCTCCCCTGAGACCAAACACAACGCGGAGTCAATCAATGCTGCAAGGAAGACAAACGGTCTCAAAGCTCTCAAGGTCTTCTGTATACGATCGGTCAAGGCAGAGGATTCTATGCCAATCAGTTCCACGAGAATCATGGACGGTGAGATCGATAGGGATGGACACTTGCTACGTCCGCTGAGAGTGGTCGTGGGCTCGGTCAATAAGGTGAAAGTGGATGCCGTCAGGAACATTTTCACTCAAGCGTTCGGGCTTGTCGATGTCGTATCCATAGATCCAGGAGACGATCTTATTCGGCAGCCAAAGGATGAAGAGGTGCTCCAGGGTGCGATGAAGCGAGCAGAGAATGCGATTTCGGTCGAAGGGGCGGATTTCGGAGTTGGGATCGAGGCTGGTCTGCACATGAATCGCTATATGATGCGTCGATTGGACGTCCAATATTGTGTGGTGATCGATTCATCCCGTCGCACGACGATTGGCCATGGACCCGGATTTGAGTATCCGCCGTCGGTGCTGAAGGCAGTTTCTGAGGGAAGGGCCGTAGGCGATGTGATGAGTGAGCTCACCGGGATAGATCGGATAGGTCACAAATCCGGATCCGTAGGATACCTGTCGGATGGACTCATAGATCGGACATCGCTAACCGAGATCGCGGTCTTGATGGCAATCATACCACGGATGAGGTGTGAGCTGTATTGTGAACCGGTCTAGGATGCCTGCTCATCCTCGGATATAGAATCGAGATAATCTTCGGCTGATTCACAGTTGCCCTTGCCGACGCACCCGAAACGCGCATATTTCCTGCAATAATCTCCAGAAATGTCGTGATGCTCGCACAACTTGGATTCACGTACTATCTCGCAATGCTGTCGGATGCATGCATATCCCGAGTATTTCCCTTCGCACATGCCATTCTTGCTTAGGTGTTTGCAATGCAGGGCATCATCCCTCCTCAAATCTCTTGAACAATCTATCCTGATGCTGGCTGAAATGAGTCATGTATGAGTCTGGGGTTGCGCAATTGTCTTTCCCTGCACAGAAGAATCTTTTGTACTTCTCGCAATAGAGTCCAAGCCATTTGTCGGCACCGCATCCGGCATTCGATTGTGATACCACTCTCTTAGTGAGTATATTCATCTCGGAGAACTGGCACTTATTCTCACCGACACATTCAAGGCTATCTATGTGGCGGTTAGCACAAGCTCCGCTAAGGTAGCTGTACTTACACATTCGTTTCCCATCCCGTGTCCCGCAGGACAATACTGAATGTGCGTGAGCGCACATAAATGTATGTGGTATGTCGCATTTCATATCGGTGTTATCTCGAAACTGGGGAGGGCAGTTATGATCTGGATCCGTTGGTATATCCAGCTCCCTCAATATGAGGAGTGTTGGCTTTTGCGCTTTCTGAGTTGAGGCTTAGTCCTGTATTTGCCTGGAGGGATGTGAATGACGAACATCGCACACTCACCAGCTGTTCCATTTTCAGATATCGTCATGCCGGTGATGCCCAGTATCTCCTTGGCCAAGTAAAGGCCATAGCCACGCTGTTCCCCGTCCATGGCGCTATCTCTTTTGAAAATCGATGTCTTCTGCTCCACGGGGATTCCCATGCCATCGTCCTGGCAGATTATCCTCATGCCATCCCGATCACGCACGAAGGAGAATTTAATCTTCCTAACGACACCGCCATGTCTGATGGAATTATCGATCAAGTTGTAGAAGACCTTCTCGAGCATAGGGTCTGCAAACACTTCAAGGTCCCTCAATTCGATGACAACGGAGACATTCTTCGTGTCCATGTTGCTCGCTGCTTTCTTGCAAGATGCTCTCACATCCACCCATTGCGGCCTCTTTGCTCCCATGTTCTGATAATCCCTGGCGAACTCCAGATGGTGCTTTATTGAATTCGTCGCCAGATAGAGCTTCTGCAGTGTCCCTGAGAGCTTCTCATCTCTCGCCTGCTCCCTGGCTAATTCGAGATAACCATATAGCACGGAAAGCTGGTTCAGGATATCGTGGCGAGTGATCTTTGCCAGTATGTCGATCTTTCGCCTGACTTGCTCTAGCGCGTCTTCGTAGTATCTTCTCTCAGTCTGATCAACTAGAGATATGACCATGCGCTCCGCGGTTGGAAGGGTCGATGCCGTCGCTATGAACGCCTTCTCATTTCCGAATTTGTCCTTGGACCTGAACTCATATGATTGAATTGCTGACGCAGGATCATCCATTTTCTTCTTGCCAATGTCTATTAGTTTCTTGACATCGCGCTCAGCGAAGAAATCAGCTAAATTCATCTTTCCCTCGATATCTGATTTCTGGTAGCCAGAGATTCTCTCGAACTCCGAGTTGACCAGGATCACGATTGAATCATTGTCCGCAATTATGAGCGAATCGCCGACCGTCTCGAAGATGGTCCTGTAACGTTCTTCGCTCTGGGTCAACTCCTTCTGTGCGAGCTTACACTTGGTGACATCGATGTGTGATACGACCGCGCCTCCCCGTTTCCTTTGGAGCGAGGTCACCTGCGCCGAGAACCATCTCTCTTCACCGTTGACATCGCCCGAGTATTCGACGGAGAATGATTCCTTCTCTCCACCAAGGACTGATACTATGCCCTTGAGTATGGCGCGAGCATCTCTGACATCATTCGACGCCTTCTCACATTCGTCGAGATAATTCGCTCCCACTCCGACGCTGCCAGTGTCTCCCTTGTTCTGCCTAGCGAACATCCACCAACTGCGATTGACAGCGACGATGTCTCCTCTGCTGTCGAGTACGGCGATGTTTGCATCTAGTGAGTCAAGCACCGCACGATTGAACGCTCCGCTCTCTCTCAGTGCATCCTCGGCTCTCTTTCTTGCGGTGACATCCAGTCCCGCGCCGTTTATTTCAATGAGTTGGGTGCCATCCTCTGACCATAAATTGAACGAATTCCAGACGACCGTTCGTGTCTCACCATCCTTGGCCATGAGAGTCATCTCGAAATCCTCAACTTCTCCCTCTTCGAATCGAAGCATGAGTGAGTCGACCTGGCTGCGGAGATCACCCGGATAGAACACATCCCACCAATTCTTGCCAATGAGCTCGGAAGGTTGGTAACCACTCAATGCTTCCACGTAATCGTTAACGAAGATAGTCTCGCCAGATGGAGACAACGTGCAGATGAGGTTGGGGGCGGTGACGACGAGTCTTCGGTACTGTGATTCAGATCTCCGGAGTTCCTCCTCGGCCTTCCTCTTCTGTGTGATGTCGTCTCCTATGCTTGCCGTGCCGATGGGATTCCCGTCACGGTCTCTGAGTGCTGTCGAGTCCCAGCTGATCAGGACTTTTCCTCCGTTCTTCGTATTCAGCAGGGTCTCATATTGGCTTCCTGCGGGATACATGCCGAGTTCCATCACCCGTCGCTGCTCTTCTCGAAACTCATCCCTCTTCTCTGGTGAGAGAAATATCTCGACGGCGTTTCGTCCCATGAGTTCATGCGTCTCATAGCCGACGATCCTGAGCAGATGGTCATTGCAGTATGTGATGTTGCTCTCCTTATCGAGGACGAGGGCGGCATGATGAATGTTTGCCAGCATGTTTCTGAATCGTCGCTCTGATTCCATCAGTTCCTGCCGGTCATGCAGCTTCTCGACAGATGATCTTATCATGTTAGCGAGTTCAGCGAACTGAGACTTCGGGGCCCCTCCTTTCTGCAAATAGAAGCTGGCGCCGGAATTAAGCGCTTCTATAGCGACATCTTCCCTTCCCCTTCCCGTGAAGAGTATGAATGGGATGTCATTCTTCTGCGCCCTCAGGGTCTTCAATAATTCTATGCCGTCCATCTCTGACATCTGATAATCGGAGACGACCGCATCTAAGCTTCCCGCGGATATCCTGTTGAGCGCTTCATTCGCGGATGTCGCAGTCTCGATTGCGAATTGACCCTGTTTCTCGAGAAAGAATCTGGCGAGCTCTAATAGTTGGGGCTCGTCATCGACGAGGAGTACACGGATCAAGACTTATGCCTCCCTGATTTCGAACATCTATTGACGTTGTCATTGATGACAGGGGATATTATATTGTTGCAGGAGTGGATGGAGCGCTGAGGGGGAGATTTGAACTCCCGTGGTACGTAGTACCACCAACTCTCAAGGCTGGCGCCGTGAACCGGGCTTAGCTACCTCAGCAGGTGATGATCCGTGGTCATTGTGATTCTCTTGCCCGGATGATCGACTCAAGGTCGAACTCAAACGCAGCGATCGGATAGCCGAGTTCGAACGACTCGATCGTCAAAGGGGCCAGTTCTCCGAACACGCCCAGCAAACCTGAATCGTGCTTGATCGAAGCGCACCTGCCATCGGCAAATGCCTGATTATCCAGCTTCTCGACGGTCACCATGAGGTCAAGAGCCGTCATCAATGATTGTATGTCTGATTTGCATTCAGTGAAGCTCGCTTTGGCATGTATGGATGCCCCTGACAGATATGTCACGTTCCTGTGATCCCGGACAGTATCGCCAATCTCGAAGACCCTCTGCGGAAGTTCACGGTGCTTGTTCTTCTTGAGCATGGTCAATATGCTCGGTATGAGTGATGTACGTATCTGCACATGGTCCTCGCTAACGGGGTTCATGATCCGGATAGCGTCGTCACGGACAGGCTGTCCCATGAATTCGTATTGATCCCTTGGATTCGAAAGGGATAGGGTTACGATCTCGAGATATCCAAGCCCGGTCAGTATGGGCCGTACCCTTGAAGAGAATCCGATAGTTGGGTCCTCAATTCCGAAAGTCGCCTTCCTTGGGAGTTCGGCCCCGAATTTGTCGAAGCCGTATCCGATGGCGACGTCCTCTGCGAGGTCCGCGGGATGGATGATATCTGCTCTGTAGGCCGGGATGAGGATCTGGAGCCCATCATCCCCTGATGTGGCACCGTAGCCCATCCTTCTGAGGCAATCTACCATTCCTTTGGCATCCAAGTCGATCCCTATGAGGTGGTTGACATAGTCTATTTCGAGGTTCATCATCCTCGGCTCGAGATTGGGTGCGCTGGCGCTGCTGCCACCCTGTTGCATGGAGACTGATTTGATGTTTCCGCCACGCTCCGCGAGAGCTGTCGCGATGATGTTCACTGCAGCCATGACTGCATTCGCGTCGGTCCCTGTGCAATCGACGAAGATATCTCTCGTATTCTCCGTGACTGCGGTAGTGATCCCATTTATTATTGGCGGGAATGAGAGCACCTTCCCGTCTCTGTCCAGGATTATCGGGTACTTGTCCTTGCCATCCAGGACGAACGCGTATGCCTTGCCCTTCTCGTGTTCTTCGAGGATCTCCTTTAGATTCATCTCTCGAGAACCCTGCAGTGGCATGAACGTTATCTCGTCTGGTCTCACCGCTTTGTATGTGAATGGCGGCTTCACTTCTTTGATGTCGTGAAGCCCTATGGCAACCTTTTTTCTGTTACGTCCGAGGGTTATGTGCAGCTTCTCCTGCAGGTCCATCATGGAGCGTATCAATGCGTCATCTATTCGATTCCCCTCTACGACCGCCGTCCATATAAATGGCCGAACGTCGTCCACGCTCGGGTCGACAAGGACCGAGAGATCCGAACGGGTAACAGGATATGATTTGAGGCCGATTTCTTTGCCAAGAAATGCTCGAAGTGCTCTCGCGATTCCTTCCACTGAGTAGAGGTCAGGTCGATCCGGAAAGAACTCGAAGGAGACATCATCCGATCCCTCATCGACTGAGTTGAGGTCCGCACCCATCATGGGCAGCTTCTCTCGAAGTGTCTGCCTGGAGACCTGCATCCCGAGCAGGCGACATAGATCGGAATAGCTGAAATTGATTACTGGCATGGTCAATCTGCCATTCCGAGAAAAGTCGATGCGCATATAAAAGGTTATCAGGAATCATCGGCGAGTATCAAGATCACTCGTCTTTTGGCGTTGATCGAATCGCGGTGATATTCGTTGATGTCGAGTTCGCTCCGGTCGCAGGCAGTCTCTTCTTATCTCTGACATATATGGCTATGATAGCCGTGGCGAGCGCGAGAGCTGCTGCCCCCACGATTATCGGTGCATCGTGGCTTATCCTGGCATATACGATGCTGAGTCCTGTGAGGCCCAGGATGTTGCCAATGCCTTGAACCGTCTGGTAAGCACCCATCACACGTCCTCTCTCCTCCTTCAGCATGGTATCTGCGAGAAGGGCGCCAACAGAGGGATTTGAGATCGCCGCCCCAAGCTCAGAGATGGCCATCAGGATATAGATGTGCATGACATTTTCAGCGAATATCATTCCCGCCAGTCCCGTAGCCATGATGGCTCCACCTATTAGAATGAAGGGGACTCTTCCATGCTTGTCTGATAAAGTCCCGAAGTAGAGCGTACCCGCGGCCATGACCGCGGTCCCGATGGACATCGCGATGCCCACCTCCGTCAGGGACATGCTTATCTCATCGTACCAATACAGAATCAGGCCGAGCATGAACAGTCCTTGGACGATGCCCATGACCAATCCGCGGACTGTAAGGGCGATGAGAGTTCGATTGGCCTGCACATTTCTCTTCCACGCGCCGAACATTGTGAACAGTGATGGATGCTCATCGCTCTGCGACCTAGCAGGTTCCTTAATAGAGCTGACGATGATCGCGCACAGCACCGATAGTCCGGCGCCCAGGTAGAACGGATAGATGAAATTGATCTCTCCTGCGATGTATCCCCCTATCGCAGGTCCTGCGAAGATGCCAATCATCTGGACCGTCCCTTCGATGCCCATTGCCGTGGCCCTTTTGTCTTCGGGGACGATGTCTATTGTTAGAGCAAATGTCGCTGGGGCAACCATTGCAGCCCCAACCCCTTCGATTGCTCGCAAGACTGCGAACTGGAGAGCGTCGGTCACGAATGCAAGACCAAATGTGGTGACGCTGAAGACTATGAGCCCACCTATTATCATCTTCTTTCTTCCGACCTTGTCCGCCAGGTATCCAGATGGAGGTAGCGCGAGCACCAATGCCACGAAATAAAGGGCGAATATGCCTCCCATGGCGCCGTCGGTTATGCCGAGGTTCCTAGCCAATTCCGGCATGATCGGGGCGAGGAGGCCAAAGCCCAGGCTTACGACAACGAGTGCCGACATTAGTATTGAGAAGTCCCTAGTCAGTAGCCCTGACTTTCTCAATCGGTCCCTTATTCCGGGTTTGCCGCGATCATCTGCCATCGTGATTCACAATCGTGTACTTGATTCTTGAACGAATCGGTCATTTGTGACCATGACTCGAGCTCGAAATCGGTAATGGGGCGTATTTCCATCTTCGCTAATAAAACATGCGTTTTAACAGTAAAATCTGCCTTGTCATGACCTTAATTCTCATGATTTGGATTCTGATGGAAAAATATAAGCACCCTCATTTAGAATCGGATGGTATAGAAATGATATATCCTGCTCGCAGCTGGGGCTCGAAATGATTAAGGATAAAGTCGAGATTGGAATACCTGGCATCGATGAGATGCTTGAAGGCGGACTGATCCCCGCCCGGCCATACATAGTGTCTGGTACAGCTGGCACGGGCAAGACTGCAATTGCCATGCGTTTCCTCATGGAGGGCGCCATGAACGGCGAACAGGTACTGTACGTGGCTATAGACGAACCCCCTAACGAGGTGAAGGCTAACATGACCTCGTTCGGGTGGGACATCTCAAAGATCTTCGTTTTCGATGGGACGCCTGACGTTCTGAGCTACGATAAGACTCCCGTCAGGGATATTTCGACTGAGAGGCGGGTCGTGATGTTCAGAGACCTGCCAGAGAACATAAGACAAACATCCGTGAAAGGTCCTTCGGATATGACGATAAACACCATTCAGGAACTTCTGAAACAGGAGATGAAGATCAGAAAATACTCACGCGTCGTAGTCGACTCGGTCACATCTCTTAGGCGGTTCTATATCCGCACCAGTGAGGAGTATCTGATCCTCCAATCATTCTTCCGATTGCTGTCCGACCTCGGGATAACGACCATCCTGACGGTGGAGCTGCCTGAGATATCCAAACCCGATGCAGAGTCGCACATGGCAAGGGGCGAGGTCAGGTTGTACAAATGGTTTGACGGGCGAGGTCTCGTGAGAGGCGTCACCATCGAGAAATACAGAGGGTCGTCCCACGACTCCTCAATGCGATCTTTGAAGCTAGACGATACTGGCGTCCATGTCAAAGTAACCACACTGAAGAAGAAGGAGAAACCGAAGGACGAAGAGGAGGAATCCGCCGCTGCCACGGATGACGCTGGAGATGTGGATGCGACTGAGGGTGTGGTTGAATCTCCTGAGGTCACAAGGCCGGCATCCAAACCTTCGAATAACGAACCGCCCGCTCCTCCAGAGGATGGAGCGCCTCCACTGGAGGTCGTTCCTGAGGAGCTGCCCCCTCCGCCAGAGGATAAGATCCTTCCCGTATCGCCATCACCCGAGCGAATGGATGCCCCATCTGGAGGTGGAGACCTAGATGGCTCAAGATAAACACAACAGGATGAGCACCGGCATATCGGGGATGGATGATATGCTGAAGGGTGGGCTGATAGCAGGACGTCCGTACGTGGTGGCGGGCACCACAGGCAGCGGCAAGACCACATTTAGCATTCAATTCCTTCAGCAGGGGGTCAGACAGGGCGAGAGGGCCCTTTTCGTGTCGATAGACGAGCCGCCGTCTGAACTTCGGGAGAATGTCCGTTTCCTGGGGTGGGATGTGGGGAAGATACGGATACTTGACGTGCATCCTACTGCGAAGGCATACAATAGGAAGGATTCGCTCGTGGAAGTCGGCGCACAGAGGAGTGTGGGATCACTCCGCGAGGCTCGGCAGGATGCTCGCGCGGAGGCCATGAAACAGGTCTCACCAGACCTGTCTCCTCAATCGCTCCAGATGATGCTCCGGCAGGAACTGCAGGAAGTAAGATACTCTCGAGTCGTCATCGATTCAATAACTTCATTGAAGCGCCTATCCGGTGGGGACGACGATGTGGATATGGGAATCATGTCATTGCTGAGGTTCCTTTCCGAGTCAAATGTGACATGTATCCTGATCACGGACATGCCTGACCCTACGTCAATGGAACCCGAGACACTCATGGCGAGAGGTATGATTAGGTTCCACAAGCTCATGGTCGCGTCAAAGGCCGAGAGGTTCGTGACAATCGAGAAATTCAGAGGATCGGCACATGACACTCAACCCCGACCGATGAACATCACACGGAACGGGATTATCGTGGACTCTCACAAGAAGGTTCCAAAATCGATTCTGAAAATAATGCAGGCGGTCCCTTCATGGGATGCGAGGATATGATCGGACGCATTCCAAATCCTAGAGTTTTTAGGGGAGATTGGCCCTTGCGGTCGCCATGAAGAGTCAGTCTGTCGGGGGCCTTCCGATAGTCGAGGTGTCTGGCAAGCCGTACGACCTTGGTAAACAGGCAGGTTCGAAATGCGCGAAGAGGGCACGCGTCTACAAAGACGCGATTTCTCAGACCATCCTGCATTCGACCGGGATGTCGTGGGATAAAGCGGTCAGGAGAGCGAAGCTGTACCTGCCTCATGCGGAAGGATTCTACCCTGATTTCATAGAGGAGATCAAAGGCTATTCTGATGGGGCAAGGATACTTTTCGAAGACACGTTTGTACTTTGTTGTCACGAGTTGCTGAACCCGCTGGGGTTCCGAGGGTGCACAGATGTCGCTACGAACGGGGACGTGACTAAGAACGGCGATGTCCTCATTGGCCACAATGAGGACTGGTCAGAGAATCAACTCGAGACTGTAGTGCTGCTTCACGCGCGCCCTAGCACGAAGCCATCATTCGTCGCTACCTCATATGCAGGGCTTGTGCCCTCCTCCGGGATGAACAGCAGCGGGATCAGCCTTACGGGAAACGCTCTGAATCCCAACGATACGAGGGTCGGCATACCGAAGCTATTCCCGGTGAGAAAAGCCCTCGAAGCAAGGCGGATCGGCGAGGCGGTCGAATATGCGATGCCTTCAAACCGCGCATCGAGTTACAACAATATCTGCTCGGACAAGAACGGGGAGATATATTCTCTAGAAGGCTCGGCAACCGATTATGCATGTATGTATGCAATCGATGGATACCTCGTCCACGCGAATCATTACGTGACGGAGAAGATGTCTCGCTTTGAACAGTACCCTAATTCCCTAGCGTGTTCTCTGGTGAGATACCATCGTGCGCTGAGGTTGATCGAGGCTCAGCTAGGCGAGGTCACGGTCGATTCGATCATATCAATCTTCAGGGACCATGTGGGCAAGCCAGGGTCAGTATGCAGGCACGCCGACCCGAAGGAGCATCCCCTGGATGTGTCTGAGACGATATTCTCCGTGATATATGATTTGACCAGCCTTCGTGCGCATGTCTGCAGGGGGAAGCCATGCACGGGTTCCTATGGATCATTCGACCTCAATGGATGAGTATCGTGACAATATGACCAGGATGGAAAGTATTTAATCCCAATCACTGTATTGCGCAAAAAGCGCCATGGGCCCATAGCTTAGGTTGGCTGGAGCACCCGGCTGATAACCGGGAGGTCACCGGTTCAAATCCGGTTGGGCCCACTCCTTATCATTCTCGCATCTGCGGCAGATGCAATTGATGGTTCCGAATTCCGGATATGGTTCAACAGCTCTTGGATTTGGGGTGGATTTCCTTTCTGGTAGTGACACGTTGGGTGTGCACGCAATTAAGCACTTAAGAAGTTGTTCGCCAGCAACACTTAATATTCGGTAGATATCACGGGATATCAGTGATATTCGATGAAAGCTAGAACGATGAAGTTCTCACAGGACTGGGATAAACTGAAGGACAGGGTATTCGCCACGATCAGAGTGGATAGAGGCGACCTGAAGTTCGTTCCGGATGAGACTGTCGAGGTCCAGGGTCCGAAGGTCAAGTTCAGGGCACGCGTCCTTATGGCTACGACAGTGAAGCTGAAGGATGTACCTCTTGCATTCCTTGAGTACGACCTCGAGGCAAAGAAGGGGGAGAAGAGACAGGATCTCATGAACAAACTTGGGAAGCTCTATAAGTTCTCCGAGAGGCCGACCGAGAGCGATGAAGCGACCATCTACATCCTGCAGAAGATCTGAAGCAAACCCTATTCAAGACTCCTCACTAGGGATCATATGTGTACCCTAGGGGGGGTCTGCCGGTGCATTCAACCGGCATAAACGACGTTTTTCTTCTGTTTTCATCGAAAGGTACGAAAATAGGAACGACGTATACCCTGATTCATGGACGATACCGACATAAAGATCCTTAACCTCCTGAGGGACAACTCAAGGATGAAGAATACGGAGATCGCCCGCATGGTCAATCTGACTGAAAGAGCGGTCCGTGCCAGGATAGAGAAGCTCGTTCGCGAGGGAGTCATTCGCAAGTTCACGATAGAGACAACCCCAGTCGGATTCGAGGGGATCGTGCTGATCGACACGCATGTCGGTAGGACTCCAGCTGTCAAAGCGAAAGCGACGGAGCTATCTGAGAGTGTGTTCGAATGTTCGGGCGAGTTCGACGTCGCGGTGCGTCTGAGGGCAGATAGCCTTGACGAGCTGAACAAAAGGGTAGACGAGCTCAGAGCGTTTCCGGGAGTTCTCAGGACAGCTACGCTGATCAAGCTGATCGATAAGTGACCTTCGCTGCAGAATCATATCTGACTCTGCAGGCGCGCAGTGATTCCAGGTTCCATGAACAGCTGAGTCCGATGAGTAAAGGTTATTATTGGCAGTAATCCTTACTATGCCAGGGACCTCATGGACTTGATGGATGCCATCAAGGGCAGACGCAGTATTAGACGATACAAAGCGACGCCTGTACCAGATGATCTACTGCGCGAGGTTCTGACCGCTGCAAGGCATGCACCGTCTGCGGACAATGCGCAGCCTTGGAGGATCCTGGTCATCAGAGATGAGGATACGAAACGCAAGCTCGTGGCGGCGGCAAACGGCCAGAAGTTCATCGCGCAGGCGCCAGTTGTGCTCGTGATATGTGGGATTCCGGACGAGGCATTCCCGACGGTCGGTGGATACATGAGTAGTCATGTGATTGATGCCTCGATTGCCATTGATCACTTGACGCTCATGGCACATGCGGTCGGTCTTGGCACTTGCTGGATCGCCTGGTTCAAGGAGGACAATGTGCGCGAGGTATTATCGATACCTGAGGATGTCAGGGTGATTGCGATGACTCCTCTTGGCTATCCCGATGAGATTCCAGAACGCATTCCACGAAAGAATCTCGAAGATCTCGTGATATACGATCGATACCAATAAGCCTAAAGGCACTTGCGGCTATCTGTGTTCAGAGGAAAGGACCAACCCGCGAACCCCCCGGTCCGAAGAGGAGAGATTGAGTTGGTTTCAAAGGGAATAACGAAGACTGGTGAATGCTACTGCATGAGCTGTAGCGCAGTAGTCGACCGGGACAGTGACAAATGTGAGTCATGCTATTCCGAGCTCGACAGCGAGGTGAAAGCATTCAATTGTCCACGCTGCAAGACCGTCATGGAACTTGGCACTGCGCAATGTACTAAATGCGCAATGCGATTCATTGTCAAATCAGTGAAGGAAAAAGATCCCGCTGAGGATGATAAGCTCCTGGCCAAGCTCATGGATTGGGGTAAGAAGTCTGTCAGTGAGAATGGCGAGGATGCTGAAATCGCCTTGGTGACTGAGGAGGAACCGAATGAGACGACTGGATTATCTGAAGATGAAGTATCTTCTATAGGTCGTCTCGGGGATGCGCTCGAGACATTCATATCCGAACGGGAGGCGACGCTCTCCAGGATGAGGAACCGGATCGACCCTGTCCGAGTCAACATATCCGCTTTCACTTCATCAAGCGCCTCGGGGTCCGAGATAGGGCCAGATGATTTCGAGGGTGCACTATCGGCACTCTCCAAAGACTTGACCGATATATCCTCTTTGGAGCGGAGGATACGCGAATTATCCGTCGATGTTGATCGTATCATACATTTGCCAGGGATAGTCTCAATCTTGGATGGACGGGATATGCGGCCGTTCTTGGAATCTATGGTCGCTGAATCAGGCGAGGGTTCAGTAATCGATCTAGCTGAGAGGGAGACACAGGTTGCGAAGAGAGAGGAGATGGTCAACAGGAAGATCAAGGCCTACGCCTTGAAGATGAAGCAGCTGGAGGCTCGCGAGGCTGAAATGAGCTCAGGAGCCAGTACGGAGCCCATGGCAGAGGCGCAGGCAGGTGGAATCATTCCGCCAGAGGAACGAGAAGGCCTCGTCCGTGCGATTTCGGGCTTGTGCGAGATGATGGATATGAATGTCGACCTGGACGGGGCGAATGATCTCTCGGCTGTGATTCAGGATGTATCAAACCGCATAAGTGCAGTATTGGGTGAAAAGAGAGAGATGGATGGTAGGCTCTCGGACATCTCTGGGACGGAAGAGGAGGTCCGTCGTCTCCTCAAGGTTCTGGACAACCTGCTAGGGCAGCTGTCGAGCGAAGTAATAGATAAATTCTCGAAATCCGAGGATTTCGCACTTTACGAACGCGTGCTTGATCGCATGAAAATATGAACCATGATTTAATGTACACTACGCTATATTACGAGAACAAGACTCTTTGGCGTGAGGCTCCCCCCCGGAGATGAACGTCATACACATGGAGCCCGGCACCATGGGTTTGAGAGATAAGGCGAGAGAGAGCAGTGCGAAGGTCGAGGAACCCGCATCCAATCAGGCGGTCGAGGCTTTATCCCAGGCTGAGCGAGGTACTGCTACAGATGAGCCAATAGAGACGCCTCGAACTGACGAATCCAGGGATGAGACTCCGAAGCTCAAGCAGCTGGAACCGTCCATGACCTATCTCGTTGAAGAGGAGCGACCTGAAATCGCGTACTCTCTTTTCCTCTCTCACTTGGCAGATGGCAAGCGAGGAATGATTGTTTCTAGGACTTACCCGAAGAATCTGAAGAAGGCGTTCAATCTCAAAGACGTACCCGTGTTCTGGCTCACCAATGCGATGGACGAGGATGCGATAGGACCTAAGGACCTCGAGCGGTTGAATCTGACTATCAAGAGATTCCTGGAAGAGGGTGGAGGGCGCCTGGTCCTGATTGATTCCCTAGAGTACCTGATCACGAACAATAAATTCGTAAGCGTGATGAGGCTGCTCCAGAGCATAAGGGACCTGGTCGCTCTGCAGAAGGCAGTCTGCATAGTATCACTGAAATCATCGACACTGGAGTCGTCCAAGCTCGGGGCTATCCAACGCGAACTCGAGGTGTATTCTCCGGATGAGTCGCAGCCGATACCAATAAGGATAGATGTCGAGGCCAAGCTGTTGGCTGAACTCCGCCAGGACGAGATGATGATCGAGGCGCAGAACCTGGAAGAGATTCGTGAGAAGCTCCTTTCAAAGGAGAGAAAATTGAATGAGGGTGCTCAGAGGCTGGATTCTGAGCGTACGGCTCTGGAAAAGGAGCGGGAAGAAGTCCGACAGACTCTCGTCAAAGTGCGCCAAACAAGAAAAGATCTCGAGGATTTCCGAGTCACACTCACCCGTGAAGAAGCCCAATTGGCGTCAAAGGTCAAGTCCAAGCTAGAGAAGGAGATGCATGCGCTCGATTCAAAGAAAGCCAACCTTGAATCGGTCGAGAAGGAGATAGAGGCAAGATATCTTCAGTTGGACAAGATTGTGAGCCTTAAGACCGAGCAGAAGATGATGGAGATCCAGAACGAATCCAAGCGTCTCGAAGGCGAGAGGAGCCGGCTCGTCGACCTGACGGCCAGGGTCGAATCTGACAGACGGTCTCTTGACGAACGAATCAGGACACATCATGAGAAAGAGAGCCTCTTAGAGAGCGAGTCCACAGAACTTCGCTCAAGGGAAACTGGATTGGATGCCAAGGAACACACCTTCGCGCTTTCCAAGGTGGAGCTCGAGAAGGAGCGTGCGTCAATTGATTCCGAACGGAAGGAGCTGGATCGAATAAGGAAGGTCCAGGAGGACGAACTCTCAGAGAGGCGTGCAGTGATGGATCGTTCCATATCCGAGGTTTCTCAGAGGGAAGAATCCGTATCTCGTTTGACACACGAGATCGATGCGCTCAGAGTCCGTCTCGTAACCGAGGAGCAGAATCTGACAGAGAGAGAGGCAAAGGTCTCGGGCAAGCTCGAGGAGATAGCCGACCGGGAGAAGGCGCTGGCATCTGCCGAGGAGGAGGTCAGGCAGCGGATGGAGGCTGCTATATCATCGGAGGAGGCATGCGAGAAGAGGCAATCCGATCTGGATGATGAACGCAAGAGACTGTTCGATGAGGTCGACCAGTTGAAAGCAGATACCAAATCGAAGCTCTCAGAGCTGCAGCAAAGAGAGGAGAAGCTGCGCTCAGACGAAGAGCGTTTCTCCAGTGAATGCGGGGCAAGGAAGAACGCCCTGTCGGAATTCGAATCGCGATTGAAGGAGAGGGATGCGAACCTATCCGAGCAGATGGCTGAGATCGCCATACGTGAAAATGACTTGAACGCATTGAAATCCGAGCTCGAATCAAAACGGATTTCTCTACAAGAAGAAAAGAATGCAATCGTGAACGAGAGGGATTCGTTTGCTAGGGAGGTCGAGGATACAATGGAGAAACTGGCCCTCGACCGCAATGCATTGGATCAGGAGAAGATTGAGTTCGAGAACTCCAGTGCAGACATACAGAGACGGACGTCCGAATTGCAGTCATCATATGAGGATAAACTGGCAACCATCGAGGAGGAGCGAAGGGAGATTGATGAGAAGGGCTACTCTGTCGAGGAGATGAAGAAGATACTTGATCAGAGGTCCAGCGACATTGCCGCACAGGAACTCAAGATGGCCGAGGAGCGCGTGGAACTGGATCAGACGAGGCGTGAACATAACAAGCGCTCAGAGAGTTTTGAGGAGATAGAGCGGGAACTTGCGAATAATCAGGATAATCTAAAATCGACAGCCGAGCTCCTTCAACAGACTCGAAGCACACTTGATGAACGCGAGAGAGTTCTTAAGGATCAACTGCTGAAGAATGAGGCCGAGCTTGCGGAACTCGAGAAGAAGAGCATCGCGGTCGACGAGAAGATTACTGAGTTCAACGGAGCGAAGACCGAACTGGACGCGAAGTCTCAGGAGATCTCATCGATGCAGTCCGAGCTCGAGACTTGGAAGATCGAATTAGATGAGATAGCATCTGGTCTCAGGGCGAAGGACGAGAATCTCCAGGCGAGGGAGAAGGAACTCGAATCCACAAAGATGTCACTTGAGGCTGCGGGTCGCGAATCTGAGGCCAGGATGGACAGGATAAGCGCAGAATATTCATCCAAACTCGCATCGCTAGAGGAACGAGATGCACGAATAGCGGAGACCGAGAATGCTCTTGAAACAGTGAAGACGGAGATGGGCGAACTCGAGAAGGAGGTCAGCGGACGGGAACAACGGCTGGCCGAACAGGAACGTTTTATCGAGGAGCGCCAGCGCGAGTTTGATGCGGCCCAGAACGACCTCGATGAAGTCCGCAGCTCGATTGAGGCCGAGCGAAGGCTGTTCGAGGAAGAGAGGGTTCGTGCATCTGATGATCTGGCAAGGATGCAAGCCGAGCTCGAATCATCAAGAATCGAGCTTGAATCGCACAGGCAGGCTCATACAGAACATTCAGAAACACTCGACCAGAGGTCACTAGAGCTTGAGCAAAGGGAGAAGGATGTCGCGACCAGGGCTGCAGAACTAGATGCGTTACGATCCGACATCGAATCTGTGGAACAGGAACTTGTCAAGAGAGAAGACGCGCTCAAATCGGATAGGCTAGCCTTGCAGAGTACGCTATCAGAACTCGAATCGCAGCGGAGAGAGGTCGAGGAACTCAGGCTTGAGCATTCGGATGGAGAGGCTCAAGCCGCATCGAGACGCGAAGAGCTATCATCTCTTGAACATGATCTTGATCTGAGGAGAGTATCACTTGATGAGGCGATGTCGACGCTGGACGCGGAGAAGGCTGCTCTTGCTGTGGCAATTAGCCAGTTCGAGGAACGGTCTTCATCATTCAATTCTGATAGGGTGCAATTGGACAAGAGTATCGAATCACTCTCGGCCGACCGTCAATCGCATGATGAGGCAGTTGCAAGATGGGAATCCGAGATAGCCGCCTCCAAAACCGAGATAGAAGCGCACAGACGAGAACTCGATGATAAGGATGCAGGTCTCAGAGAAATGGACGCTATCATCGCTGCGAAGGAGGATGAGCTGCGTGAAGGATCTGATGCGATCGAGAAGAAGCGTGAGGAGCTCGAAGCATTGGAGAACAGATTGTCTGATATGGAAAAGAGTCTTTCTGAACGGATGTCGGGATTTGAGGCAGAGCATGAGGAACGGGCGAGCCGCATCTCCTCAAGTGAAGAGGAATACCGTAGGAGAATAAGTGAGCTCGAGGCACGCGAGACTGCACTGGCGTTGATGGAATCCGAAATGAAGCGCATATCAGAGGACGCATCTCTTTCCGCATCGGAAGAACGAGATGAGATGGACCGCCTCAGAAATGAATTGGAGCAGCAGAAGTCCGAGATAGACGCTGCGATGAAGACGTCGAGCGAAGTCCAGATGGCGATTGCTTCGACGGAGGCAAGTCTGCTTGTGCGTGAGAGTGAGATATCGTCCAAGGAAGAGGAACTTGCCAACAAATATGCCGAATTACAGTCACAAATGGATAAGCACACCTCCATTGAGACCGCCCTGAACATGAGGGAGCAAGGCGTTGATCAATCAATATCCGAATACCAGACTGTGCTGGATGATATCGCAAAGGAGAAGGATGCGCTTAGGGTCAAAGAGGAAGCGCTCAATAGGCGCGTGATCGAACTCGAGCGCGGCATAGATGAGTTCGAGCTGCTCCAGATCGAGCTGGACAGAGAGCGGTCATCCCTCGCCCAGAAGGACACTGGGCTGGATCAGCTTCGTCTTGAGCTGGAGAAGTGGCGAGAAGAGCTCATGGAGCGAAGGGAGAAGCTAGAGGAAGAAGTGCGCGAGCGGGTTGCCGAGATATCAAAGGAGATGGCTGTATCGAGGCCTAAGCCTGCGAGCCCTGATGGGGATGCACTCCTCAGACATGAACTCGAGCTTCGCCACATGGAAGAAGCAGCCAAAGTGAATGAACGCGATATGGAGAACCGCGAGAAGAATCTCATGATAGAGATGGAGAGGCTCGAGCGCGAGCGCGCCGAGATCCAGGACCTTTGGGAGAAGGTAGATGCTTCCAAGCAGGGTCTTGCATCGATTGACGGGAAGACTTTCGAGGAGCTCGAGAGGCGCCAAGGTGAACTGGACGAACTATTCCTGAAGCTCTCAGACCGTGAGGCGACCATCAGAAATGATGAGCAGAGGCTTGAGGAGGAATGGACCCGGCTTCAATCAATCCAGGATGAGCTAGAGCAGCTGGCGAAGATCCTCAGAGACAAAGAGGATGAAATCAAAAGAATAGAAGAAGGATCATAGGTCCTGCAAAGGACCAATGTCCATGGTTTATGTGTTTTCTCAGAAAACCGTTAGCTTGCCAGCTACGATCTCATCGGTCAGCTTGTATATGGTCGCAAGCCTCTCATCAAAGATCGCTGCGGCTTCCTTCTGGTATTTCTTCTTGTCCACATTCGGCGCGAATATCATATTGGCGCTCGCCGCCTGTGGTTGATCTATGGGCTTCCCTATCTGAGACAGTATCCTGGTATGGACTTCAAGAATGTCACCCTTGCCCATCTTGTATATCTCATCGGCGACTCTGTTAGAGAGCAGGTTGTACAGCTTGCCGACATGTGTCACCGGGTTCTTACCTGCTGATGCCTCCATGCTCATTGGTCTCATAGGCGTAATGAGGCCGTTGGAGCGGTTTCCCCTGCCCACAGAGCCGTCGTCCCCGTTCTCCATCGAAAGGCCGGACACTGTCAGGTAATAGATGTTCTTCTTGTAGTCGTCCGCGGTGTTAACGAACACTCTGAGATTCCTCTTTGTGTACTTTGATGCATAATCCGCGATGCTCTCCCGGAGTTCGTCTACGACGCTCTTGTAATGGCTCTTGTCTGGGATCTTGGAGGATACCATCGCTGTGGCGACTGTCAGATCGATGTTCGAGCCGTTCCTGCAGGCCATGACCTTGACATCCTCGCCGACTTCCGGCATCTTCTTCCAGAGCTTGCCGTTGATATATCTCTCGGTGTCGAGGGTCATCTTCTCAGTCTCGCTGAATGGTGCAAATCCGACCCCGAACGATGTATCGTTCGCCAACAGTCTCTGCGTTTCGTAGAGGCCAGTCAGATCAACGCTTCCCTGACCGATCATGCAGTCAAGGACAACGTCCCATTGGACATCGAGATTCTTGCAGGTCTTCTCAAGGTAGGAATATGCAGCCTTCATTGCGACGGTCCTGTACGGAAGACGCTCGCCATTGACATTAGTCGTCGCCCTGCCGACCAGGAGTATGTATATAGGTTCGAGGATCGAGCCGCCACCGAACTTTGGCGCGGACTGCCCACCCACTATCTGAGTCTCGTCAGTGTTGTGGTGCAAGATCCTGCCGTATCTCTCGATATACATCTGAGACAGTGCACGGCTCACACTCTCGGCAAGTCCGTCAGCAATGCTGTCCGGATGACCGATGCCTTTTCTTTCGACGAATTCAACAGTCTGCTTCTCAATTGGAGTGTGCGTCAACTCCTCTATTAGAATGTTCCTGTCCATGCGCTCGCCTCGCAGGCTTGAATCCGAAGATATGATAATCATTCTTAATTGTTTCGGATTTAAGCAAAACGGATTCTGAAGGGGTTTGATGGTCCTGTCAGTGCTTGTCGTAATGCTTTCGTCTCTCGGCCCTTGCGTTCCCCTCGGGTATAAGTGCGAATTTCTTACCCGACAGAACACCCGCGACACCTTCTGTGCTCTCTATATTGCTATAATCCTTGCACATCTTGCAGTTGGGCGGACATGTGCTGACTCGGTCCTTTGGCTCGGGGTACTGGAAAGTGCCTCCCTCGTAGTTCCTTAGCACTATGCGTTTGTCTGACATGCTTACGAAGTAATTGGGACTCAGCGGGATCTTCCCTCCGCCACCGGGGGCATCGACTATGAACAACGGTACCGCATATCCCGAAGTGTGCCCTCTCAGGGCCTCTTGGATCTCCATACCCTTAGCGACCGATGTCCTGAAGTGTTCAATCCCTCGGGACATGTCGCACTGGTAGTAGTAGTATGGTCTGCATCTCATTTTGACGAGTTCGTGGACCAGTTTCTTCATTATCGTCGGACAATCGTTTATTCCCTTGAGAAGAACGCTCTGGTTTCCGACAGGGATACCCGCGTCTGCAAGCCTCTCCACAGCAGCCTTCGCCTCTGGGGTTATCTCCTTGGGGTGGTTGAAGTGAGTATTGAGCCAGATGGGGTGGTACTTCTTCAGCATATCGCATAGTTCGGGTGTTATCCTCTGGGGCAGGACGCATGGCGTCCTACTTCCCAGTCTCACGATCTCGACATGATCGATTGCCTGCAGCCTTGATATTATGCCTTCCAGGACCTTGTCGGACACGGTCAGTGGGTCTCCGCCTGAAAGCAATACGTCCCGTATCTCTTCGTGCTCTTCGATGTATTTTATGACGGCGTCTATCGTGTTGGAATCTCTTTCTGTATCCGTCTGGCCTGCGAGCCTCCTCCGGGTGCAGTGCCTGCAGTACATGCCGCATTGATCGGTTATCAGGAAGAGCACCTTGTCGGGATATCTGTGGGTCAATCCATGGACGGGTGAATCTATGTCTTCGAACAGCGGGTCCTCCATGTCGTCGTCGCTGAAATCGATCTCCTTGGCCGTCGGGACCGCCTGCAACCTCACAGGACAATGCGGGTCGTTGGGATCCATGAGTGTCGCGTAGAACGGCGTTATTGCCATCCTGAGAATTCTCAATGAGTCCCGGACTCCCGCCTCCTCCTCCGGGGTGAGATTGATCACTTGCTTCAATTGATCGACGCTAGTGATCCTGTTCCTCAACTGCCATTTCCAATCGTTCCATTCCTCGGGGGTGACGTCCTTCCATAGAGGGATGTCCTTGTAAGACCGCATGAGCACTACCTCGTCAAATGTTCGAGTGACTCAATATTAGACTCCGTATTTATCATCTGCTCAGGCTATCGTCGAACTTGTTACGAACGTCGTTCACAGAATACGAAAAAGGGAACATGTGACCACACATAACCATACGGATTCGTAAAGCGTTGTCTAAAACGGTTCAGAGATGTCATGTTATTCACCAATGGTTATATAGCCGAATCCGTGTTTCGAAAAATTGCCATACCAGACTCGCAGAATGGCTGCTGACGACCAGTCGCACAAGATAATGCGCGCGGCCGGGCTTGGCGAGCAATGCGAGGGACTTAACATGAGGAAAGTAGCGATTGTCGGAGCGGGGCAAAGCAAGTACGGTGAATTTCCCGAGAAGGGGATAAAGGAACTCTTCTTCGAAGCGTACCAGGACATGGCTTCCAGTGTGGATAAGAATTACGACCCCAAACTTGTCGAGAGTGCATACATCGGCAACCTGGGATCTGGCGGATTCCAGCTGGGAAACATGTCCGCGCTCGTAGCGGAATACGCCGGACTGCCATACATACACACAGTCAGGATTGAGAACGCATGCGCATCAGGCGGCTACGCATTGGTGGCCGCAATTATGGACGTGTTGTCGGGCACCCACAAGATGGTCATTGCTGGTGGCGTCGAGAAGATGACCGATGTTTCGGGTATGAAGCAGAAATATTGGCTGGGGGTGTCCGGAGATACTGAGTACGAGAGACTTGCCGGGACGACCTTTGCTGGTCTTTACTCTCTGATAGCCCACAGACACATGCACGAGTTCGGGACCAAGAGGGAGCACCTGTCGATGGTGGCCGTGAAGAACCACAAGAACGGTGCCCAGAACCCGAAGGCCCAGTTCCAGAGGGAGATCTCACTGGAGCAGGCGATGAAGTCTCCAATAGTGGCATATCCACTGAACCTGTTCGATTGCTGCTCGACGACGGATGGTGCGTCTTCCGTCCTTGTCTGTGACGCTGAGATCGCGAAGCAGTTTACCGACACGCCGATATATGTAACAGGTTTCGGCACATCCAGCGATTACCTGGCAATACATGACAGGGCTAGGACGGTCACTCTGGAAGGCAGCAGACGGGCAGGGGAGCACGCATACAAGATGGCGGGCAGGACCCCGAAGGACATGAACCTGGCGGAGGTCCATGACTGTTTCACGATTGCAGAGCTCCTTGCAACCGAGGACCTAGGTTTCTGCGAGAAGGGCAAGGCGGGTCAATTCATTGAGGAAGGCCACACCCAGATAGGTGGCGATATGCCGATTAACCCGAGCGGAGGCCTCAAGTCAAAGGGGCACCCAATTGGCTCCACCGGAACGGGACAGGCATACGAAATGTTCAACCAGCTACGTGGAAAAGTTGAGAAACCGGTCCGTCAGGTCAAGGATGCCGAGATAGGGCTTATACACAATGTCGGCGGGTCCGGCGGTACTGTGTCCGTCTCTATAATGGAAAGGTGAATCTAGATGGCAATAGGAATATCTGGATACAGCGTATATGTCCCGAGGCTCAGGATCAAGAAGGAAGATTATGCCAAGGCATGGGGATCATTCCAGGCACCAGGCGTGAGTGAGAAGTCCGTGATGAGCTTCGATGAGGATGTGCTCACGGCAGCCGCGAAAGTCTCCAGAACGGCCCTTGCATCAGTCCCCATAGGGCAAGAGAAGGTAACGCGATTCGCCCTGGCATCCACCTCCGCGCCGTATCTCGAGAAGATGCTCTCGGGGATGGTAGTTGTGAACGTAGGGATGCCGAGTTCGACTTTCTGCAGTGATCATACCTCATCTACGAGGGCCGGCACTGAGGCCATGATATCCGCCTTCGAGCACTTGAAAGCCGTCCCGAGCGGGCTTGCGGTAGTCGCTGCTGCAGACGCGCCAAAGGCGAGCATGTGGGATTCCACCGAGCATGCACTGGGTGCCGGAGCAGCCGGTTTCGCGCTCTCATCGGATGACCTCATCGCAGAGTTCGAAGGCTCTGCATCTTTCGCCATGGAACACTTCGGAGAGCGCTTCAGACCGTCGAACGAGGATATGATCATAGACTTGGGCGTGAAGAAATTTTCACAGAAGGCGTTTGTAAGTGCCACGACGAAGGCGTGCTCCTCGCTGATGAAGAAGATCGGGTCAAAACCTGAGGATTATGCCCACGTCGTCATTCAGCAACCAGATGCCAAGACCCCGGCATCTGTCGCAGGCAAGATGGCCTTCGATGCTACGAAGCTCGAATCTGGTATGATATCCACAAGCCTTGGAGACCTCGGCGCTGCATCCACACCCGTTGGGCTAGTGTCAGCACTCGAGGCGGCGAAGGTAGGCGAGAGGATCATGGTCGTATCCTATGGCTCCGGTGCAGCCAGCGATGCCCTGAGCTTCAAGGTAGTGAGTGAGAAGAAAACGAAGCCGAGTTTGAAGGAACAGCTCGAGAAGAAGGAGTACATCGACTACATCCAGTACCTCAAACTCAAGGGAGCGCTAAAGTGAGGTGAACAGATATGGCACATGTTTCAGTCCCAATGTATTGGAGGACCATCCCCCAAAGGTACAAGATGATAGGCCAGAAGTGCAAGAAGTGTGGAGCGGTCAACTTTCCCCCGAAGGGTGTGTGCAAATACTGCAACGCCTCTTCAGAGTTCGAGGAGATCCAGCTCAGTGGAAAGGGCAAGATACACACCTTCGTGCTGATAGGGGCCGGCGGTGCTCCACCAGAGTTCGCAGAACAGATGAGGGCCGGCGGGTCCTATCCCGTCGCGATCGTCGAGCTCGCGGAAGGAGCCAAGGTCATCGGTCAGATGACCGATGTCAATCCGAAAGATGTCAAGTTTGACATGCCCGTCCGTGCTGAGTTGAAGAAGGTCTACGTCGAAGAGGGCGTAATCAGATATGGTTTCAAGTTCACACCTGATTTGGAGGGGAACTGATATGGATTCCACGAAATTGATGACAATGAAGGATGCTGTGTCCAAGTTCGTCAAGGATGGAGATGCGGTGTACCTGGCCGGGTTCACTCACATGATCCCGTTCGCTGCAGGACATGAGATCATCAGGCAGAAGCGTAAGGACCTGACATTATGTAGGGCGACTCCTGATATCATCTATGACCAGATGATTGCAGCAGGCTGTGCCAAGAGAATGATGTTCAGCTATGCAGGAAACCCTGGCGTGGGCTCACTCAGATGCTTCCGAAGGGCCCTCGAGAAGGGTGTCCCGAAGCCCATCGAGATTGAGGAGTATACTCACTTCGGTCTTTCGGGGAGATTGTTTGCAGGAGCTACCAAGATGCCATTCCTCCCGATGAGGACAAATTTAGGCTCGGACCTTCCCCCAGAGAACCCTATGATGAAGACCATCAAGAATCCGTACACGGGCGAGGAAGTCTCGATCGTTCCGCCATTGAACCCGGATGTTGCCGTAGTGCATGTGCAGAGGGCTGATGCGAAGGGCAACTGCCATATCTGGGGCATAACTGGCGAGCAGAAGGATGCGGCGTTCGCTGCCAAGAAAGTCATCATAAGCTGTGAGGAGATCGTGGACGAATCTGTTATCCGATCGGACCCGAACAGGACTCTGATACCAGATTTCGTCTCGCATGCCGTAGTATGCGAGCCCTGGTGTGCCCATCCATCATATACGCAGGGATATTACGACAGGGACAACGAGTTCTACATGCAATGGGACGACATCACGAAGGAGCATGAGACGACTATGAAGTACCTGGATGAATGGGTGTACGGAGTAGAGGACCGAGCTGCATACATGAAGAAGCTCTCGTCCGAGAAAGTGTTGAAGCTCCTTCCAAAGGCCGCTTACAGCGCGCCTGTGAACTATGGGAGTGTTTGAGGAGGTCATGAAGATGACAGATGTTTCACCAAGCGAGCTGATGGTAATAGTCGCTGCGAGGGAACTCAAGGACGGAGAGTCTGTCTTGGTCGGTGTCGGAATACCGAACCTCGCTGCCAACCTCGCGAAGAAGCTGCAGGCACCGGGACTCAACATGGTATACGAATCCGGCGCAGTCGGATCCAACCCGAGCAGGATGCCCTTGTCGATAGGCGACCCATGCCTTGTGACTGGTGCGAAGAGCGTATGCTCTATGTACGAGCAGTTCGCATATTATCTCCAGGGCGGGAGAATCGATGTAGGTTTCCTAGGAGGGGCTCAGATCGACAAGTACGGCAACATCAACTCGACGATAATAGGCAATTACAAGACCCCGAAAGTGAGACTACCAGGAAGTGGCGGTGCTTGCGATATAGCCTCGAACGTGAAGAAGATCATAGTGATCACCCCCCATGAGAAGCGCAGATTCGTGGAGAAGGTCGATTTCAAGACGAGCCCCGGCTTCATGGATGGAAAAGAATCCTGGAAGAAGCTGGGACTTCAGGGCGGTGGCCCATATGCGGTCGTCACCAACCTAGGCACGATGAAGTTCGATGAGGTCACTGGAGAGATGACCCTCGTATCCTTGCATCCGGGTGCTACCGTTGAGGTGATCAAGGAGAACACCCCGTGGGATCTGAAGATCTCGCCGAAACTGGAGAACACGCCACCACCGACCGAGAGGGAGATCTCTACACTGAGAGCGCTCGATCCGGATAACATCTACCTTGGGTGATCTCAGATGCCTCCATATGACGCCGTGGCCGAATACAAGGCCAAGACGCAGAAGAGCGCAAAATGGTTCGAGTTCGCGAAGGAGTACCTGCCTGGCGGGGTGACGGGGAACGTGAAGTTCTATGCGCCATACCCGATATACGCGAACAAGGCGAAAGGGTCACACATCTGGGACCTGGATGGGAACGAATACATCGACTACATGCTGTGTTTCGGCCCGATGATACTCGGGCATGGCCATCCGAAGGTGCATGAGGCCATCATAAAGCAGCTAGAAACTGATGGAACGGCGATATTCGGTGCTCCACACGAGATGGAGGCAAAGATGGCGCAGCGCCTCGAGAAGATCTTCCCATGCGCAGAATATGTTCGTTTCACAAACTCTGGACTCGAGGCGACCCTTCACTCGCTTAGAATCGCCAGGGGATACAAGAAGAAGAACAGGATCGCTAAGTTCGAGGGGCACTATCATGGATGCTACGATGAGGCGCTCGTGAGCCTGACCCCGAGCGAAGAGGTCGCTGGACCAGAAGCCGCGCCTCAGGCTGTCGCATGCTCTATGGGAACATCGGAATACACACTACAGAGTACACAGGTGCTCCCGTTCAACGATATCCATGACACGATCCGACTATTGAAGGCCCACAAGAACGACCTAGCGGCCGTCATCATGGAACCGGTGCAGCGTGGTTTCATTGAAGGGGAGCCGGAGTTCCTTAAGGCGGTCCGTGAGACCACCACAGAGCTGGACATCGTACTCATATTCGACGAGGTCATGTCCGGTTTCAGGATGGATAAGCTCGGTGGGGCACAGACCATGGTCGGAATAACTCCGGACCTGATGTGCCTCGGGAAGATCATTGGTGGTGGATTCCCCTGCGGCGCATTCCTTGGAAGGGAGGATATAATGGATGTCGTCAACCCTGTCACCCGCGGAAAGGAGAACAGGGTGTTCCATGGAGGTACCTTCAACGGGCACCCGACGATATTGGCAGCAGGCATGGCAACCATCGACGTGCTGGAGCAGCCTGAGACCTATCCGTACCTTATGAGGATCACGGACAGGTTCCAGGATGGATTGAACGACCTGTTCCAGAGACTTGGATTCAATGCGAAAGGCATGGGTCCGGGGTCGACGTTCAATGTCCTGTTCGGCAAGGATGGTCAGAATCTGGACGATGTCCGCGATTACAGGCACACCCTCAAGGCGGATGAAACCGCACGGAAGAAGTTCGATTTCGGTTTGCTCGCGAGGGGTCTGCACTTCCATCCAGACAAGCCGTTCTACACATGCACTGAGCACACTGATGAGGACATCGACAACACCCTGGTAGTTGCGGAGGAAGTCCTCAAGAAGATGAAGTCTGCGATGTGAGAATGGAACGCGGGTTCGAGGGTGGCGGCTGTCATACCTCGACCGTCAACTTTCCTTCAAACGCTTTCTCTGCGGGACCGGTCATGACCGCTCTCGCATTTTCATCGATTTCTATGACGAGCATTCCGCCTAGGGTCTTGACGTTGACCGGGCCTTGCTGTATCCTATCAAGCATCAACGAGGCTGCTGCACACGCAGTCGAACCAGTCCCACAGGCCATGCTCTCATTGTAGACTCCACGCTCATATGTCCTCACACTTATATCGTGAGCTCCTGTGATCTGGACATAGTTGATGTTCATCCCCTTCGGGAATCGTTTCCTGTCGCTATTGACATGCGTTCCGATCTCCACCATCGGGACCGATCTGATGTCATCTGTGAAGATTATTATGTGCGGCTCGCCAGTATTAAGAAGCGATGCTTTGATAGTAGAATCGCCAATCGATAGGTCTATCGACATCATGGAGTCCTCCGGGTCGCCTTGGTCTGTGATATACTGGGCGAGATCCTTCCGTTGGGTCCTGACCAATCCCATATCCACCCTGATCCCTTCAGGTGTGCGCTCGGCATGTTTGACGCCGTCTTTCGTCAAGACATCGACAGCAGTCATGTCGAGCTTCTCCATGAGAAACGCCGCCACGCATCTGAGTCCATTCCCACACATATCTGCCTCGTTACCCGCGGGTTCGAACAGGCGCATCGATCCGTCCACTCCGGGAGCTTTCTCGACGAAGAGCACTCCATCTGCGCCTACCCAGAAATGTCTGTCCCAAAGGAACTTCGCCATCTCGCTTCGGTGGGCATCAGGTATCCTGTCATCATCCATCTCATCCTTGAGGATGAAATCGTTTCCACAGCCCTGATATTTCTCGAAACGGAACTCGTACCTCATCATGTCGATTAACGTGGAGATATGATATAATCCTTGCCAGAGCGACGAACTGTTAAATAATCAGCTCAGAATGACATAGAATACTGAGATCCTATCTCCCTAGGACTGGTCTTTGGAGGCATCTTATGCACGATATCCTTATTCGGAACGGCAAGGTCATAGACGGAACGGGCTCACCTGGCGTTATGATGGATCTTGTGATCGATGGAACCAAGATCGGGAGATTATACAAACCTGGAGATGGCAAGGGATCCATGGAAATAGATGCCGAAGGCCTCGTGGTCTGCCCGGGTTTCGTAGACATTCACACTCATTCTGATTTCAGCCTATTGGGATGCCCGCTCGCGGAGAGCAAGATACGTCAAGGAGTCACGACTGAACTCTTGGGCAATTGCGGGGGCTCAGCTGCCCCCATTATCGGAGCAGCGAGGAAGCAGGCTATGGATTATGCAAAGAAGCTCTGGGTCGATGTGACCTGGTCTAGCTTCGACGAATATCTTCTGCATCTATCTGATGTGAGGACCTCTGTCAATGTTGCATCACTCGTTGGCGCGGACACGCTGAGGCTTGGCGTGATTGGGGCGAATGACACTCTGGCAACCGAGAATCAGCTACGGCAGATGAACGAGTTATTAGCGCAGGCCATGATCGAAGGCGCCTATGGCCTCTCATCGGGTCTGATATACGCTCCAGGATGCTTCGCATCAACAGACGAGCTGACATCCCTCGCATCGACTTCGGCCTCCTTGGGTGGGTTCTATGCGAGTCACATCCGAGGAGAAGGGAGGACCGTCGTGAAAGCGGTGGCCGAAGCAATCAAGATAGGTCGAGATGCAGACAGTCGTGTCCAGATATCCCATCATAAGGCGACAGGGATCGACAACTGGGGGCTGGTGTCCAAGACAATAACCATGATCGAGGCTGCAAGGTCAGAGGGCGTCGATGTCGTCTTCGACGTATATCCATACACTGCGTCCTCTACCTGGCTCAATTCAATTCTCCCGCCGGGCATCCGAGACGGTGAGACGGATTCCATATTGAAGAGACTTGGAGATGAGAAGACTAGGGAAGAGATCAAGCGCGCGTTTCAGAACAAGGACACAGACTGGGAGAACACGGTCGCAGAGGATGGTTGGGACAGAATAGTACTGATCGGGCTGAAGAGCGAGAAGTATGGCATGTTCGAGAACAAGTCCATATCCGACGCAGCATCCGCGCTGAATGTCAGCCCGGACGACCTCGCGCTCGATATACTCGCAGAGGACTATAAGGGGGCAATCGCGATATTCCACGAGATATCCGAGGATGACGTTAAGACGGTCATCAGCCACCCGCTATCAGCCATAGGTTCGGATGGTGAGGCCGAGGCCCCATATGGGCCGACAGGAGACTCGGCGACCCATCCCCGATCCTACGGGACTTTCCCCAGGGTCATTAGGCGATATTCGATCGAGATGGGACTATTCCCCGTGGAGGAAGCCATTCGAAAGATGACCTCATGGCCAGCTGAACGAATTGGTCTAGATGACCGTGGAACAATTGCCAAGGGGATGGCCGCTGATGTCGTGGTATTCGATCCGGACAAGATCAGGGACATGGCCACGTTCGAGGATTCTCACCGGTATCCTGAGGGTATTGTCCATGTATTGGTGAACGGACAGATCACCATCCAGGATGGAGAACATACGAAGGAGCGAGCGGGACAGGTATTTAGACATAAGCCGCGCGTATCCTGAATCCAACTAGCCAGATATGTCCATGGCGGTCTTGGCGTACACGTGCATGCACTTCTGCAGGTCGTCGACGAGCACGTATTCGATCCTCGAGTGCGCACCCTTCCCTCCAGGACCAAATATGACTGTGGGGGTCTTCCCGAAATGAGTCAGGAGAGCCGCATCCGTCCATCCCCAGAAGCTTGTCAGCTTCGCTGGTTTGCCCGTGACCGTCTTGACTGATTCGCGGAGGGATTTGACCAGCCTATGCTTGACAGGGACGACGTTCGGCACGTGCGTCATGGTCTTCATGTTAGTCGAATCACGCTTGAGCTCTGCCTTGAATCGAGGATCATCACGCTTGAGCTCGTCGAACAGTTTGTATATCTCCTTGAACACCTGCTGCAAGTCTTCCTCCGGTGTCCAGCGCCTATCCATCTTCACCACACAATGATCGGCGACTGAACTGGGCTGTTGACCACCCTGGATCAAACCGACATTGAGAGTGGGCGGGTCGGTATGTGCGCTCTTCCTCTCGCGAATGCGCGGCAAGAGCTCAGTATCCAACAGGTTCACGAACTTCGCAGCCATCGATATCGCATTTACGCCCTGGGCCGCTTGTCCACCATGTGCCGCCTTCCCGTAGAAGTGCACTTCCAGCCATTCGAGGCCTCTGTGGGACGGTTGGATCTCCAAATCTGTGGGCTCCCCTACGATAGCCATGTCCGCCTTTGGACCTCTTATGACAATATCCTCTGTGCCCTCGCTCCGTTCCTCTTCTCCCACGACCGCAGTGAGATACACATTTCCTTTCAGGTCTACCTTGGCGCGGTCTAGTGCGAGCATGGTTGCTGCCATTGCCCCTAGGCCACCCTTCATGTCTAGCGCGCCTCGTCCGTACAACTTCCCACCCTGCACCTTTGGGGTGAACGGTGGGATATCCATATCATACGGGGGTACCGTGTCCAGATGCCCATTTAGCATTAGACTGCTCCCGCTTCCCGACCCCCTGAGCGTCGCTATGACGTTGTATCTGTCCTTCTCGACCTTTCTAAGCTTTGAATCGATCCCCTCATCTGTCAGGAACTCGTGCAGGAACTCCGCTATCTCTTTCTCGCGGGTAGGTACCTGGCTATGACTCGGTATCCTGACAAGGTCCTTGACCAATGATTCGATCTCCGATCTCGGGACCGCTCGTTTGACGTTATTGAAAGTGTCTGTTCTCTCGACCTTCATTCAATCGACCATCTATGTGCCGCTTCGGCAGCCTGGAGCAATTGTCCCACACACTAAAAAAGTATCTCATGCGCTCAGCAGACGCTATTTAAGTAGATGGTCAAAGAGTTTGAGGGGTTTGGATCGATAGACCTTCCGAATGGCTCAATCATACCGTCTATTTGGCCTGTCCCTTCTCGAGGTGACACGAGACCCAGTGGCCTTCCGAGACGAAAACCGTGGCCGGAGCTTCCTTCCGACAGATGTCCATCACAAATGGGCATCTCGGGTGGAACCTGCATCCAGGTGGCATGTTCGACGGGTCCGGTCTCTCACCCTTGAGGATGATCTGGTTTCGCCTCATCTCAGGGTCTGGGGTAGGAACGACGGATATCAGGGCCTTGGTGTAAGGATGCGCCGGATGCTTGACGACCTCTTCAGTCGGTCCAAGCTCCACGATCTTGCCCAGGTACATGATGCCTATCCTGTCGCTGAACACATATGCCACTCCCAGGTCGTGCGTTATGAACAGGAATGCGAGACCTTTGTTGTCTCTCAGGTCGAGCATGAGCTTCAAGATCTCAGACCTGATTGACACATCGAGCATTGACACCGGTTCATCGGCCACCAGGAACTCTGGCTCAAGCACGAGGGACCCTGCTATGCCGACCCTCTGCCTCTGACCACCAGATACTTCATGGGGATATCTCCACATGAAATCCTTCGGGGGCCTGAGACCCGCATCCTCGAGTGCCTTCACGACCCTCTTTTCCCTCTCCGCTTCAGTCGCGCCAATCCCATTGACCACCAACGGCTCGGCGACTATGTCATAGACCGACTGCTTCGGATTGAGCGATTCGTATGGGTCCTGGAAGATTATCTGCATCTTCTGGCGAAGCTTTTTCATCTTGCTCTTATGGAGCGCACGGACATCTATCCCGCCTTCGGCGGTCATCTTCTCCGCCTGCGCCTTCGTGATCTTTCCCTTGGCAAGAGCATCAGATATCATGTCTTTGAGGAGAATCTCCTTGCCTTTGCCATAGTACTTGACGCTTCCGCCGGTTGGCTCGACGAGCCTGAGAATCCCCTTTCCCGTGGTGGTCTTGCCGCATCCCGATTCACCGACAAGGCAGAATATCTCCTTCTCCTTGATGTTGAACGATACGCCATCCACTGCTTTCACATATCGCTGCTCTTTCGAGACGAGACTCTCGATGAATCCTTGTCTCACTGGGAACCAGACCTGCAAGTCCTTGACAACCAGAATATCCTTAACCATATCAGATCACCCCTTCATCGGTGGCACGAAATTACATGCAGCCCAGTGCCCTGGCTTTATCTCCACGAGCGGAGGCTCCTTCGTCTTGCAGATGTCCTGCTTCATGAAGCACCTGTCATAGAACCTACAGCCCTTTGTTGGATTGATCAGGTTCGGTGGATTACCTGCGATCGATGCCGGCATCTTCTTCTCACCGTGAATATTCGGGAAAGCCGCGATCAGTCCCCTTGTGTAGGGATGGTGGGGGTCATAGAAGACCTCGCCCGCAGGAGCCCTCTCGACTATCTTCCCGGCGTACATGATTGCCAATACGTCACAGGTCTCGGCGAGAACGGACAGATCATGGGAGATGACGATCATGGCCAGGTCGAGATCCTTCTGAAGGCTCTTGAGAAGTGCTATTATCTGCGCCTGTATCATCACATCGAGTGCCGTTGTGGGTTCGTCCGCAATCACAAGTCGGGGCTTGCATGCGAGTGCCATCGCGATCATGACTCTCTGCCTCATACCGCCGCTGAACTCGTGCGGATACTCCCGTATCCTGCTCGGGTTGATACCCACCATCTCGAAGAGCTCCTTGACGCGCTTCAATGCGACCTCTTCATCCACCTTCTCGTGTAGAATGATAGGTTCGATGATCTGCTCGCCAACGCGCTTGACTGGGTTGAGAGCGTTCATCGCACCCTGGAAGATGATGGATATATCCCTCCACCTGATCGCACGGAGCTTGTCGCCCGTAACCCTTGCCATGTCCTGGCCCATGAAATTGATCTTTCCTCCAGCGATATATCCGTTTGCTGGCAGAAGCTTCATGATGGACAGAGCCGCGGTGGTCTTCCCACAACCGGACTCTCCGGCTAGACCCAAGGCCTGACCCTTGTCCAGGTTGAAATCGATGCCGTCGACTGCTTGCAGTGTTCCTTCTTGCGTCTTGAAATATGTCCTTAACCCTTGAATTTCTAGTAAGGCCATCTCTTATTCCCCCTCAACTAATTCCGTTGTTGTTTGTGAGCGGATGCAGGAATAATGGGATAATAAAAATCTGACCCCGATTCAATCCCTGGATACCACGTGAATCGTATTATGCTATAAAGGCGTATCTAAACGACTGCGATAGATGTTGATGCGAATATCGAAGCAGACTTCGTTAGCGTAACGATTGCTGGACACATTCCGAGGACAAATCTTATCATTCAATCTGGCAGATCGATCACATATTCCGACAATTCATCTGGGACCATCGACTTCGCAAAGACCTCGACCGCTTCAGCGGTAAGCCGGCTAGAGTCATCGTATCTCGGGCTGATATGGACGAGGAAAAGGCGGCCGACCCCCGCTTCGACCGCGACCTCCGCGGCCTGCCTTGCCGTCGAGTGACCATACTTGACTGCCTGCTCTTCAAGAGACGAATCGAAGGTCGCGTCGTGTATGAGGACATCAGCAGCCCTCGCCAGGTCGGTCACCGATGAGCATTTCCTCGTATCACCCGTGTAGACCACCTTGCGACCTCTCCTTGGCTCACCGATCACATGTTCTGGATGGACCATTATCCCTTTGTGCTCGACGGTCTCACCGCATTGCAGACGGCTATAGAGCGGGCCAGGTTGTATCCCAAGCGCCAGTGCCTTGTCCAGCGAGAATCTACCCAGACGTGTCCTCTCTTCGATGGAATACGCCAACGAAGGCACGGTATGGTCCGCGTTAGCTGCAGTGATCCCGTATGTACCGGCGTCGATATAGTCTCCAGGGGCAAGTTCCTGTGATACGACCTCATATCCGCAATCGAAATGTCCGAGGTTCATTATTGATTCCACCATGTCTGCCGTTCCCTCGGGACCAAGAACCACGAGCTTGTCTTCTCGCCCGTTCAGGCTCATGCTCTGTATCAAGCCAGGTAATCCTAGGAAATGGTCTGCGTGAAGATGACTGATGAGGATCCTGGAGATCTTCATGAACGAGACGGAGGAACCCATCAGCTGTCGTTGCGTACATTCCCCACAATCCAGCAACAGCACTTCCGATCGAAGTTGGACCGCAATCGAAGTGACGCCGCGCTTCATGGAAGGATATGTCCCACCAGTCCCAAGGAATATCAGTCTCATGTCGGCCTCCCAAATAGCCTTCCCAGGCGATAGAGTTCTCCAGAGACGCGCAGTTCATAGAGGAATATGGTCAATGCGACCGCAGACATGACGCATGCGATTGCTATCGTACCCTTGAACCCTAATGCTGCCGCCGCCACGCCGCCGAGGATCGGGCCTGCAATGCCGGATATGCTCATCACGCTTGATAATATGCCTGATGCAGTTGCCTTTTCCTTGTTCTTGTCCATCACATATCGGAGGCTGCCGACGTACAAGGATGCCCAGGATGCCGCAAGAAGGAGTTGCGCGGGGATTATCTGCCAATGGGTTCCGACGAACAGGAAAGTGAGGAATGTGATGGACGAGCTACCCAGGCCAACTGCCACGAGCACTGCAGGGTCATATCGGTCAAGGATGTTCATTATCAAGAACTGGCCGAAAGCATTGACTGCGTATATCGCACCTATCCATGCGATGTCCGCACCGATGCTCTTCAAGAAGAGGGGATAGGTGACCCAGATCATGCTCGCGCCTGTGTGCCTTATGAGCATCGCCGAATAAACTGGCGCATTCCTTCTGATGAGTGCGATCGGGAATAGGGGGACGTCCATCCTGCACTCCTTGTCGAATTTCAGTGTCAGGGCTAGTCCGAAGGACACCATCAGTATGCCTGCGCAGTAGAAATATGCCCATTCGTAGAGTGAGCCGAAGACGCCCACTGAAAGGTTGCCTATGCCCCAGCCCGCTGCAGCCCAAGAACTGAACTTACCCATCTTGCTCTTGGCGTCATATGCATATGCCAGCAGTGCCGCCGGGAACATGCCCGCAGCGAAACCAATCAGTATCCTGACGAATACGAACGCCTCGAAGCTGTCGTATATGAGGGACATCGCCTGGGCGATGGTGGCGATTACAGTCAATCCTAGACCTGCGAGCAGTATCTTGCGCCGGCCATAAACGTCCGATGCTCTTCCGAACGCATAGGTCGATATGAACCCTGCTGCGGCATACAGGCCTGCAATCAGGCCGATGAGGCTCTTTGATGCTTCGAAATGGTCAGCGAGTATGACTGGGACAATGATGGCGGGACCGAAAACTCCCGCGCTCGATAGAAGCTGAATGCCCTCCGGCTTCACGAGGGGGCGAATCAGGGTTCACTATTACCAATCTTTGCATATCACGCTGAAAACTGGGTCTGAGAAGGACCGCACTGGGATTACCTGCCCAGTCGTTCGTATTCGCGGTCGGTCTTGGTCTTCTTCTTGAACTGCTTGTAGTGCTCCTTGCACAGATGAGCGTTCTTTGAAGGGTCGACCGTGATCTCGAAGCCCGCCTTCTCGACCTTCTTGCCTGAGATGGACCTGCTCGATTCAGCGTCACATCCCTCTATATCGCAAGTCGCAGCCTTTGACACCGCATGCTTTGGATCGACCATGTCAGTTAATTTATCAGGAACTACAAATAAGCTCGCACTATCGGAGAGATGCACCAAAACCCATAATACGAGGGTTGTTCATGAGCAGGTCGATGCCATCAGTAGCACCGTCTATTCTAGCCGCAGACTTCGCGAGATTGGGAGAGGATGTTGCGAGGGTTTCGCTCGCTGGCGCGGATTACATACATATCGATATCATGGACGGTGTGTTCGTACCCAACATAACGATGGGCCCGTCGACGGTGTCTAGCATAAGGGAATATTCGAAGCTGCCCTTCATCGCACATCTGATGATAACGCATCCTGAACGGCATATCAAAGCCTTCGCGGATAGTGGTTCGGACATCATAGAAGTGCATATCGAAGCTGAACAGGATCTGGTCAAGACCCTGAGGTCGATACGTGACCATGGCAAAAAGGCCGCATTGGCAGTGAATCCGCCGACAGCCATTGAGAATGCCTTTCCCTATCTCCGGGAGATCGACCTTCTCCTGATAATGTCTGTGAACCCGGGATTCGGCGGACAGTCTTTCATCGAATCCTCGTTGCCCAAAATCGGGATCGCGAAGAAAGAGATGGAGCGCCAGGGATCGTCCGTCCCAGTCGAGATAGATGGCGGGATAAACGGCAAGACGGGCGAATTGGCAGCTCTTGCAGGTGCAGATATACTGGCAGCCGGCAGTTATGTGTTCAAGGCAGATGACATGCCTGCCGCGATAAGGACGCTCAGGGCCTGTGGCTCGTCGAAGCATTAATAGCCCACGTGTCGTTCAAGGTGATTGATAGACCATGGCAGAAAGATTGTCTCAACATCCGATACTGAGCTACCTGACATTCGGGCTCCCGCTGATACTCCTTGCAATGGGGATAATCTTCGGTGCCAACGTGTTCCTATTTATCATAACGATCGTTTGGCTGGGAGTGGCATTCATGATATTCTTCGTGCCGATGTCGGACGACAATGGCTCATCCCGATAGGATGACTCGTCTATCCAGCAGTCGAATAACCGCCTATGAGGTTCCGGTACCATGGGAGTGGACATATCCGCCCTATTACGAGGTAAGCCCGTCAGGCTGGAAGACCTGACGGGAAGAACTGTAGCGATAGACGCGTTCAACACCATCTATCAATTCCTCTCTAGCATACGCCAACCTGACGGCACACCACTCATGGACCGGGATGGGAGGGTCACCTCGCATCTGTCAGGATTGTTCTATAGGACCTCGAGTCTGATGCAATTCGGCCTTCGTCCCGCATTCGTATTCGACGGTGCACCACCGGAACTGAAGCGAAAGACGATAGAGGCGAGGCGTGCAATCCGAGAGGAGGCTGAGAAGGAATGGAAACTGGCCCTCGAGCGAGGGGACCAGAAGAGGGCTCTGTCCCTGGCTTCGAGGTCGTCTAGACTCGATAAGGACATGATCTCAGAATCCAAGTCGCTACTGCGTCTGATGGGTGTCCCGACCATAGATGCGCCAAGCGAGGGAGAGGCTCAGATGGCGTACATGGTCCAGAAGGGTGATGTCTGGGCGGGTGCGTCGCAGGATTTCGATGCCCTCCTATTCGGCACTACCACCCTCCTGAGGAATCTCACACTCGCAGGCAGAAGACGCCTTCCTTCTGGCAAGTTCCAGGATGTCGTCCCCGAGATCCTGAAGTTGGGCGATGTGCTCTCCGCACTCGAGGTGACGCGAGAGCAATTAGTTGACATGGCGATATTGATAGGTACGGATTTCAATGATGGAGTGCACGGTATCGGACCGAAACGAGCACTCGTGTCCATAAAGAGGTCAGGAAGTCTCGAATCGCTCGCGTCCGAGGGCAAAGTGGAGATTCCGTCAGGTTACGAGGATATACGGAAGATATTCCTCGATCCGCCAACTACAGATGAATACATCCTTGATTGGCGAATGATGGACGCGGAAGGTATCCGCAGGCTGATGTGCGACATGCATGGATTTTCGGTGGATAGGATAGACACCATTCTCGGGAAGCTCGATTTAGCCGAGAGATCGTCCCACCAGAGGTGCCTGGACCAATGGGGTTGACGTTCTGTCTAAGGACCAACTCGTAAAATCAATATGCGATACTTTGTCCATCACGTTTAAAATACCTCGCATCAATATGGTTCAAAGGAAGATGGATCATGCGTCAAGTAGACGAGAATTACTCCCCTGTCCAGCTTGAGAAAGGCATGAGGGAGCAGTGGGACCGTACCCGGATCTACGAGAAAGTCAAGAAGGCTCGCGAGTCAGGCAAGCCTTATTACTTCCTCGACGGCCCGCCCTATACGACCGGCTCGATTCACATAGGTACTGCATGGAACAAGATACTGAAGGACACCTACATCAGGTTCCGGAGGATGCAAGGATTCCAGGTAAGGGACCAGCCAGGCTATGACATGCATGGGCTCCCCATCGAGGTGAAGGTAGAGCAATCCCTCGCCATGAAGAACAAGAAGGACATTGAAGAGCATGGCATAGACAAATTCGTGAACACATGCCGCGAGTTCGCTATCAAGTTCAAATCGAAGATGACCGACGAGTTCAAACTACTCGGTGTGTGGATGGACTGGGAGAGTCCATACCTCACGGTCAACCCATCATACATGGGATCTGTCTGGTGGACACTCAAGCAGGCCCATGATAAGAAACTCTTGACGACGGACCTTAGGGTCCTTCCATGGTGCCCGCGTTGCGAGACGGCTCTTGCAGAGGCGGAGATAGAGTATTGGGATGAGGCTGATCCATCGATATACGTCAAGTTCCAGATCGAAGGGACGGACGATGAGTTTCTACTAATATGGACGACGACCCCCTGGACCATACCTGGAAACCTGGCCGCTGCCGTTCACCCCGAGTTCACATACGCGAAGGTATGGGTGAGACGGGGAGGGACTGAAGAGAAGCTGGTATTCCTCGAAGAGAAGGTAGAAGAGCTCAGGAATACAGCAGGCATCGAGGAGCTCAAGATTCTAGAGACGATGAAGGGAGCAGACTTACTGGGCTTGCATTACAGACACCCACTCGCCGATGTGGTGCCATACCAGCAGCAGATAAAGGGCGAATGGGTCCATGCTATTGTGCCGTCTGAAACGGTCACCGCCGAGAGCACTGGTATCGTTCATATAGCTCCAGGGCACGGTCCTGATGACTTCGACATAGGCATCGCGCACGATATCGAACCGTTCTCGCCCGTCGATGAGGCGGGGTCTTACACAGATGATGTGGGTGAGAGGTATGCCGGCAAGAGCGTCAAAGAATCAAATGACCTTATCAGATCAGATCTCGTCGACAGGGGTGCCATGTTCCATGAAGGGCAGATCACGCACAGATACGGGCACTGCTGGCGATGTAAGAGGCCGATCATATACAGGATAACCGAGCAATGGTTCCTGAAGGTCACCGACATAAAGGCGCAGCTCGAAGCTGCCAACGACCAGATCAAGTGGTATCCCGACTGGGCCGGCTCATCCAGGGAGAAGGACTGGATAGCCAATGCAAGGGACTGGTGCATCAGCAGGCAGAGGTACTGGGGGACACCCGTTCCCATCTGGAGATGCGCATGCGGCAACGTCAAGGTGATCTCATCGATTGAGGAGCTCAAGTCTGGCCGAGGATACGTGGACGGTATGGATGTGCATCGCCCATGGATCGATAATATCACATTCGATTGCGAGAAGTGCGGGCAGACGATGACCAGGACACCAGATGTTCTGGATGTCTGGTTCGACGCGGGAGTCTGTTCTTGGGCGTCCTTGGGATACCCAGCGAGCAAGGATGACTTCGATAAATGGTGGCCAAGCGAGTGGGTCACCGAGGCTCACGATCAGACCCGAGGCTGGTTCTACTCTCAGCTAGTGACGGGAGTTGTTGCATTCGGCAGATCACCATACAATTCCGTTCTCATGCACGGATGGGCACTTACGCCCCAGGGAGAGGCCATGTCTAAGAGCGAAGGCACGGCAATAGACCCAATAGGTGCGGTGAACACACTTGGCGCCGACGCGCTGAGACTATATCTCCTGAAGGCCAACGCCCCTTGGGAGGACATTCTCTTCCAGACTGAGGGCGTCAAGGCGGCTAACAGGATCATAAACATCTTCTGGAACGTCTACAAATTCGCAGTCCTGTACATGTCGATAGATAAATTCGACGAATCACAATGGCGGACCCAATCTCTCAGAGAGACCTTCAGGCCAGAGGATCGATGGATGCTCTCCCGCATCGAGACGATGAAGAGGGACTTCACGCAGGCAATGGAGATATATGAGGTGCATCGAGCGGCGAGGATACTCGAGGACTTCATAGTGACGGATCTCTCGCGATGGTACGTCAAGGTAGTGAGGGATAGACTCTGGAAGGAGGGGGATGACAGGGACAAGACCGCTGCGTTCAAAGTGCTGCACGAGGCGCTGTCAACATCTGCGACCATGCTCGCTCCAATAGCACCTCATGTTTGCGAAGCAATCTACACCAACCTCAACTCAAGGCCTGAGAGCGTGCACATGGTTCAATGGCCGACTCATGATCCAAGTTGGATCGATGAGGGTCTGGAAGAGGGCATGGACCTCGTAAGGGAGATATCCGAGGTGATCGCCCGCATGCGCCAGGAGGCGAATGTGAACCTCCGATGGCCCTTGAAGCGCATCATCATCAAACCGCAGAATGATGATGTCGCTGATGCGCTGATACAGCTCAAGAATGTCATCCTGTCCCAGAACAACATCAAGGATATGCATGTCGTGCCGGTAGGTGAGGAATGGGACGAGATGGTCCTGAGCGTGGTTCCGAACCCCAACGCCATAGGGAAGGTCTATCGCCAGTGGTCGAGCAAGATCGCGGTTCTTCTCAAGAACAGGCCTGCGAAGTCGATCAAGGCCGGTATCGACAAGGGCGAGTACTCACTCGGTATCGAGGGCCAACTCGTCAAGATCCTTCCGAACATGGTGTCCTTCACTTCGACGCTCCCACCAGATGTGGTCAGTGACGAGTTCTCCAAGGGTCTGTTCTATGTCGACCTCGAGGAGACCCCCGCGCTCGAAGCGGAGGGATTCGCGAGAGAGACCATCAGACGGATACAGCAGATGAGAAAGGACATGGGCCTCAACGTAGAGGAATTCATAAAGATAGAGATAGAGTGTTCGCGCAAGATCGAGAACGCCATAGAGACCTGGAAGGACCATATCTCAAGGGAGACCAGGGCCAAACGGCTCGAGGTCGCCAATTCTCCAAGAGGGGAATACATCGTCGAGTGGAATGTCTCGAATGAACAACTCCTGATAGGCATAACCTCACTTAAGATGAAGAAGGCATTGGACGAGCTCGGAGCGATTCCTGGCATGACCGCCGAAAAGGCGCTCAAGATATTCGACCATGGCTACACTACGGTTGACGCCCTCAAGAACGCATCGATCGAAGACATAGCCTCGATCGATGGCATCACGAACGTCGATGGTAAGAAGATCCATGACCATCTAAATGGGGTCGTCCACACAGAACCAGCTCCTGCAGCACCGCCAGCCCCGAGTGTCGCGCAGGCTACTACGGACGTAGCAGCTGCCCCTCCCCCGAACGAATTCATCGAGCGATTGAAAGCCGTTCCCGGCATGACAGCATCGCTGGCGGACGGATTGTACAGGGCAGGTTTCGTGTCCGAGGAATCCATCAGGAACGCTTCTGTGGACGATATGATGAAGGTGGACGGAATAAGTCTCGATGTCGCAACCCAGTTATTGGACGCATCCATGAACCCTTCCGTTTCTGACGGAGCGGCTCAAGTAGCACCCAAGAAGATAGAGCCAGGCGTGAGCGATCTCGAAAGGTCGTTTTCATACCTTGTCGAAGAGGACAGGCCCGAGACATCGTACAGTCTGTTCGTAAGCGCGCTCAATAAGGGCATGAAGGGATATTGTGTCACGAGGAATTATCCCGCGAAGATACGCACCAAATTCGACCTCAAGGATACGCCATTGGTTTGGCTCTCTAATGTAGGTCGCGAGAACGCCATCAGACCGAAGGACCTCGAGAAGCTGAGCGTCTCCCTGGAACAATTCCTCTCGCAACCGGGCGGGGGAATCGTGCTCCTGGATGGTCTGGAGTATCTGATCACCAATAACAATTTCATAACCGTGTTGAGGCTGATACAATCCCTGAGGGATCAGGTCGCGATCAATCAATCCATACTCCTCATGGCTGTGAACAAGTCGACACTTGAGAGCCATCAGCTCAATCTGCTGGAGCGAGAGGTGGACTACACCATAACTGGATGAGCCTGCTCAGGACAGCAGTTTGCAGACGATCTTCTGCAATCCGGGGACTGTGGGGAATCTTCCGACATCCTCGGGAGATACCCATTCATATCCTTGGTGTTCCCAATCTATCGATACCTGTGGATCGCGCACATCGAACAGGAATGAGTGTACGGTCCACACGACGTCGCCGTCTCTGAAGCTCTGAGGGTCGATCGAGCGTGCCATGCGGGCGTTCTTCAAACTGACTTCCTCTTCGAGTTCACGTTTTGCGGCAACCTTCGGAGCCTCTCCCGGCTCTATGAACCCAGAAACTCCGGCCCATAGTCCGCGATAGGAACCGACCTCGAGGCTCCTCTGCAACAGGAGTATCTTCCCTTTGTGCCTGAGAATGTTGGTGACGACCTGTTTCTCCTCCACATTCCTCAATTCGAGAGTCCCTGACTCTGCATCGACTATGGCCTTGTCCGATGTCCTCAAGAGGGATACGTCGATGCCATCTATCATCGGTATGCCCGCGATTATCGCACCCGTCGCCACAATAGGCTCCGCGATTGTATTGACTATAGCAGCTGGAGACGCATTCAGGATCTTGAGCTGATACATAGAATAGGAGCCGACCGTGCTGCCTTTACCATATGGGAATGCCAGGACGGTCTTCGAGACGCTCTTGCCCCTGCACTCGCATTCTGGATCGAGGATCCGGCCAGTCTTGGGGTCCACTCCTCCCAGGAATGAGAGTGGGATGCTGCTGGCCAGTACGGCGCCCTTTGCCATGCCGGCTCTGATGCACCTTCCCTTTATTATCGTGATATCGCCTCCAGGAGTTGGTCCGTGGTTCTGAATGTCGCCCTCTGTTTCCCAAGGGTCGGCAGATATACCATGGCCTTGCCTGAGTCTGAGGCCGTCCTCTTGAACATCTTCTCGATCGGCGCGACCACCATGCATGTATCGCATAGCACTTTGCCGAACCGCTTCAAGGTCTTGACTGCGTCAGGTGCGTTGGCATATGCTTTGCGCGAAGTGCAGAACCAGACGTTGCAGTCCTTTCGAGGGCGCTTTCCGTCCAGAGTACGAGCCATCCTGCGCAACTCCTGAGTGGAACAGTGGGGGCATCCTATCGCCACCAGGTCCCATGAATCATCGCCAGAGAGAGAATCCTGGCATTCCTTCAATTCGGATTCAGGAAGCGAAACACATTCCTCTATCCTGCTTGTATCAATCTTCGATCTGACACCTGGTCTTCCGTAGAGATACATCGATACTGCACTCGTAGCGGCCATTGCGGCACCGAAGGATTTGTGTTCATCATTCGTCAAAGTAAGGTTAGTGATGTAGGGTATCCTGTTGCCAGCTATCCTGCCGACGACATAACCCAGCAACGGCACAGAGCCTTGAGGTATCGATTCCACATCTATCTGCACGCTGGGAAGTCTGTTCTCGATGAGATGCAGCCCGTACTCGGCTGTCTTGCCGATGACGGCAGCTGCCAATGCAGAAGGCCCACCCTCTCTGTTGGTCAACGCCCCTAATACGGAGTTCGCGAATACCGTAGCGGACGACTCTGCCCACGCGATATGTTGTCCGGCCCGGGGTCGATTGCCTGCCAAATAGGGCGTGCAACTGTATAATGGTTCAAGGCCCATCGAAGCATATGCTCTGACGATCCTCATCTGCTTCTCCTTGAATCTCTCGTCGATACCCATCGATCGCCATCTCAACACATCCATGCCCAAAGGGTTGACGGAAGCCCTCACTGAAACATGTGCCTCTGACGAGAAATCCTCGATGAACTTTATTCCCGCATCCCCGACCGTCTTGAATGACGCTCCCGAGACCTGGGCCGATGATATCGGGACGAGTCTCTTCGCGCCATAGATATCACCTAGAGCGACCAGAAGCTCTATCGCCTTCTGTCTCCCGAACCCTTCCTCGCCTTTCAGAATCCGCTCTTCCTTCGAAGTGAGATGCATCGTCTAGAAAAAGGGCGCCCAGTATAATATTGTGATGGGAGTGGAGGCGGGCCTGTCGGGAATTTCGGACGCATATTATTGACGTCTTTCGAACCCGAGTTCGAGGCTCCGGAAGCCCCTGTGATATCCAAGCTACACTACAGGCCCAGTCTGTCGAAAAGCAGAGTGCGTATATCTACCTTGGCAATGCCGGCGCTCCATGGTCGTCTCGTCAAATATGATGATCATGGCTACATGGAAATGCCGATCAATGTCAAGCCGAAGACGACAGTCATGACTGCTACGGCCTGGACCCAGTTAATCTTCTCCTTGAGAATGGAAAGGGCCAATATCACAGTCACTATGGGATATGCACTTGATATCGGCACCACCAACGATGCGTTGCCTCCCTCGAGCGCGTACGTGTACGCGAATGCGCCGACAACATTCAATGACAGGGCCACAGCACCGAATGTCCAAGCCATTCGTGTCGGGTCTTCAGACCTCATAGGTGCAGGCCGGATCCTCCGAGCCCATGCGTAGATCAAGGGCGCGGTCAGAGATGAAAGGACGTAGAACCCGAATAGGTTCCCTGGGCCAACGCGATCGACAGCTACCTTTGAGGACAGACTCCATACACCCCATGCAAAGAATGCAATTATCGCGAATATCATCGATCGTTTGCTCAATGCGTTGACTGCTTTCTTGTCAGGCTCATACGATAGGGCAATCACCCCTGCCACTATGGCTGCTACCCCCATCACCTGTGTGAAACTGAGATCTTCGGATAGGAGAAGCACCGCTCCCAAGACCGTGAGCGCAGGATATGCGGCGGATATCGTCCCGGCTATCGCCACCTGCCCATCCAATATAGACTCGAAATAGCATAGGAAACCGGATATTCCTATTATGCAGGAGCCTGCCGCGAGGAGGGCATCGTCGAGGGATATGGGAATGTCCTCACGCCAGAGCAGGAACGCAATGGTATACATCACACCTTCGACCAGTGTGATCAGGAGTGCGACCCTGGCTACGCCTAGACGACCTGTGCTGTACTTGGCGAATATACCGCTAAGACCCCAGAATAGGGCAACAACCGCCGCTAGCAGGAACCAGCTCTCCATCGAAACCCAACCTATGAATCAATGCGTAGCTGGCGGTGAATCAACCATCTGCTAATCAAGCTTTCTGAGCATTGACGCAAAAGAGACGGACGGGTGAGCAAACCTAATAGCCATATGGCCATCATGCGGGTAGATAATGACTCGTAGACGACCTTTCGGGGTGACGATCCTCGCAATAGCACAATTGGTCTCAGCGATCCAGTTCCTGTTCGTGGCCTTTGTCATATTGGCGATCTCAGATTCATCGACTGAGCACACGGGGATCCTTTTCGCGACTGGCCTCGTCTACTTGGCAATGAGCGTATTGTACTTCTTCATCACTGCAGGGTATCTCAAAGGACGCGAATCATCGAGACGATGGGGGAGGAGGGCTGCGATCTTCGCAATGATAATCGCAGTCGCTGTAATATCTCTGAATGGAGTGATCACAGATCCTCGAACTCCAGTGCTGACTCTAATCCTCAATCTCTTCATATTCATCTATCTGGGCCGAAAGAAGGTCCGATCTTACTTCAGGTATCGCTAGAACCGATTAGAATCTATGCAGAAATATGAAAGGGATTTATGTTGGGTTTGATCAAAGGCGAATCGTTCCATCGATGGAACTTACTTCGCCTTCTTGAACTCGGTGTATCCGCACTTGCCGCAGGCGACTCGGTTCGGGTGCTCGGCCATGAAGACGCCTGGTCCGCACTTGGGACAGTGATTCCGCGTCCTCTTGATCTTGCCATCCTCGACCTTGAAGAAATCCTTCTTCGCCGTCCTGATCTGCTTCGGCTTCGGTTTCTTGTCCTTTTCCGCCATAGTCGCTACCTCCTCACTTCGCCTTCGGTGGTGCGCGTGCAGCCTTCTGCTTCTTCACGACTGCAACCTTTTCCTTGAGCTTGTTCCTTACGAGTATGTGCTCACGCTCGTACTTCATGACTGCGTCCTTGGTCTTGTACACCTTGGCATAGCCGACCGTCTCCATCCTGCCGAACTCGGAGGTCATGGAATCAATGACGATTCTCTCCTTCGGGGCCTTCAGAAGCGATGACAGTTTGTCCTTTACAGCATCTCTCTGGGGAGTTCCCTCCTTTGAGTGGGATGCCTTGAATGTGACCTCGATCCTCTCGAGCAGCTCGTTTTCCTTCTTGTCGACAATCTCGATCTCCATGGTCTTCACCGTATCATGCGATTTATGGCCGCTGTCGCGAACGCCCGCGATTCGCCATTCACGTCTACTACTGCTAACCCCTTATTGGGTATTCCATATATGATTTGCGCTCCCTCAGGGGCGTATGCTATGGCCACAAGGGCTGCCAGATCCTCTTCGCCCTCCACCTTCACCTTGGTGCGTGCATCCGATCTCGCGGCGTCCCTCACAGCCCTCCACATTCCGGGAGTTATCTTCCCGGCAGGATTCACGACTGTCACCAATGTCCCGGACATTGTCTCTATGCGATTCCTCGAACCGCAATCTATGGACCGTTGCGTTTTGTAATCGAACACCGCCAGATCGGGTTCGATGCCCAAGTCCAGAAGTGTCGTCGTTACGACATCACCAACGGTTATGACGCGCCTTGCGCCCTTGATTCGCTCATTCAAGTCGGTGACTCCGACCAACTCACCGAAGGGTCTCGCGAGCTCTTCTCGCATATCATCTGGAAGGACAAGGTCATCTGCTGGGAACGATTCATCGAACCCGCAGGGCGAACTTGCCGTTGACACTTAAGCCCATCCTCCTGGCGATCTCGGACTTGCTGTGGTCAATGATTACCACGTAACCCTGCCACTCCTTGGAGGTATCGGCACCGCAGAGAGGGCATTTATCGGCTTCGGTGATCGCGCTGCACTTCTTGCAGGCCCTCTCAATCTTCATTTCTTGTCCTCCTTCTTCATCCGTTCTTCCTGGATCCATTCGATCTTCCCAAGGCCAGGTTGACGCATCGTCAGTCCAATCTTGCTCTCCCTCGGGTTCCTCTCGTTGATGCTCAATGACACTATCCTTGCTCTTACGCTGTCGCCAATGCGCAGCTCACGCTTGGTATCCTTGCCGAGCAAGCGTCTGCCGTCCACATCGACATCGATCCGATCGTCCATGATCTGACTGATGTGGAGAAGTCCATCAAGCGGGCCGAATCTGACGAACGCGCCGAACTTCATCACCTCACATACAGTACCTTCAACTATCTCATGCAAGGTGGGTCGGAACATCAGAGTCTCAAACTGGACCTTCTGATATATCGCTCCGTCTCCATGGATTATCCTACCATCACCCTGAGGTTCGATGTTCCTGACGAGCACGGTGTAGCTGCCATCACCCTCGACCTTGTTCTGGAAGGATTCTTGGGTCAGGCGCTCGGCAAGCTTATGGAAATCCTCTCCCAGCAAGTTCGGAGGGACCCTGACGACGTCCTCTTTTGATGCTATTACGTACATTTAGACAGTCCTCTAATGCAACGGATCGCAGGTTTCTCGATTACGCTTTATATATATATGGTTTGCCGAGGGGATTGACCCCCTCGGGTCTGAGTTTAAGATATCACGAACAGTCCGACGAACACGAGCGTCACTGTCGAGAGCAGTTTGACGAGCACGTGTATCGAAGGTCCTGCAGTGTCCTTCAACGGGTCACCGACGGTGTCTCCTACGACCGCAGCTGCGTGCGTGGGTGATCCCTTTCCACCAAAGTTCCCAGACTCGACGTATTTCTTGCCGTTGTCCCATGCCCCGCCGCCGTTGTTGAACATGTTGGCGACCATGATTCCAGTGATCGTGCCGACCATGAGCAGACCGCCGACGGCCTGTGGCGCATCGTAGCCGGCCTGGTTCATCAGGACTCCGAAGAGCACTGGCACGAGGACGGGCAACAATGCGGGAAGGATCATAGCTTTCAATGCGCCCTTTGTAGCGATATCGACACAGGCCGCATAGTCTGGCTTTGCGGTTCTCTCCATTATTCCAGGTATCTCCTTGAACTGCCTGCGGACTTCAGTGATCATCTTCCCTGCGGTCTTTCCGACGGCCCTGATGGCCAATGAAGCGAACAGGAAGACAAGCATGGCTCCGAGCAACGCACCCGCGAAGACATCCGGTTGAGCGAGATCCACCTTGAATGCATCTGCCAGGCTGCCTCCGGTCTTGTCGGCAACACGCTCGAAATAGGCGCCGAACAATAGGAATGCTGCAAGTGCTGCACTTGCCATCGCGTATCCCTTGGTCAAGGCCTTTGTGGTGTTCCCACAGGCATCGAGCCTGTCGGTCCTCCGTCTGATATCCTCTGGCTGCCTTGACATCTCGACTATTCCACCAGCGTTATCTGTGATGGGTCCGAAAGTGTCCGTTGCAAGTATGAATGCACATGTGGCGAGCATACCCATGGTAGCCACTGCGGTGCCGTAGAACCCGTAGACCAGGTGTATAGTTGCGTCATCCACAGCCTCTGCAGGAGCTGCTGCCTGTCCGAGTGCGAATGCACCCAAGAGAGCAATGATTATTGCGATAACCGGGAGAGCCGTGCTCTCCATCGCGATGGACAAACCGGTTATGATGTTCGTCGCCGGTCCAGTCTTCGAAGCCTCTGCTATCTCCTTTACAGGTCTCCAGCTTCCAGATGTGTAGTATTGAGTTATGTATACGATTACTATGCTCAGGCCGATTCCGATGAGTCCTGCAGCGAAGAAGTACAGGTAATTGTCTCCCAACATGTACTTGGTAGATATGTAGAAGAACACCGCTGCGAGCAGGCACGTCACATAAAGGCCCTTGTTAATCCCGCTCATCGGGTCCTTGTTTTCATCCTTTATCTTGACGAGCAATACACCAGCCATCGATGCGAATATTCCGAACGATCTGGCGACCAGAGGGAAGAATATCCACGCGAGGGCGGCCTCTGGAGTCCAGCCAAGAGTCGTTATAGAGAATCCGTATAGTGTCAGACCGAGAACCATCGCACCGATATTCTCTGCGGCCGTCGACTCGAACAGGTCGGCGCCTCTGCCTGCGCAGTCACCGACATTGTCACCGACGAGGTCAGCTATGACTGCAGGGTTCCTCGGGTCGTCCTCTGGAATTCCGGCCTCAATCTTTCCGACGAGGTCCGCGCCAACATCAGCAGCTTTTGTGTATATCCCGCCACCAAGCTGAGCGAACAGCGCAGCGAAACTGGCCCCGAACGCGAACCCAATGGCTGCGTTGAGGGAGTCTCTCACTTCGAGCCCGACGCCAGCAGAGAAAACATAATAGATGCCGGCTACTCCAATCAAGCTGAGCGAAACGACCGCCATGCCAGAGACAGCTCCGCCGCGGAACGATGTGACAAGAGCCTCGTTCAGAGATCTCCTTGCAGCAGCTGCCGTCCTTATGTTGGACCGGACGCTGACATACATTCCAATGTAGCCAGATAGTGCAGACGCGCCCGCACCGACCATGAATGATGCGCCTACCCAATAATAGGGTTCGATGAAGATTCCAATGAGGACTGCCAGTATCACGCTGATTATGATGATGGTCGTGTACTGGCGCTTCATATAAGCCATCGCACCCTGCTTGATAGCGTCACTGATCTCCTGCATCTCGGGTGTCCCAAGATCCTTTCTGAAAACATACCAGGTCAGATAGCCTGCGAAGGCAAGACCGACCAATCCCGCAATCGGAATCACAAGTGTGATGTCTACCATCCTAAACTCTCCGTTACCGATTGCCGCAGGATTAGGCTCCCAATATAAATTATTAACCAACTAAGTGCGCAGCTTGTGCTCTTGAATGTCCGTTATGCCAGCATTATAAACGGCGATACAAATCATGTGTGATAGCCGCTGACAATACGAATCACGACTCGTCGGGTCGAAACAGACCGAAAACGATAGAGAAATGATTTGGGGAAAATGGTTTGCGGGCAAATATCGCCGAACGCCTATCTCTCGATGAGCGTCTCGACGTATCTCACGAAGCCAAGCTTCTGGATCTTATCTGCGATCTGGCCGACCTTCTCGAGACCCTGCACGTCCAAGAATGCGACGTAGTCATAGTGTCCGAACACTGTGAATCCGTCTTTGACTCCAGGGATCTTCGTTATCTTCCCCGCGTCCGTGTATGTCTTAGGCTCCAACATTACGAGTACAACTGCCTTAACCATTTGAATCACCTCAGATCTCCGGGAATCCGATCAGGGTTTCGACTATCTCGACGCCCTCGGAGCCGTATATGGTCATCCCTATCTTCGCGATCTTTGCCAGATCCATGTCCTCGGTTTCGATAGCTACATCCCATCTTCCATGCACTGGGAAAGCTTCGACTACGCCTGGCAGTTTCTTAGCAATATCCACGATCTTCTTGGTCTTCAGCAACTTGCAGCAGACTAATATGCATGCCTTTACCATGGAATCCCTTCCGTTGAGGCAGCAAACGGAGTCTATATGTATATAATCTATCCGAAACCACGCATGGAATGGATTTATGGAGTCTTGGGGAACCACGTTACGCCATTATCATCATTCGTGACGATTCGAACAAAAAGCATTATGACGCAACACAATGATTTTACACATGAGACGCAATGGCGTCGTATAGGTGATTCATATGGGTCCTCCGGAGGAAAGCGTCCAGAAGAAGCGTGATTTTCAGAAAACCAAAGATGATGATCTAGATGCATTCCTTACGAAGAGGGAACCTTCCAAGAACGCTAAGCCAGTATCATCTGAACTATCGACTAAGAAGCCCCAATCATCGGAATCGGATGAGGATCAACCACCTAAGGAGACTTCCGATGAGGAGCACGATAATCAGATCAAAGCCGCTAGGACTGGCAGGGCTGCCGCCGAAGCATATCACGATGTCGCTGTCCTGAGGAAGAAATCGCATGAACACAGTCACAAGGCGTCCAAGTTCTTCCACAAATACAAGAGCAACGAGGCCAGACGCCAGAAATGCTCCTCCAGGGCCGTCGCATACCGCGAGAAGGCGTCTGAGCGGAGGGAGAAGGCAAAGGAGCACAGAGCGGCTACCAAAGAATATGATCTGGAGCTGAGGGGCGCTGCGCAGGGCAAGGGGGATCTGAGCCCTGAGGCACTGAGGAACAAGATCGCTGTCCTTGAGCGCAAGACGGCGAAGCAGGAGTCAAAAGCGAGAAAATACGAATCACTGGCTGCTGATCAGACTGAGAAGGCCGCCAAATACAGGACGAGAGCGGCCAAGTTCCTCGAGAAGAACAAGTCGCACGAGAGCGAGTCCCGGATGTATGGGAAGAGGGCAGACAACCTCGAGAAGGTCTAGAATCTCGATATCATCGTGTCTTCCGACTCATCTCCTGGCCTTGGGCAGACCAGTGTAGGAAGGATGGTTCATCTTCCAGATCGACCGTTTCTGAGCTAGATTCGCCGTTGGCTTTGACGAATACGCGCAGTCTCCCGTCCTGAAGGACCACCTCGGCGGATTCGACCGTCGAACGGTACATAGCCACGGACTTGCCACCGATGGACACTGCCTTGTCCTCTTCTCGGATCATGCCCGCCTGTTTGAGCAGACGTATCCGTCTGTAGCAGGCCGCGATGGGTATCCCTAGCGCTTCGCTGATCTCCGTGGCGTTCATGGCCTGCACCTCCGTCATGGAGAGTATCTCCGATGAATGTTCGTCGAGCATGAGTTTGAAGGAATCCATGGCATTCATCGAGTCACGACCTATATCCTCGACAGACCTGACCATTCCTGGTCGAAGTTGCTGCCTCCAATACCTTGTAGATGGACAGATGAGTGTTCGAAACCCGGCTTGTTGGCGGCCCTTTGGAGATAATTCACATCACCAGTCTCTATATCGAGATGAAGGAACACGACATTGTCCACTTTGAGGACTGGCAGTATCTTGCCCGCATCCATGCCTTCGGGGTTCTCCACCATCTGGCCACACGCGGAACACTTGCCTGAATCGAGAGGTCCATGCTGTCCACAGAACGGACAGTCTACCTCGTCGAGTGGGTTGTTGTCGAACTCCATGTCTGTGAATATTCCTACGATACCGGTGTCTCCCAGCTCCAACCGGGTGCCGCATATCGGACACCTGTCAGTGTTCAATTCAACGACAGTACCACAATGTGTGCACTCGAAAACGAAGTCGGGACCACCTTTGTCGTCCTGCAGATAATGCAGGATGCCCAACTCGGCATCGAAGTGTATCAGGGGATTGCCGTCCTTCGTGACGAAATCCTCGGGTTGGAATTCTTTGAGATTCTCAGCGCGCAGGAGTTCCTCCATCTCAGCCTCGTCTATTCCTTGTATGTACAATGCGCGGCACTTCGGACACCTCTCTGCGCCATCGGGCATCTGGGTGTTGCACTCGAAGCATTGGAATGTCTTCATGACGGGTCTTGGAGGAGCGTTAGAAGATCTAGCGACAAACTGGTCTAGAACTTGAGCGGTGATCTGGATATCATCGCGTGTAATCTTGGGCGCCTTCAGGGCATCAGCCATATGTTTCCTGCTCATAGGCTTCGCCTTGACAACCCGTCTTAGATGCCTCTTCTCTTCCTTGACAGTGATGAAGGTACCTTTCTTTCCTAATCTCCTGGCCTTCGCTGGGGCATTCGCATCCTCGTCGACCCCTTCATCAGTCTGTTGGCGTTTCGCTTTCATATCCCAGATCCTCTCGTCAGATGTTTCGAATCGTTTCTCTCAGCTCAACGATTGGATAGGATTACTTATACCGGTGTCGACACGGTAATCAGCGCTGATAACACCAGACCCTGCCAGTCTTCAGGCGTCGGAGGCTCAGAATCGCGCCTTCAGCACTATCACGCCGTCTTTGCGTGTTATATCAACCGATTGCTTCCCAGTCAGATGGTTGGTGCCTCTCATCTTGAGCACCTCTATGTATTTGCGCCTGGCATCTCCTTCGTCGGAGAGCATCAGAAGGATGACCCCATCTACCGCGTACGATATCTCCGCGGGGTACAGTTCACCCGGATGTACTTCACCTGTCAGAATGGTGACGGCCTGCCAGTTCTTCAATCGGGTCGCGAGATCGAACGCGAATACCCTGTAGTCATCTTTCATCATCGTACCCACCACCGTGATTGGATCGATGACGATCCTGTTGGGCATCACCTCGGCGATCTTCTTGTCTATGATGTCGAGTATCTCTTCACCACTCCTCTTTCGGAGTTCGAGGCCGAGGTCGAAGTAGACTATCTCCTTGCCGTAGAACTCACGCTTGGCGAACTCGAACTGAGTGGCATATCTCAGCATCCACTGCGCAGGCTCGCTGAGTGTGCTTATGTAGAGGCACTGCTCGCCATTCTCAGCACCTGAGAACATGAATTTCTGGGCGAACGTGGTCTTGCCAGATCCCGCACCGCCAGCTACGAGGACAACCGATGGATAGGGGAAGCCTCCTTCGATCATATCGTCCAGGCCAGGAATGCCACTGCTCAGTCTCGGGAAGCCATTCTCGATCATATTCAAATCACTCCTTTCGAAATATCGCTCTTCGCCAGTCCTCCGGGACTGCCCTGGAAGACATGTCTTATCTGCATATCAGGTGACAGTTCGATCGTCTTCGTCGCGATTTCAGACACAAACTCGAAGAGGACCGGATGAACCTCCTTGTCCATCGCCAAGACGGTGATCACTCTCTGGGAGGCTCTGTTCCTCAGCACCGCGAGATACTTCGTGAAGAATGTCTCCACGCTCGCCATCGTGTTATAGGTCAGCAGGGTGGATACATTGTCCATCACGACGAACTCGACCATTGAGAACTCTGATGAGATATCAGGGTTCGAGCCATTCGAACCTGCTATGAACTCCGGTAGAACCTCGATGTGAAACGGTCCTTTCTGGAATTCAGCAGCGACCGCACCGCCTTTCGTATCTGACGATTGGACCGATATGGCATCAACGAAAGACAGATTGGTCTGATCGATGCCATGGAGCTGGAGGAGATGTGAGACATATTGGTGGGGTCTATCGATCGTTATCATGATGCCTTTCTTCTGTTTTCGCTCCAGGAGCGCTTTCAGAAGAACCAAGTTCAATCGGACCAGATTCGTATACTTCACCGATATGAGATACAGCCCGCTCTCTCCTTCAGTCTGAATCTCTGAGCTGATGATCTTGACTAGCTGGAGATCCTTCTCATTCACTCGTCGCACACCCACTACACGACTATCACTCAATAATGCGTTATTTCATATAAGCAGATTCCCGAGATTATCCAGTGAGATATGCATTCGAACGACCATTGATCCTCAATCTAAACGGCCCGACTCATTCCCAGCAGACATTACCAAGCGTTTGCCATACATCGAAAAAGATATAAACGGGACCTATCATTGTCCTCACTGCGTCCACAGTCTAATGGGTGTTCTGACGGCGTTGGTACAGTATGACGGAAGAGCTTGTTGCAGAACTCGAAGAAAAGCGGGCACGGCACAATGCCGATGCCGAACGGCACAAGAGGCTCAGAGATGAGCTTAATGAGAAGACTAGGGAATGGGCCGACCGAAGAGATGAATTGAATGCACAGGTTCGAAAGCTCATAGAAGAGGCCAACGCCAGACGCGAGACGAGGGACAAGCTCAACGCCGAGGTCAGAGAGGTCAAAGCCAAGAGAGACGATTGGAACAGGAAGTTCAACGACCAGAGCGATAAGGTCATCACACTCAAGCGGGAGAACATGCCCAAGAGCGGCCAATCAATCCGAAAGTACAAGGCTGAGCTCAGGACGCTCGAGAAGAGACACATGACCTCGGTCCTCACCACCGAGAAGGAGAGAGCCCTGGTCGAAGAGATATCATCGCTCAGCAACAAGATACGCTCCCTCGAGAAAGAGATGGAGCAGTTCACCGAGGTCAAGACTGCCGAGCACGACGCAAGAGAGGCGAAGGATCAGGCTGAGACATTCCACAGGCAGGTCTCCGAATACGCCGAGAAGGCGCAGATGGAGCACGATGCCATGCTGAAGCTCTACGAGGAAGCGGACGCCATCAGAAAGGAGGCCGACGATGCCCAAGAGAAGTTCATCGATGCCAAACTAACCGCTGACGAGGAGCACCGTGAGCATATAGAGCACATCCGACAGGTTCACGATTTCGACAAGATCATAACTGGCATCCGTGACAAGAGTCGCAAGTCCCGCAGAGAGAATGACGAGAGTTCTGTCAAGAAAGAGGCCGAGGAGATCTACGATAAGTTCCGGAGCGGAGAGAAGCTCAGCACCGAGGACATCATGGTGCTTCAGAAATCCGGTTACATGTGAGGTGCACCGGCTCCACATGAAGCGGGGGTTCTGCCAGTTGAAAAAGCGACGTTATTCCCGCGATATGCTGGCTATGTACTTCGTTTAAGACCTCTGCCCCGGCAAAGTATTTAAGGGCTGATTCGATAATTATAAATAGGGCACCGCCAATATATCACCCGGGAAATTTTGGGCTAGTTGTTAGAGTGCATCCCATCCCTTCTGACAAGGCTAGCCCTTCCCTTCCCTTTTTTTGTAAATGGAAGAACGGTTGCACAACATATTTATCCGAAGCGTAGCTTAGCGGCGGAAGTAGATTCAGATGGTGCTGGAAAACCTCGGTGGCGCTCTGAAAGACGCAATCAAAAAGATCGCCAACGCATCACATGTTGACCAGAAGCTTGTCAAGGAAGTCGTGAAGGATATTCAGCGCGCGCTCCTTCAGGCAGATATCAATGTCAAACTAGTCATCTCGATGACTAAGGAGCTCGAGCAACGGGCGCTCACGGAGAAGCCCCCTGCAGGCATGAGCTCGCGGGAACATGTCATAAAGATAGTGTATGAGGAGCTAGTGAAGCTCATCGGAAAGGGAGGGGAGATACCTGCCAAACCCCAGCGGATACTTATGGTGGGGCTCTATGGTCAGGGAAAGACTACCACATCGGGCAAATTGGCTAAGGACCTCCACAAGAGAGGCATGAAGGTCGGCCTTGTCGCTGCCGATGTCCACCGACCTGCTGCCTTTGATCAGCTCACCCAGATTGGCGCCAAGATAAACGTGCCAGTGTTCGGCGACCCCAAGGAGAAGAGCGCAGTCAAGATAGCCAAGCGGGCAATGAAAGAGTTCGAGGGCTACGATGTCATCATATTCGACACATCAGGCAGACACGCCCTGGAGGCCGACCTCATCGATGAGATAGAATCGGTCGCCAAGATAGTCGACGCGGAGCAGAAGATACTCGTCCTTGACGCGCAGACTGGGCAGCAGGCAGGGCCTCAAGCCAAGGCGTTCCATGATGCAGTCCATGTCACTGGCGTCATAATAACCAAGTTGGATGGCACTGCCAAGGGCGGAGGGGCGCTCAGCGCAGTCGCGGAGACCGGCGCCCCGATCTGTTATGTGGGAGTGGGCGAGCATCTTGAGGATATCGAGCGGTTCGACCCCGATCGTTTCATAAGCAGGCTTCTGGGGATGGGGGATATCAAGTCCCTCATAGAGGTCGCGAGCGAGGTCATGGATGAGGAGAAGGCCGAAGAGGCTGCGCGTAAGATGATGTCCGGCAAGTTCTCCTTGAAAGAGATGTACGATCAGATGGAGATGCTCCAGGGTATGGGGCCTCTGAAGAAGATCGCGTCCATGCTTCCGGGTATGTCTGACAAGCTACAAGAGCAGGACATGGAGGCGACCCAGGAGCGCTTGGTAAGGTTCAGGGTCATAATGGATTCGATGACCGAGGAGGAGCTTGAGAACCCCAAGCTCATCAAGTCGTCCAGGATCATAAGGGTCGCGCGCGGGAGCGGCACGACCACAAAAGAAGTCAAGGAGCTGCTGAAGCAGTATGACATGTCCAAGAAAGCCATGAAGGGTTTCATGGGCAACCGGAAGATGCGGAGGCAGCTCATGAAGCAGTTCAAGGGCGCTGACTTCTCCAAGGAGGCATGACAATGAGACGATTCGTCGTATTGGGCCATAGGGCCATCACGTCTGCTGATTTCAAACTCGATGACCTCTGCGGGTCAACCGGTCGGTTGGATATCCTCCTCAGATGCGTCAATTCGGCGTTCTTCCTATCACATTCGATCCGAAGGGATGTGGAGATCACGCTCATGCTCCTCGGAGAGCCCAACCCACCAAAGACCATACGGATCGACGGCTCGGAGGTCAAATACCTCAATCCTGACGAGAGGAGCACCGCCGCCCTGATAAGGAACGCACTCATGCAGAAGGGCGAGGGCGAGAGAAGGTGCTCTCCGGGCATATATGTCTCTGAGCGGAGCTACCAGGATGTCCTGTCGAACATATCGAAGGAGTCCCAGATGTACTATCTCAAAGAGGATGGGGCGGACATCAGGTCTTGCGACTTCGTCCAGGACAACACATTCGTCATGGGGGACGATCAGGACCTCACTCCTGAGGAGGAGGAGATACTGATGAACTACGAGCCGAAGAAGATATCATTGGGACCTGTCAGCTACCACGCGGACCATTGCGTGACACTAGTCAATAACGAGCTCGACCGAAAGAACATCGCCTAAGAATATTTGGTCCCGAGACGCGTGACCCTATTCCCTGCGTCTGGCTCATCCGAATCGCCGTTCTCAGGGTGAACATCGAACTTCAGCGAGAACCTGCCTTTTGAGAATTTGATCGCAGCCGACTTGAGACGGCACTTGTACATCCTCACTCTACGACCTTTATAGACCTCCTTGTCCTGGTCTATGGTAATGAGCCCTGCATCTTCCAGCTCATGTATACGCCTATAGCAGGCCGCGATGGGTATACGGCATAGCTTGCTCAGCTTCTGGGCGGACATGGGGGATGTATAGGTGTACGCAAGGATCTTCTGGGAATAATTATCCGCCAGAAGCTTGGACACCTCCTTGGACTTCTCTTCGGGGGTCATCTAGCTCCATTGAATGAGTAATTGCAGCATTTAAGCTGGTTTTCGTCAGGTTATCAGTGGTGATAAGGAACCTGGCAATATCCGGAATGTCCGATTCATACGCGCGAAACAATTATCTCTCCCGGGTATATGTCCTATCATCGGGAGAAAGTCCCATGCCAGTCTGTCCATTGGATTTCAGGTACGGCAGAGCCGAGATGAAGGAGACATTTGACGAGGAGAACCGTCTTCAGCGACTGCTAGATGTGGAGGCGGCGTTGTCGCTGGCTCATGCGAAGGTCGGGAACATCAAACAGGACCATGCAGACATCATAAAGAAGACTGCATCCACAAGGTACGTCAAACTCTCTCGGGTGCAGGAGATCGACGCCAAGATAAACCATGAGATAACGGCGTTGATACGCGCGTTGAGCGAGCAATGTGGCGAGAGCGGGAAATACGTACACGTGGGCGCTACCTCCAATGACATCCTCGATACGGCTGCCGCACTACAGATCAAGGACGCTATCGAGATCATCCAGAAGGATCTTGCCGAGTTCAAGAAGGTGCTTGCAGAGAGAGCCAGGGAGCACCGAGACACGATCATGGTCGGAAGGACACATGGCCAATATGCCTTGCCGATCACATTCGGACTGAAGGTCGCCAACTACGCTCTCGAGATGCACAGGCAGGAGCAGCGGCTGAGGGAATGCTCCGCACGGATACTCGTAGGCAAGATGAGTGGGGCGGTAGGTACCGGCGCAGGCTTCGGGCCCAAGGCAACGGAGATCCAGAAGGCAGTGATGGAGGAACTTGGCCTAGGAGTTGAGGAAGGACCGACCCAGATAGTAGGTCGTGACAGGTATGTCGAGCTCATGTCCGTGCTTACGAACATCGCGTGCTCCATCGAGAAGTTCGCGACGGAGGTCAGGAACCTCCAGAGAGGGGAGCTTGGAGAGGTATCCGAGCCGTTCGATGAGAACAACCAGGTCGGCAGCTCTACGATGGCGCATAAGAAGAATCCTGTCACGGCAGAGAATGTATGCGGCCTAGCGAGGATCGTCCGCGGCTTCATGACACCTGCTTTCGAGAGCGCGATCCTATGGCACGAGAGGGACCTTACAAACTCATCAGCGGAGCGATTCTTCATCCCGCATTCGTTCATACTCTTGGATGACATGCTCGCAAAGATGACCAAGATGTACGCGGGCCTCGTCGTCAACAAGGAGCAGATGCAACGCAACCTTGCCAGAGCTGGTAGCGTCATAATGGCAGAATCAGTCATCCTCGCCCTTGTCGGGAAAGGCATGGGCAGACAGGATGCTCACGAACTGATACGGAAATGCAGCATGGAATCCCAGCGTGCATGCGAGGATTTCAAATCATATCTGATGGCGAACAAGGACGTAACTGGCCTGCTGTCGGAGGCGGATATAGATGCCGCATTGGATCCCAGGGCGTATCTTGGTACGACGGGACAGACTGTGGACAACATTCTAAAAATTGTAGGCTGACGAAAGTTAGAAATATCTCTCGTCAGCTCCCCAGCTAGCATACGGGCCCTTAGATCAGTGGAAGATCGCTTCCTTCGCAAGGAAGAGGTCGTGGGTTCAAATCCCACAGGGTCCATTCTAAGCCTGACTGGCCAATTTTCAATCAGCCGGAATTGATTTCTCCCCTGTCCCAACAAACTCCTTCATCTTCTTTCTCTTCCGAAGCCTCCCGGGACCATGAAGATTATCGAATCTTTCAGTATGTCAACGACTTCGAGGAGGTCAGGCTCAAGCTAGTAAAGGGCAAATTAGACCTGAACCTGCCTGAGGACCGGGATCTATGCATAAAACTCTATCAGAAATGGGTCACAGACGACAATTACATGGTTCTGAGAAAAATCGACCCTCGTGGACCAATCGAGTATCAGGTATGCAAGGCTCGCAAGCGTGGAAACGATGTAGACGCATACAGGATCCATCGACAGCTTCGCATCATAAAGGACTCAATCGTCGAATATGCTCAAAGCAATCAACGCCTGAGGGCTACTAGGGCCGTCCATGTGACGGGCACGATTGACCCTAGATTGGTCGATAATGATCTCGAATACGCTTGGCAGTACCTTGGATACTGGTTCAATATGTTCCTGGCAAGCCTGAGAAAGCGATGTGTCAGAAACATCACGCTCAAGGAAGAGAAGGAAAAAGCCAAGGAACTCAAGATTCGAGTATATCGGTCCTGGGAGTCCCATGGATCGGGATGGCCCCATTTCCATGCTATTCTATGTTTTGAGGGATACTCCTGGACAATCTTCCAAGATTCAAAGTCGAGGTGGCGACTCAATGACAAGGACACATTCCAAGATGCTTGGAGCTTCGGATGGATAGATGTAGTAGCCCTCACCCCTGGCACGACTAACAAGAATGTCGAGAAGGTCGTATCGTATGTCAGCAAGTATGTGGGCAAAGGGGCCACTGAGATGGATTATCGTCATGTGGAATCCTGGCCTCGAAAGAGACTCCTGACCGAATCGCTTTTATGGTACTTTGGCAAAAGGTCATATTCGATCAGTCGTGGGCTATTGGAGGGACATGACCACCCTAACGACTTGAAAAAACGTATAAGCACAATTCAAACGAACATAGAAGGAGAATGCGTCCCAGAGCTTGAAATTGTGTGGGAATTCATTGGAATGGTGCGCGGAAAAGACACCGAATTGGATGGCTACACCTGGGTCAAGACGTATACGGATCCACCTGATTGGCTAGACCTATGCTGGAAACCTTGTCGTAGCTACGTGGGAACATGTTGGATGAATACTTGGGGGAGTTGAGATGTTCGTTTGCGACGGATGTCAACATGAATTCGATTTTCTAATGATTATCTGTGGCCTAGCGTTGTGCAATGAATGTCTTAAACCGTACGATGACGCATTATCGGAATGTCAATCGCATAAAGAATTGGACATTGTGGGTCGACGGATACGTTCGGATATTCTGTCTTTTCGAAAAGGGGAGAGAGTCAATAAGTGTTTTAGAGAGTAGTGGTCGGAGGTCGTCAGTCTCATGATTCGTTATGCTTTTCGCAAGTGATAGTTCTTGTATTGATTTCCTTGAGCAGTTCTTTGACTCCAGGCAATTTCGTCAGAGAGCGTTGCCATCGGTCGAATGATTCAGTATAGAATTCAATGACAAAACCTTCGGAGAAGACAAGCAAAGTACGGTCTGGACGATTGAGGAATGCGAGTTCTAGATTCTTAGGCTTGATCTCGTCTTCGAATTTCCACTCGTACTTTTGATTCTTGCTTACCCTTTTGTCCTTGCGGTTGATGAATTCGTCGATTTCGAAGGTGAGATTATCTGGATCTTCTTGATTCAGTAGCGGCATTATTGCGTCTCTCAATGGTCCGCTTTTCAGAACCATGGCTTTTCTATGCTTCGGAGGGTGGATGAATCGAGATAAGGATTTCTTGAAGTAGAGATTCATTCTTTCCATGTCTTTCTTGTTATTGACTGATGTGATCTTTGGCGGAGGAGAACCCGGCCTCGAAAGGAGAATCATGAAAGAGTTCAGAAACTCTTCAATCGTGATGAGTCTGTAATATTTATGAGCTTTTTCTCGGTCTGGTTCTCTTTCGTCAGTGAGGTGGGGTTCGAATCCAAGCGACTTCTGAACCAGACCCAGATGGACAGATGGGTCAATACTTGCGTGTGCCTTCACAATTGTTTCGTATTCGTTGATTTGTTTTGATACAATTTTGAGAATTGCGATTCCTTCAGCTGAAATCGTCATCTTCTTCTTGATGTGCTTCTTGCTCATCCTTTCGGAATAATATTGCTTTGATATAAAGCGTGAGAGGTATGGATCGAATGCTGTTGCTTGTGAGGATAGAATAATGCCTTTAGGCTGCCGAAACCGAATCAAGAGGGGGTATGAGCGCAGTTGCGTTAGAGGCGTTCTAGAGGGGGCTTGGAAGAGGTCAGATGAAGAGGGAGGGAACAGAAGAAGACTGGTAATGAGAGTTGGCTCTTAGCCTGGTGGCAGGACTGAATGGGGATTCCCCGGAAGCCTTTATGTAGCGAGTTGACGGTCAGAGAAGACAAGGGGTGGAATTGTGAATAGCAGTGAACCCGATTCAGATCAGGGAGAACCAACCTGGTTCAAGACATGGTGGGAGAGGGAGGAGAAACGTCGCTCGAGACGCGAGCTGACTGAAGGCGGTTTTGGCATATTCACCATCGGTCTCGGAGGCATCGCAGTCGGTCTGGGATTGGCCGCACTTGAGGACGCCAATACTGTGGCGGTTGCCCAAGTCCTCTTGGTCAGCATGTTCGCCATGATTGTGGGGATGGTGATAGCTATGGCCAGTCTGTTCGGTTACAGGCGGAAAAGGGGTCCCAAATGACGAATTTTCTGGAGGGACTTGTTGGCTTATCTGTTGGTTTGGTGCTTTCCGCGATTATAGCAAATGCTCTATGGACGATACAGCCAATTGGTACAGTGCTGATTGGTGTCATAGATGTCGTGGCCGTCGTCGCATACGTCAAGGGATTGGCGGGTGGCAGAGGATAGAGTCCGGTTCTAATCTGACTGGGAGAAGACCATAGAGTGGAAATGTGCCACTCGAGCATTAGTAGAGTTTGCCTCGCTCATATCTGAACGAAGCGTGCTCATGCTTCTTGTCTCGTAACACTGATCTGAACAGGCTAGGGTACTCGATTTCCTCAAGAGGTAGGCAATAGACTTCGTCTGGCATTGACGGCTCTCCCCCTAGGCCCAGAACCATAAACACAGTCTCTGGACATACTCCCTTCTGAAAGCTGCGATACGCTTCCAGGCGGTCCTGTTCACATATCTTGAACTTGTCATCATAGAGTCTGGCTCTCCATTTCGCTTCGACCCAGAACTTGTCCCTGCTCCTTCGGTCCTTTATGTAGAGGTCCGGCTTTCTGCTGCCTTCGGGATCATCCCTCTGCTTGATTTCGAAATCGCGATTCGGAAACATGTTTTCCACGAACGCTTCGAAATCCTTGCCTTTCGCATACTGGACAGGATCATAGTTTCGCTTCAATTGAACCAATCCCGGACATTGATGACAAGGAGACCAGATAGTTGTTTCGGAAGGTCCCGCCTGGGTCTCCAGGCTTTTTTGCTCAGAAAAGCCCAGAGAGAGGAGACACAATCAGGATTACGTTGTCTGCGTACCTCAATCCAAAAAGCATAATTCTCATTGATTACCAGCCAAGCACCCGTATTCTGAGGGGAGATGCTTGGCTTATGGTGGCAAAGGAACTAATCGGAGTATGACAATTAGGTGCCTATATGTTGGTTTGCCAACAGGGAGGTTGACAGATACGGAGAGCGAATCGGAGACTAGAAGTCACAACAAGAAGGTTGATAGCATCAACAAATCAGGCTATGGTTTCCAGAGAAAGATTGCACTTGAGATCTCTAGCACCGAGAAATGGGATGTTGAGATTGAGAAGCCCCTCGTAAGATTCGAAGAAAGGTCGGTGGAAGAGGTCAAGGTTGACATCTTAGCTCGCTCCAGACGGAAGTTCAGCGATATGCCTAGAGCAGTTTCTGTGATTGAATGCAAGAGACATGATCCCAAGTATTCAGAATGGCTCTTCTTCTCTCGAGGCAGCAATCTTGGAGAGATTGAAGGTCGAGAGAAATTCCCATCAGTTTGGTGTCACCTCACCGGTGGCAGTTATTCCTTCGATAACAAACATCACAAGACGGGTAGAATGGGGATGTACGAGGGTTATTTCCCAAGTCTGGCTGAATGGGCTGATATCAAATACAGTGATTCTTTTGGGGTTCCGACGAGGCGCGATGGTACGATTGGTGCCGCAGACTCAGGAGTGATTCAGCATGCTGCTAACCAGGTGGCTCGGGGAGTGCTCGGCGCTGTTCATAGCCTCCACGAATACCGAAACTCGCGGAGGAAAGAGCGATTTCTTCCTCTTACGGGGAATCATCTAGTCCTTCCAGTCCTTGTCACAACTGCTCCAATTTACGTGTGCCATGTTGATGATGCAGCCACGGACTTACTGCAGGGCAGTATTCCTCCCGACGGTCTAGAGACTGAATCGAAGAAGTGTCTGCTATTCAGATATTCGCTCCCTATAGGTCTTTGGTTCCCACCTGATACGCTCGCAGGAGACGGATTGCCGGACCTGACGTCACTCTCCGTATGGGTAGTCAGTTCATCATTCTGCAAAGAGTTCTTTTCGCTCGTTGACAAAGACGCTGCTCATTGGCAAGAAATGGCTCCGATTCAGGGACAGTGATACAGGAAGAATTCATTCTTCTGAAATGATGTCTCTGAAGTCCTCGAATGTCTCTGGATAGAAGACCTCGATGTCACACGGGATTTCAGAGAATTCCTTTAATGACAGAATATTGTCGACGACGGATGCTCCAACGCACTGGGGGATATTCGTTACAAGGTATGCGCTGCTAACGTGAATATCGGCCTTGTCATAGGTCCTCCAATGATTGGAAAGCTGGTTGAGATCTTCACGGATTTGCGATTCCAGGGTTCGTCCAGGTGAGTCGAGATGGTGAACCTTAGATTCGACGATTCCAATTTCGTTCTCATCCTCCATTTGAAATACCGCGTCCTTCTCGGTGTCATCGGCCAGTCCTTCCACATATACACCAGGTGCCCAGCTGCGGCCGCTTTCTCGGAGGCTCCAGTGTACCGTGGTGCCCAGCAAACCGTCGCGGGCATCCAGCAATTTGGCAAGTGGCGATTTTGGGTAGTAGAATGTACCCACAGCCATTTCGGACTTGCAGACTGGGCAGGTCGAGACCGGAGGGTCCTGGCTAGCTACCGCAAAGTACGATTGAGGATGTTTCCTGCATTGAGTGCACCAAACTAGCGATGTCGCCGGGGACAAGAGACAGAAGCGGTCGGCAAGCTGTTTTAGTGTGCGGTGATATTCTTCATAGCTCTGTCTGGAGGACACAAGGAGATTTTCTAGGTGCTTCCGGCCGAATTGCAGCGCACCATATTTCCATATTGAAAAAATGCTAGCTAGGGCAGGAACCACCAAATCTCCGGCTCTGCTCGTGATTGTGTTTACGACTTTTCTTAGCCCATCTTCACTGTACATCTGAATGATTCTGTTTGTTACCTCTCTGGTGACGATCTCCGTCCTGATCTCTTCCTCTCGTTCAGTTTCAAGTGATGGAAGCTTCGCGGTCGTTTCCTGAAACTGCTCTTCAAAACCCGCGAGAATATCAGGTAGGATTGGAAGAAACCTATTCAAGGCGTCGTATACATGGACTCGGAGCTCGGCGTCAGACTTGCTTGCTTCGTAGGCCAATGGATCGTGGTCACGGAAGGGCATGCTTTCATCATAAAAGATGGGGAGAACAACTCCCTTGAATGGCATGTAGTCATGCCTGTGGCGCCAGAGAAACTTGCGAATGTCCTCCTCCGTCGCGACCGCGTCAAAAAGCTGTGTAAGTTCTGGGACCGATTGAATGGTCTTCAACGAATTCAGCTGGTCTGAATCACACTTCAGCTTCCTTTTGGAGCCGTCCCTGAGGGTGACCGTTTCAAGAATGTTCATTAGGTCATGGTCATCGATTTTCACAGCCCTCGGATGGGGTCTACATGCCATAAACCTTCAGGTCCGGTATTAGGTCTACTACAGACTATAGACTGTAGAAAGTAGTCAGTTATCTTACTGGCCTTGGGGCGAACCGCAAGATACAAATGCACGAAGTCTGTTAAGATTTATGGATCGTGTAACCTGGAATTTTGGCTTTGGTCTGATTCCTTTCGCGGCCTAGTGGCCCTCTGTTGTATTTAATTTTGATATTGTTGATCCAGCCAGCACGACTAGGTTGCGAAAGATTGATCAACAAAGGAGACGAAGAATCGTCGTGGGCGGGCAGTTGGCGCTTGAGAGAAAACGTTAACTCCCTAGATAGTGATGTAACGAGCGGTCCTGAGGATGGGACAACTCAGGACCGCAAGGGATACAATGAACCCGGTCGTGAACCCAGATCGGGGCAGGGGAGACGGAAGAGCTCGACGCATAGAAGAAGGAAGCCAGGAAGGGAGCGTGGTCCGAGGTCAAATGGCCCTTATCCGTTCCTGACTGAGCTTAAGGTCTATCTGAAGGACGTGGAGCATGCACATGCGGAATCCACACTGACAGACATGGCAAGGAAGCTGCGGCATATCCATGATGTTCTCAAGGAGCTGAAATCGAAGGGACTTGTACAGACTACAAGTCCCCGAAAGATGGGAGAACAAGAGATCTTTGCATTTGTTGCATGGATGAACGCCAAGGATGGCCTGCGTTCAAGGCCTTTGGGCGAAGCCACTCAGAAGAAGACGCTTCACCAGTTGAAGAGCTTCCTGGCGCATCTCGACAATGGCGTAATCGACAGAATGCTGAAGAAGAAGCAGCTGAGGATGCCGCGAGAACGGAATGTTCCTCGTGAATCGTTTGAGGCGGATGAGCTTGCCCAGATTATGACGAGTCTCAAAGAGGCGGCTGCCAAGGGGTCAATGAATGCCTTCGGCGTGTTTGGCCATGCTCTGTTCTGCGGATATGCGGGCACGAGACTCAAGGAGGTCAGGCTAGCTCAGAGAGGCGACTACTTGGCCAAGTTCTATGAATTGACCGTGCTTCATCCAAAGGGCGAGAAGTCCTGGGGAGATCCACGAATAGCACAAATCTGCCCTCCTGGGAGGCCGTTCGCCGACGATTTCATGGCTATGCGCGACCGAGAGCTAAGGAAGTCCGACATCCTTGACAGCAAGGCGATCCCATTGGTGCCTAGAGTCATAGGAGGCAGAGTCGAACGCTGGCCAGATTCGGTCCTTCATAACGTGAAGTGCGAGGTCGAGCGTGACCGTATGCTGCAGTTCGACTTTCGCAAGCTGAGAAGAACTTACGGCCAGAACGCTTTAGATGCCGGTACGCCAATGGACTTCGTGAGTGGAGCTCTAGGTCACGCACACGTGGCGACGACTCAAAGGTCCTACGTCCGTCTGAAAAGCAGTAGAGTCTTTGCGGAGATAGACCGTGCCTATGCGAATGCGTCTGTAAATTCAATCCCCGTTGATTGCGATAAGGCCAGGTGTTCGAAATGAGGAGCCACAGGGTCCACCATCCATGAGAAAAGGACATAAGGGCGGACTACCAGGGAAAGATTCTTGTGCTGAAGAGAACGATTGCAGCAAGGGAGTCGACTTGAATTCTGATTCAGAGAGACCCGTCAAGGCCAATGCTCCTGTCCGAATTCCCCGGATACTGCTCATGATTGGCAGTATTGGGGTGATCCGAGGGGTTCTAGCATGCATCAGGCGTGTAGGAAGAAGAAAAGGAGTTTAGCTCCGGGCCAATTCCCCGCTGATTGAATCCGAGTCCTGACATACTGGCTCCTCAGGGATTCAAATCCCCTTCAGTTTGAATCCTGATGTAAGGGGCCGTAGACACGGAATAGGAATCTTCAAGCCATGAACAGCGATTTATGGTTGAGGAAATGGCGCTTAGATTGAGCAGATCGATTAGACAATTCGGCCTGATAGCTGCAGTGGTGGGCGTAGTGGCCATTCTTGCATTTGCAGCCTATGTTCTTGTCTTCTCGACCATTACGGTGTCCGGCGTGGTGGACCACAAGACGATTGTTGGAATAAGGGACGACTGTCAGTACACCCTTGTGGTCATCGTTCCCTGGGGCATACAGGTCCAGGATTCAGCCCTTCAGAGTCTCTTCTCTGATAAGGATGTCAATTTGACGATTGACGAGTCATTGGAGTGGGATATCAGGTCTTGCGGATATGCAGAGATACGCTACCTAGCTAGCGTGAGATTGTCAACGGGAGACTCGGTCAATGATATTGAACCAGGAGGAACTCTCGCCTACTTCGTTAAGAGAGATGACTTCAACAAACTAGGATTCATTGATAACCACACAATCAGTGTAGAGAAGTTCGAATTCGCCACCATCAGAGATGTGGACAAGGGTTGAACGCCTTCTGATGTGCAGTTACGATGAATCCTGTGTAGAATGATGGAAGGGGTTTGGTGAGGGGCAACGATCCCCTCCTAAAATGACCAAAGCGTTTGCTATCTCTCAACGCGTCTCCTCGGCGAAGGTGCCCTAACAAGGGCATTTTGGACTATGAGCCAGTCATCTTCGTGGTCCATCATCCCAATGAGTCGATGAGAAGAAGCCATAAGAGCGGAATGCCTGAGTAAACTAGATAACAATCCATGTCCATCAACATATAGAGGACTGGCGATGAGGTGTCCGCATTGTGCATTTGAGAGTCCACCAGATAACAATTACTGCGGCCGCTGTGGAGGAAAACTGGGAGCGATGAGTCCTAACTCAAACGTGCCTGAATGGTTGCGTGACGAAGGGAGAGGTGTTGGAGGAAGCCTATATCCTGAGGCGTCCTTCATCGACCCTGCTTCGTGGAGCATTGCCCAGAAGAAGAGATGGACAGCATTGGGTGGCATTGCGATGGCATTCATGGTTACATTCATTCTGGCGATAGCGTTCACGACCACTGACGCATTCACACGAGACCTCTTCTTAATCATGGCCCTTGTCCTTGCGTTCGTATTTGGGTCGATGATTGCTGCCCGCTGCTACAGAATGTCTATCCGCAAGAAGGAACTCGAGCAATGAACCGTCACTGGTGCAAAATGTATGCATGAACCGATTCGGAGAACTCGGATGCGAACATCAATTTTATGAGATTCATTGATTGCTATGATGATTCATTGCGATTAGATCGTGGGTGTACCTGTTGAAGGGTCATGAGCTGAGGATGTTGAAGAGGTTTAGTGAAGGGTAATTAACCCCTCTAAAAAGAACAACGGGTTTGCTACCTCTCAATCCGCTTCCTCGGCGAAGATGCCCTAACAAGGGCATTTCGGGGTGTGAGCCAGTCATCTTGATGGTCCCTAATCCCACAGGGTCCACCAATTCTGAGAAAAGGCCAAAGGGGGGCAAATAGAGGCTTCCCCAGCAAATGATATATGTTCACGATTCAGTGGCAATCATCATGCAATGCATGCAATGCGGTGCCTCCAATCCGGAAAATGCCAAATCCTGTCAACTTTGCATGAACTCTTTGGAGATAGAAGATTACAAAGATCCAGCATTCTACGCAGAGTCACCTTCTTGGAACTCATATGGCAACATCATACTCATACTGGGGCTGCTGTTCACGGCATTCTTCTTGGTGTCGATGCTCCTTGTATTCTTCTTTTGACGGAAGAAGAGAATGAGTTCGAGCTGAGTTTTCGCATGTCTTCCAAAGATGCTGGGGTAAGAAAATGTGATAGAGGCGGAAGAGCTGACTGTGGAAATGGCTACTCAGAATTACTCTTCAGGCGCCATATCTTACGATCTCCTGGCGCGCCATACTGAAAGTAGTGAAAGAGAATCACTGAGGTAAGCATGATCAGCTGACCTATCACGCACAGATACCATCCAAGCTGAAGCTTTGCAGCGAATACAGCGCCAACAGTCATAGTTCTGTACTCCCCGAACACCAGTCCCCAAAACAGAGTCAATGCAAGAGTGACGATCAGTAGGTCCTGAGCGAACTGCAAGATAACCAGACCACTCATCTTGCGGACGAACAAGCACAGAATGACCAGCGCAGTGGACAGGACTGCTATAACAAGCACAAGGTATACCAGTGGTGAGACTTCGGACCCGTTGTTGGAATAAGGACTCTGACCGTACAAGCTTGATGCGGACCCGGAGTTCCAGGCCAGGAAGAATCCCGCCACTGTAATGGCACATCCAAAGACGATGATGGGAATGGATACCCAGAAGAGAGATGCTGTGTGGGATTTCGCGGGTGACAGTCTAATCGAATTGCGATTTCCGTCATTTGACTTACAGGCTTCATGATACATGCCCAGTGTTAGCAGGCACGCGGCCGAACCAGAAAACAACGCAATGAACCACCCAATCACCATTTCGTCAAGTGCAGACCAGAGAACAGATAGATCTGCCGACCCAATTGGCCAAGGCAATTCCCAGTGGACATAGAGCAATGGTCCCGCCAGGGCCAAGCTGTTCAACATCGACGAGGCACGAAGGGCTACGGTATGCTCCCTCTTCTTGGCGATGGCGAACATAGAGAGGAGAAGGGAGATGATTGCGGCCGTAAAGCATATAAAGAGTGCGATCGCCGTGTAGAAAGTAAGACCACTTGAAGGACCGTCCATAAGACTCGGATACAGCAATTCAAGCGGTCCAGCATAAGAGATACTCGCATAGATCCGCTCCCAGGGAAGGAAATATGCGACTATTACGAGAACCTGAGCGAGCGCTAGACAATAGCGAAGCCAGAATGCCTTTGCCTTAACCGTACCCTTCAACGATGCTCGCTTCCACCCAGACATCCATTTAAATCATGCTTTTGCGCTATATTAATATCACTCGGATAGACAAGGATTGTAGCTGGAATGCAGATTCGCATATACCGTGGGAAAGGCCATAGGACCTATTTCTTCTGAGGCGCGCCACAAAACGGGCACTTGCTTGACGTGACCTCTATCAAGGCGTTGCAGTATGGGCATGGATACTTGACAATCTCCCTGACCACTTCCTTCACGATCGTTGGCTGTGAAGAGTGAGTAGTCTCTGCACTCTGGCTTGCCATTCCGCTCTGAATAGCAGTTATCCACGGTTCAGGCGTATCGACTTGGAATTCATGGCGGGGAATCCCTGACATCTCTGTAGTGTCAACTACTACCACAAGAATCGGCTTCTGAACCATCCCAAGGATCTTGTTCGCCCTCTGGACATTCATTGACTTAATTGCCTTGAGCGGAATGGATTGGGTAACATAGTCCTTCCGATTTACCAGACCGCTTCGAGTGACGAACTTGAGCTGCCCGTTCTCCAGCTCAAGAACGCCTGGATTGCCCCTATACCAAGCTGGCGATGAATAGGACAGCACACTCACCTATCTGTTCATCGTTCTGCCGCACTGCGGACAAACCGCCTTGGGAGCTGACAGCAATGCCTTGTGCTTTGGAACGCATCCGAAACAGTAGACCTTCCCAGCGTTCTGTCATCCCTGAGTCTTGCAGATCAATCCCGGTGGCTGCATTAATCCTCCAACCGATTTCCCACAGTTCACACATATGCCTCGCACCATAACCACTCCGACCTGGCATTTTCCTTTCGGCTCATAAGCCTTCCTGTATTCTCTCTTTAGAAAAGGCCATAGAGGCGGATAGGTATTTAGCCAACTGAGGGCTTTCAGCTATCGGGGGATCCAGAATGGCGAAAGCGGCACTTATGATGGGGATTGCAGTCGCTGTTGTTGCTCTGATTATCGTTTCATTGTCGTGGGCATACTACAGTCCAGAGTATTCGTGGGATGCCTCTATACGGGACAGCGACGGCGATGGTTATCCCGATAACATCGATCCATATCCTGATGACCCTGCGAAGTGGACATCCCCTTCGGTGACTCCTACAACATCAATTGCGCATGTCACCGTATTCAACGGCATCAAGTTCATAATTGGCGCAGGCGCTGAGGTGCCTTGGTCAGATGTCACAATCATACTTTCGGATGGGAGCCAACATGAGGCATGGGACAACATCTCGTCATCAGATCTGGATGACACAATCTATGATTCCCAAAGCTACGGAGATGAATATGTCGGCGAGTTATGCGTCTCTCTCGTCGTCACAGACCTAGACGGTAATGGTCGAATGGACGAAATGGACTACTTCACCCTGATAGCAGACGAGTTCTCATATGGGCAGACCTACAGCATTTTCTTGGTCTATGATCCCACTGCAGAGGAAATCACTCGATGCATCTTCACTGGGTAGAGGGTCCTTGTACCGAGAAAACGCCATAGAGGCGGAAGGACATGCAGCGAACGGTCGATAGAAATGGCAAAGAAGATGATTGTATGCAAGAAATGTGGAGTCAAGAATCCAGACTATGCCTTCCGTTGTGGCTCTTGTGCCTCCACGCTCCGCAGTCCTACTGCCAAGGATTCGCGTGCAACTCGAGGAGAACAGACATCAGAGGGCCTAGTCGATTCCGTCGACGGACATATGACCAATGACCGAAAACCGATCTGGCAAACAAGATATCGTAACCGCGTTGCGTTGAACTTGTTCTTGATCGCCCTTTTCGCATTCATTCTTATCATGGACATATTGTCTGGTGCAAGCGCTCTCAACATTGCTGTTGTGCTGGTGTTTCTGGCTCTTTCCACCACGCGGTTCCTCCTTACTTGGCGGAGGATCCAACAAGCGTAGCATCGTTCCTCTGATCCAATCCTATTCAGACGATCATCGACTAGTTGCTACTCCCGTTGCATAGACCCTGGCGAATGTGTCTGTCCAGAAGGATCTCAGGCATTGGACTCTAGTCTCAGCCTATGCAAGCAGGCCAGCGGACTTCAGCTCTTCTGTGATCTTGTCGACGGCAGTCTCGGCATCCTCAGGCTTTCGGGCGCCAGTGCAAACAAGTTTCCCGCTGCCGAACAGAAGCATAACTACCTTCGGCACGTCGAGACGGTACACGAGTCCGGGGAATTGCTCAGGTTCGTACTCGACCTTCTCAAGACCAAGTGTGATAGCCGTCGCATTGAGGTTGATCTTCGCCCCGAGGTTGCTTGTGGCAACGATGTTCTGCACCACGATATCTGGCTCTTTCGTGATCACAACACCAGCAGCTTCTATCTCCTTGACCACCTTGCCAACAGCAGTCTTGACCTGCTCGAGGCTCTTGGCTCCCGTGCAAACGACCTTTCCGCTCCTGAAAAGCAGCGTCGCCGTCTTAGGTTCTTTGAGCCTGTATATCAGACCTGGGAACTGCTCAGGTTCGTATTCCGCACCGTCAAGCGTAATCGCAATCGCCTGAAGATCTAGCTCCACCCCTAGAGATGCTGAGGCGACAACGTTCTCTATCTTAATCACTGCCATAGGATATGCACCGACCTAACAGTAATGCAATGGATGGCTTATATAGTTTATAAATGAGCGCTTAGTCGGCAATGAAGCTCCTCAAAATCGAAAATGTCGATTGTGGCTCATCTTTTATATCCATTTTGGTTTAATTCGAATTGTAGCACGCTGCCCTTATAGCGTCTTCGTCACTATCCTATACGATACCATCATTTCCGGCGAATATCACGCAGCTTCACCTCAAGGGCGATAGTATCGAGCAACATACGGAGGCGTCGTCCCTTGCTTTCCACCTCTTCGCGGCTAACCGAAGAAGACTCAGGACACAGTTCGTCCACCATCACCTCACCGTCGACAGACATGTTCACAGGGTAGATGACGCAGCCTAAGGGCCTACGCGAGTACTCCCTGCATCGCTTCATCCCATGATCGTAGAAGAAACAGTATCCTCCAATGTTGCGCAGCCTAGGTATACTATCAACGCCGCGATTCACGAAATCCTCTCGATTATGACCATTTCTCTCGAGTCGCGCAATATCTGCATCGCATAGCTCCATCTCAGTATCGCTACAGCACTTCTCGCAATGAGAACATCGCATCGAACCTACGAGGTCTGCGGGATAGTTAAAGCTTGGGGCCGTCCGAGCAGATATGTGTTGTGAAAAGAGGCTGGCGCCATTGGTGCGATCGGTCTCCTTGAAATGCCATTTGCATCAGCCTGCAACAGATGTCATTGCAGCTGTTTTCGGCGGTAACAATCCCTCGAATGGTCGTTTACCATACCCACTGCCTCCATGAAGGCGTAGCATATTGTGGGTCCCACGAATCTGAATCCCCTTCTCTTGAGATCCTTGCTCATCTCGATGGCCTCATCGGACGTAGTCAAGAGTCTGCACGATTCTCTCTTGGGAGTCATTGTTGGCTTTCCCCTGACGAATTGCCATATGTATGAGTCGAAGGTCCCGAATTCATGCTGAACCCTCACGAATGCCTTTGCATTGGTTATCGCCGATTCAATCTTCAAACGGTTCCGAATGATGCCCCCATTAGATAATAGCCTGCGGATGTCTTTAGGTCCATAGGCTGCGACCTTCACGGGATTGAAGTCATCAAACGCCTTCCGATAATTCTCCCGCCTGCGCAATATCGTCATCCACGTGAGGCCTGCCTGCGCCCCCTCAAGCACGAGGAATTCGAATAATCTACATTCGTCATGTACCGGCACGCCCCATTCCTTGTCATGGTATTCTATCGAAAGTGGGTCGTCACTAACCCATTCACAGCGCTTCTTCATCCTATCCCACATAAATATCATCAAATGGCGGATAATAGCTTCGCAAATAGAGAGCCGTAATACTATGGATTACCCAACGATGTTGAATTCGACTTGACCAAAATATAGAAAATATGCGACACTCATGATGGTCTGAGGGATTTCATCACCTCATTGGGCCTCAATGAATGATCAATCTATGACGGGAATCGTGTGCCGATGATGACCATGAACAAGAAACAGACTGTGAGCACAGAGGAGGTCGGAAGGAAGCTGCACCTCGATTACATGTACTCCTCCAAGGACGAATATCAGAAGATCCTTGACAATACCAACACCCTTCTGAAACATATACGCAAGCAAAGCCTGGATATCGACAAATTCTTCGACGAGATCATCACGGTCATCAGAAGACGTCTTTGGATAAGAGAAGTCACTGTCGCTCTGTTCAATCCCGAGAAGAGCTGCTACATGTACAGGTACATGGGCGGTCTCAGGAACGATACCTGGGAAGCACATAAAAGCCTATCATACACAAAAGAGGAGCTTGTCAACCCTAATGTGTACAAATCGAGGGAGATCAGCAAAGAGACCATCCTCTTCCTGGCAGAGGACAACCCCTACGGGGAGGGTGAGGCTAAGACATACAATCGTCCTGCGATGCTGGAATCCATGAGGCGCTCGGCTGAGGACAGCATAGAGGGCGACTACTTCGATATCTGGATACGTGGGAAAAACGACGATATACTGGGCTGGATAGAGATATCTGGAACCATTGATTACAAATTTCCCACCATAGAATCGCTGAAATGGATAGAGATACTGGCTTCACTGGCAGGCTTGGCAATAGGACTCTCAAATGTCAAGAATGAAAAGGGAAGAAGATTTTGACCAGACCCGTTCGTTCAAGCCTGGTCGTCGGGTTTTCCTCTGAACTTGTTCCACTAGCGCTTTCTCAGTTTTGGATTGAATATCTCGTCCATTGCATATCCAATGAGGGTGAACCCAAGAACGACAGCCACAATGCACAACCCAGGCACCACAATCCATAAATAGAGGCCTTGGCGAATGGCGAATGCTGCGTCGGCATCAGCAATCATGTTCCCCCAGGTCACCACCTTTGATGAATCGGGTCCGAGTGAGATGTAGCTCAAGGTGCTCTCCGAGAGGATCGAAAGCGCTATCGTCAATATCGCGTTGGCAAACATCAACGGGAAGACATTCGGGAAGATATGCTTCCTGACGATGTAATAGTCGCCCGCGCCTACGGCCTTGGCACGTTCCACGAAGGATCGTTCCTTGAGAGAGAACACCTGCGCCCTGACTATCCTCGCTGTGCTTGACCATCCAGTTATCCCGATGACGAACACGACCTTGGTGACGCTAGCACCTCCTGGCAAGACCGCTGCAAAGACTATCATCAATGCCAGCCAAGGTATGACGAGGAACACGTCAGTGATTCTCATCAGGACGTCGTCCTTTATGCCACCCCAATATCCGCTGAGCAATCCAACACCAGCGCCCATACCCATGGATACCGCTGTAGCCACCAATCCAACTAATAGCGAGACTCTCGTGCCATATACAACTCTTGCTAGAACATCCTGATAGTATGAATCCGTGCCCAGCCAGTGTTTGAGTGAAGGCGGCGACTCCTTTGGTGTGCTGTAATCCTGGTCAAAGGGTCCGTATGCCTGGTCCCAACCGCCGATGATAGAGAGTAATGACATCACCAGTGGAGAGAACACGGCCATCACCACGAATATCATCAGTATTATCAAGCCGGCCATTCCTAGCCGGTTCTTGCGGTATATGCGCCACATTTTCAACGCATTCTTCTTCATCAGGCGCATTTTCTCTATCGTAGGTTCGGATAGACCAATACGAAATCGAGGTTTGGTCGGAGCCTTGCTGTCCTTGGGAATATGTATTGAATCATCCATAGCAATCACTCCATCTTCACCCTCGGGTCCATATAGACCAGCAGCACGTCAGCAATCAAATTAGCGATGATCACTACTACGGCAATCAAGAAAAATGCCGCCTCTAATAATGGAAAATCCTTATCGATGGTGGCCTTCACGGTCAACCACCCTATCCCGGGATAATCGAAGACGACTTCGGCTTGGAAGGCGCCACCTACGACGAATGCGATATCGATCGCAATCAGCGCGACCATAGGAAGCATGGCATTGGGTAGTGCGTGATCCTTCAGGACCTTTCGTTCGGTCATACCCTTGGCCCTGGCAGTGGTTATGTACTCCTCGGTCATCACATCGATCAAAGAACCCCGCATGATGAGGGAAAAAGCGGCAATACTCCCTATGGTCAGGGCCGTAGCTGGTAATACCAAATGCGATAACATGTCTTTGATCGAGATCCATGTGAACTCGAACCTCGTGCCGTACTCCAATGCACCACCAGAGGGGGTCCACTTGAGTTCGGTAGCGAATATGACGATGAGCATCATCGCAAACCAGAAGGTTGGCATTGCATAGAAGAACAATGAAAATGCCATTGATCCAGTGTCGAAGGCGCCTCCACGCTTCCATGCAGCCAGAATTCCAATCGACATCCCGATGACTATCATAAGTATCGACGAAGTTCCCGTGAGAATCAGGGTCCACACCATGTTGTCAAGTATGATGTCCATGGCGGGCCTAAGCGGTTCCGAGATAGCATTCCCGAAGTTGAGTGTGAACACGTTCTCAATGTACTTGAGAAATTGCACATAAATCGGTTGATCGAGCCCGAAATCATGAATGAACTGTTCCTTATATTCATCGGATACCCTAGTATTGTTCCTGAGATTCATCAAAGGGTCACCGGGTATGACTCGGAAAAGGAAGAAGTTCATCACGACTACCATGAGGAGGGTTATGAAGGAGTTAAAGGCCTTTCTTGCAATCAATATCTTGCCGTTTCTCATCGTAGCACCTAATGCATTGTTACCTTGAGAGGACTGAGCACGGATTCCACCTATTCACTATCCACACTTCTCTCCAGCTTATGCACTGCATCCTGGAATGAAATGGAAAACGGTTTGAAGAAGGGGTTTATCACGACACTATCAGGATGTCAGTGGCGGTTCTTCAGGCGGGGATGGTGGCTCGGCGCTCTTCCTGCGCTTCATCATCATGATAGCAGCCAATGCTCCGACTATCGCGATCACCGCGATTATCCCCGCGATGGCCACTGCGCTTATTCCGCCAGAATCATCCTTCACTGGTGTCAGATTCACATTGCATACGGTCGTATTGCCAGCTGTGACCTCCGCGGTGGTGACATTCTTCTCGTATCCAATCTTTGTCACGTTGACGATCACAGTCCCTGCTTCGACAGCGATGAACGAATAGAATCCTGTAGCGTTCGTCGTGAATTTCTTCGTCTTATCGCCATACGTTATCTCCACGGTAGCACTTGCGATCGATGCACCTGTCTCGTTGTCGTATACGTAGCCAGACAGAGTTCCAGATGTCAGTGCCAGCGTAAGGTTCACCCATGTTGTCTCACCGGCAACGATAATGGCATCACCGGAAGCTATTCCATATCCGGTCTTCGATGCATTGACCATATACGAACCTTCAGGCAATGACACCATGTATGCTCCATCGACGTCAGTTGATCTCGACTGGTCACTAACGAGGATTGTCGCTCCTACGATACCAACAGAGTCCTCATCGGACACGACGCCTCTTAGCCATCCACTACCCTCCGCCAAATCGGTTACATTGACGACAAGATCATCCACACCGGAAAGTCCGCCTGGATCTGTGACCCTCAACATCACGCTGACAATGCCAGTCTGGTCGAATTTATATGATACCGTACGACCATCAAGCACTGTGCTGGACAAATCCGGTTCTGTGAACTCCCACTCCCAGGTGAGCGTTTCTGTTGCATCGTTCTCGTCATCCGCTTCACCTGTGAACGACAATGTCTCTCCAACAGTACACGATTGATCCTGGCCCGCGTTCACGTTCTCCGGAGGCATCGGATCGACCCAATCTGCCACAGGCGTGACTTCGAAGAAGAACCACATCGATCCAGGAGTCATACCCGCATTGGCCGTCATGTCTGGATAGTTGGTGAATCTCTCTGTGGTGTATGCATATAGACCCATTGGATAGTACAACACAACATACGGGCACTGATCATAGAGGAGCGCCTGCATTTCGAGGATGATAGATTGTCTTTCCTCTTTATCCACCGTGGTTTGCTGTTCTAGGTACATACGATCATAGGTCGCATTGGACCAGAAGGAGTCAGACCACCGTGTCCAGTCCTGTGGACTCTGCGGAATCTGGTCAGTTGTCTGCGTCGAAAGCATGAAGTTCGGATCAACATCGGTGTCCCATGCCCATATGAACAGATCCATCTGACAGCCGAGCCATAGGTTGTACATCTGCCCCTCGGATATACCCGCAGGAGTAGCCTTTATGCCAATCTCAGCTAGCGAGTCCTCAATGTCAATCGCAGCTGAACGGTCGTCGGTCTTGTCACTCCTGTAGTAGAACGAGAATTCCAGATCGACTCCAGATGTGCCGTTGTCTCTGATATCGTTGCCGTCAGTGTCAACGTATCCAGCTGCGTCCAGAAGTGCATTCGCCTTGGCGATCTGATAATCCCACCTGGTCTCCTCATCGACATAGTAATGCCAATATGAAGTCGCGGTCGGAATAATCGAATCACCGACTTCTGCGAGTCCTTCCATGACGTCGTTGACAATGTAGTCCTTGTCCGTCGCCATAGCGATCGCCTGACGAACAGAAAGGTTGGTAGTCTCGAGATTGTCACTGGCCTTGGGGAAGTTCTCTCGCAGTTCAGGAGAGGCACAGTTGATACCTAGTTCGAATATCGACAGAGCCTTTACAGCCTGTCCCGCGATTCCATCCGTCTCAAGCGTCTCAGTCCAGAGTCTTGCGGGAACACCCATTGCGACATCGATATCATCCGCCCAGAGTGCCTCCATCATCGTGGTATCTGACAAGAATATCTTGAAGAGAACCTGATCGACCACGACCTGGTCGATATAATACTCGTCCCAGGCAAGCATTCGAATCCACCCAAGCGTGGCATCATACTCATCGAGGATCAGCGGCCCAGAGCCGATGGGGCCGTCAGGAAATGCGGTCTGGTCCCATGGATCAATCTTGTCAAGTTTGTCCACATCGACTTCGCTCCATAGATGCTCGGGCAATATCGGCACCATGATGGTCAACATCGTGGCCTTCTTGACATCAGTGGTGATCTGTACGGTGTAATCATCGATAGCAACAACAGGATGCACAATGTTTGACAGATAGTCGATCCAGAGCGCGCATGTGTCTGGATTCTCAAGTATCGTATTGTATGTGAATACTACATCATCTGCGGTCACATCCTGGCCGTCGTGCCATTTGGCGTTCTCAACGAGGTTGAATGTCCAGACGAGACCAGATGCGTCAGTCGTCCAGGATTCCGCCAACTGATCTCCTGGAGATAGGTCCGGTTCAACGGATGTGAGCGTGTCATACACGAGGAAATTTATCGTGTACGATATGCTCAAGGCCATCTTGAATGGATTCAGAGTATCCGGTTTCTGAAGGACTCCAACGATCAACTCGGAGTCCTCTTCAGCTGCCCCAGATTGTTTCGAAACCATTGGGAAGGCAAATAGCCCCACCAACAGAACAAGCGCACATATAGCCGCGGCAAGGTGCCGTCTTCCTGCACCGTAGTTCAGATGATTCACTTATACTAGTCCCCCTACTATCCGCCTGAACCTGGAGAATTAGATCCCCCGGCCCTAAGCAATGCAAGCCGGATTATACAAGATGCTATAAAAACGATGGCATTTACAGACACGAATGCGGAGCATAATCGAATAATGATGTCGATTACCGACGCATCTGAAAGGCCAGAATCAAAATCTATGCACGTAAATAACCATTCGAACTCCTTTTATATTAGGTGCATGCATTTGCGAGTCGCTAGGCTTGACCGGGACGTTCGGCGTGTCCTTATACACCAAAATCGTCGACAGTGGGGGTGACAGCTGGGGACGTCGTAACCGAACCGGCGCCAGTCCAGAAGCCGACAGTGAGGCCCTGTCCGATGGGGTTGAAGGGGGCTATATGCTCCTGCCGGAGGGCGGGGGTGTGTGCCTTTGTCGCGGAGATCGGGTCAGGCCCTGACGGGAGCAGCCTTACCGCGAACTATCAACGCTCACCGGGAAGCGGGACCGAGGAGGTTTCTGGGTCGCTGGCGCATGGAGAGGCCGGCAACCCCAGTGGCCTAGCACTCCTCCTTTTCTCTCAAGAGAGTCGAGCACGGCGGACGCCGCAGCGTGACAGCATCCTTTTACTAGCTCAACCTACCCGAGCGTTTAGGCGCCCTCTCGGATTGGTTGCTAACCGCTGTGTTACCGTGTTTCTCGCTCTTCCTATCAACATGAAGCGCCAGCGTGCTCATAGCTTTTGCGGAGTCGAGCATCCAAAGGTATCAGTCCCGAAATCGAACAGGGTGCGACTCTCACCTTGGTGGATCAAATCGAGTCTTTGTGAGCTGGTGACCACGCCGCAGCGCGCGCCCTGTACGCCTGCGCGCTTGAACCCGTTCAAGACGGATCTGGCCTTGCTTGGCTCACATGTCACGACGAAACCGAATCCCTGATACGCGAGGAGCCATTGCAGGAGGTCGACATTGCGGGGTCTGGGTATCAACGATACATCTACCTCCGCTCCGCACGAGCTTGATTCCAAGAGCATGCCAAGCGTGCCCAACGATCCTGGATTGCTGATATCCTTCCCAGAGCTGAGCATTGGCGCCATCCTGTGCATCAACCTCACAAGTTTCTGGACCTCAAGGGAGGTTTTCATGCTCGTCGTATCCCAGGAATATCTGAGTCCCCGAGTGAATCTTCCTACCAAATCCATCGCGAATATGATCGAATCGCCGGCCTTTGCCCCGGAGCTCAGTAGGAGATGCTCCCTGTCAGTCCTTCCCAGTATCGCCACATCGATCGCGTCATAAATCGTGTCAGGGTGCAGGTGCCCACCCACCATGGGGACACCGAACTTATCACAAGCGGACCTCATGCCATCGACGATCTTCCTGCGTTTCGCCGCATCAGAGCACGATAAGACATTGACTGCTGCCATGGGCAAGCCACCCATCGCGGAGATGTCGTTGACGTTGACAAGCACTGCGCAATAGCCCGCCCATCGCGGATTCTTCTGTATTAGGTCAGGTCGTATGCCATCAGCAGCCATCAGCAACACTTCCGACCCGAACTCCATGGCGGCCGCATCCTCCCCGTGGGTCGCGATCACGCCCTTGGCATAAAGGGGGAGCAGCCTCGAAGCGACTGAGGATATAGCGGATTTCCTGACCACCCCTCGATAGGCTCTGATCGCCTCAACCAGCTTGTCAGCATCTATCATGTCCACGACACCGCCATCTATCGGATACTTCGATTCAGAGTTTGGTCTGGACGGTCTCCTTCATGTGCGATCGTAGGTTGAACCGTTCGGCCACGATCTCCGCCAGAACCTTCATGAACTCCTCTTCGAGATCTGCTTCCACTATCGTCGGTATGTCGCTGTTCGGGACCTTGTATCCCATGCGAGTCAACACAACCTTCGCGTCGGTCCGTTCCTCTGGGGTGGCCTTCCTCCCCTCGATGACACCATCCAGATTGCATCTGCGGACCTCCATATCGAACACAGCCCTCTTGAAGAGTCTTTGGAGACAGTAGGCAGCCAGTGAGGCTCTCTCGGTAGCCGTCCCTGCATTCATAGAGGCGGCCTCGCCTATGAGTTCGTATATGTTCTTCTCCCTGGTGGATGATATTGAGAATACTTTTGCGGGCTTGATATCTCTAGCTCTGAGTATGTTCATGTCTGCGAGGGCCTTCAGATACCCTGTCAACTCAAGCCTATGGAGCTTGATGCCCTTGGTGCCGAGCTCCCGACATATGCCGCTTATCGATGCGGGGTCCTTCTTCAGTATCTCGAGGACGAGTTCCTTCATGTCCTTCTCTGGCGAGAACATAGTACCGGACTTGGTAACAGATTCGGTAATAAAACCCTTTCTCAATTCAGCAGGGCGGGCCCGATCAATTGCCAGAGGATTAGGAATAGCACGGACAACGCGAACATGAGCGTGAGGGTGCCGACGGCTTTCTCCCTCTGCTCGGTCGAAAGGCCTTTCCTGATCTTGCTGAGCAGATAATCCGCCGAATCACGGAACAGATATCCTCCATCTAGAGGTACCGCAGGCAGGACGTTGGTCAGGCCGAGCATCAAGTTCAGCCAGAATATCCAATACAATGAATTGGTGAGGATCCAGAAGGCTCCCGCAGGCATCCACGCGAACGCACCGCTCGGTTCGTAGAGGTCAGTGACCGGTGACCGCAACGGAGCCAAATCAAGGAACGGCAGCGCTATCAGTCTAAGCCAGGACCTGGAGAAATCGTCTAGATTCCTGTCGCCATCGAATGGATCGGAAAGAATAGCCGCATAGTAATCGGCATCTTCGACGTCGAGCCCCATGTTGAGGAAGCCCGCCCCGAGATATCCCTGACCATAGAATGAATCCTCGTTGTCCGAGGGGTAGAATTCATCATAGAAATCGTACTTATCTGAAAGCGTGAGCGAAGTTATCGTCTCATTGAACTGGAAGGATTCGCTCGCATCATCGTAGCTCATGATGGAGACATTGACGACCTGGTCCGAGTGGGTCGCCACCATCGCCTGCCTCAGGTCGTCCAGGTTCCTGAGCTCAGTATCGTTCAACGAGAGGATTACCATCCCTGCATGCAGGCCGCCGATGTTCGCAGCATAATCCTTCACAGTGTACGAAACGACTAATCCGTACACGACACCCGAGGCAGTCAGATGTTCTCCAGAGAAGGTGTATTCGACATCCACCAAGGAGCCAGGGGCTATGGAAGATAGCTCATCGAGATCTTCAGCAGAGGTCAACCCGACACCGCCGACGGAGGTAACCACGCTCGAGGTCGTGACACCTGCGAAATTGACAGGCGAACCCTCCACCACACCCATGGTTAGAGCCCCATCCTCGGCAGGTTCCACGGAGGCCATCATGACGCCTGAGAACAAGGATAGTACCACAATGGCGACGATTATGTTCGTCGCCGGACCCGCCGCGAAGACTCTCGCCCTGATCTTCCGCGTGGTCGACCGCAGCTCCATCTCATCAGGTTCCACAAATGCTCCCACGGGGAACACGAAGAAGAGCACTCCCAGGGATACGAGCTTCAAGTTGCCCAGGCGGGTCATGATGCCATGTGCCAGTTCATGCACGACGATGGCGACCACGAGCCCCAGTATGCCGTATCCCAGAGGTATGATAGGGTTTATTCCCGGGATCCCAAGTATCAGCTCAGGGGAAGGGGCTTGCGCGACCTGGTCGACTATGGTCGCCTCCCACAAGAGGAGCACCATGATAATCACCATGGACCCTGCACATATCCATAGTGACAGCTTCCCATAGATGGTCCAGAGCAGCTTTCGTTGTGATACTCGGTCGATGAAGTCCCTGCCCTTCTGGGTCTTCATCATTATCATCGGACCCATTAGACTCAAGTTGTGACGTTCGAGCCATTTGGTCCTGTTCAGAACGTATATCAGAAGAATCCAAGCGATGAACACTATGAGCGCGATAAGGTATCCGTTCATTTCAGGTGACCAACTGTCTGCGCATCAGGATACTGATATTAATTGGTTTCATTCTTTTTCGTTGTGATCATCTGGGGAACCAGGCACTTCGGGGCGATGTCGGGCCCATTCCTCATCCGACAATTCATCGTATACATCCGTCGAATGATCCACATCCACCTTGACTGCCTCATCCATCTGCGCCAGTCTGATGATCTGATCCTTCTTCAGTATCCAGAAATGAATCCGCCAGAGCTTGCCCTTCTTGATCAGGACCTCTTCCTGTGTCGTTGTGAGCATTCCGGCCTCCTCGAGCATGTAGAAGACATCTCGATCCTCTGGAGTCAGTCTATTATCGATGACTTCGTCTGTGTATCCGAAGAAACTCATCAGGTATTCTGCTAGCTTCGCGATCTCCTCAGAGGACATCCCTTTCTTGCCGATGGTCCTCTTGAGAGCTAGTTCCACCTGCTGCATGGTGACAATAGTCATCCCAATCCCGAAGATGAAACTCAGTACACTCCTATAAGACTGTCGAATAAGAATAATGCAGAGGTCTATGTCCGGGACCTGTGATCCACGACTTTGAAATCAGGCCCAGAGATGCCGGCAATGATACGCTCGGCCCAGTGCAACTTCCTTCGCTTGACTGCCAATGTCTTCCCCGGCTTGGACGAGGGGTTGTCGAAGTCGAATCCGATCAGATGCGCCTTCTTTGCCCCCAGCTCCGAGGATATGCACACTGCTCTGTCCCCGTCAGTGAATCCACCGAAATTGTAGAGGCCTGTCACCGGTTCGCACTGACATGTCCCCACGATCGGCCCAGTGAATAGTGGGACATAGGCCTTGAGCGACGGGACGTTGTCGCCGTGGGCATGTACGAACACCACGGTCCCCTCCGCGTTCGCGTCCACCTGGTCTCCGACCACACCATCCAAGTCGGTCACGATCAGCTTAGGCTTGATTCCAGAATCCAATAGGTGCGTGGTTGCGCCATCTGCCGCGATCACGAAAGCCTGCGAGGGGATGGATGACAATTCATTCGAGAGGCACTCCCCTCCACCGCAGACATACACCTCATCCGGAAACCCTCTCAGGAGGTAATCCATGACTCCAACGCAATCAGTCGCTCGGGGCATCAGCAGTTCGGCGAGGGTATGCGCAGATACGATATCCTCATCTTCGGAGAATCCGAACTCGGAAGAGATATGCCGGTAGATCGGCATCCAATCCGCGAGTCTCAAGAGGTCACGCTCCGGACGCCTGACGCGTTTTGCCCGCCTCGCTTCTGAGAGATGCGTTCAATACTGAGCTGAATATGGCGATTAGGATACCGGTTATCATCTCTGCGATTACCACGGTGAGGTCGTAGTCTCCATATCCGATGAAATAGGATAGGGCGTCTGCGGAACCCTGGACGATGAAACCCGTTGCGAGCACGGAGACCATCATGACGATGAACGACCAACGGATCTTTCCCGTCTGCATGAATGTCGTGACAGACTTGCCCGATTCGAAGGCGAACACGCCGAATACGATGAACCACACAGCACCGGATACGAAAATCAGTATCGAGATGGCCAGGCTCCGCTCATGCGACAGGAGTGATTCACGATATACCGTGGCCATATCGAACCCTATCAGCAGGCCTACAACCCCGAGGACCAGCCCTATTATTGCGAACGGGATCGCAAGGCTTCCCTGTCTAATGGATCTCTTGGTCCGGACGATGCGCTCGCGCAGGGCATCCGCCCACCTGTAGGACCACCCCAGCAGGTACAGCCCAAGGACGATGCCTATGACCCCGACGGCCATCTGAGAAAGCAGACCGATATCTTCGTAATTCTGTTCTACGAATTCCACGATCTTGACTATCAGCGATAGCATGCCCCAGATGATGAGCACGAGTGAGAGAGGGACTACCCATTTCCGTCTCATCTTCTCGTCCTGGAGGGTCTTGACGATGAGGTAATATGTGCCCTCGATGCTCTTGCTCTGCTTCACGTAGACGCGCCGTACAGAATCGATCTTGATCCTCGAGGAAATCACGGGGTATATCGCCTCGTCCTCGACCCCGTCACTGACGAGGATGGCACGGTCGGGTTTCACGACCTCAAGGACGTTCTCCAGCTGAGTAGCGAGTATGAGGTCGGATTGGAAGCCCACATGCGAATCACCCGAGATGGTAGCTATCTCCGCGTCCATACCCCGTTTCACAAGGTCGTCGTAGAGCTGCAAGCCAGACAGGATGGTGTTCGTGTCGACCTCCTCGGGGTCCGCAAGTCCGAGCGCCAGTGCAGATTCGATGTTCTCTTCTCTACCGATGACAGGACCGTTTATACCCGCCTTTGAGCCTAGGTCGTCATCCCTGTCTACGCATAGAACGAGAATCCTCATCAGACCCACCTAATGGCCCGCAGGGTTATTTTACTCTGCGCCTGGGAGATACTGGCTCAGACAATCATGGGTTTGGTTAAAAATGCTTATATAATAACCACCGATTTATCTGTATGATGGCCAAAAAATTCGACCGCGCCGAACCCAAGAAAGAATGCCCTAGTTGTGGTCTCGGCGTTTCACTCGAGGCCAACATATGTGAATTCTGTGGCTGGGACTTCGAAGAGGAGGATGAGTGGATACTCCAGATCGAGAAGCTCGAGAGGGAGCTCATGCTCGAGAAGCAGAAGTTCGAGCCCGGTTCAGTCAACCACATGATAGAATCAACGCTCAGTAATCCTGTCCTTGATAGAACCGAGACGCGTTGCGATGATGATAAGCCCGCGACTGCTAGCGACCTCCTTGCAGGTGGAAGAGCAGCGAACAACCCGCCTGTGAGAAGGGTACAAGAGCCAGCATCCGTACACATGGCACATCCTAAGGCGGCGATGCCGAAGAACGAACCCAAGGTCGCCGCGGAACCCACTCCAAAGACAAGGACTGTCAGGAGCGTCAAGAAACCATCTCCTGCGCCGGTCGTCGAGCCCGAACCCCTGGTCGAGGAGCAGTCGCTCCCCGAATTCGTGCCGGAGACCCGAGCACCCGCTCAGAGGACTATCAGGAAGGTGCGGCAGGTGGCTGCACCAAAGCCCGCGCCGATGCCCGTGCCAACGGAACCTCCGAAGAAGACCCGCGCGATCAGGCGCGTGAAGGATTGAGATGACGGAATATCGGTCCGGCACCACCGCTCTTGTTAAGTACGGATTGGATTATTATCTCAATTCCCGGGGAGAGTAGATAATTGCGCATTCGTTGGCATGGCCATGCGTGTTTTGAGGTCGGAGGGAGCGTCGATGTCGTCACGGACCCTCACGATGGTAAATCGATCGGCATACATGCACCTGACGCCAAGGCAGATCTAGTGTTGATATCTCACGGTCATTTCGACCACAACTGCCCTAAGGCCGTCGAGAAGGAAGATACAACGGTCATATCGGATCCGATCATGACCGTCGAGCAAGGGGTCAGAGTGGAAGGCATAGAAGCCGACCACGATGATGCTGGAGGGAAGAAGAGAGGAAAGGTGACCATCTTCAAGTTCGAGCTTGACGGCATGTCCTTCTGTCATTTGGGTGACCTCGGCCACGAACTCGACGATTCGACGGTTGAGCAGCTTGCACCGATCGATTTCCTGTTCGTCCCTGTCGGGGATGTGTTCACGATAGGACCTGAATCCGCTGTGAGAACGATAAAGAAGCTCGGACCCAAAGTGGCAGTGCCCATGCATTACCGCACTTCGGGCCTTTCCCTATCAATCAAGCCTATACAGAATTTCCTCGACCTCTGCGACAAGGGACAAGTCGTCAGAGTCGGCAACGAAGTCGACTTCTCGTCGGAAGATCTACCAGAGGAAGGCACGGAGATCTGGCTGTTCTCGCTTTAGCCAACCACATCAGTATAGCCCTAGACCGTCCTCTAGTTTACCCAGCTCTATGGGGGTGCTCTTGCCACCGATGTACGCACCCTTGCTGTTCGCAACGGCGCATGCACCGAGGTACGGCGTCCCGTAGTTCAATGTTGCAAGCGCGGCAGGCACTTTGAAGAACGCGGATATCTCCTTCAGCTCGTCCTGCGATGTCCGCGGGTGACATACGATGCCCTTTGATGTCACAATAGCTACTGAGCCCACAGTATCTATGCAAGCGATGGTCCTGCGCAGAACCTCAACTCCAAGGGTATCTTCTATGATCTTAACAGATGATCGGGACGCATTGAGATTTACAAACGCCCCATGATCGTTGGCCAATATGTTATTCCCGGCGGCGTTCAACTTCTCCTCCATTATGCCTACCCTGAGGTCCTTCGGCAATCTCTTCAATTCGGACTTATCGGCGAAGTTCGTCACGACTATCCCGTTGGAATTCATCGAAGCGAGCGAACCGATCAAGACGGAGCCAGCGAGATACGTGCACAGGACATCGACGCCTAGAGCCTCCTGCAAATCGTCCTTGACCCAGGGATCGGTCGCCTCGGGCAATATCGCCAGTTTCTCACTGGCTGCGCAAAAGACACCCACATAGGGACTACCCATCATCATGCCGATCTTGAGCATCGATTCTACTCCGAAAATCCTCACTCATCAGGAAGGGACACTTCGATCAGACCATCCTCGAACCGGATAGCCTTTACGCGCACCTTGCTGGGAGGATTCTCAATACCCTTCGACCACAGAAACTCATTCAGACGGTAATCGATCCATACATCCTTCTTAGGGGCATCCGCCTCATCCGAGGGGGCCCTGTCGGCCAGATGTCGGAGGACATATTCCTTGATCTCCTTGATAGCTCTGGGCGCGCGCTTCGTCTTTGGCACATTCCTCGTCATGGGTAACGGAATTGTGAAAACTCTCTCTACTTCTTCGACCATGGTAAGCCCTCACACCTTCAACTTGGTCCTTCTCCAGTGCCTTCGCTTCGGATGCCTGAGGAAGGTTCTGTTCGTCCTCATCATGACCCAGGCAGGGACTCTCCTGTTACTCTTGATGGCCTTCATTAGCCTGAGTTTTCTAGCAGTCGGTTTGTGCTTGGACATCGGGTCATCTCCTCTCAATCTTGATCTCTCTTTTCGTCGGCATGATCTTCCGCAGCAATTGCCTCAGGGTGTAATCGTCTATCTTCTGGTTCACCCGTCCCGATTGGACTAGCGTTATCAGCTGGTTCTCGACAGACTCGACCAGGTCGGGTCGGGTCATGCGCAAGTTGGCGAGCCTTTCTCTCGCCTCAGGGGTCAGTATCTGCCGCATGACCATGGCCTTCTGGGCGTCTACCTGCTTCGTCTGCTCATGCGCCATGGCCTCCTGCTGTGCTCTCAACTGGAGTTCCTGGATCTTGCGTTGCCTCAGAGCCGCTAGCTCATCTTCGTCTGGCATATCGCTCACTTAAAGATATTTTGTGAGTTCGGGGTTCTTGGCCGCAAGTTCCTTCAGGACCACGGTGGACACGCTGTCCACTAGTTTCTGGCCCATGGGGGAGATCTTCCTGCCTCCGTCCCGCTCTTTCTGTATCAGTTGGCTTTTCTCTAGCAATTGAATCGTCGAACGTGCTATCGAGCGCGAGCCCCTGACCGCCTTGTCGGGTTTGGCGCCGCGGTCCGCGTAACCACCATAGCAGGCGGCGAGCCTCGTCGAACCCATCGGACCGTCGATGTATATCTTCCTGAGGACGGCAGCGGACCTGATATACCACCAGTCTTCCTGCACAGGACTCTTTTCCTTGTGTCGTCCGGTCTTGACATATGCAGCCCATTCTGGCGGTTTTATCGTCTCGATCTTCTTCAGCTCTTCCGCAAGCCTTGGAATGAGCTTGTCTGCGGGCACATCAAACGCCGTAGCCATTGGATTACCTCAAACGAGTGTGACTTACATACTGAAAGCATGTGCCACATGGGTGGCAAAACGCGGATAAGTTGGTGCTCATATTTAAATGCTTGTTGCCTATCGATATCGCCAGCATATGGACCGTATCTCTTTGGTAGCATATACACGACCAGGGGAAAAGGCTTTTGAGAGAAGTCGATGCTTGTGGCAGCCGTGAGAACTGTAATCGGCATCACGGGAGCATCGGGAACGACCTACGGCATAAGGCTTCTGAAAGCGCTCCCCGGCCATAAGACCGTCATCTTGTCCGAGGACGGGATGCATGTGGCCAGGATCGAGATGAACCTCGATAGGATGGACATAGAAGCTCTGGCAGATTGCCATAATGACAACTCAGATCTGGCAGCTCCAGTTGCATCGGGATCGAGCAGATTCGATAATGTCATCATAGCCCCTTGCAGCGTATCAACCATGTCTAAGATCGCCTGCGGGATATCGGACACGTTGATAACGAGAGTGGCATCGATCGCATTGAAGGAGAGGCGGAAGCTCGTCCTGCTCGTGCGCGAAACCCCTCTGTCGACGATACATCTGGAGAATATGCATAGGCTCTCAGCAGCCGGTGCCGTCATCATGCCCGCAAGTCCAGCGTTCTATCCGAACCCAGATACGGTCGATGACATGGTCGACTTCCTCGTCGGGAGAATCCTCGACGTACTCGACATAGAGAACTCATTATACAAGCGCTGGGAAGGAGAGTAGGTCCGTCACAGGTAATCGTGTACCTCGTCGAACTCGTCGCTGATGATCTTGTACTCATCCTCGGGAATGCGTTCCTTGTTCACTGGGACGATGACCGATGCGCCGTGAATCGCGGATAGGTCGTTCACCCGCTTCACGAATGCCAGCGCCGCTTCGAACCCGTTTTCAGATAGTATGACCTCAAGGCCCTCTATCAGCAGTCCTGAGCGCTTCGTCGTCATCAGGAAAGTGGAGACGGTCTCCATCGCGTCCCCGTCCAGGTCGTGGATGTTCACGCTGTCTATGTCGGTGGTGCTGTCGCACATGCATTTCACGTCGAAATCATCGCCGAGGTCGTGTTGCTCGCGCACCTTACCTGGGAATTCGTTCGTCATGATGAGCGCGGGTCGTCCAGAAAGTCCCATGGCGCGTATCATGCTGTATCCTCTTCGTGAATCGATGTCCACGATGATGTAGCTTCTACCGCCCTTCACCTCCTCCTGGAATGCACCACATCTAGTGCACTGAAGAGTATAGGGGTCTTCTTCGCCGGTTGACAGGAAGGTCTCATCACATGCCTTGCACTGGATCGACCGCGTGTGCTCTGGGAACAACACCTCGCCGCATTGCGGGCACGCCTGCGCCTTCTCCGCACAATCCATGTGCATCTGATGTCCGCAGATGCATTCGTAGAGTTCCTTCTCCGCATCAATCGGACGCATGCACATCTGACATCTCAGCATGTGGGAATCGTCATCCTGCTTCACGACCGCCTGCTTCACGGGGATGACGAGATCATCCGGTATCTCTAACGTCGCACGGTCATAGAGCGTCTTGGAGAACACGTAGCTTGCGAAGATGAACCCGGGCACCAGGAAATACATGTAGGAACCGTAAATCATCGTGCCCCTGCTGGCGAATGAGAACATGAATGGGAGCACATAGAACAGGGAAAGGATTCCGACCAGCGCCCATGTGAACCATCTCACAATCGGGAGCTGCTTGGCTGAACCTCTGAAACGCTTCGGATGCTGCATCAGATACTTGCTGAACCTCTTCGCCGATATCCTCAATATCAGTATGCATCCGAACAGGAGCACTATGAAGGATATCTGGCTGTTCTCATAGATGCTGAAAGGCTCATAGGTCATGGTCTCTTGGACGGCCGACTCGCCCGGAAGAACCTCGCCCTCAAAGGTATACCAGATGATCGTACCGATGGGGGTCCTTAGCTCGCTGATCTTTCCTGCAACCAGATCAGGGGATGTGAAGCTGCTCATGCCGAACATCATCACCCGGTCCTTCACTATCAATGTGCCATCGAATGTGAAGCCGGTGACAGTGTTGAGTGCACCAGCGAAGGTCTCCAACGGAACCTCCGATGGCCTCATGAGCTTCGTGACGCTCTCGCCTATGCAATTGAACCTTATGCTGATGGACATCACATCGGTAGAGGAATATCTCGTGTCGACTATGCCCGATGTGGCATGTCTTAATTCGTAATCGGTCATGTTCTCGAAGTCGGTGGGACTATTGATCGTCATGCCCCAATGCTGCCTGCCGGCCAGGGCATCCGTGAACGCGACAAGAAACGCTCTGGCCTCGGACACTTCGAGATACTGGTTATCGTTCGTGTCGAAATTTGTATAATATCCCCTGCTTTCGAATATGGATTGACGCAATTCGATGGCAGGGACGCCTTCGAATGTCAGCTGCACCTTGCCATCGCCTTCCATCGTGTCCAGGACGGTGAACGACATCTTCGATTCGATAATCATCACGTTCCCATCGTGGGCGGATGTTCCCATGGGAACTGAGACGATGAGTGCCATGCACAAGAAGAGGACCAACATTGCTGTCCTGAAACGCATCATGAGGACCAGTATGGCAGTATCTGGTCAGATTGCTCTTAATGCTTTCGCATCTCATTATCACGCATCACAAGCAGAAGCCCTTGTACGGTAGACCTTCGGAATCGACATGGATTCCCTGGATCTGCGGCAATAACGGAACCGGGACGATGCATCATGCAGCTATTCGGCATATACTGCGGGCCGACCAGGCTTCGCAAACCTGCTACGTCCTTTCGGGTCAACCAACTCGGGGTCGTCGACCGAACGAACTTCGACCGCACATCCGAACTGCTCGCCCAGGAAACCGCTGGCGGCTTTGAGTACCTCGAGCTCGTCGAATTTTGCAGACAGCATGACTCGGTCATGTTCGGCAGCCCTCGAAACCTCCTGTGCGACATCCTTTGCGAAAGCAGGTATTGCCTTCTTCATCTCAGGAGTCTTCGCATCGGGCATGGCAGCCTTTATCAATGCGGACACATCCACCTTTCCTTTCGGTTGACCGAGTGCAGCTGATAGCATCTCGATCTTCCACGATGGAGCCACCATGATGGAGATCTTCGTAGGGCTCATGCTCGTGACCTTCAGGATCTCAGATACATCCTGCATGAGATTCTGGATGAGCTTCTCCTTGGCCTCCTCCGATATCACTTCATCGTTCCTGCTTCCATCGGAGAGTCGGTGCAGAGATACGAACGGCTTCTGGCCTATGTGTTCCCATAGTTCCTCGGACAGATGAGGTGTGATCGGAGCCATGAGCGGTATCCAGGTTCTCAGCGCATCCATCAGGACGCTCCTGCTCTTTCCGCCTCGTCTGAGGTACCATTTGATATCCTGAGATATCTCGAAATACACTTCGTTGGAGTACGAGCGGATATCGTAGTCTGCCATATGCTCGTGGAGCTTGGCCAGGCGCATGTTCAACCTCGCCAAGAGCCACGCGTCCATTCCGGTGCTCTCCTCGGTCCCTATCCTCAGCAGATCATCCACAAGGATCCAGGTCTTCTCCAACCGGTCGCTGTAGCTCTCGACCTTCTCGTCATCCCAAGCAACATCGACGAAGAGAGAGGATATGTGCGCATAGAAGAGCCGCATCGCATCGACCCCGAACTTCTCTGCAGCATCGGGGATCGGCTGCGCGCCACCTTTCGATTTGGATATCTTGCTACCTGTAGATGTGATGTACCAGTTGACCATGATCCCGTTCGGGCGGTGCTCCGGCCTCAAGATCGCCACATGGTTCATCAGGAAGACCGGGAAGTGAACGGTCATGTGCTCCTTGCCCCCGAGGTTGATGTCGAGAGGATACCAGTACTCGAACTCGGCCCTCATCATGCCGAGGGTCTCCACGGATACGCCCGATTCTGCCTCGACGACCGTCACATCCCCTTCACCAAGGATCACATAATCGAAGAACTTCTCAGTCATGCCATCGGGTTTTATGATGCCTTCGTTGGCGTATCTGGACAGGACATAATAGACAGGATACAACGTGCTATCGGCGATCGCCTCGATTATCCATCTCTGGTCGAACGGGAATCTCGTACCGAGCCAATTGCCAAGGCGGACACATGCTCTCTCCCTGTACCATTCTATGACGTTCTGTATGTTGTCGAAGTACTCCTTGGGCAGGATCTTCATCGTCCTTGCGTGCTCTTTCGACCGCTCCTTCAGGCCAGGGTTTGCATAATCGATGAACCATTGGTCGGGTATCTTCCGTACGAGGACCTTCTCACCGCATCGGCAGATGACCTCCTCAGACAGGTCGCGCATGATCGCCGCTTGGCTGCCAGAGAGCATCTGCGCCCTTATCGCATCCTTAGCGGCCTCGACAGGCTTTCCTGAGAACTCTCCACATGAAGAGTTCATGACACCCCTGTGGAAGCCGGCCTTGTAGACCTCCTTGGTCGCCTCATCCAATTTGGGATCGGCCATAGTCGAAATGCCCATCCTCTCGCATATCTCGACCGCGGGCATCGGCCCCCAGCCTGGTGTGTCTATGATCGCGATCGGCTTCGCACCCTCTATCATCTCATCCGTCAGATTGTACCGGGCCCTCATATCGGAGTTGCGCTTGAGCTCGACCAGACCGATCCAATCGACCGGTGCATCCGATGGGACACTCATGACGAGCCCGGTGCCAATGTTCGGATCGCACAGATTCGACGGGAACACAGGGATCATCTTGCCCGTGAATGGCGCCTTGCACCTCTTCCCCATCAACGCGCTGCCGTCCGTCGAACCCAGCACCTTGACCGAATCCATCTGCAGCGCGAGCTTCTCGGCGGCGGGTCTGCTGACCACCCATGTCTCGCCATCAACCTCTGCATCGACGTATTCCACATCAGGGTTCACCCAGAAGTTCGTGAGGCCGAACACGGTCTCAGGCCTCAGGGTCGCTGCAACCAGATTCCTGCCGTCATCGAGATCGAACTTCAGCAAGGTGTATTCCAGCACCTCGGCGGTCCCGCCCTTCTGAATGTCGGTCTCGGAGGCATCGATCGCAACCGGCCCATGCTCAAGACAGGCCGGTGCGAAATATGGTTTCTGAATGAGCAGTCCATGTGCCTTCAGCTTGCGCATCTGCCATTCTATGAACCTGGAATAATCCGGATATGTCGTGCATGTGAACCTGCGCCAATCAGACATGAAGCCGAACCGCTTCCAATAATCATTCACATAGACCTCGTTGAAGAACCTGACGACACCATCTGCGTTCGCCAGAGATTCGATCGTCTCGGATGTGCACCCATTGGCTTCCAGTATTCCGATAGTTGCTGGATCCCCTCGCTCCACCTTACGAGCGAAACTGATAGCGCCGTTGCCAGTAGAATGCGTCCCCACAGGGAACAGGACATTGTGTCCAGTCATCATCTTGTACCTGACGATCGCGTCGGTGATGGTGTATCCCCTCATATGCCCGACATGGAGATACCCTGTGACACCAGGGTATGCGAATATCATGAAGAATTTCTTCTTTCCAGGCACGGGATTCGATTCGTTTATCCTGGCCTTGTACCAGGCGGTCCTCCATTTGGCTTCCATCGCCGAGAAATCCAGTGTCATCTTGGTCAGCCAGCAATATGACGGAAGGGTTGATACCAATAAAAGGTTTCTTGAGAAGCCGATATCCTCAGGCTCCGCGCCTCTTGCTGTGCAAGAAGAACGCAGCTGGACCCGCAGTCGCCGACACCACTCCCACGAGGCTGAGCACAAGCCCGATGAACAATGGCAGGGAGGATGAGCTGAAGACCTCATGGGATTCGGATGTCGATCCATCGCTACCCGCACTGACCGTTTCGAGTGAGGATAGAGAGTATACTGTTATGACGAAACCCATGACGAACAATGCTATGCCGACCCCCACAACGATAGGTGTTCCCTTCAGCTTGAAGGGGCGCTTGCGGTCGCTATCATCATTTGATGCCATCTAGTAGATTCCCCTCTAGTCTAAAAGATGCATACAAGATGCTGTTGATAAAACTTGCCGGTGTCCATGGACATATTGGTGCAATCATGGACCCGTATGACTGGCAGACCAATTTGAGGGCCACGTTTCGACCGGCCAGGTGATTGGGTATGACATTATCAGACGAAATGTGACATTTTGGATACCTATATATATGATTGTATGACATATGTTCCTTCTGCGTCAGCAAATTGGGATGGGATGCACACATGAACGACCCGTTGGAAAATGAACGAATAACTCTTCGCCTTGATTCGGAGGATCTCCGGCTCATCGACGAGTTCATAACGAACAGCAACGAGTTCTCCAACAGGTCGCAACTAGCACGCGCGGCAATACGCGCATACGTGGATGCAAAGCTAGGGTGTGCAGAGGGAGCGAGCAACAAACCGAACGAGGTGGTCGTGGAGCTACCACCTCTAGTGATGGATACCGTAACACACCTCGTGACTGAGGGCGTCTACAATTCGGTGTCCGAGGCGCTAAGCGACTGCGCCCGACACCACTTCCTCCACGCGGAGCACGTGGAGACCATAAAGAAGGACGTTACGCAGCTGAGGAGCACGGTTAAGGTCGTTCCCCGAGCTTAGGCACTGTTTGTGGGCGCCTTGGCATGGTTGGGGGATTCTCTCAGTTGAGAGGACCCTCTCTCGAATGTCAACGGTGAACGGAGGCCAGAAGGATGACGGCGGAAGAAGGGAACAGCACGGAAGAGATAATCAATTCATTGGGAGCGAGTCTGGGCGAACCGACGATAGCAGTTGTTGGCTGTGGAGGAGCGGGCTCGAACATCGTACATCGCATGTACTGGAAGCACAACAGGGTCGAGACCGTTGCCATCAACACGGATGAGGAGCACTTGAGAAAGACGGATGCCCACAGGAAAGTGTTGATAGGCAAGAACGTGTCCTTCGGCAAGGACGCCGGCGGTTACCCCGAGATCGGTGAGCACTGCGCAGAGAAGGCTCGCGAGGTCATACGAGAGGCGATAAAGGGCTACGACATCGTGTTCGTCGTCGCAGGAATGGGAGGCGGCACCGGTACGGGCGTAGCACCCATAGTGGCCAATGTCGCCAAGGAGATGAACGCGATCTCATTCGCTGTGCCGATACTTCCATTCGAGGTCGAGGGCGCCAATCGCATGAAGACTGCGGTGGATGGGCTCGCCAAGCTCAAGGATAATGCGAGCTTCACAATCGTGCTCGACAACAATAAGTTGATCGGCCTGGGAGACTCTCTGTCAGTCTCAGACGCTATGGGAGTCATCGACCGGAGCGTCATGAAGATCGTGGATTCCGTTTCGCAGCAGACCAGCTCGTATGTGAGCTCGCTCATGGAAGAGATATCAGGATTCACGGATACGGATGCATCGGAAGAAATGCCGCAGACCATGCCTTCAACGATGGAAGGACCGATGATACATGCGGATCTGAACCCGATGCTCAACAATTTCGGGCCTGGCTTCTTCTGAGAAGCCCATGGACGAACGATCGGAGGGATAGCCCATGAGACGCATCCTCAATGATTCCGGAAATTGGCTTAAGACGATTGACGAGTCAGAATGGAACGAAATCAGGAAGGACTATCTCGAAGATGAGATCAGAAGCATATGTGAGCCTTTCGTCTTCGACCCGGATTCCGTCCCGGAGAATGAGGAGAAGTCGATCGGTTCGGTGTTCGTGCCTGCACGGTGTGGCACCGGAAAGCGTCTGAATGGAACCATCGGCAACGTGATGATGAAGAGGGTGTCTCATGATGATACGCACAGCTTTGAGGTTCACGTGAAGGTCTGGACCGCGTCCGGTCGCGAACCTCCGAGATTGGCAGATGTGCACGCGTGGAGATTCGATTCCGTACACGAAGCGGAGCGATTCATCTCGCCGCCGTCGAAGAATAACTTCGCTTGGGTATGATGATCGAACGAGAAACCCCTTCCGCGGGTGTTTTCAGATAGATTAAGACGACAAATGGTTTCTAGTCGCAAAGCGCTAACCATCTCGATGAAGGCTGGCTTCGTCATCAATCCGATCGCCGGCATGGGAGGACCTGTCGGTCTGAAGGGTACCGACGGAATCGATGCGGTTGAAGAGGCCATAGATCGAGGCGCAGCCAGGACGGCTGAACGGAGGGCCATCGACTCATTGCAGGGAATCAAATCAGCAGAGCTCCCCATAGAGTTCGTCACCTGTTCTGGAATCATGGGGGAGACCGCCCTTACCGCAGCCGGATTGGAGGCTCGCGTTGTCTGCAAATCCAAGCCTGAGACGGATTCCGCGGATACCAGGAACTGTGTGGCAAGGTTCATCGACGAAGGAGCTGAGATAATCATATTCGTCGGAGGAGACGGGACCGCGAGGGATGTTTTGTCCGTAGTTGGCTCAAGGCTCCCGATTCTAGGCGTTCCGGCAGGAGTCAAGATGCATTCCGCAGTCTTCCTTAACACACCCCAGGCCTTGTCACAGGTGATGGAGTCGTTCCTCAGATCCAGATTATCTGAAGAAGCCGATGTGATGGACATAGATGAGGAGGCTTTCAGGGAGGGCAGGGCGATAAGTCGCCTATTCGGGGTGGCGCGGGTACCTGACGACCGCGTCCACATGCAGACTGGAAAACAGTCCTTTGTTTCAGGCACGGCGGACGACGAAGCGTTGGAATTGGGGCGGTACATCGTCGACACGATGGAGCCTGACATCACGTACATAATTGGTCCAGGAGGCACAACTGCGCACGTCGCCAAAGCGATGCAGTCAGACAAGACATTGCTGGGCGTCGATGTATACAGGGACGGATACATCGTCTGTCACGATGCTTCCGAGAGGGACCTGGAGGCAATCATGGCTTCAGGCAGACCGGCCAGGATAATCGTCTCGCCCATCGGCTCTCAAGGGTTCCTGTTCGGGCGAGGCAACCAGCAGATATCACCTGAGGTCATAAGACGCGTCGGATTGGAGAATGTGATCATCATATGCACGCCAACAAAGCTCCTGTCGACGCCTGTGATGAGAGTTGACACCGGAGATGCTTCATTGGATGCCCAGCTCAGAGGCAGCGCCAAGGTCGTGGTCGGCTACAAGAGAAGAAGGCTTGTGCGAATACTCTGATCTGATTCGGACTTGTTCATGTCCCCGAATCATCCTTCTCCAGAAGAATGGCCCAATTAGCCTCCACCGCGCTCTGTATCGAGGACACCTCAGCCGGAGTCAGATGAGCGAAACGCCCCTGTAGCTTCAGGTAGTCGCTCACTGGCAGACCCTTTCCTTTCCTCGTCACATGCACCTTCCCGTTCTCGATCTCGTAAAGGGGGAACACATGAGTATCGACCGCGAGTCTTGCGATCTCGATCGTATACATCGGATTGGCCTTCCAGCCAGGTGGGCACGGCGAGAGCGCGTGTATGAACTTCATTCCCTTGATGGCCTTTGCTTTCGCGACTTTCTTTATGAAATCCTCGGGGTGCGCCACAGACACCGTCGCCGTATATGGCACTCTGTGAGCCTGCATTATGGCCATGATATCCTTCTTCTGCTCCTGCTTGAAGTCATGGTTCTTCCCGACCGGGGTCGTGGTGGTCCATGCCCCCCATGGAGTGGAACCGCTTCTCTGGATGCCAGTGTTCATGTATGCTTCGTTATCGTACATCACATAGATGGCGTCGGTCTGTCTCTCCGCCGCTCCGGACAACGATTGTAGACCGATATCGACTGTCCCTCCGTCGCCAGCGAACCCGACTACGGTGACATCCTCCACCCCCTTCATATCCAGGGCGGCGCGCAATCCGGATATCGATGCGCCTGTGGCTTCGAAGGCCGAATACACGAGCGGAACCTTCAGACAGTTGCTAGGCCAGTATCCAGGCATCACCGCCCAGCAGCATGCAGGGATCGATATGATGGTCCTCTCCCCGAGGCCTTTCAACAGGTATCTCATCACTAGGTTGGCACCGCATCCGGGACAACCCGTGCTTCCAGGATATGTGTGCTCTTCCTCTGGGATGGTCATCTTTGGCATCAATGCCACCTCCTCGGAAGACCCGCGACATCGACCCATTCGACATCGGTCTCCTCCCTGCGCTTGACGAAGAGTTGGATGTCGTCGAATATCTTCTCCAATATCTTCGGAGTTATGTCACGGCCACCCAGACCTGCTATGTAATTCTTCATCGCCGGCCTCTTCGGGCAGTCGTAAATCGATCCTTTGATCTCGGTGAAGAATGCACCTGAGACGCCGAAAGTATAGCTGCGATCGAGTACCGCGATGCCGGCCACCTTGCTTGCGAGTGCTCTGAACTCCTCGTGCGGGAACGGTCTGAACACCCTCAGTCTGGCAAGTCCTACCTTCTGTCCTTTCTCCCTCAGGCTGTCAACCACGTCCTTAGCGGTGGCAGCCGTGGATCCCGCGGCTACCAGTACCACCTCGGCGTCGTCGCAGCGGTAGTTCTCCAGCAGGCCCCCGTATTCCCTCCCGAACACTTGCTTGAACTCCTTCTCCACACGGAGTATCCTTTCCCGAGCCGCTTTCATCGCGAGCATCGCCTTGTATCTGAACTCCATGTACTGATCGGGTTTCACGAGCGATCCGAAGCCCATGGGCTTGCCGATCTCCACCTTCAGCTCTGGCGAGAATGATGGTAGGAACGAATCGACGGCCTCCTGTTCAGGCATGTCGACCGGTTCGGATGTATGTGAGAGTATGAATGCGTCCTCTATCACCATCGCTGGAAGCATCACGTTTCTGCTTTCGCAGATCTTGTATGCCATGATCGTCGTGTCCAGGACCTCCTGATTGCTCGAACAGAAGAACTGCAGCCATCCCGTGTCCCTCTGGGCTATGGAGTCCATGTGATCGGCCCAAACGCTCCATGGTGGAGCCATGGCCCGGCTCACATTTGTTATCACGATCGGCAGTCTTGCACCCGACGCCCACATGAGGACTTCGTGCATGAGGGTGAGGCCGTGTGAGCTAGTAGCCGTGTAAGTCCTCGCTCCCACGATGGACGCGGATATGCATGCCGCCATAGCGCTGTGCTCGCTCTCTACCGAGATGAACTTGGCCTTCAGCTCTCCGGTTGATACAAGCTCCGCGAGCTTCTCGACGATGGAAGTCTGAGGGGTGATCGGATAAGCCGCGATGACTTCCGCCCGAGATAGCTTCGCGCCATAGGCAGAGGCGTAGTTCCCGGTCATCACCTGTCTCATTCGATACCCTCCTTGATCATCTCGATGCATTTCGCGGGACATTCAGCAGAACAGATGCCGCAGCCTTTGCAGTATTTCAAGTCGATGACTGGCACGAAGTCCACGAGCTTTATCGCCGCATCAGGACAGAACTTCCAGCAGATAGTGCATCTCTTGCACTTCGATATATCGACGATTGGCCTGAATGCCCTCCAAAGGCCGGTCATGTTCATGGTACTTGGCGTGTTCGAGATCGGCGTCAGCGGTATCTCTTCGTAGCTCTTTGTCATACGGCAACCTCTCTAGTCCGCTCGTATGCTTCCCTGGCCGCCTCGACATTCTCGTCCTTCTTGACAGGGGCGACCTCCCGGATAATCTCCAACATCGCCTCTATTGACACCCAATCGCTCATCTTGGCGAACCCACCCATGATCGCAGTGTTCACTATGGGAGTCATCTTGGATCCGATGCCATGTGTCGCGGCGATGGCCGTGGCGTCCAATGTATAGTACTGGAATCGGTCCGATATTTCTGGGAGAGTCTTATCATCGGGGTAGTTTATCAGAACCTTGCCTCCAGGTTTGAGGCCTTCAAGGAGGTCCACGCCCTTAAGGAGAGTGCTGTCGAGCACGACGATGTAATCCGGTTCGTAGATGCTTGATTTGATCCGGATGGGATTCTTGTCAATACGAGCATATGCGGTGACTGGCGCGCCACGCCGCTCAACTCCGAAGAAAGGAAAGGATGATACTTCGAATCCCATTTTGAATGCTGCCTTCGCCAGGACTTCTGAAGCTATGACGACCCCCTGGCCGCCCCTACCATGAAACCTGACCTCAATCACTCGGATGCACCAATTCGTGCGTTAGCGACTTCAGCATATTAAGTATTCTCTCACCTACTAGTACGGGACCTTGCATTGACATATCCTGGCACGCAAAGACGCGATTCGGAACGGATTTAGATATGAGATATGCACTTACACGAAATGTGAACAGGAGTTTCTCGTCTCTGAACGCCCGAGCGATCTGTCACTCGACCGAAGACGTCGAGAAGGTCAGGCAATCGATGCTCAATGCATTGGGGGAGATAGAGCTGCATGTTTCTGTGGCGAAGGGGCATCATGGAAATCCGATGGAGATAATCGAAGCGCGCACAGAAAAGATGCGTGAAATCGATGGTTTCTTCAAGAAGATGCAGGCAGAGGATCTTGAAGTGATCGACAGGACAATCGAATCGAGGATAGACGATGCATGCAACCTATTCCTCAGGTTGAGCAAACAAGATGCGTTTCATGAGATCATACGATTGGCCACCGATGATGATGCCATCGCCATCAGGATAAAAATAAGGGCATATCCAGCGAAGCGCGAGAGCGCCATTGTGCAGGCACGCGAGTATCTCGCAACCGCGCAAGACAAACTATCGAGTGCGTAGATAGATGGCAAACGGCAACTCTTTCGATTGATTCTTATATGGAGCCTGGCATCCGGCATATGCGACACAAGCAGGGGTAGCCAAGTCCGGTCAACGGCGCAAGGCTTAGGACCTTGTCCAGCAGTGGTTCCGCGGTTCGAATCCGCGCCCCTGCACCTCTTTTTCCACTGAAGGGCGTTCGACGCGAAAGAAACCGCAACTGCCTAGCTGTTTCCAATAGGGAGTCTATTTCGGGGTTTTGATTGACCGAATGACCAGAAATACTACTAAGGCGACAGGGGCAATTATGAGAATCGCACCAAGTATCTCTTCATTCTCGTAGATTAGAGTCACTCCAGAGACGACACCGAGAAGTAGTGCCACGAACACAAGTACTCCGGTGACGGGTGGCACGGACCTGACTCTCCACCTCACACTCATTTCGTAAGGTTCACTTGCATGTACCAACCTTCTTGAAGATGGTCCGAAGCCAGCCATGAATGTCACAGAGATACGATTGAACCGAGAGGACATATAGGTTATCAGGGAAGCCCATGCAGCCAGAAACGTTATCAGCAGCAACCGCCCTACTAAAGGACGGGCTTAGGACTATGTCCAGCAGTGGTTCAGAGGTTCGAATCTGCGATCCGAAACATCAAGGGGCTCATAGGGTTACCTCACAAAGAATATTAACATCGCGACTCAATAATCAAGAAAGGTGTTCGAATGGAGTGCCCAAACTGCGGAAAGGAGCTGATGGCGAACGCAACGACGTGTCGTGCGTGTGGAAGCACCTGGTCTGGCGATGCTTTCACTTCACACAATGAATCGCGAACCGACACAGAGTACAGGCTCGTCCTCGGTGGCCATAGGATGGTCACCAGCCGCAGGGATCTCAAGTCGTTCATGATCATATTGATAGTACTAGCAGTTATGTCGGTCGTCCTGCTTGTCATCGACATCCTGGGCATTGTGGATGACTTTGGCACATATGCAGGATTTGTCATCCTGTCAGCAGTCATCATCATTCTGGTGAGAGACCTTCGAGCAAGGATGAAGACATACCCAAGATATTCCAGATTCGTCGCTGTAATCATCGCTGTTCTGATAATCGGTCTCGCTCTGGCAATCACGAGCAAGTGGTTGATGGAATCCGTAAGTCCGACAGGAGGATCAGTTGCGTGGTACAATGATATGCGGAGCGATTACCAGAGCGTGGCCTATTCGGGACTCCTCATCGGAGGCATTGCCGCAGCCTCCGGACTCTTTGGCATGGCATCTCGCAATCGCATCGAGGCTTGGATGGATTCACGCACAAGTGACCTAGAGAGAATCAGAGAATGATGCTGGATTCTCAGGAGAAGAGGGAGGAGAATCCATCTACCAGATATCATATCACGTTCAGCGGGCAAGGTATCCATAATAGTCATTCCAGAGGTGGCAGGCAATTCTCTAACTTGAATGCATGGATTCGAAGCCGGCCCTCGACAGATTTCCTAGGAACCCTTGGGGTCTCTTGGACGGTATTCCGGGCATCCAGATTCGTATTCCGCAGTGGAGAGGAATTTCCGATATTTGCCGTTCGGAAAGCACCCTCTCTGCGGACCTCTCATTGACAACCACGCACAATATCTGCAGGTACGGCCGGTGGTCTGTCTCAACGATGCGAGCACTTTCCTCTCATCGCTCGTATAACCATCTGAATCTACGTCATGATCCTTGATCATCTGGTCGAGTATCTTCGTCCAAGATTGTGAATCTTTCCCTGGCCCCGTGGGTTCATGATATATAGGACTCTAGCAATTCCGTGTCCGTGAAGTACCTATACTGCCCGAAATGCAAGGAATTGAGGGTGAAACCGTGGTACCCGACCAAGGATTATTGTCCGAGGTGTATGGGTACACTGAAGGTGATCCCCATACCACGGGGTTGGGCCACCTATGCCATATACGCGCTCGCAGCCACGACATTCACGTTCGTGTACCTCAACTCCACAACGGACAATAGGAATTACCTCTATGTGGGAGTAGCCTCCGTCGTGGCATTGCTCGTATTGCAGTTCGCCGAATTGACGAGAGGGCACAGATACGCGATATCGAAGCTCAGGGTGACCAAATCAGACACCCAGGTCATGAAGACCAAGGGCTGGCTCAAGGACCAGGACAAGTAGGAACGGCCGACCCTCATGGTCCAGCATCTTCTGCGAAGCGGCGCTCGTATCTGTCTCGCCGCACGGGGCGTTCTCTAAGACCAATATCTCCGAAGGAGGATTCACCGTGAGGTCGAGAACGACTAGATGTGGCTCGATATTTGACGGGCATGCTCCCACGAGGGCTTCGAGTATCATGGAGGGGATAGGAGCAAAGAATTTCTCGTCAACCCCGCTCAGTTTTGCATCGCAGACAACCATCAAGATATCCGCCATGGATTCCCTGCCCGTCATCTCAATATCTATGCCCGATGCAATCTCGACTGACGCACCGATGGATGTGCGCAAAAAGACAGACAGAAGTTCAGACACATCAATTGCTTTGACCCCATAATCATCGATTCTGTAGGTCTCGCATATCTCGACATAAGCTACCATGCTGCTGCAAAGTGCTAGAATCACTGTGAAGAACACAAGTGCATCGAGCAACGCTAATTGAGCATCCGAATCACGGATCATCCTACCATTCAAGGACTCGAACCTCCAACATCGCCACTCGATTGTATCTGTCCAGCGCATTGATGTATCTTGTAGCGAAAGCAGTCTCCCTCACGGGACCGCCATCGGAGTGTTCGATCGATTGAAGCACCTCACATTCAGGAAAGCATTCGATCACCGTGATGATGCAATTGATCTCATCATCGGGATGGAATATCGACAGATTGTCGCGCCCAGCGCGTATCGATTCCACAAGTGGAAGGTCGTCAGATCGGGAGGTCAGAAACAGAACGAAGCGGTCTGCAATCTCTTGAACCTCCAGCTCCAGGGCGCGCGACGTCTCTTCGGACATCAAAGCATCGCCGACCCAACCCGCAGTGGCCATCAGCAACACGACACCAGATATGACGATAGCAAGCACGGGCAGATCCTCAGTGAACCCGCCCACTGCATCGCAATCGAAATACATGATCCTGAGAGGGACCCGAATATGCCAAATCGTGCAGCCTTACATGTAGCGTACGAAGGGACCCAACAATACAATATCAGACGGGCTGTAAATCGCATGCATGAAACAACGTAGCAGTGGCCCTACGAAGAAACTCGCACCAGCCAGACATGCAGATCTGCATTGTCCTCATTCATACACGAGTGAACATGGACTGCAATTGGAGGTTGATTGTTCGGCATGCACGGGCGCTCAGGACATCAATAATGGCAACTGCGCGAGAGGGATTCTGAACATATTACGTTCTGGCGTCGAACCGGATTCGATCATACTCAAGAGGTACATACATCGGAGATATCGGTCAGAATCATTCAAATCGCTCTGCGAACTTGCCACGGAATTATCCGTCTTGAACAGAATCGTCAGCGCACAGGTTATTCCGTCAGACAAGAGGTGTCTGACATGTTCGGCCAGTAAGGAGAAGACTGCGGAATATCTAATCAACCAGTTGAGACACGACCCTGTAGCATATGCGAAGCGAAAGCGAGCATTGTCGGACAGACTGAAGGATATTGCATCGGAGGCTTCATGTCCAAAAGGACATGACTGTCTCAGGGAGGCATTAGCGACCACCATCATTCGATATGACGGCGGTGCGTAGCCGTGGGGGGCGGCAGATCGCGGCCTAGAATCATCGGTCAGGCCCCGAGTGCTATCCCGCTCAGGATAGTCAATGAGCCATATCGTGAGAAACAAGGAGACATCTTCCACACTGGACCGGCATCCGAGACGAGACCCTGTTTCACATCATCATGGATCGAAGTCCGCGGAGACATGGGACTGCCAAAAGCCAGGTTCAGCGTACGAGATGTCAATGTATCCCTCTTCGCACTCGAGAACGAGACATTTGGAAGATACATCGTAGATCCGCCAGAGTATCGACTCAATCCGATTCATCTCAGGATGATATCAGATACCATCGAGATCATCTCCGCCTCGCCTCCTACAGAGATGGACACCTCTTCACTCGACTTGATGAGACCATATATCAAGTCACGCGCCAAGGACATAGTGTTCGACAAGCTAGTCAACAAGGGACGCTCCCAGCCTCACGAATATGATGATGAGAAGATGACGGACAATCTCGCTGAGATTGTCGCTAAGTACACTGCGGGATATGGTCTTCTGGAAAGTCTCCTTGACGATCCGCAGGTTCAGGACATCTACGTCAATGCGCCATCGAGCGTCACTCCTGTCTTTGTAGTGCTGAGGTCAGATACCATCGAGGGCGTCAGACAGAAATGTCGGACGAACATCTTCATCGGTGCAAGAGATGTACAAGGTTTTGTTTCGCGGCTGAAGCTGGAGACTGGCCTACCGTTCTCAGAGGCGCATCCCGTCCTGGAGGCGGACATACCTAGACTCGGGAGCAGGGTCACACTTGTAGGTCCTCCGATAAGCGAGAAGGGCGTTTCCGTCGCGATCAGGAAGCATTCTCGTGAAATGTGGACTCTTCCCCGTCTTATCAGGAACGATTCGTTATCGCCGCTTCTAGCGAGCTTCCTCTGGGCATGCGTCACTGGCAGGAGGACGGCATTAGTGGCAGGGAGCCGCGGCGCTGGAAAGACCACGCTTCTCGCTGCGATGATGCTCGAGTTCCCGTTATCACAGAGGATTCTTCTCATCGAAGACACACCTGAGATACCTGTCCGGAGAATGCGCGACCTCGGCTACGATATCCAGACGCTCAGGTTCACGAACGATCAGGAGGTCACTCACATGTCAGCAGAGGGCGCGCTCATGGTTAGCCTCAGGATGGGAGAAAGCGCAATCGTCATCGGAGAGGTTCGGGGAAGCGAGGCGCGCGTGCTGTATGAGAGCATGCGCGCGGGCAGCGCGGGATCGGCGGTACTGGGAACAATCCATGGGAATTCCGCAAGCGGGGTCCTCGACCGTGCAGTCGAGGATCTCGGCGTATCAGAGCGGGCGTTTTCGGCCACAGACATAGTGATTGTGATAGGACTCGTTCGGACGCCAGATGGATCGAGATTCCATAGAAAGGTTGTGGAGGTTGCGGAAGTCAAACCTAAGGATGACGGTGTGGAGCTAGTGAACCTCTTCGAGATGGGCAAGGGCAGCACAAGTGCCGAGCCCACTAAGGCGTTCTCGACTGAGTCACGAACGGTCAAGGGTGCGGCCGCGGCGATGGGCATCACTGCGGAAGCGCTGATCGGCATAATCAAGACGCGAGCGATCTGTGATCAATTGCTTTCAGAGAGATCCGACAGGATGAGCAACTCATGCATCGGCGCCCATGACTCCGTGAGGCTGCAATCCAACGAGTTGCTTGCTAGTGCCCTGTTCCACCCTGACGGGCCTACATCCGGATTGGACAGATGGAGGGAATTGTATGGCGAAACCGGTACCATCTGACGAATCAGCCACATACGTGCACGTGTGCGAGTCGCTCGTGCGCATCGGGTGCGTGATCGGGCTGAGTTCATCACCCAAATCGGTAGCGTCGAGGTTGACGATGTCAAGAACGACTGACGAATATCTCAGACGACAGCTCGATCTTTCCCGCATCCCAGTCACCGTGGAATCGATCAGGAGGGCAGCTAAATGCGCTGGCCTGATGGTCATCATCGCCATGGGCGCATTGACGGTCTCGTACATGTTGTTGATTCACGGCAGACTCGCACTTCCGTTGATGGTGATCTCGGTGGTAGCCCCGGCTCTAGCTCACCACGCGATCATAGGCCATCCTACATCCATGGCACGAAAAAGGGCTGCGAATATCCTGAGGGGATCGACGGAGTCGATGAGCCTTATGACGATGAGCATACGGCACGAACCCTCTGTTCCCAATGCCATCAGATTCGCGTCCGAAAGCGAATCTGAGTTCTCCGCTGAACTAAGGATGTGCGTATGGGATGTGATAATGGGCCGGTTCAATAGCTTCGAGGCTGCGCTCTACGACATTGGATGCAGGTGGTCCGCATTCGGGGAGGAGCTGAAGATGGCTGTCTCCTCGCTGCTGACGGCGGCATCAGAGAAGACGGAGGAGGGTAAGAGGCGAGCGCTCGATAGGGCGAATCACGCCATGGTCATTGGTGCGAAGAGACGGATCGAGGAGTATGCTCTATCTCTATCCACTCCGAGCATGCTCCTGTTCGGTCTTGGAATACTCCTTCCAATCATGGTCGGTGCGTTCCTCCCGATGCTCTCATGGGACATATGGTCCACACCAGCACTGGACGACGGGACGTCACAGGATAACGGGAACGGGCTCATCATCCAGACCGCATTCTTGATGAATCTTCTGTTCCCAGCGGTGGCACTGCTCGTCGCGATGGAGGCCGTTTCGAGGCACCCGCTCGAGAGAAGCGTCAGGAGGATGAAGTCCTCCAACCTTCATAGACAGGGATGCATCATCGCAATCGCAATAGGATGCGTATCAGGCCTATCATTCTGGCTCTTCGCCTCGAATTATGTCGAGCCCGTGATCGTTCTGCTCGCATTCACATGCCCCGCATCGGTCATATCCGTGATCACCTCATCTAGTCCGGCTTTCGAAAGGTCGGATGAAAAAGAGGCCGTGATGGGAGATATGCTGTTCAGAATGGGAGCGAGGATGCTCGAAGGGGAGAACTTCGAGTCGGCGTTGAAGAACGCTGCGGCCGACTCGGGGAAGGACAGGAGCCGCGTCCCGTATCGTGTCGCCGTGAGGGCCATAGTCTTGGGACAGGACTTCAACGAGGCCATGGATGACGAGGACAGCAGGACTAGAGCATCCAGCGCGAACGAGGCCATGAAGGTCGTGAAGAGGGCGGCCGAGAAGGACGAGCAATCTGCGGGCCTCTTGGCTATGGATCTGGCCACATATATCCGGGACCTGTCGCAGATCGAATCGATGTTGAAGAGCAGGCTCAGACCGATCATATCTATGATGAGGATGACCGCACATGTCATGGGCCCGATCGTGCTGGGCATAACATACTCGATATACATGTCTCTGGAATCTCTCGGAGGAGGCAGCGGGGCAGTGACTCCAGGACAACTCGTCCTGGTTCTGGGAATCTTCCTTGCGGAGATCAACGCCGTCGTATGTTTCTTCGTATGGGGAATAGAAGGAGGAGTCGATAGAAGGGCTCTGCAAAAATCAATCGGTGTTTGCATCCTCGTGTCGCAGCTCATATTCGCAGCGACAGTGGTAACAGCCACCTGACTTGACCAGCATAAACTACTCGGTGGCGCTGGCCACGATCTTCTCCATGTTTCGCTCCAGGAGGGCCAGCTCCTTGGCCTCGAAGGCACGAGGGTCGACGGGCAATATGAGCCTGCAAGTGCTCTGAGAGATATTGTCGTTCACCTGGTCGATGACCCTGAGCACTTTGTTGAAATCGTTGTTGGACACGAGATATTCGATTCCGTCCAATAGGATCACCCCGTCCTGGGTATCTTCGATGAATTTGATCAGATTGTGCGTGAGTATGCCGAGGTTCGTCGGGGACATCACATTCTCGCCAGCACGGGTCGCCAGCCAGTAGATCGGGGTGTTCTCGAGGCCGTACTTCTCCCTCAGCATCTCTGGATGCTGCCTGGTCACGGCGAGTCCGATGATCTTTCCGCCCTGCTCGTCACTGGTGGATACCATGTTTGTGAAGGCATCAAAGCTGATGCTAGGAGGCGCCTCCTCTATCACATAGCACTTTCCGGCGGCAAGTGAATACTTCCTGGTGATACCAAGGTGAGCCTCTTTGGTGCCCCTCTTCTCCTTGCCCTTCTTGAAAAGGAACAGGCCCATAATCTAATCACTCCACATTGCAAGTACGGATGAGAGCGCGATCTCGTTCGTTGGCTTGAGGAGGAAATCCCTTGCCCCTGCATCCAAGCTCTGTTTTATCATGGACTTGTTCACGATGGAACTCATGGCGATGATCTTCGCATTTGGGTTGATTCTGAGTATCTCTCTCGTCAACTCGACACCTGACTTGCCTGGGAGGATCATATCCGCGAAGACGATGTCCGGCATGGTCGACCTGTATAGATCCACCGCTTCGTCGTAGCCGCCAGCTTCCGTCACATCGTTGAAGCCAGATTTGACGAGGAGCTCGATGACCACTTTCCGGAAGACTTCCGAATCATCAACAATCAGTATCTTCATATGGAGCCATACCTCCTCAGCTATCGGATACACTAGAGAGTATTTATCGTTGTTTGGTGGAAAAAGGGAGATGGGCAGGCAATATGTTCCTGACGCCAGGCCCTTCCGGATTTTAATTTTGGAGCACGGAGTCCTTGAAGGATGCGTGCTTGCTTGGAAGGGACTTACAGGCTACCCATCTCAGGACAATATCCTATGGCGACCAACTTAAACATTCTCATTGAAGGAAGCATTCGCGCATGCGTCCATAATCTGAGTTGGACAAACCCTTAAATACTGGGTTGGCAATTATTCTCAAACGGCTTTTCTAGTCACAGATTTTCGCCGTGGGTGTTATTTCATGACGAGCAGCGAAGATATCAAGAAGGGCACGACCACGATAGGCCTGGTCTGCAAGGATGGTGTAGTGATGGCTACCGAGATGAGGGCCACAATGGGCACACTCATCGCTCACAAGACCACTCAGAAGCTATTCAAGATCGATGACAATATGGGACTTGCAGTCGCGGGTGTCGTCGGAGATGCTCAGACCCTTGCAAGATACATAACCGCCGAGGTCGAGCTTTACAAACTCAAGAGAGGGCAACAGATGAGTGTCAAATCCGGGGCCACGCTCATGTCGAACATTTTGGCAGGCAGTCGGTTCTATCCCTACTGGGTCGGACTGATCCTGGGAGGGGTCGACAGGGAAGGCAACCATGTCTACGCGCTGGACATGGTCGGTGGAGCCATCCCCGACACTTATGTCACCACAGGCTCTGGTTCGCCATATGTCTATGGTGTGCTGGAAGACCATTACGAGAAAGGACTGACGGTCAATGAAGGCGCTGACCTCGCGATCAGGGCATTGCACGCCGCAATGAAACGTGATTCAGCATCAGGCGATGGAATGACGGTCGCGATCATAACCAAAGAGGCGTTCACACCCCTCGATGAGAAGGAGATTCAGAAGAGGCAAGCCAAGATGAAACTGGTCTCCTGAGGCTCTGATTAGGTACGTTCGAGTGGCAATGTTGCCGTCCACAATACGAACGACATGTGTTCGATTAAGTTGAGTGAATCAGATGGGCATAGAGAAGATTCTGGAAGATGCGAGAGATGCGGTCAAGAAGACCATCCCCTCACACATTGAAGTGACGGATATAGATTTCGAAGGACCAGTCATAGTGATCTATACCAAAAACCTCGACGAGTTCTCCAACAACAATGACCTGGTTCGACAGCTGGCCCAGACTTTGCGGAGACGCGTGGCAATACGGCCGGATCCCAGCACGCTCGCAGACATAGAGAGTGCCGAGGAGAAGATCCGTAAGATCATACCTGAAGAAGCCAAGATCACGAACATATACTTCGAAGATGACACGGGAGAGGTCACCATCGAAGCCATCTCACCTGGCCTGGTCATAGGCAAACACGGAGCCATCTTGAACGAGATCAAAAAGGAGATCGGATGGGCGGCCAAGGTCGTCAGAGCGCCTCCTATCCCGTCCAAGACGGTCAGCGATATCAGGAACTACCTTAGGAAGGTCCAGGAGGAGCGAAAGGAATTTCTAAGGAAAGTCGGCCGGAAGCTGATGAGGCAACGGATGAACGACGAGACCTGGTTGAGGCTGACCGCATTAGGAGGGTTCCGCGAGGTCGGCCGGAGCGCGAGCCTGCTAATGACCCGCGAGAGCAAGGTATTGATCGACTGCGGTGTCGCGGTATCAGCCGACGAAAACGGATCGACGCCATATCTGAGCGCCCCGGAGCTAATGCCCCTCGAATCCATTGACGGGGTCATCATCACGCATGCGCACCTTGACCACTCGGGGCTTCTGCCAGTGCTATTCAAGTATGGCTATGATGGACCGGTATATTGCACTCCTCCGACAAGGGACCTCATGTCACTCTTGCAGCTTGATTTCATCAAAGTCGCAGTAGGCGAGGGCAAGAAAGCACCGTACGATTCGTCTCACATACGAGATGTCGTCAGGCACACGATACCTTTGAAGTATGGAGAGACAACGGACATATCGCCCGATGTCAGACTGACCCTTCAGAACGCGGGACACATCCTAGGTTCGTCCATCGCGCACTTCCACGTAGGGGACGGACTGTACAACATAGCGTTCACTGGCGACATCAAATTCGAGAAATCCTGGTTGTTTAACGCGGCGGTGAACAAGTTCCCAAGGCTAGAGACGCTCGTGATGGAATCGACATACGGTGGCTATCATGACATGCAGCCTAGCCGTCAGGATGCTTCTGCGCAGCTCAAGGAAATCATCCGCAGGGCCCTCTCGAGAGGTGGAAAGATCCTGACCCCCGTGTTTGCTGTAGGCAGGTCTCAGGAGGTCATGCTCGTCCTCGAAGACCTCATGAGGAACCACCAGGTGCCCAAGGTGCCTATCTACCTCGATGGCATGATATTCGAGGCGACGGCGATACACACTGCATATCCAGAGTATCTCAACAGCCAGTTGAGGACGCAGATATTCCAGATGGGTGAGAACCCGTTCTTGTCCGATGTCTTCAAGAGGGTGGACAGCCCAGACATGAGAGAGCGCATATGCCACGATACGGAGACTTGCATCGTACTTGCCACGAGCGGGATGATGAACGGCGGACCTGTCATGGAATACTTCAAGGCATGGTGCGACAACCCGCTGAACACACTCGTCTTCGTCGGTTTCCAGGGAGAGGGGACCATGGGCCGCAAGATTCAGAAGGGTTGGACAGACATCAATCTCAACGATAAGGGAAAGCAGTTGACTCTCCATATGAAGATGGATACCGAGACAGTCGATGGTTTCTCTGGTCACTCCGACAGGAGGCAACTGGTGAACTATGTCAGCACGATCGAGCCGCGTCCAGAGAGAATCATCATCGGCCACGGCGAAGAATACAAGTGTGCTGAACTGGCTAGCACGCTCTACAAGAAGTTCGGAATCGAGACCCGTGCCCCGATGAATCTAGAGACTATCAGACTGAAGTGATTCTCATTCGACGATCTTCAGCTTAGAACCCTTCTTGCCGATCAGTGTCACCCGGCTATCTTCTCTCTCTGCCAGTATCTCAAGCGACAGTCGGTCGGCGATTCTCCGGGAAAATTCGACCACAGAGGAATGAGATGGCATGTTCTCAATCGTCATCCTGGTTCTAGAGTCTCCCACGAACACGTACCCTTTTGGCTCTATGAATGTGGGGGATGCGATCTCATCCAGGCGAGCATATTCATCCTCCCAGCCCAGGTTCCAATCGCGCACTAGAGTGTGCCTTATCACCGTACGGGTCGAAAGAGATGGGAGCAATTCGAGGGTCTCCATGAGATTCTCCCACGCACCATCGAACTGTGGCACACAGACCCGTTTGAACAATTCTTCGTTCGGGGCCGCGACTGTAACATACAATTGCGAGGGAAGAGAGGAGAGATTGGCAAGTGCTTTTGGAACCGAGCCATTGGTCACCAGGAATGTGGTCATGCCCTTCCTCTTGCAGAGGGCGATGAATTCTCCAAGGTGTGGATACAGAGTCGGTTCCCCAGAGAGAGATATGGCAACCTGGTTAGGATGACGGGATTCCTCCCATAGCTTGGGATCGCACCGCTCGTCACCCTTGAAACCGGATACAAGAGAGCGCTGTTCTTGCAGACATCTCTCGAGCAGTTCCTCAGGTTCGGGGTACTTGGTACCCTCGAACCCAGTCATCCCATGGAACCGCCAGCAGAACAAGCATCTGAAGTTGCATATATTGACCGCAGGAGTCATCTGCAGGCATCTATGGGTATGGATACCGTAGAACTCCTCCTTGTAGCATGACCGACCATATATCAACCGCTGACGCATCCAATGACACAGCTTGACCGCGCCCGTCTCTTCGACGATGCGATATTGCTGTTTCTCAAGATGCTGGATAGTCCCGTTCAACCCACATCCCACCTCTCAGAACTCCGCGAGACTCCGGCCGGACTTTCGTCGAGGGGTCTTCTTTCGCATTACTTCATCTTCGCCTTTGATTGCTATGATCTCTGCCCGGATAGCTTTGACAATACTGGAATCAGAATCCACGTGTAATAGATTCGAGATATCGCCATCATCGAGTTCCGTCTCGCATCCCAACTTCACCATCAGCTCTCGATCCTTTGTCAACAATTTTGATAGATAAGGCAAGATCGATTCATCGAACATCCTCGATGAAGTATGAAAATACGGTGCCAATTTTGAGGATATGGACTTCCTTGACGCACGAGTACCCTTCGCACGTGACATGACTATCAAGAAACTTGGGAAACGATACTCACTCACATGCGGTCGTCGGCCAGATTTCCTCGACAATGCAACGCCAGCGGTCATCATTGTTCTCGCGTAAGACCACATCCCATAATGCTGCAACGCCCTGGCCCTCCGGAGATAGATATTGGATCTCGAAAGCGCGTCGAATGCGCGGGCCAGATCTTCGGGGTCCTTCATCTCAGACGGTATACTCTCCTCAATCCATTTCTCTAGCTCATCAGGCATCTTGTCGAGATTCAACGTCGCATCCTGAGCTTCGCGAACGGTCTTCGCACCGAACATGGCGCCTAGGGCCCTGCTCAGCTCCTTCTCCTGATTTCGCTCACCGAGGACATCCGTATCCTCAGCATCCAGGTGAGACCGTCCTTCGACTATCATCTGGAGATCGTTTATTGCCGCCCGGAGATCCCCACCCGCATTTGATGCAATCTTCCCGAGGGTGTCCAGTGAGACAGTGACATTCTCATTCTCCGCAATTGAACGCAGAACTACGACGATTGCACTCGGGTCCAATCGTCTGAATGTAACGCTCGTTGCGAGCCTCTTGAGGGCAGATGCTCTACGCGTCAATTCGTAATAGTCGTTCGCTATAAGCAATATCGGCTGGCTGGATTCACGAATCGTGTCCACGATCGCCTTTGCGCCGCCATAGTCCTCTCGACCAAAGAGATTGTCCGCCTCATCCAAGATTATGAGCTTCCGACGCCCAGAATGAGAAGAAAGAAACTCTCCATCCAGAGTGAACGTCTGTGTCATCGAGCCGATTCCAGCCACCTTTTTGATGGATTCGGCGTTCCTATGATCTGAAGCATTCATCTCGACGACGTCCCATTTCAGATCATATGCCAGTGCTAGGGCTGAGCTGGTTTTTCCAATACCAGGCTCTCCTTTGAGAATCAAGGCCTTGACCTTAGGAACTCCGTGAGCCCAGGATTCCGCCCATCGACGGATTGCCCTAATAGCAGACTCGTTTCCAACGACCTGCGAAAGGGATCTGGGCCGATATTTCTCAGTCCAATCTTCTTGCATCTCGTATTGAGACAAGTTGCTTTTCCGATATAGATTATCTGCAAGCTGCGCAAAAGTGCTCCAATAAATGGGCCCAATAAAATGTATTTAGCCCCGATATCGAAAGAATTAGTCGGAAGATGTTTGCAATAATATATTTAATGTCTTACCTATACATCCGGGGAAAGGACGAAAGAATTCGAATGGTTCGATGTCACCGCCACGGATTCTGTCCCAGACACATGATGTTCTTCGGATCCATCATCAGAGACATCCATGCCAGGTAGAGGGTGCTTTGAATACTGTTCTTTCCTATCGTCAATATCCATCGTAAGATAGATTGCCGTCACCTCTATGCTTGAGTGGCCGAGGTTCTGTTGGAGGGTCCTCAGATCTATGCCAGATTTCAATGAATGGACCGCGTGCGTGTGCCGCAAAACGTGTGGATGGCTCTTGTCTTTGTCAATTCCAACTTCAGCTGCATAATTCGAAACCAGACGCTCGACCTGTCTACGAGATAGTTGACCGCGCTTGTTTGACACGAATAGCGGGTCCCTCCTGTTCTTGCGGGTTCCGATATAGTCCCGAAGCATTGCCTTTGTCCAGCTGTTGATGATAGGGACCTTGCGGCCTTCGACATGTCGCTTGGCCTGTTGAATCGTGATCTCGCTTGATTCAAGGTCCACGTCACCAATTGCCAAGGCCACGAGCTCGCCGACTCTCATCCCAGTTTCGTATAGCAACTTGATGATCAATCGGTCCCTCATCCGCTTAGGAGCCTCGAGCAGTGCTTTCAGTTCATCCTGCTTGAGATACTTTCGCATGCTAGTTCCCATCCCTTGTTCGTTGGACGATTGTCCGACGAAACATGGGTTTGAGCCTATATAAAAATGTCGCATTTTAGTTGAAAAATGCCCTCAGTCGCTTGTCGCGCTCGTGGACCCCCCTAAAAGCGTCAACAAATACCCGATTAATTGCCGTTTTCCGCAACAAGCCCTCCTTTGGCACACTACCCAGACATAGATCCTAGAGGGTAGCATGACACAATGTGTCAAGGAATCCCAAAAAGTAGTGTTTTAGGGTGGGGGAAATAGATAAATTTCACCGATCCGTGCAAAAAATCGTTTTCATGCCATCGTTGGGGACAATCAATATTGTGAAAATTAGCTCTGACCTCAATTATCCATGGCATCGCATCTCCTTTCTCACATATTGGCGGCATGACATATTATTCCGTCAGACATCGACAGACAGCGTGCTATGCCAAGTCATGACACACGACGCTTCATCTGGAATGTTCACTGTTAACAAGCCGCATGCCATGCGAAGAGAATCTGCTGTGCAAGGATGGTAGAAAAACAATTATTGCAGTGGAATGTCTGTTCTTGCATATCGAAGATAACGTGCATTTCATTACAACCCAGGCACGTCAAATCATATTAGCCAGATGCAGGAAAATATTGGAAATCACTACTCCGTCACCAACAGGTTTGATCCAGTCAATCCTCCCCCATACCAACATAATTACCAGACACATTTGAATACGCGTCACCACAATAAAAGCGGGCTCGCACATCTCCCGCATAGAATAGTCGCGGTCCCGCCTAATTTGCCTAACACATCGCAAGAAAAAGGTACAACTCATGCGCGAAATGACCGCGTCCGATACTGAGCGAATTTTGAGCATAACCCAACATGAGAAATCGTGGGGATTTGATGCAAATAAAACATCAAAATAATTGATGCCCATGCAATTCAATGTATGAATAGCCAGACACGGAATTCTGTGATATCAATTGCAGATATTTCATGTAGAAGACGCAGATGACTTTAGCAAAAGAATTATCGAGTATGCATCGATACCTGTCCGGGGATTGAATGTCAGATCTAGTGTACACGCAAGTCGTAGAGAAGGCCTCTAGATACCAGGCAAAATCGCTTGAATTCTTGGGCAAAATTATACAATTTCCGACCGTTTCCCCTCGAGACAAAGACGGGCTAAGAGCATGCGCGGAAGAGCTCGTGAAACAGTTTGAAAAATCAGGATTTGAAGCATCGATCTTTGATACAACAGGAGACCCTGTCGTCACGGCCGAAAAGAATGTCGGCGCAAAGAAGAATCTGTTATTCTACCATCATTATGATGTCCAGCCAGAAGGGCCACTGGAACTCTGGGATTCGTCGCCTTGGAAAATGGAAGTCAGAGGAGACAGGGTCTACGGCCGTGGGGCTGTGGATGATAAAGGACCGATAGCAGCAAGCCTAATGGGAATAATGCTGGCAGAAGAGATGCTCGAGCAATTGCCAGTAAATGTTAGATTTGTGATAGAAGGAGAAGAAGAAGCAGGCTCGATAAGTCTTCACGAATTCACGGAAACCAACAGAGATTTTCTCAGCGCGGAGGGATTAGTCTGGGAAGGGATTTCCTCCATGCCAAACAGCCCTGCAGAAATAATCTGTGGAGTAAAAGGAGATGCATACTTTGAGTTCAGGGCGAGTGGCCCGCCAAATTTCCCTCGTACAGACGTTCATTCAGGAGAGGCATCTTGCGTGCCAAATGCCGCGTGGAGGCTAATCTGGGCACTGAATACTCTGAAGGACAAGCACGAAAATATTCTCGTCGAAGGCTTTCAAGATGAGGTCGTTCAACCATCCGATGAAGACATCGCGGTTCTTGCGGAATATGAGGGAGATTATGCGAAGAGGATAATGGATGATTATGACCTTGGAAGGACCCTGTTGGACAGGAAAGGTATCGAGCTCCTGAAACACCTATACTTCATGCCCACACTAACAATCAGTGGATTGACCAGCGGATATCAGGGAACGGAAGACATGACCATAGTCCCGTCATCAGCAAGCGCGAAATTGGATGTCAGACTGGTGCCGGATCTGACTCCCGAGAAAGTCCATGAGCTTCTGAAGGCACATCTGGCCAAGAAAGGGTATGAGGACATAGAGGTGAAGATGTCGCCAGGATATATGCCCAGCAGGAGCAGAATCAACGACCCATTCATACGGATGGTCCATGAATTATCGAAAGAGGTCGTTGCCCCGGCACCATCTAACATCGTGCCGATGGTGGGAGGCTCTGGTCCGGCCCATCTTTTCACACCTTATGCCCCGATGTGCATGGCATATAGCTACTCCGATATCCAACATACGAATGGACATGCCCCGAACGAGAACGCTTGGCTGCCCAGCCTTATCTATAATGTTGCATTCATCGCAATGGTTGCAGATAGGATGTCCAAGATACCTTGAGACATTGATGATTGATGATAGAAAGGACTATTGCGTGCAATCGAAGACCATGAGGATAGGGTTGACGAGCAAACCCAGCTTCAGAAATCGCTCGACAAACTTCGGGACAACCTCAATCGGTGGCTTGAGAAGCATTCAACATGCCGATATCGATGGTCTCGATAAACCAATTTCGGAGAAAGGCACACCTCCCCGATCATATTCTTCCCATATCGATTGAATCGCGTGGATTGAAAAAAATGAAGTTACGGAGGGTTGCCCCTCCGAGTGTTTTGTGAGAGTTTACATCATTCCGGGCATTCCGCCCATGCCACCCATTCCGCCGCCTGGGGGACCCCTCTCGGAAGGACTGAGCTTCCTTGCGGCTATGACATCGTCGATCCTGAGGACCATAGATGCCACCTCGGTTGCGGACTGGACTGCCTGCGTTTTAACCCTCAGAGGCTCAATGACGTTCGCGCGAATCATGTCGGAGACCTTGTTCTCATCGATATTGATTCCGAAAGTCCGTCCAGCCTTCTTCGTGTGGGCGTTCTTGAGCTCTATGAGCACATTTATCGAGTCCATTCCTGCGTTCTCGGCGAGTGTCCATGGAATCACTTCCATTGCATCCGCAAAAGCCTCGATTGCAAGCTGCTCCCTGCCACCGACAGACTGTCCATAGTCCCTGAGCTTGATCGCGATCTCGATCTCCGGAGCGCCTCCTCCTGGAACGACGATTCCATCCTCGAGTGCGACCGCGACGACCTTGAGTGCGTCGTGCAATGCCCGCTCGACCTCGTCAATGACGTGTTCGGTTCCGCCTCGGATGAGGATTGAAACCGCCTTCGGATTCTTGCAGCCAGTCACGAAGGTCATGTCAGAATCAGCGATCTTGACCTCTTCGACAGTCTCAGCAGCTCCGAGCTCTGCGGAGGTCAAATCATCAAGGTTCGTGACGATCTTTCCGCCGGTCGCCTTGGCGAGCTTCTCCATGTCAGATCTCTTGACCCTACGCACCGCGTAGATTCCATCCTTGGCGAGGTAGTGCTGAGCCATGTCATCGATTCCCTTCTCGCAGATGATGACAGTCGCTCCAGACTTCTTGACCTTCTGGACCATTTCCTTGATGGTGTTCTCTTCCTCGTCCAGGAACTTCTGCATCTGCATCGGGTCACGAATCTGAATCTTTGCTTCGACCTCGGTCTTCTTGATCTCGAGGGCGGAGTCGATGAGTGCGATCTTGACGTTCTTGACGCTCTTTGGCATCCTCGGGTGCACGCGCTCCTTGTCCAGCACGATGCCCTTTATGAGCCTCGTATCGGAGACGGCGCCGCCGTGCTTCTTCTCGACCTGGATGTTGTCAATATCTGCCTCGTACGTGCCATTCGACTTCTCAGATACGGATGAGACAGCCTCGACGGATATGTCCGCGAGCTTGTCGCGCTCTCCGCCGACGCTCTTGCCAGTCATGGCAGTCATAGCCACAAGCTTGAGTGTCTTCTTGTCAGTAGGCGAAACTTTTATACCGATGCCCTTGAGGATCTTGATAGCCTCCAGGGATGCGAGCCTGAATCCGTTGGCAATAACGGTCGGGTGCACATTCTGCTCTATGAGCGCCTCGGACTTCTTAAGAAGCTCTCCAGCGATCACGACAGCGGAAGTTGTTCCATCTCCGCACTCATTGTCCTGTGTCTTCGAAATCTCTACGACCATCTTGGCCGCGGGGTGTTCAATATCCAATTCCTTGAGGATCGTAGCGCCATCGTTTGTGATGACGATATCTCCCATGCTGTCCACAAGCATCTTGTCCATGCCCTTGGGACCTAGGGTGCTCCGTACGGCATCGGCGACTGCTCTGGCCGCCATGATGTTGTTACTCTGGGCGGTCTTGCCCTTCGTTGATTCCGTTCCTTCTCTGAGCACAATTATAGGTTGGTTTCCCATCATGTGATGTTACCTCCAGGTCCGATTATGATAGTGCTTCTATATAAGGCTTGCCACCAATGAACGGAGCCTTAGAATGCGTCCAAGAGCACGATTCCTCGTTCCGAACATGCGTATTCCATCGCGCATCTCATCTTGAATCCAAACGGATCGCGAGGACTATGCAGGTCGGATATCTCGATATGCGGGAATCTGGATACCATTCTCGCATCAGCGAAAGGTCGCGGGTTATACCTGTCCCACATGATCTTCTTGACTCCGACCGAAGCTACCTGATCCACCAGCTGATGGATCATTTTCTCGGAGTCAGATAACTCCGGGACGATGGGAGCGGCCATGAGGTAGGTGTCTATACCCGCATCCACGAGCTTCGACAATGCACCCAGTCGTCTTATCGGGGCGGGCGCCCGCGGTTCAAGTATAGATGATACACCCTCATCCACGCATGCGAGGCTTATTCCGACCTCCGCGCCGGCCCAAGAAGACAGTATATCCAGGTCCCGCAAGACGAGGTCGGATTTCGTCAGTATGCTTACGGAGGCTCCGAAGCGCTTGAGGATTTGAAGGCAGTTCCTTGTGAGCTCGTATCTCGCCTCTGCTGGTTGATAGGGGTCCGTGACAGTCCCGATCCCGTATACTCCGGACACACGCTTTCCGAGCTCCTTTTTCAACTGTTTAGCGAAGTTCGCCTTGACTTCGACGGTCTCGCCCCAGGTAGAGCCCAGGGAGAACCGGGTCAGGTCCTGGACGTAACAGTAGGCGCAACCGTGTTCGCAACCTCGGTAGGGATTGACGGCCCAATCCAGCCCTGGCAGCTTGGATGGTGAGACCGCGTTCTTGCACTTGACCAGTTTGACGGCCAGGAGTTCACCCCCAGGAATCATCGATCCTCCGCTGATAGAGCGCATCCTTGAGGATCGCGCTGTTCTTCACCCATCTTGAAATAGGAATGTCCATCATCGCAGAAACATGGACAAGGGCCGCGTTCAAGTCTGAGAACCTCTTCGGTGGGTTCTTGAGAGCGGCCCGCACGTTCTCCCGGACATTCCAGACGCCTACGGGAAGTATGTATCCTGGATGAGACTCCCTCAGGATGCTGATCCCTGCCTGGCGTCTCTCTTGCGAGAGGAGCTCGTTCACCGCGAGCCTGGCAGCGTAGTAACACCCTCCGATCTGAGCATATGTCGTGCGGCCATCGTAGAATTCGTGGTCGGATATTATGGCGATCCTGTCGCTGTGCGGGTTCCAGGCGGTCTTCGGGTACCATGCTTCTATTAGTTCGTACCTCCAGCTGGTTGGCATCATCAGAATCGCCCATCTGTTGTCGAGACTCACAGTCTCGTATACCCTATAGTCATCTATGCAGGGGTATGTCTTCGTGTCCTCCAGGAGTCTAAGACCGAGTTGACTGTCCACAGCGGTGATGCTCCACCTAGTAGGTACGAATCTCCGTCTTCGGGCTATCCCGAACGCGCCCACACTGAATGCACGCTGGATGCTAGATAGTAGAGCGCCCTCGTGGTAGAGCGATACCAGGGCATCCTTTGCAAGGAGGTCCGTATCATAGAACGCCTTCTCCAATCGTCTGTCGAACTTGACATTCGAGATATCGAATTTGCGTATAGGGGCAGACGGCCCGAAAGGCTGGACGTCGTCGTTCAGTGTCAACCGGCCTTGCGGTTTCTTGGAGAATTCCGCGGATACTTCTGGAGGTGTCCGAGCAAGCGCGAGTTCCCTGGTCCGGGTGACCAACTTGTTGCTGTTCTCGACATCCGAGACATCGACCTGGTGCATCCCCCTGACCAGACTAGACCTGAACTCGATGATGTCATCAATTGGCAGACCCACCCATTTTTCCGGGGTGTCTATCAGCGATGTATCGCCGTGGAATGGAGGGATCATTGGACCGACCGAGACCTTCGGGTATCCAGACCTCCCGATGAACACGCTTGGCGGGGAGGCGCCATCAATATTCAATCTGTCGATTTTGCCCCTTACCCTGTTGGTTGAGAAGAATCGTGCCAGTACGGGACATCTATCCTTACCGCATAGGAGTTTTGAACCCTTACAATACGCGCACCTCGAATTACGGGACGATATGTCATCAAGAGATAGGATATCGTCAAAAAGCGAAGAATGGTCGATCATGGCCTGAGAGCGGGAGAAATTGGAGAGGTCCATCCATCTGGATGTAAACGGTTCGACACTAATAAGCAAAGCGGCTGGTGCGGTGAAAATGCCCATCTAAGGATGATATCGGCAACGCGAACATGCCGGGAAAACACCTCGGATGCTCAAACTTGATATACGCTGAGATGCCTAACTGTTGGGGGGCATAGAAGCCTTCTCAGCTTGGAGGTATGATGGGGCTATGATGGAGGCGGTGCTATCGCTCAGAACTCCGAATTATTGGATGAGCGAGATATCAATGAAGTATCCGGCCACAATCAAGGTCATCGACAGGGTACCTTTTTCAGATAAAGGGGTCAAAGACCTCGTCGAGATACAAGCACCTAGCGACATCATGGATGACATACTCAAAGACATCAGGACGAATCCTCTAGTGTACAATATGGACACCACCGTGACCGAGAAGGGCAAGGTACTCGGTTCGATCACCACGACCAGATGCGAGATTTGCAGGATCCTCACGGATGCGGACGTCTACCTTCTCTCCGCTCAGTCGCGCGGACAGGGCAACATAGAATGGACGCTCATCCTGAGCGAGAAGAAAGTCCTGAGGGACATATTCGAACACCTCAAGAGCAAAGGGGTGGACGCCGAACTCGTGAAGCTAACTAAGATAGACGATAAGGAGGCGCTCACGGAGAGGCAGGACAAGATAACGCAGGTCGCCTTCGAACGAGGCTACTTCGATTATCCCAAGAGGATAAGCCTTCGAGAACTCGCCAGAATGTTCGAGGTCTCACCATCGACTCTGTCCGAGATACTCAGAAAAGGACAGAGGAAGATCGTGCTGGACTACTTCAAGAAGCAGCGGCATTCGATATGATCACCAAACAGCGTTAAGCACCTACATTTCCAGTGGCGATACCGTACCAGGCAATCAACACATTAAACTAGGAAGAGCCTATCAATGTAGTACCAGTCGGATTTAGGGGAACTCATAATGACGACCGAGGACGAGGTCATTTCGACACTTAGAGAGATCGTCGACCCACATACCAACATCAATATCTTCGACATGGGGCTGATTTCGGAAATAACGGTCAAGGGCGATTCCGTCAGTCTGGTGTTCAGACCCACTTCCCCGTTCTGTCCATTGGGCATACATCTTGCAATGAACATCAAGAGACGTCTCATCCAGATGCCGAATATGAAAAAGGCGAATGTGAAGATCGTGGGACATGTCCAAGAGGACATGATAAACAGCGCATTGCTGGATTCGCCCTGAAGACCGCACCTACATTAGAGGGACTGCACTTCGCGAATTGCCGCTTTCTCAAGAGCCGAAAGTCCCGTCGGACGGCACTTCATATGCCCTACGCATGGCGTCAAAAGAGATTCATGCTAGGTCAGCCTTTGGGTATCTGAGATGCTGGCTTCGGAAATCAATCGAGTGGTCGACGAATCATCGAGGAAGTTGCTCCAGGGCGCTTCCCCGTCCGTGAGATACTGGATCCTCACGGACATCATCGAGAAGGACAGGGAGGACCACGTCGTCCAGCGCACATTGAAGGAGTGCGAAAGATGCCCTACCAGGCAGAAGTTGTTCAGGACCATTCAAGAGGATGGCACATGGCCTGTGCCAAACAGCCGGCGGGCGCAGAACCGACCAGAGTCTGGGAGAAGCATGGACCAAACACAGATCACGATGTACAACAACCTCCTCAGGCTACTACATTCCGTGGTCGGGTCCGACGACGAACGTATCAATAGGACGCTGGATAAAGTCCTTGAGCGATATGATCAGGAGGGGTTCATAAGAGGTCCGATGCAGCATTGCCTTCCACAACCGCATTACAACGGGTATGCTCTCTACATACTGTATGGATTCGATAGGCAAAATGATGCAAGAGTCAAGGGAGTCACAGAGTGGTTGATGGCATCTCAGAGGAAGGACGGGGGCTGGAACATGCCATACTTGCAGGATGTCAAGTACCTTCCAGAATATAGCGGGATGAAGATGGATGATTTCATCCGGCTTGCGGAGAGGTCAAACGGGAATGGGTATGACCCCAATGAATTCCAGGACATACCCAGCTGTCACTGGACCACGATGATGGTCCTCTGGGGCCTCATGGAGAGGCCTCCACTCAGGAAGAGCAAGTGTTTGCAGAAGGGGGCGGATTTCCTCCTGAGCAGGTTCTTCAAGAAGAACCCTCACCCTAACTTCTATCAAAGCCAGAAGAACTGGACCTCGGTCAAGTACCCCGCCTATAGGTGCAGTGGTCTGGCCGCACTATGGGTGCTGACGAAGATCGGCAAGGGACCCGAGGACCCTAGGATGGAGAAGCCGATCAGATGGCTCATCTCGAAGCGATATCGTGATGGTCTGTGGATCGAATCCAACCGACCGCATTCGGAAACCGAGCAATGGTTGACCTTGGAAGCACTGGAAATCCTACATAGGCATGCCAAGAAACTATAAGCATGGTTTCGGTGGAAAAACGACAATTGTGCCCTGGGGTTCAATGCGGCTTTCGTTAGCGAGTGACACCATATCAATCACGGATATAGCCACGATGGAATGGTTTTAGATGGTCGCATTCGAAAGGGCATTATTACGATACTAGCTACTGCAGTTGTGGTCCAGATATCCCAGGCTATAGGCATGCTGGACTCCGTGAGAGGGCAGACATAAGAGATTGCGACTCCGAAGTCACCAAACCTACTTGAAAGAGGATATGCCTCATGGGCGTCCTGGCAAACCCTTGCGAAACATCTTGATCGTGAATTTCTAATCTCTAGACACCAAGTGGAGACGGTTCCTTAGAGCCTGTTCTGGCGAGCGTTCAGATACTGATTTGAACCCACTTTGACATAAATACAATAAACAGAGTAATAATGTGGGAGAGCCCGGATTATAGCTCCGAATCTACCCCTAATCAAAACTGCCAGCCATAATCTTCAAAGCCAAATGCGATTCTTTAATTCTCCGAATTCTTTCATGGTAAGAAACGGTCCTGAAGAAATCACTTCTTAGTCATGATGTATGTTGAGTATTCCTTGAGATACCTCTTGAAGAACCACTGAATGAAGGTGCTGTCGCTCTCCTTCACCTGGGACCGCTCAAGCGCGTTGTAGTAGCCCCGGCGACCCTCATACGGAATATTCAGAGGAGGATATCCGTTTCGATGCAGTACGAAGTTCATTAGGAGACGACTCATCCTGCCGTTTCCATCGGCAAACGGATGCATTGTCACGAATCTCAGATGAACTCCAGCAGCCAACTCGACTGGGTGCATGGAAGGCTTGTTCCGATTGTACCATCGGAAGAACTCTCTGAGCAATGGTTGGACTTCAACGGGACTAGGAGGCATGAATCGGCTCCCAGAGATTGCTACCTGGTAAGTCCTGACTCTCCCGGCTATATCGGGCTTCGTCTCCTCGAACAGCGTCTTGTGCCACATCAAGATCGTCTGCAGTGACAGGTCTTTCTTGTATCGCAACGCTTCCCGGAAGACTCTGTCGTGGGCCTCGGCTTCCTTGATGTCCTCGATCGGTTTCTGGCTTGGACTCAGTCCTCTCTCGAGCAAATCAGCCGTTTCACGATAAGTGAGTCTCGAACCTTCGATGCGATTCGTATCATATGTGAACTTGATTGAGAATTGGCGATCACGCTTCTGGAGGGTGCTAGGTGGTAGTGCACGCTTCTCATTCTGGTAGTTCGAACGAACCTGATTCAGAAGTGGATACCATCGCTCTCTGTAGATCTCTGTGAGGAAGTCCCTCTTTGACGCCTCGACATCGTGAGGCAATCTCACTCCAAGATACTTCTCACGGGTTTGAACGCCCGAGGGAGTCCTGATAGTATGCTGGAGATAGAAATACTCCCGACCATCGACCACCTTCGTCCTCACGACGACCATGACATCTCATACCCTTACATATGCATATATTTTTCTATTACATCCAATATGTAAGGGTAGAAGAGAACCCCACTCGGCTGATGTCCGAGTATGGCAATATTGTCGATGCAACAATAAACATGTGGCACCACAAATAATAATGTGCGAGGGCCCGGATTTGAACTGCGAGTCATATCTTCGAATGTAAGAGAAACATCATAGAATAGATTCTATTTCAGCAAAAAGAATGCTGGATTCTCGGTTCAACCACGCCCTGTCTGAATGGAGAGAAGACCAGCATAACAAGGGAGGATGGCTACGAGGGTGGCTTCAAGGAACGAACTCCTCGATTTTTCCCCATTATAGGAGTCCGCATGAACCTCGTCGTCCGGAATTGGGACCCTCATAGTCTGCCCGCTTAGTCTAAGGTAGCAGGCCAGCGGCCCTTAGCTCAAGAGTGATCTTATCGACGGCAATCTCGACGTCTTCCGGCTTTCGGGCGCCAGTGCACACTAGCTTCCCGCTGCCGAACAGAAGCACGACCACTTTCGGCACGTCGAGACGGTACACGAGTCCAGGAAATTGCTCAGGTTCATACTCGACCTTCTCAAGACCGACACTGATGGCAATCGAGTTGAGATTGATCTTGGCCCCAAGGTCGCTTGAGGCAACGATGTTCTGCACCTCTATCTTAGGTTTGATTGTTATCACTACGCCAGCAGCCTCGATCTTCTTGACCACCTTGCTGATGGCAATCTCCACCTGTTCAAGGCTCTTGCCGCCGGTGCATACCGCCTTTCCACTCCTGAAAAGCAACGTCGCCGTCTTTGGATCCTTGAGCCGGTAAATCAGGCCTGGGAACCGTTCGGGGTCGTATTCGGCACCATCAAGTGCAAGCACAATCGCCTGGAGGTCCAGCTCCGTCCCGAGAGACGTCGAGGCGACAACGTTCTCAATCTTTATCACTGCCATATAATCCACACCGGTCTGACGGTATTTGAATAGCCATCTAATATACTAATCCTTCGTGCGCAAGGAAAGTGACGGCAAGAAAACGAAAATCGGGTTTAGCTCGACACAATAAACGTCTCGCTCAGCGCAGTATCACCAGTTGCGAAACATATGCAAATCATTCTGCAACTCGAACTCGCTCATAATGCTCGAATGTATTAATTTGAACGTTCCCGACGGGCACTATCATGCTCCGAATTTCTTTGCCCGGTCGGCCATACCCAACATTATCGGCAGAAGGTCCCGTCCTCGTATCCTCCCGAGCCCGCCTGAGGCTGCCGACACTTCGTCGAATTCCTTGACGGAATCCATCCTACTGCCGCCGCCAGCAATCATCACAGGGACAGGGTCGGCACTATGGTCCCGCACGTCCACGGGGGTCGAGTGATCTGCCGTGACCGCGATCACGACATCTTCGTGCAGTTCCCTGAGGATCAGTTCCAGCATCGAATCGATGCTCTCAATTATCTCGACCTTCTTCATGAAGTCGCCGTCATGCCCTGCTACATCGCCTGCCTTCACATTGACGAATACGAAGTCATGCGAATCGAGTAGCTTGAGCGCCGACCCTCCCTTTGAGAGATAATCTGTATCCAGCCCACCCGTGGCCCCTGGGACATCTGGAACGTCCATGCCGACCATCCTGCATATCCCTTTCACCAAGGTGACGCCCGCGACCCCTGCACATTTCAGACCGTAGCGCTCAGGCATGGAGTCTAGATTGCCGAGACTACCTGCTCCTCGAGGGAGGACTATGTTCGCGGGGGGAAGTCCGTCCTTACGCCGCTTCGTATTGATCGAAGCAGCATCAAGCCGCCTGTACGATTCAGAAACGAATTCGTTCAGGATCCTAGCGGTCTTGGTAGCCTCAGGGACCAAAGGTTTGGATACCAGCACTTCACCCTCGGTGTGAGGATCGACCTCCGAGACCCTGTGATCGAGCCCGGGACCCTTGAAGACGAGCACACACCTGTGCTCAGAGCCCTCCTTGAACGCGACTTCGACGTCCTCGATCTTGAGACCGGACAGGAGCTTGGAAAGCTCATCTGTTCCGGACTTTATGCGTCCCGCCCTGCGGTCAGTGACATTCATGGAAGGGTCAACGGTTGCGAAGTTGCATCGGAAGGCCACATCGCCTTTGGACATCTTCAGGCCGGCTCCCGCGGCCTCTATTGGGCCCCTTCCAGTGTATGCTGTGTAAGGGTCGTAGCCGAAGAGTGCAAGATGCGCTGTATCGCTGCCCGGCACTACGCCTGGCGCTATCACATCCATCATCCCGCTCATGCCTCGCTTCGCTATGGAGTTCATCGCGGGTCTCTTCGCGGCCTGGAGGGGGGTCTTGTGATCGAACAGCTTCACAGGACGGTCGGAAAGACCGTCACATATGATCATGAGCATCTTCTTCTCATTCATGGATGGTTGCGAATACACTGGGTCGTAGATAACACTAATCGTCACTGTCGCCCAAGAATTGATGAGATGGGGTGGATGGCAGAAAGAGCGCCGAGGGGGAGATTTGAACTCCCGTGGTGTCAAGCACCAGTAGCTCTCGAGGCTACCGCCTTAAACCGGGCTTAGCTACCTCGGCTCCGCGCTGGAACGGAAGCGTTATTACGAGTACCCATATTAACGCTGTCGGTGCAATGATGAAGGTGACAGTGCATCTCCTGCCAAACCGAAAGGAGACCAGAACAGTCGAATTCGATGAGGGAGCCGATGTGGAGTCGCTCATCAGAAAGCTAGGGCTTCTGCCCGATTCATGGATAGCAATCAGAGGAGCGGACCCCGTCCCGAGCGACGAACCGCTTTTGGATGGGGATGAGATAAAGTTGATATCCGTCGTTTCGGGCGGATGACACGGTTTCAATGGCATACAGCCAGTCGGTCGATGATGACTTTTATAGATTGGAAGGAAAAGTATTTATCAAAGAGAGCATTAATAGTTCCGAAGAACAGCGTTCAAACCCGTTTGACATCATCACGCTTAACCAAACACATCTTACAGTGACGCTCATACGCCTGGCTATAAGGCATAGGGTTCACAGTAGCCAGATGTTTGTCAAGCCTGCTGCGACCCCTGGACAAAGGGATGCTCGACAGCGGATGATAGACATAGCGGGGACCTGAGCTGTTTTTCGACACCTTAGGGGTGCACAGACATGGACATAGATCCAAGTACAACAAAATACCTGATTCAAGCGAAACTCTCGACAGATGGAATTGTGGAAAAACCCGATATCGTAGGCGCTATTTTCGGCCAGACGGAAGGACTGCTGGGCGACGAACTCGACCTCAGAGACCTGCAGAAGAGCGGCAGGATAGGAAGGATAGAGGTAGAGGTCAGCTCGAACAAGGGCAAGTCCGAAGGCATCGTTTATGTACCTTCCAGTCTCGACCAGGTCGAGACCGCCATACTTGCATCCGCCCTCGAGACCATCGACAGGGTCGGACCGTGCAAGGCCAGGATATCCATCGACAAGATCGAGGATGTAAGGATATCGAAGAGGAATAAGATCATCGAGAGGGCGAAGGTGCTGCTCAACGAGCTCATGAAGACCTCGAAGACGAGCGGAGGAGACCTCACAGATTCGGTGCGACAGTCATTCCAGATGGAAGAGGTGCAACACTACGGGAAGGAGAGACTTCCCGCAGGGCCCAACATCGATGATTCTGACGCGATCATAGTCGTGGAGGGCAGGTCAGATGTTCTGAACATGCTCAAGTACGGCATCAAGAACGCGATAGCAGTCGAAGGGACGAATGTGCCCCAGGCGATCATCACTCTGGCAAAAGAGAAGGTCGTGACAGCTTTTGTCGATGGAGACAGAGGCGGAGAACTCATCATAAGGGAGTTGCTAGAAGTTGCCGAAATCGACTTCGTCGCACGTGCTCCGAATGGACAGGAAGTCGAAGAGTTGACACAGAAGCAGATGGTCAAGTGCCTGAGGAACAAGGTTCCGGCCGACCAGTTTGCAGAAATGGTCAATCTCGGAGCTTCTTCCGGCAGAAATGGTGAAAAACAGGGCAGGTCCGAAGAAGGTCGTGGAGACCGCGGAAGAAGGGATGACGACCGTGACCGGAGGCGGGAACCGAGGGAATCACGCCAACCGAGACACGAGGACAGGCCGCCACCGCAACCACCGACCCCGAGGTTGTCCCCCGAACAGCTGAGGTTCAAGGACGTCCTCTCGGAGCTGAACAACAGCTCGAAGGCTAAGTTGCTCAACGAGAACGGCAATGTCTTGAAAGAAGTGCACGTGAGCAAGCTCGCCGAGACGCTCAAGGAATCCGGCACGGGCGTACGCGCAGTGGTGCTCGACGGCATAATAACCCAGCGAGTTCTGGACCTAGCCGTGGAAAAGAATATTTCATCAGTAGTTGGTGTCAAGGTGGGAAACGTAGCCAAGCTCCCCACGAATGTGGAGATCCTCACGAAGGAGGATCTGAGCTAGGACGCGGGAACTTCACATGATCGAAGAGGCTTCCGGTGGACATAAGGTCCTCACGTCGTTGGACGAGATAGAGACTTCAGAGGACATCAGGATAGCCTCTGATCCTCTCGAGAGGGTCATCGGACAGGAAGAAGCAGTCCGGCTTGCGAGGATAGCCGCCTCACAGATGAGGCACCTTCTGCTGGTGGGACCACCAGGCACAGGCAAATCGATGATAGCGCAGGCCTTGGCACTCCACCTGAGAAGGCCGACCGAAGAGATCAGGGTCGTCCACAACCCGGAGAACCCGGAGCGACCCCTGGTCGAGGTCAGGAATTCGGACGATGTAGAGAAGGAGTTGGAGTCCAAGGGTTACGCAGAGGGGGAGTACATAGACCCCAAGGAAGCGCCTGTGAACGTTGCTGAGAGACTAGGATACAGATGCACCAGCTGTGGAACCTATTCCTCCCCGAAGGAGAGTTTCTGCCCGAAATGTTCGCGAGCGAAGGTGGCACAACAGATACGTCCCACGTCGAACAACCCGTTCGGGGACATACTGGGCGGGCTCATGGAAGTCACCATGGGTCAGATGGCAGGGAGAGACAGGGTCACCACCACCAGGAAGAGGTTCGGAAAGGAAGAGGTGGTGGTGTTTGAACGTTCAGGCGATATGATCAAGGTTCTGGATCAGCCGGCCCTCGAGAAACGGAGGGAGCTGGAGAAGGAGAGCCCCAGGAAGGTCATAGTGCCCATCGGGAGGAATCCGTTCGTCCTCGCAACAGGCGCAAGCGAGACCGAACTGCTAGGGGACGTCCGACACGACCCGTACGGTGGACACCCACAGCTCGGGACACAACCCTATGACAGGGTCGTCGCCGGAGACATACACAATGCCCACCAAGGAGTGCTTTTCGTCGACGAATTGCCTCATCTAGGCCATCTTCAGAGATTCATATTGACGGCCATGCAGGAGAAGAGATTCCCCATCGCCGGCAGGAACCCTCAGAGCGCCGGCGCAAGCGTCAGGGTCGATAGCGTACCCTGCGACTTCATCTTCGTCGGAGCGTGCAACATACAGGATCTCCCGCAGATAATGTCGCCGCTGAGGTCGAGAGTGAATGGTGGTGGATATGAGGTCCTCGTGGATACCACGATGCCTGATACGAACGAGAACTGCATGAGGCTCGCGCAGTTCGTGGCCCAGGAGATCGTCATGGATGGCAAGATACCGCACGCGTCCAGGGAGGCCATCCAGATGATAATCGAAGAGGCACGCAAGAGGGCCAAGCTGATGGACAACAAAGACAAAGCGCTGACATTGAGGCTCAGGGAACTCGGCGGGCTTATCCGAGCTGCTGGCGATGTTGCGATAGTAGAAGGAGCCGAACTCATAGAGGCGAAACACATCAAGGAGGCTCTGAAACGCGCTCGCCCGGTCGAAGAGCAAATCAAGGAGAAGTACGGGAGCTTCCTCGGCGGAGTGGCCAAGGACATCAGCGGGTCCGAGAGGGATTCGTCACCTTATCATTACTGGAACCAGCATGTACACGACGACAAACAGGGATATCGCTGACAGATGACCCTTATGATCAGCTCTGGAGCACCTTCATCATCTTGAAGGCGTCCTCGCCGTTCCTGTAGAACTTCTTGATATCGTCGAATACCGTGAAGCCGAGCTTCTCGTAGAAAGCCCTCGCACGAGCATTGCTCGTCCTGACCTCGAGGACGACGGAATCCAATCCCTTCCCGATGCATTGACGATAGAGCTCCTCCATCAGGGCCGACCCGATGAATTGTCCTCTGCATTCCGGTCTCACAGCCAGCATCAGGACCCGGGCTACTTTTGGACCGGACACCACCGCTGCGACGAATGCTACGATCCTGCCGTCCTTGAGAGCCACCTGGAAACCTTCGGGCCAGTGGTTATGTATGGTCAGATAGAGAGAGGTCTGGTATATCTCTCCCAAGGAATCCTTCACGACGTTGGTGATGGCATGGATATCCGCGGGAGAGAAATTTCTAACAACGAGCATAACCAACCGTCAAACCTCATGAACCGCCTTTTCCGAGATTAAGTTTGCGAATTGACAGTCGCCTGAGAACCAAGACGAGGGGGATGAGGGCAAGCGGCAGGACCCAGGTCGGAGGTCGTGCGCAAGGTGTCGTGATCGTGACTGCAAGGTCGTCCCCTGATCCGGGAACGCGCACGATCATCGTATCGCTGGCGTCATTACCCCAGGTATCCTCAACATGGACCGTCACAAGATGCTCCCCCGGCGCCGTGACTGCAAAATCTGTGCGCGGGCCATACGAATCGGCCGATCCGTCCCCATTAAGATCCCACCATATCAGGACGATCGCCCTGTCATCACTTGATTCGCTGGCGTCCAGGGTCACAACATCGCCCTCCCTAGCATCGATATCCGCACCAGCGATGGCGATCGGAGGGATCTCATCAGGAAACCAATCCATGTCAAAGGCATCTGCGAAATAACTTGCCATCTCCTCGCTGTCCACGATTGCGGCGAGTTCCCGGTTCCGGGCGAATGACGAATAGACCCAGTTGTTGCTCGAGATGACAGCCGTTCGGTCGTCCAAGATGAGACCTTTGTTGTGTAGGATGGTGATCGGGCTTCGTTCATCCATAAGAAGGAACGAACCGTCCAGATCCTCAGATACGGCGATGCAGGAGAGGCCGGCGACTGTAGCATTGTTACGATCCAGGTTGAACCAGGACGAATCCAGTATGCCCCTGGATTGTCCGCCATTTCTCAAAGCATCGATTATGGCCGTCAGCAGCGGGTTCGTTGTCGCCTCGCTTGACCATCTGGTGTTCCAGCAGATGTCCGACTGGAACTGTTCGAACATGATACGACGAGACGATTCGAGCAAAGGTACTAGGAACGGACTCTGAATTGACGCATCCGGCGAGACGTGGAGTCGGACGGTGCACGCTTGTGTCGAACGATATGGCCTGAGGGCGCCCGAGAGGTATACGGGTCTGGGCGGCTCGAATGCTCCTGCATCACTATCGAACCATCCGGTGGTGGTCCAAGCAATCACATCGTCCCGGGATCGCCTAGCATCGTCATCGAACACATGTGCCAGGCATCCAGCTAACAGCTCACTCTCGATCCAGACGCCCCATCCCCTATTCCCATGAACTGGGTCTTCAGGAATACCGTCTGGGACGAAGTTCTCGGACATGACCAAGATGCTCACTTCGTCGATCACCATATATTTTGGATGCAACGGGCCGATATGCCTGACTATGTCGTCGTCCAGGTTGCCATAAATGCCCAGGACCGAGCAACCCGAGGTGGAAAGGAACGAAAGGCAGTCGATCTCTTCATCACAAATGCCTCCGGCAGGATTCAGGTCCACGAGTACCCTGACATCCACGCCGGACTTGCTGATACAGGCTAGAGCTTCGCAGAATGGAGCAGAATACAACTCATATGCACATACTCGGATAGTAGTCTTTGCTGATTGGACCGCTTCGAGGACGACCTCGAGGGAGCAATCAGGGCTGGCGAATGCCGTGATCCCCCCTGCCGGGATCATATCCGAAATAGAGTTGTGCTCGGTGTAGCCATACCTGTATTCCCTGAAAGACATCCAATCGGTGGAAACGTCAGAATCGACAGGGATGCCACCCATCAACACTCGCTTAGCGATCTCGCCTTGCCTAAGGGCAGGCATCGGACTCCCGAACCAGCCTTCTGGAATCCCAGAATCTCCATAGCACACGGAATCAACGACTCCACCTTCGGGTGACCGTAGGACGAGGGAGTCGCCGATGTCCGCTAACCTGAACGAACCTGAGACGGTGACCAGATCATTCGTATTCCATCCTTGCACGGTAATCTCAGGAGGGACTCCAAATGCGTCGAAGTATGAATCATAGTTGGATGATATGTGGACTTCATCGCCTGCGAGGATATGAACGAGCGTTGTGAAAAGCAACACGCCCTCACCGTCGGAGAGGGTCCAACACGATAGTATGACATCCTCCGAACCACGGTTCCATAGCACGATGTACTCATCATAATTGACACCGCATGGATAGAACTCCGAGATGATCACTGGGGGCCCATCGACGGAGAGCGATGAATGGATGCTCACGGCACTCAGAGGAGATGGATGCGGAAGAATCATTCCCGGTACAAGGAGCAGTAGCAAGGCCAGTGATACCACAACTGGAAAGTCCCTCCGCATCGAAGGGGCTAGGGAATCCTCTAAGCATAATGAGGAATGACTACAGGTATGCTTCCTATCCGTCGAGGCCCGATACCAGATCGAGTAGGACGGCCATCTTGTCCTTCGCCTTGACGACCCCGCTCGCCAGAAGTACACCCTCGGCTCCCAGCTCTATCGCCTTTCGAACATCCACACCATTCTTCACACCAGCACCACAGAGGACAGAGACCTCATCGCTCACGGATCGGATGGTCGTCACGGTGTCGCTCACGATCTTCGGGTTGGCCGTCGTGACTGAGATGTCACCTCCGATCAATTCAGGTGGTTCGATTGCGACATAATCTGGACCCATGGCGGCACATGCTCGGCTCACGCCGGTGTTGTTCGTGCAGACGATTGTGGAAAGACTGAGCTGGTGGGCTCGCTCAATGAGGTCGTGTATCTCGGCCACCTTGATCCTGTGCTCTGAGTGGTTGAGCAACGTGCCCCGAGCGCCCGATGCCTTGACATTCTCAAGGGTCACATATCCCGTGGTGCCTCCAGGCATCACATCGTCCACGTGTTGGGCGAAGACGGGAATGTCAACGATCGATGCAATCCGCGAGATATCGGGCATGGGTGGCGCAACGACTATCGACGCGCCAGTCTCCTTGGCCACGTCATCGCAAATCTTAGCCAGCGATACAGCCTCGTCTCCGCTCGCTTCGACGTAGGTTTTGAAGTTCACGGCTATGATGAGACGTCTAGATGACAAGCAAATACCTCATTAGAGGGGCTCCATCCGAGACTCTATCTTCTTCAGCACATCGGGTCGTGTCGTGTACTCGAGCTCCTCAGGCGAGACTATTCCAGGCATGAACGGACCGTGGCCGCGCATATAGATGGATATCTCCATCGCCTTGTTACGGACGGGGTCCCACTCCTTGCCCGCGAAGTAATCGAGAGGCTTGTGATTGCCGGGAGGAGAGTTCGGCGGCTCTATCCCCTGGATCTTGCCGTTGGATATCTGGAGGCCGAGCGAGCATACCCTTGGAGGGCCGTCATGGTAGGTGGGGTCGGACTCATCTACAGCGCAGGGGTACCATGCACCGTAGTGTGAACCCCTCATCCAACCGGATACCAGCTGCGGGAAGGCGAATGGCTGCAGCGCCTCTCCAACCGCAGGAAGCCCGGATTGGCATCGGACCATCATGACGGGATCGTCCTTGCCGACATACTTTCCAGCGGATATGTTCAGCTTCTCCGTCGAGACGACGGCAGCTATGCCGATGTCCCTGTGGAGGACGCGTTTGACTGCGAATCGGGTCGTGTCACCTATCAGGGCGAGGATGTCGTACATCTCAGCGGGAGAACTCATGATGACCTTCTTATGGTCAATCACATCGACCACCTCTATGTCGTAGCCGAGGTGCGCTCTCGGGTCGATCACCAATCCCGTCGTGGTGAACGGGTCCATGAATATCTTCGCAATAGGTAGAGAGTATGCAGCTGGCCCGCACTTGTCCGCCATGAATATGAGCATGGGCTCCGTCGGCCTTTCGACGAACTCCATCTCGGCGGCTCCGGGACCCTGGCCCCTGACGTTGCCGGAGAACGCATCGGACAGCAGGTCCTGGCCTGCTGCGTACAGATGCATCTTCTTCGCCTCCTGGGCCGCGTCCATGAATGCATTCCAGGCAATCTCGTGAACGCCCTTGTGGTTCTCCCCGTTCCTGTGGGTCATGAGGAGTTCCATATCATCGCCGCACCTTGTGACATAGTAATCCAACAGGAGGCCGTCCTTGACGCCCTTGGACATCGCGAGCGAAGCGACTTCCATCATCTTCGGGTGGGGTCTCGAGTGTCCAGCTATCGATCCAACATCGGCCTTGATAAGCGAAACCGTGATCTTCTCGGACATATCTTCTTCCTCCGCACACAAATTCTGCTATTTAGCACAGATTCGGCCGATAAGAAGCTTGACATATATTAACCGTTTCCAAGCATCACTCAGTTAAGAACCACATATGATGATTGCCGATTGGAGTCACCTCACCCAGCCAGTATCAGATTCCAAAGAGTATTGATTAATATCAAATAGCGCATACTAGGAGTGACGATTCTATCGTCATGAGGTCGGTTCGAGAGCGACGGCGAACTGGAGGGAGACGTTCTTGCCTGAAAGCAGTCTTTCACGTATACTGAAAGCGAGGAGGAATGACATGCTGGACCGATGGGTAGATGCGATCAAGCTCTCGACCCCAAAATATGCTGATTCACCCGATGAGTTCCTCCATGAATCCGCTGAGAACTGGATCGATGGCGTTTATCACGCGGTCGCAGAAAGCGATTATTCGCATCTTATGGAATACTGTCTGCGTATCGCTTCCACAAGGACCTCGGAAGGATTCAGGTTCAGCGAGGTAATGAAGGCAATCTCTTTGGCCACCGAGATGGTCGTCGATATGCTATTGGAAGAGAATAAGGACAATATCAGCGAGCCGATGAGTCAGGACATAAAAAAGATCATCAAGGTGATGAACTGGGTGACCATGAGCTTTGGCGAGACATTCGAAGATATCAGACAGAAGGAATTCTCGACGGGAACCCTCATCGGTTTGGTCTCGGCCCAGGAAGCCGTCGATGAAACCGCACTGACGAGCAAGCTGCTAGAGATATGCCAGAGCATATCCGGGTGCACGCATGGAATTGTCATGATGATCGATTCCGATGGAGTTTTGGTGGAGATTCCGGGAAGCGACGAGTTCTCGAGGAAAGTCATGACCAAGATAGGCACCCAGGTTATCCGAGACATCGCGGCCGTAGCGAGGCATGATAGATTCGAGGAATTGGTGGATAATCAGGTGGCTGCAAATACCCCATCCATCCGGTGTGCAGCAGGTATACCTATCATGACTAGGGGGAAGATACTCGGTGCATTGGTACTGGGAGTATGCTCAGATAGAGGCATATCCACGCATGAGATCGACCTGCTGCAGGCGGTGGCATCCCAGATAGGGCTCGCATATGATAATTCGCGCATGATGAGACAGCTCACCCGCAAAGCCGCGTATCTCAAGAGCGAGCATGACGAAGTGCTCACGATACTGAATGAACTCGGCGCAATCGTATACGTCGCCGACATGGACACCTACGAGGTGCTTGCGGCGAACAAGCAGATGAAAGAAATCTATGGGCACGACATGGTCGGGAGGATTTGCTACAAGACGATGCAGGAAGGGATGGACGGCCCATGCCCGTTCTGCACGAACAAGCACCTGCTGAAGGATGGGCATCCAACCGGTTCATATGTATGGGATTTTCAGAACACCACCACGGGACGTAAATACCGTCTATCGGACAGGGCGATCGAATGGCCCGATGGTCGGCTCGTGAGGATCGAGATCGGGCTTGATATAACGGATTTCGAGGAAGCCAAGGAGAGGTTGGATGAGATAAGGACCATGCTGCAGCTCTACAATGATCTCCTAGTCCATGACATAAGCAATCACACCAGCATTGTAAAAGGCATCATGGAACTGATATGCGATGAAAAGATGTCTCAGGAACGGAAAGGAGAGATGACAAAGACCGCTATGGAACAGATGAACAAGATAGACAGGCTCGTCAGCAGGACCGCAACGCTCGCCAAGACGAAGGCTACGGGCAGGGAGAATATGGCCAAAGTGGACCTTGCCCACATACTGGACACAACCATCTCAGACACGGTTGCTATGGCAGACCAGATGGGTGTGAAGATAATACGAGATCACTCAGGTGGACCGTTCATCATAGAAGCAGGGGAGTTCGTCGATGAGATATTCATCAACCTGCTCGTCAACGCCATCAAGTATGGGAATGGCAAACCCGTGAAGGTCAAGATCGCGGAATCGACCATTGATGAGAAGACGCCGTCTTGGAAGGTGTGCGTGATCGACGAGGGGGCAGGAGTGCATCCGGACAAGAAGGCGCTCCTATTCAAGAGGTATGAGCGACTCACGACCGTGAGCCAACTGAAAGGATTGGGTCTGGGTCTGACCATCGTACGGACTTTGACCGAGACTTATGGTGGGAGGGTCGCAGTGGAGGACCGGGTTCCGGGAGATTATACGAAGGGCACGATATTCTCGATCGAGTTCCCCAAAGCGAACGATACATGAACCTCAGGAGCGCGAAGGCACCAGCCGCTTATGAGACTGTATCGAAGGAAAGGGTCGACTAGAAAGACTTAAACTGACATAGTCCGCTATTCGTCGACAGTGAGTCGCTGATGGGAACCGTTGAGGACCTGAGACCTATTTTCTCGCCAAAGTCGATCGCAGTCGTAGGTGCCTCAAGAAGCCCTATGAAGATCGGTTATGAGATTCTGCAGAACATACTTGTCCATGGATACCGAGGCAAGGTCTACCCAATCAACCCGGAGACCCCTGAGATAATGGGACTGAAGACGCAGCCCAGTGTCCTTGCGGTCAAGGAAGACATAGACCTCGTGATAGTGGCAGTCCCTGCGGAGTTCGTGCCCAAGGTCATGATGGAATGCGCCAGGAAGAAAGTCAAGGGCGTGGTCGTCATATCCTCAGGGTTCGGAGAGACCGGTGAGAGAGGAAGGCAGCTCGAAGCAGAGATACTGGACATCGCCCGCAAGGGTGGCATACGGTTAGTCGGACCCAACACGCTCGGATACAAGGACCCGATCGACAACCTCGATGCCGCGTTCGTTTTCGGCATGCCCCAGAAGGGCGAGATCGCCCTAATAAGTCAGAGCGGCGCGCTCTGCGTCGGCATGATCTATTACGCAAACGGCGAGCATATCGGCCTTTCGAGAGTGATCAGTGTTGGCAACAAGGCCGATATCGACGATGCGGACCTGATAGATTATCTGGATGCCGACCCAGCGACCAGAGTCATCGCCATGTACATAGAGGGTATCAAGGACGGCAAGAAGTTCCTCGATTCAGCCAGAAGGTGCAGCAAACCGATAGTGGCGATTAAGGCTGGAAGGACCGCTGCAGGCTCTGCGGCAGCGTCGACGCACACTGGCTCCCTGAGCGGGTCCGACGCAGTCTACGATTCCGCGTTCAGGCAAGTGCATATTCAAAGAGCATACGACGTCGATGAGCTCTTCGACCTCGCAAGGGCGCTGGCATACCAGCCCGCGATACACGGGAATCGCGTCGGTATCATATCCAACGGAGGAGGGGCGGGAATAATGATAGCCGATTGGTGCGAATCTCTCGGACTCAGGGTCCCCAACATCTCGAAGAAGACGGCTGAGGCCCTCCGGCCCCACCTGCCATCAATATCCACCGCGAGGAACCCGGTCGACGTCACCGGAGACGCGAGATTCCACAGATATCACGCCACGGGCGCGATAATGCTGAACGACCCGAATGTGGATGCACTCATCATGACATGCGTCCACGCGGGCATAGCAAGGCCTAGGGAGTATGTCGGAGCGGTCATCAAGTTGGTCGAGGAGAAGAGGAATCTGAAGAAGCCGATCATTGCATGCTGGGTAGGCGGGCCCGAGATAAACGAGGTCGTCCAGGACCTGCGTGTCAAGAACATACCGGTGTACCCATCGGCCATGCGCGCCGCGAAGGCCGTCAGATGCCTCTACGACGAGGGGAAGCGGCTGGAACTGATCGATAAGAAGCCCGCCAAGAACTCAGGATAAATGATGCAGCGCCACCACCACGCGAAATGCGCTTTCTTGGAATATGAGCCACAAAGGCATCTCATGAATCAATAGTCTAAAATGGGGGCTCGCCATGCCGGGAGTAATGGCGTCATCCAGGCCGAAGCAGTGGATCATATCTGGTTCTGCGATATCTGCCGTCGCACTGTGGGGGCTTGCTTTCCCGCTGACACAGGACGCGCTCACCAGCTTCTCCCCCATAATACTCGGATTCCTCAGGTTCGCGATCGCATCCGCCATATTCGGACTCTTCATGCTCCTCACCTACAGCCTATCGGAGATACGAGACACCATCATGAAGGAGCGTTGGTCCCTCCTGTTATTGGGGGCGCTGTATGTGACGATACCGAACATCACGCAGAACTATGGCCTCGTGCACGGCACCTCGTCCGTTGCTTCAGTCATACAGTCCTCAGGCCCAGTCATGACATTGCTGTTCGCGGTCCTTCTGCTGAGGGAGCGGATGACATCGATGAAGGTGATCGGCAGCGCTGTGGCCATGGCAGGCACCGTCCTTCTGGTCGCACATGGCAACATATCCCTCGAGGACGAGAGTTTCGTTAGCAATTTGCTCATATTCATTTCCGCAACATCATACGGCCTTGCATGGGTTTCCGCGAAGAAGATGATGAACAGCAGCCCACCGATCCTGATCATCGGACTCGCTCTGGTCTTCGGGACAGCAATGCTCGCGCTCGCAGTGCCGTTCGAGCAGACCCCTATGACGGATTTCACTCTCTCTTCCACAGCCAACCTATTGATACTGGGGATATTCTGCGCAGGACTCTCCTCCTGGCTCTATCTCAGGTCCCTTGAGCACGAGGAGGTGTCGAGGATGGCGTTCTTCATCTACCTGATGCCAGTATTCGCATCCGCGTTCGCATGGATCATCAGGGATGAGGGCGTTGCCATGTGGACCGCACTGTGCGCAGTGGTGATCGTTATAGGTATAATCATCGCGGAGAGAAGGCCCAGGACTATCCGCGCAAGTGGTAAATAGGTCCGACCCGGTTACGCGAAGAAGGTGCATCCCATTGCCCTCATGGCAGCATGTAACATACTCAAGAGAGATATCTTCTGAACACTACGGCCAGCAGGTAACCGTCGGTGGATGGGTCCAGGACCTGAGAAACCTCGGAGGCATATCGTTCCTCCAGCTCAGGGACGCATACGGCGTCATCCAGGTGACCATGCTCAAGAAGAGGAACAAGGAGATCTTCGAGCAAGTAGCCTCGATCCCGCGTGAATCCGTTGTGCTCGTCTCAGGCATCGTCAAGGAGAGCAAGGAGGCGAAGGCAGGTTACGAGATACTTCCCGACAGCGTGACCGTTGTCAATGCTGCTGAGGCCCCTCTGCCGCTCGGCGTCGTGGACAAGGTCGGTGCGGACCTGGACACGAGACTGAACAACAGATTCCTGGACCTCAGGAAGGAGGAGATCCGGGCAATCTTCAAGATAAAGGCGCGGACGCTGGAGGGCATAAGGAATTACCTCACGTCGCAGAACTTCACCGAAGTCAGCACGCCGAAGATCGTGGCTGCTGGAGCGGAGGGCGGCGCCACATTGTTCCCGATCAAGTACTTCGACAAGAACGCATACCTTGCCCAGAGCCCTCAACTATACAAACAGAACCTAATGGCGTCAGGTCTCGACAAGATATTCGAGATAGCTCCAGCGTATAGGGCGGAAGCTTCCGATACCATAAGGCACATAGCGGAATTCACCTCGCTGGATGTTGAACTCGCATTCATAAAATCGTCCGATGATGTCATGGATGTCGCAGAGGGCATCGTTGTCAGCAGTCTGAAGCATGTACGCGAGAAGTGCAAGAAGGAGCTGGAGATTCTCGGAATCGATATAGAGGACCCTGCGATCCCGTTCCCGAAGGTGAAATACGACGAAGCCATCGAAATGCTCGCCTCGAACGGATTGAAGATAGCGCATGGGGAGGACCTAGGAACTGAGGGGGAGAAGCTCCTCGGAGACATCATGATGAAGGATAGAGGGATTGAACTTTATTTCATCACAGAGTTCCCCACATCCCTTAAGAGAAGCACTTTCTACGCAAAACGGAACGATCTCAACCCGGAGCTGACGGGATACTTCGACCTTGATTACAGAGGGCAAGAGATAGTCTCCGGCGGGCAGAGGGAGCACAGATATGACGTCCTCTCGGAACAGATGCGCGAGAACAACCTGAACCTAGACTCGTTCGAATTCTACTTGAAAGCCTTCAGATACGGCATGCCTCCGCACGGAGGTTTCGGCTTTGGCGTTGAGCGATACGTTCAGAAGATGCTGGACCTGCCCAACATAAGAGAGACCGTTCTATATCCAAGGGACAGACTGAGGTTGACTCCTTGAACAAACCTGCTCGAATGCTCCTGGAGCTACCTGGAGCGGATGAGATCGATGAGCTCGCCAGGAGCACACCAGAGTTGAATGTCCGCAAGTTCGAGTACGACATGAAAGGGGCAAATGCGGATCTGGATTACACTCCCTGCAAGGGCAGGATCATCATAGTAGTCATGGGAGAGAAGGGCACGGTGCTCATTGAGCCTGAATCCAGTGGCAAATGGTCGCTCCCCTCGGGATTCATAAATACGTACGAGAAGGTCGAAGAATCGGTGACGAGGATCGCCAAGGAGACTTGCGGAGTCACGCTGAGGAGTCGTCAACTCATAGCCATGTTCGATGTCATCCGGCACTTCAAGGAAGTCACCATCAAAAGGCTGTACATAGTCTACTCGGCCATCACCGACGATTCAGATTTGGGCGGATCGGAACGGGCCAGATTCATGACGGACATACCTGACGACCTCGAACTTGACGAGATGGACCGCGCAGCCATAGAAAATTGCGAAGGGAAATGAATTCAGGAATTCTCAGAAGTCTTCATTCAATCATTTCGTCGCGCAAGGTACCTAGCAGCACTTTCGCATAACCTCCCAAAAGTGTCTTAATCTCTCTCAGGGATATGCACCAGGAAGGCGATGGGAAAGATTTTTGAGCGTGAGCTCAAGGGCATTCTTGCTGCAAACGAAGACATCCTCAGCAGAGTCACCAAGACTTGCGACGAGCATGAGAGGGAGGGATATCTCAAGATACGAGAGAGACCGTTTATGGTCGTCCGAGGAGCTGGCTCGCTCGGAATAGACCTCGTTGCGATACGCTCCGAACTCTCGCTGCCGATAGAGGTTAAGAGTTCCACGAGCGATGTGCTCAGGTTCAGCAGAAGCGAGAAGCTCGCGATCCAGGCGCAGGAGATGATGGATGATTGCAGACGTGTGGGACTGATGCCCATATACGCATTCAGGTACAAGCGGCAGAGAGGAGACGCGTGGAGGATATTCACACTCGACATAGGACCCATAAATGGAAGACTCAAACCCATCTACCAGCGGCTCCCCAAGATCACACCGTCTAAGGAGGGTAATCTGATAATGCGTTGGAACGAAGGAATGCCTCTCAGCAAATTCATCGAGTACATCGTGATGCTGCAATCGTGATCTTCAACATGATCTGAAGCCGATCAGCTGCAAATCGCGAACATGTTATGGGTTGAATTCATATGATAGTAGAGAATTGACTGAGCGAGGAGATAATCTGAGCAAGACGGAGGAAAACCTGAAAGCAGCCCTCGCTGGAGAGAGTGAGGCGAGGGCAAAGTATGTCAAATGGGCCGGGGCGGCCAACAAAGAGGGCCACCAAGCGTTAGCGAAGATCTTCATGGAGACCGCAGAGAACGAGTATGAGCATGCAGCGATGCTCATCAAGCTGCTCAGGATGGTTGGGACCACAGAGGAGAATCTCAAGAAAGCCGTCGAAGGCGAGACCCATGAATGGACCAGTATGTATCCAGGATTCGCCAGAACCGCACGTGAAGAGGGTAACGAAGCCGCAGCTGAGTTCTTCGAGCACGTGATAAGCATCGAGAGGCACCATGCAAAGAGATACCAGCTGCTTCTGGATAGGCTCAAGGATGGCTCCTTGTACAAGTCAGACAAGGATGAGATCTGGTTCTGCACCAACTGTGGCTATCTTCACAAGGGCAAGGAATCACTGGACAACTGCCCTAACTGCCAGCATCCAAAAGGATACTTCAAGCGGGTTTGCGAGATAGACTACGGAAAGGTCGAACTCTAGAAAACCGAATGGCGGCACGGAGTTCATGTTCCGTGCGCCAAATTATTATTTTCCGACGATGTTCAGCACTCATAGGGTTCATCACAGGTCATAAGACCTCAGCTGACCCGTTTCTCATCATCAGATCGAGCTAACGCGCTCTTGATATTTGAGCATCGGCCCAGGTCTTTGGCGCGTCGATTATATAGAGACGCCCGACCGTCTGGGTATCGTGGATCCGGTCAGCGATAACATCTGGGTATTCCTCGCGATGGCCATCGTGATATCGTTCTCAGGAGTCATGATGCCAGGCCCTGTACTAGCGGCTACCATCGCGAAAGGATACAAGGATGAGAAGGCAGGCATCCAGATAGCGCTAGGTCATGGGCTCATCGAATTTCCGCTTATGGCGCTGATAGTCCTCAGCATGGGCTATGTCTTCGAGAATTCAATGATCATGCTTGGCATAGGCCTCGTAGGAGGGCTCCTCCTCGCCCTCATGGGCATGATGATGGTTAGACGCAGAAAGGAGATCGCGACATCCGGAAAGGACCCCATACTAGGGGGCGCTTTCATGGCAGGCATCATAACGACCTCCGCGAACCCATACTTCTTCCTGTGGTGGGCCACGGTAGGGGCATTGCTGATCTTCTCGGCTCAATGGTTCGGACCAATCGTGGTCCTCGCATTCGCAATAGTACACTGGAGCTGCGACCTCGCATGGTACAGCCTCACATCATTCGCTGTTTTCAGGAGCAAACATCTCTGGACGCCACTCGTCCACGAGATAATCTTCGGCACATGCGGGGCGCTAATGATCATATTCGGAGTATACTTCATGGTGGGTCCGATAATGGACGCGACCTGAGAGGCGACCCTTCACCGGCCAGCCTTGATCATCCGTTCCAGAGGGACACGCGCCTTCCTTATGATATCAGTCGGAAGTTCGATCTTGTATTGGATCCTGGTGAGCGAGTCACGAACGTCTTCGAGTGATATCTCGCGCATGTTCGGACAAGTGGCATTTGGCACCTCATAGAAGACCTTGCCGGGAGACTCGCGCCTGAGCCGGTGTAACATGTTGCTCTCAGTGCCAATTATGAATTCATTCTTGGCGGATGCCTGGATATGCCTGATGATGCCCTCAGTCGAGAATGCGTAGTCTGCATAATCTATGATTTCCGGCGTGCATTCAGGATGGACTAGTATCTCGGCGCCAGGATGTTCAGTCCTTAGTTTGACGAGATCGTCTTTCTTGATATTCATGTGTGTGGGACAGTAGCCAGGCCAGAAGATCATTTCTTTGTCCTTGACGAACCTCTGAATGTACAAGCCAAGGTTAGTGTCCGGCACGAATATGATCTTCTCATCGGGCAATGACTGGACGATCTTCACAGCATTCGCGGATGTGCAACATATGTCCGTCTCGGCCTTGACATCGGCGCTTGTGTTGACATATGATACGACCGGTGCCCCTGGATGCTCTGCCTTCAGCTCCCTGAGGGACTTGACATCCACCATACCAGCCATAGGGCATTTCGATTTCAGGTTCGGATGAAGCACCATCTTCTCAGGGTTCAGGATCTTCGCAGATTCTGCCATAAAGTCTACGCCGCAGAAGACAATCACGCTCGCCTCCGTTTTCGATGCCTGAACAGACAGACCGAACGAATCGCCAAGAAAATCCGATATCTCCTGGACCTCTTTGCGCTGGTAGTTGTGACCCAGTATCACTGCGTTCTTCTCTTCTTTCAGTTTCAGTATCTGATTCTGAAGGGCGTCCATCTTCTCAGTTTCGACGTTAGCAAGAGGAGCGTAATAAATGCTTTGCTGGGAACACACGACTGCATAATAGTGCATTCGCAGTGTGATTGAATGATTTTCTTGCGTTTTGCCAACATTTTGACCACTCAGCTGTAAAAGTGGCCAGTAGATGCTTTAGCGAATTCCTTTATGTCACGAACATTCAAATATCGTACGCCCAATCGCGCGTGCAGAGCAAAATGAAACCCGTCGTTGATCTGAAGTACTGCAAGGGATGCAATATCTGCATCTATATGTGCCCTAAGAAGTGCTACTCGAAGGGGGTAGACATCTCTCCTCGCGGATACTTCGCCGCGGTCGTGAGCGAACCACAGAATTGTTACAATCACAAGAGAGAAGGAAAGCTCATTTGCGAACTCTGCGTCCTCAGCTGTCCGGACCAGGCGATATCTTGGCATCCAGAAGGAGAGGAGACGAAATGAGTCTAACACCAGGAGAGTATTTCCTTCAGGGGAACGAAGCGTGCGTAGAAGCAGCATTGGTCTCGGGCCTGAATTTCTTCGCAGGGTATCCAATCACACCTTCGACGGAGATAGCCGAAGGGCTGGCGAGGAGGCTTCCAGAGGTGGGAGGCGCATTCCTGCAGATGGAAGATGAGATTGCTTGCGTTTCCGCAATAATTGGGGCCTCCTGGGGCGGAGTGAAATCGATGACCGCCACATCAGGCCCAGGCCTTTCGTTGATGCAAGAGGCCATTGGATACGCAGCAATGTCAGAGACCCCTATGGTCATAGCCAATGTGATGAGGGGAGGGCCGTCTACGGGTCAGCCTACAAGGGCATCCCAGGGGGATGTGATGGCCACCAAGTGGGGATCCCATGGAGACTATCAGGTCATAGCGTTCGCACCAGCCAGTGTCCAGGAGATGTTCGATCTCACAATCAAAGCGTTCAATTACGCAGAGAAGTACAGAGTGCCCACATTCGTCCTGTCGGATGCGGAGATCGGCCACATGAGAGGCCTTCTGAACGTACCCAGCAACATCAAGATCGTGAACAGGAAGGAGAAGGGTGTGCGCAGAACAGATGAAGCGTACGATGTCCCAGATGACCTCGTCCCGCCATTCCCGACATTTGGCAAAGGAAACAAGGCGGCAGTCACTGGCATGACCCACGGACCTGATTCCAGAATAGAGCCAGAGGACCCGAAGATCCATCAGGAGCTCGTCTCCAGACTCAACGACAAGATCACCAAGAATCGAAGAGACATCAACAAGTGGGATTTGCTCTGCCCGGACTCCAAGCATATGATAATCTCATACGGCTCTGCGTCGTTCGGCGCGCGAGAAGTCGCAGCCGAAGATGACCGCATCGGTCTGCTCCGATTGAAGACCATATGGCCGCTCCCTGAAGAACCCATACGCGAGGCCGCTTCGAAGGCGGAGCACATCCTCGTGTGCGAGATGAACATGGGTCAGCTGTATCACGACATCAAGAGGGTCGCGCTTGAGGCAGGGTGCAAGAAGATCGAACTGCTTCCGAAGATAGGAGGGGAGCCGCCGACACCAGGAGAGGTCAGGCACAAGCTCAGAGAGATGGGGGCGATTTGATGGAGGTATTCGATTTCTATCGTAAGGACCGATGGCCGCACGTCTTCTGCCCCGGATGCGGCAACGGTACAGTGATGAACTGCTTCTACAGAGCGTTCAATGAACTAGGGTGGAATCTCGACAACACCGTCTTTGTCAGCGGCATAGGCTGCTCATCCAGAATACCATTGTACATCAACGCAGATGCTCTCCATACCACCCATGGACGGGCAGTCGCTTTCGCATCAGGGTTGAAGCTTGCGAGACCGGAGCTGGATATTGTGGTGTTCACAGGAGATGGCGATCTGGGCGCCATCGGCGGCAATCATTTCATAAATGGATGCAGGAGGAACATCGATATGGATGTGATCTGCATCAACAACAACATCTACGGAATGACTGGTGGTCAGGCTTCGATTACCACTCCACACGACTTCCAGTCGACCACCACGCCCTATGGTAACAGGGAGTACCCGTTCGACCTTGCGGAGATCGCTGTCGCTGCGGGAGCGAATTATGTCGCCAGATGGACAACCAGACACGTTCACGAACTGACCAAATCGATCAAGATTGCATTGGAAAAGAAGGGATTCAACCTCATCGAGGTGGTGTCCCAATGTCCCACCAATTTCGGTCGGCGGAACAAGATGGGAGACGCATCCATCATGCTCGAATGGTTCAAGGAGAATTCGGTCAGACGCGAGAAGGCACGGAGTGCAGCGGTCGACCATGTCGACCTGAACCTCGCGGGGCAGGTAACCATCGGGGAGTTCGTGAATAGGGACAGGGAATGCTATCAGGAGCGCATAGGAGTTGAGAAGCATGGAGAGAAGCATTAGGTTCACTGGCTTCGGTGGACAGGGCGTCATTCTGATGGGGATAGTCGCCGCCAGAGCAGCCGCACTCTATGACAAGCCTGTCGGAAAGGATGGGAAGACCCAGCGAAAGAGCGCGATCCAGACTCAGTCCTATGGTCCATCAGCCAGGGGAGGCCACTCTAAGTGTGATGTGAAGATATCCACGACGGAGATGCATTACCCATTCGTCGAGATTCCAGATTACCTTGTCGTGATGTCCCAGCAGGCCTATGAGAAGTACATAGACGAGATCAAGCCGGAAACCAAGATAATCATCGACCCAGACCTCGTAAGCGGAAAGCCGCAAGGACATGCATACTACATACCTGCCACCAAGACTGCGGATGAGTTGGGGACAAGGGTGGTCTCCAACGTGGTTATGCTGGGAGCGTTCAGGGAGATATCGGACATAGTCACTTACAGCGCCCTCGAGAAAGCCATGCTGGAATCGGTCCCGAAGGCGACCCACGACCTCAACAAGTCTGCGCTCGCCCTTGGGAAGAAGCTCGGGCTGGAAGCCATCCAGGGCAAGGGCAAGGATTAAGGAGGCCAGGGCGCATCCGGAGACGGGGTAGCGTGTCAATAATAGATTCCGTGCATAAGGAGGGCAGGAAAGCCCTGGCAGAGAACGAGGTCAAGGAAGCCCTTCGAGAAGCGGGGATACCCACCACTGATTTTCAAGTAGGGAAGCGTTTCGACCAGATCGATGCCAAGAAGCTCAAGTTCCCGGTTGTAATGAAGGTGTGCTCGCCAGACATCCTGCACAAAACAGATGTCGGCGGCGTCGTTCTGGACATCACAAAGGACCAGTTCGAACAGGAGTTCAACAAACTGAGCCAGAAGTTCCCGAAGGAGAACATCCTGGTCGAATCGATGCAGGACAGGAAGGTCGAGGTCATCATTGGCCTCATCAACGACCGCACATTCGGGCTGACCATAATGTTCGGGCTTGGCGGCATCTATACAGAAGTCTACAAGGATGTGACATTCAGAGTAGTCCCAATCAGAAGGCAGGATGCAGAGGAGATGCTGAAGGAGATCAAGGCTGCGCCGATACTCGAAGGATTCAGGAAGATAAAACTGGATCGAGAAGCGATAATAAACCTTCTCCTTGCAGTGTCCGCCTTCGGCGAGAAGCACATGGAGATACTGGACCAGATGGATCTTAACCCAGTATTTGTGAAGACGAAGGGCGTTATCGTGGTGGACGCGAAGATGCTCCTTAAATAGGATATCGCGCTTGAGTGGATATCTGAAACTGAGGTATATCGTTGATCGCCAAAGGAGGGCGTGTGTTCGTTGCAATAAGCGCGGCAGCGGCAGCCATCCTTCTCCCAGTGAACGCAATGTTCTGTATCGGTTTCGCAGTGCTCACGGGATTCTTCATATTCGTTTTCAGAGATCCTAAGAGAACTGTTGGAAGCGGAGTGGTGTCACCTGCGGATGGAGTAATCAGGCAGATAGACCCTGAGAAAGGGTTGGTATCGATATATCTCTCACTCAGCAATGTTCATGTCACCAGGGCGCCGATCTCTGGTTCAATCGAGAAGGTCACGCGATATCCAGGCAAGCACCTACCAGCATATAGTCACCGATCCCCAAACAATGAACGAATCGAAATGGAAATGGATACGAAAATCGGGCCAATGTCAATCATGCATATGTCAGGGATCCTTGCACGGAGGATTGTGCCATATATAGAAGAGGGGCACACGGTCTCGAAAGGGAAGAAATTGGCACTGATAAGATTCGGATCCAGGGTCGATCTATTCCTGCCACCCACGAAAGTCGTGCTGAAAGCGGTTGTGGGTCAGAAGGTCAGAGCCGGGGTGACCTGCATCGCGGAGGTACTCGATGAGCGCACTGGGTAAGGTCTCATTCGGGGATCTGTTCACGCTCGCTAATGGCGTACTTGGATTCGTCGCAATCGCATATGTCGTCGCTGGGAGCTATCTCTATGCGACAGGGCTCTTGCTCATATCCATGATCATGGACGGCCTGGATGGTTACTCGGCAAGGAGATTTGGGAGCAAGCACACTAGAGGACAAGTCCTGGATTCCATCTCAGATTCCATCTCATTCGCGTTTGCACCAGCACTGCTCATCTATGCTGAACTGCGAGATCCATTGGTCGCATCGCCGACTGGATCGTTGGAGAACTTCGCAATCCTGATCTGTGCTGCAGCATTCATGGCGGCCGGCCTATTCAGACTCGCGAGATTCAGCGCCGGTGGATATCAATTAAGATACTTCACAGGTATACCCGCGCCTGCAGCCGCGCTGTTCATATTACTCGTCTGCATGTTATTCGGGGCGACCGATGGAAGTGAATCCAGCGACCTATATTTCGCAATCGACGAGGTTCCCGTGGTTATCCTCCTGTGCGCAGTCGCTTCAAGTATGCTCATGGTATCGCAGATACCATATCCCAAAGTGAAGGGATGGATGGCCAAGGTTTCAGCTATGGGAATCGCCGCTGCGATCATGCCATACATTGTAGGACTGGCTATTGTCGACGACCAACAATTATATACGGCGTTCTCACGTACCGCCACAGGCATCGCTCTGGCACTTACAATCTGCTATGTCATAGGGGGGCCGTTGTATGAAAGACGAAAGAGAGCGGAAAGCTGATGCTCATTTCATGTGCTCCGATTCGGAGAGAGCCACTTTTGAGGCTGGTATCAAACTCGGCACGATATATCATCAGTTCGTAGGTGTCCCGCTGAACACAGACAACGTGGAGACTCTTGAGAGGGCCATGGAAGCGGGAAGCATGGTCCAGCCATTCGTCGATAGCGTCAAGGTCCGCATTGACCGGACCAAACTGAGGGAGAAGGTGAACGAGTTCGGATACGTCTCTCTCACCGGTGATATGCTTGATGTCTCGATAGTCGTGAAGTATAACGACACCGTGGTCGAAGCAGCCATGAAGTTCGTCAAGGAGATGAACTACCCCCTGATGTTCGTCAGCAGGATCGTGAAGGGCGGGAAGGATGCGGCTCATTCATGATCCATCTTCCCAACGGGCGGTTAAGATTTATGACACACATTATATATTTGAAAAACCATATAGAATCGAACGTCTGGATGACCGGTGATTCCCAATGACGAGAGGTATAAAGATAGGTATCACAGGTCTTCCCGGAGCAGGCAAGACTCAGGCACTCGTGAAAGTCATCGAGATGCTAGAGGAAGAGGATCTCGTCGTCGGTGGAATGGTCACGGAACCGATAATAGAAAATGGGAAGCGCGTAGGATTCTATGTCATGGACTGGAAGACGAAAAGGAAGGCCGTCTTCGCACATACCGACACTGAATCCAAGTTCTGCGTAGGGAAATATGGTGTCAATCTGGAGAGTCTAGACACGGTCGGGGTCGAGGCGCTCGTCGATGCAAGCAAGAACGCAGATGTGATTGTGATTGACGAAGTCGGAAAGATGGAAGTGGAATCTGAGAAGTTCGTCAAGGCCGTGAAGGATGCCATGGAGGTAGAGAAGCCCATTATCCTTACACTGCACAAGAAGTCCAGAAATCCGCTCCTCCAGGACATCAGGCGCAGAGACGACGTACGTATCCTTGAAGTCACCCCAATCAATAGGAACCTGCTCCCATACAAGATAATCAAACTCATGAAGGGCGAGTACGTTTGAGCGAACCTGGACTGGCCAGGGTCATTGAAGGCACCACGGAACTTCTGGTTCCTGATGATTTCTGCAAGAAAGGCCCTGGCACAAAACGTGGGGATCTATTCTACAATCGGCAGATGGAATTCGGCCGTGACATCTCCGTCATGTTCGGACGTGAGATGTTCCAGGAAGGACAGAAGATACTCGATGGACTGGCCGCGACCGGTGCCAGGGGGCTCCGGCTGGCGAACGAGTGCGGCGTCAAGGCCGATTTCATACTGAACGATAGGAATCTCATGGCAGCGGTATTGATCAAAGAGAACGCGTCCATGAACAGTTTAGAGCATGTTGCTGTCACGTCAAGGGACTTGAACAGCCTACTGGCTGATGAGGCCTTCGACTACATCGATGTCGACCCGTTCGGAACTCCGGTTGGATTCATAGACGCAGCCGTCCAGAGCTGTAAGAGCAGAGGTGTCGTTGCAATAACGGCCACTGACACCGCGCCACTCTATGGGACGTATCCTAAGACTTGCCTCAGACGATATGGCTCGTATTCGTCAAGATCACCGTTCGCGCACGAGACTGGGTTGAGAATACTCGTGGGATATCTCGTACGTGAGGCAGCCAAGCATGACAGGGCGTGCGAGCCATTGCTCTGCTATCACGCGGACCATTACTTCAAGATCTATGCAAGAATAGTGAACGGAGCGAACAGGGCTGATGCAGCCATAAGACGTCTGGGATACGCAAGATATGACAAGGAATCACTGGCTCGTGAAATCACCGACAGCAGATGCGGCAAGGCTGATGCTGGTCCGTTATGGACAGGGCAATTGTTCTCAAAGGAATTGTTGCGGAAGATGTCCGTGACGGGAGATCTTGGGACTTCATCGCGATGCGAGAAGATGCTGACCGTCTGGAGGGAAGAAGCAACGTCTACGCCGCTGTTCTACAAGCTCGACGAATTGGCGCGGAGAACAAAGCACTCACCACCCAAGCTGGTCGTCTTTATCGAGAGACTCGAGGATGCGGGCTTCGTCGCTTCGAGGACTCACTTCGACCCCAAAGGATTCAAGACAGATGCACCGATAGACGATCTGATCGAGATATTCAAGCGATGATCAGGTACAATATTCCAGACCTAATCCAATGTTTAAATACAGAGGTCGAGGATGCACTTATCGATAGGATGCCATCGTTGACTGTCGTAGGATCACAATGGGGTGATGAAGGCAAGGGCAAGATAGTGGACTACCTCGCAGAGGATGCGCAGTTCGTTGTCAGATTCCAGGGAGGGAATAACGCCGGACATAGCGTCAAGATTGGCGAGGAGCTGTTCAAATTGCACCACCTTCCTTCGGGGATTCTCAGGCGAGGCAAGTTCTCTGTGATAGGGAACGGTGTGGTCATAGACCCAGGAGTGCTCATCCAGGAACTCGACGGTCTCGAGTCCAGAGGCGTCAGCACGAAGAATCTAAGAATCAGCGAGCGCGCCCATGTCATCATGCCATACCACAAACTCCTGGATGGGACCGAAGAGAGGCTCAAGAGGGGCTCCAGAGTGGGCACAACAGGTAGGGGAATAGGACCCGCATACTCGGACAAGGCATCGAGAATAGGTGTGAGGATGTGCGATCTCGTTGAAGAAGAGGTGCTGTCCGAAAAACTGGCATTCCTGATCCCGCATAAGCAGAGACTGCTCGAATTCTACGACGATTCGACAAGACTCGACGAGAACAAGATACTCCGAGAGTATTCAGAATACGGCAAGAGGCTCCGCGCGCATGTGACGGATACGGGAGCACTCATCGGCAGCGCACTGGCCAAGAATAAGAACGTCCTCTTCGAGGGCGCACAGGGGACCATGCTGGACATAGATCATGGCACTTACCCGTATGTCACTTCATCGTTAACGGTTGCAGCTAATGCAGCATCTGGGTCGGGCGTCCCGCCCTCCGCGATTGGCGACGTCTACGGCGTCATGAAGGCATATACCACACGCGTCGGTGAAGGACCTTTCCCGACGGAGCTCTGCGACGACATCGGAAGCAAGATCGCGGAGAAGGGTGGGGAGTTCGGCACAACGACAGGGAGATCCAGGAGGTGTGGATGGCTGGATCTCGTCGTCACAAAATATTCGCACTCATTGAATGGTTTCACAGGCATCGCGATGACCAAGATAGATGTCCTCGGAGGCTTCGACAAGATCAAGATATGCACACACTATAGGCTCGATGGCAAGAAGGTGACCAGGTTCCCGACGGACCTGCGGGTGCTCCAGAGATGCGAGCCAGTGTATAAGACCCTCAGAGGTTGGGAGGAGATCGAGGGGAAGCGTCTTGAGAACATCCTCGCGAAGGGATTCCGCGCGCTCCCAGGGACCATGAAGGAATACATACGATTCGTCGAGAAGGAAATGAGCGTGCCAGTCTCAGTTCTCGGCCTCGGTCGAAGAAGGAACGAACTCCTGGATTTCAGAAAGAAGAAATGGAAGGCCAAGTGAATCGAGAGGTTTCCAGCCAGATGATGATCTGGAGTGTTTCCTGTTACCACCCATTATGATTATATAAGAGCCGAAGCATCCAACCCAAGATGCGCAGGCTAATCATCTGCGAGAAGAACCATGCCGCGCAGAGGATTGCATTCATCCTCTCCAACTATACTCAGAAGAGGCGCTCGGTATCGGGTGTCCCCGTTTATGAGTTCGATAGAGACGGTGATGAATACACAGTTCTCGGGCTCAGAGGGCACGTCGTAATTCTCGATTATCCCAAGAAGTACAACGATTGGGATTCCATCTCTCCAAAGGATCTCATCTATGCCAAGCCAGAGAAGAAAGTCGATGCAAGCGCTGCTAGGATAATGAATGTCTTCAAGGACCTCGTAGCAACGATGGACGAGGTCGTCATCGCGACGGACTATGACCGAGAGGGTGAACTCATCGGTGTGGAAGCCCTCGAACAGACATCATTCAAGAAGATCAGCCGGCGTGCCAAGTTCAGCGCGCTCACCAAGGGGGAGATCGAGAGGGCGTTCTCCGAACTCACTGACATCGATTACAGACTTGCGTCTGCCGCTGAGACGAGGCAGCACATAGACCTGGTCTGGGGAGCCGCATTGACCAGATTCATCTCATTGGCATCAGGGCAACTCGGCAAGGATTTCCTGTCCGTGGGCAGGGTACAGAGCCCAACACTTGCGCTCATCGTCGCCCGCGAGAAAGAGATCAAAGAATTTGTCCCAATCCCATATTGGACGGTTTCGGCGAACCTGAAGAAGGACGAGGAGTTCAGGGCATCCCACTCGAACGGGAGCTTCGACAACAAGGACAAGGCCCAGATGGCTGTCTCAAACGCGAAGAAGGTCAAGACTGCGAAAGTCAAAAATGCCAGCGAGAAAGAGAACACCGAGTATCCACCAGCTCCGTTCAACACGACAGCATTCCTTGCAGAAGCAACCAAGCGAGGATTGAGCGCCTCGCAGGCGATGAAGATTGCCGAGGACCTGTACACCGATGGGTACATTTCGTATCCGAGAACGGACAACACAGTCTATCCAATCTCACTGAATCTGAAGAGCATACTTGAGAAGCTCAAGAAATCCGAGTTCGCCGCAGAAGCCGAGGAGATACTAGCCCAAGAGAGCATAAGGCCATCCAGAGGAAAGAAGAGCACTACCGACCATCCTCCGATTCATCCAGTGGATGCAGCCAAGAAGCAGGATCTGAAGGGCAATCGATGGGATGTGTATGAACTAGTGACGCGCAGGTTCCTAGCGACGGTTGCTCCACCATGCATATCAAAGAAGACCATCGTGAACCTCGACATCGGAGGGGAGCCATTCATCAGCGAAGGTTATGAGATCATATTGCCTGGATGGAGAAAGTACTATCCGTTCTTCAGGGTCAATGAGGTCAAACTCCCGACGCTCCTCGAGGGAGACCAGGCGCAAGTACAGAAGATCATGGTTACTGAGAAGGAGACGCAACCTTCTGCGAGATACACGCAAGGCACGTTGATCCAAGAGATGGAAAGACGAGGATTGGGGACGAAGAGTACTCGCCACGAAACGATCCAAAAATTGTACGACAGGCGATTCGCCAAGGGAGTCAAGATCGAGCCCACGGAGAGCGGCACGGCCGTAGTCGCTGCGCTCGAGGATCACGTGAGGTTGCATGACGAGTACAAGATAACCGATGTGAAGATGACCTCGCATCTTGAGAACGAAATGGACCTGATAGCCCAGGGCGATAGGGTCCTCGCGGATGTCGTAGAGGAGAGCCAGGATATGCTCGACGACATCATGACCGTGTTGGAGAAGAACAAGAAGGAGATCGGCGACGATATCCGAAAGGCCTTGAGGGCGCAGCACAACCTCGGAGATTGTCCAGAGTGCGGCGAGGGGCAGCTATTGGAGATCCGCATGCGGGACGGTCGCAGCTTCATCGGATGCTCCAAATATCCAGAATGCAGGAGGACATATCCACTCCCGAGTGGCATGCTCGTGCTCGCCACCGACCAGAAGTGCGATGTCTGCGGAGCGCCGAAGATGAAGTACGTCACTAAAGGCCAGCCACCAATGATCGTTTGCGTGGACCCTGCATGTGCAAGCGCTAAGAAGGAGAGGTACGTAGGCAAGTGTCCCGATTGCGGAAACGACCTCATGGCGATCCAGTCGAAGAAGGGTAAGAGGTTCGCGGGATGCTCGAATTATCCGAAGTGCAAGAAGGTCTACCCGCTCCCACAGATGGGGAAGATCGTCCCGTCCGATGAACCGTGCGATGCCTGTGGCTCACCGATCATCAAGGTCTGGAACCAGAAGGGCAAACCTCCATGGGTTCTGTGCATAAACATGGATTGTCCCAAGAAAGAGAAGAAGAAGGCTGCAAAGAAGAGCTGATACCCTGGCTCATGTCGGGGGAGGAAGCTCATCTTCAGGAGCCATTTGCGAATGAGAGTCGTCCAAATTCGAAGGTTCCGATGAATCCTGACGCCCCGATGGTGATATGCGGCCCTCAATCTCATCGAGCCGTGCCATGACGTCACCGATCGTGTGGTAATCCATCTTGAAGCTGAGGGCGATCGTCAGCGCTGCATCCACGAACAGCCAGGCAATCAGTATCCAGAGGATCCAACTGAGGAGATCCCAAGTCCAATCGAACGAAAGGTTCCATTCATCAGCCGCATTTGCCTCGAGTTCCTTTACGAAATTGCCCGAGTAGAACAACAGGATGATTCCTAAGATTATCAGGAACGCACCTTTCGTCCACTTGGCAGTCATCTGAGGGGTTGTTTTCAAAGGATACCACCAATCAACGGATGGTCAGCACGCATATTTACAGATTGTTCAAAGAATTCAGCGTTTCTGCTTTGTGCCCAGGAGGTTCTTGACTACAGGGGCGAAATCGAATACCCTGAGCTCGGTGCAGCGCTCGAGAGAGAAGACATTGATGCGTGGACTCTCATCAAAAATTCGTGATTTATGGTACCACGCTAGTATGTCCTCCAGATTTTCCGCATATTCCTGGTATCTGGAGATCATGTGGTTGGTGACGCTCTCATCAGCCTTGGACAATGTCAGGAAGGATAAATCGATCGGCTCCTTAGGTTGTGCCTTTAGGCGAGATTCCCATGCGACTTCCATGGAGAATCTAGAATGGGTCACAGCATAGATTTCGAAGCCCCACTTGTATAAGCGCGGAACGCAGACTTTGGTGACATATCCTTCATCGACCAGCTTGTTTCTTATCCGTGTAACTGCCTGCCGAGACAGTTTGACCTTTTCCGCCATCTCTCGGTCCGACGCATTGGGATTCTCCACCATCGCGATTAGCGTCCTCTTCGCAGTATCTGAAAGATCAGGAGAGGTCACATCGTGACGCTTGGTGACCTGAGACTTCGGCTGAGGCACCTCTAGCTGAAAGAAGCGGTGGACGGTCGGAGCGAAGTTGGTCGTATAGGTTCCTCGCGACATGCGATACGGAAACATGACGGTGTCAAGTTTCGCCTTGGACGACCGGCGCTGACCGGTGAAGAAGCTGTTGTGTTTCTGAATGAACCCCTCTAATTCAGTCGCATCGCAGAACGCTGTGTAGAATGCCACATTTCCGCCTCCGATCATGGAGAAGAACATCTGAGGGGCAGACTCACAGAAGTCCAAGTAATGGCCCGCCTTCAGATCAGAAGCCACCCCAGGATCAGTGGTACCCGTGTGAAAACCGATCATCTCGCATCCAAGCTTGTTGAACGCTGGCACGTTTGCGTAGTAGATGGCTCCTGCATCGAGCATCCGCCTGCGAACGGATGCGACCGTGCCCTTATTCAGGCCATACAGGTCTGCGATCTCAGAATCGGTCCTGTACGCGTCCTCGGTCATGCCCAGAATTACCAACATCTCAGAATGGAGGAAACGCCACATGCACCTAGATTGGCATAATTCAAATAAAAAGATTCTAATGATACAACTGCCACGGTTGCAGCAATATAAATGGCACAAAGACGAAACATGTATTCCAACCAATGATAAAGATTATAGTCCATTAATGGGCATACAGTGCCTAGTCTATTGGTTCGCTCTTTTGAAGGAAGAGGAGAGGTGTAACCAAATAGGGTGATGCCCAACTGCGGTGGAGTCCCCTCCACCTATTTTTTCATCTCATTGGTGGCGTGAGAGTTACTGAGGGCCACGTGGAATCATACTATCCAGTATGCAATGGACGAACGAAAACAAGGAATGAGTTCCCAGGACCTAGGCCTTCTTTGCTTCCCTGGTCTTGATTCTCAAGCCAGTGTATTTGCACTTTCTGCATCTTGTTGCACGTATAGCATTCCTTGCATTGCAATTCATGCAGATCTTCTTAACGAGGTTCCTCGCCTCTGCTTCAGGGAATCTTGCCATGACAGCCCTCTCGGCCTCAAAACATGCATACTGTATATAACTCTTGTGCATCTGCATCAATGCCAGGACATCATACGTCAGGATTTGCCATTCTTGCCCTCGTAAGCGAAATGCGCGAGCAAAGCCTCAAGCTGTATCCTCTCGCTGGACCCCGAGACCATCCTGAACTCCGCCTCACCGACCCGGTCAATCAATCGTATCTTCACATCCTCGTTCACTGGGAGATCGAGGACTGCCCTGTGAATCGCTTTCACGATGTCCTCACCGGAGAGACCATGAATGACAATCATATCATCGAGTTTGGACCTAGCGGCCATGAAGCTGCCTTTAAGAGCCGTGGTAAGAAGCTCCTGGATCTCGGAAGGCCGTATGTTCTCGGTCGATTCGAAAACCGTTTCGGCATCCACCTTGCCACCCATCGATGACGCAACCTGCAGGATATTGGTAGCTTTCCGTAGATCCCCTCCTGCGAGTTGGGCAATCGCCAGGTAGCCTTCCTCAGAGACTTCGATACCCTCGACCTTCGATATCCTCTCGATGCAAATCCTCACATCAGATTCGCTTAGAGGTCTGAACCTGAAAACTGCACACCTCGATTGGATCGGCTCAATAATCTTCGAAGAGTAGTTGCACGACAGGACGAATCTGCAGGTCTGAGTATAACGCTCCATCGTACGCCTGAGAGCGGCCTGGGCATCACCAGTGAGAGAATCAGCCTCATCCAGGAAGATGATCTTGAAATCGTTCTGGCCCATTGACGCAGCTCTCGCAAAGTCCTTGATCTTACCACGGACTATGTCAATGCCTCGTTCATCAGAGGCGTTGAGTTCGAGGAAATTGCCTTTCCATTGATCACCATACAATTCTCGAGCGAGGGCGATTGAACAGGTGGTCTTCCCACAACCTGCTGGACCAGCGAAAAGCATGTGCGGCATGCTTACGGTTCTCACGTACGCGGAGAGTCGCTCGACGATGATCTTCTGCCCTATTACGTCGGCGAGTTTCTTCGGTCTATATTTCTCTACCCAGACGTCCGCCATATCCGCTCTCGTTCTCGTATGCGATTACCTTACTAATAACTATGCAGGGGAGGGGGAAACAACCAATAAATAGTCGACTTCGGAATCAGAAGCCAGTGACCGATTGCGACAAGTGCAGGAAGAAGGCCGCAATACTGATCAGATACAGCGGCGCTCATCTCTGCAAGGAACACTTCTGCGAATTCGTGGACAAGCGAGTCAAACACGAGATAAGGCAGCAGCTGGACATCAAGGGCGGAGAAAGGATTGCAGTTGCAGTCTCAGGGGGGAAGGACAGCAGTCTGGCCCTGCACATGATATCCAAAATATTGGGAGTGAGGAAAGACCTGGGCATCGCGGCGATAACAATCGATGAAGGGATACGAGGGTATCGCGACTCATCGGTCCCCCTCGTCAGGAGACAGTGCCATGATTTGGGTGTAGAACACATAGTGGTTTCATTCAAGGACATGTTCGGAATCACAATGGACGATATCGCATGCCGCGATCGCAGACTCTCCGCATGCAGTTACTGTGGGGTTCTCAGGAGGAACGCGATGAACCGAGCTGCACGTGGATGGAGTGCTACCCATCTGGCAACAGGACTCAATCTCGATGACACATCCCAATCGATTCTGATGAATTTCGCTCGAGGGGATGTGGAAAGACTGGCGAGGCTCGGCCCTCATAAGAGAAGGCAGACAGGACTCGTGCCCCGCATCCAACCGCTGCGCACGATACCCGAGAGCGAGTCGATGCTGTATGCAATGATAAAAGGGATGGAATTCCACGATCTGGAGTGCCCTTATGCTCCCGAGGCGCTTCGCAACTCATATCGGACGGTCGTGGGCGAACTGGAGGACCAGTTTCCAGGAACTAGACATTCGATATTGAAGAGCTATGAACACATGATGCCAGTCCTGGAAGAGATGTACGAACCCGCTGCTCTAAGGATGTGCTCGTGTGGAGAGCCCACGATATCTGAGAAGTGTAAGGCGTGCGAACTCATTGAGAACGTGAAGGATAACGCGTCTAGATGACCGTGTCCTTGGGGAACCAGGCACCACAATTCTTGCAGACGTAATCCTTGGTTGGCGACTGCGCGCCACATATCTCGCAAACCTTCACCCCCAGGGGTAGGTCTCGTGGATGAGGACCCGATGTGAATCCGACCTCATCATCGGCCGTGACGTCGAACTCCGCTTGAATGAGACGTTCGAAAGCACTGTGCTTCGGCGTTGCACTGGCCTTCCGAACAGCACGTGCATGCACAGCAGCCTCATCCTGCTGCTTCTTGGCCAGTTTGACCCTTTGTTTCCTTGCACGCTCAATCTCAGCATTCCTGCTGGTGGTGAACGTCATCATTATTAGCAGGCCTTTGAGCGAAATACCGAAGAGGATGATGTAAACTATCTTAGTCATGTCGAACTCGACAAAGTAAGGACCGAAGGAGAACTGCGCGATCCCGCCGCCAAATATGATGAAAAGCCACATGCCCACGAATATCAATGCTGTAATGCCGAATAGCATGCGCTTGTAAGTCCCAGGTCGATGTATCGCTTCGAGGGTGCTCGATGCGACGATCATCCCGCCAAAGAATACGACAAACATCTCAATATTCGGCATGAAGGTTGTGGACAGCTGAGGGTAGTTGTTCGTCACCAAGTCCACAAGGATGAGGGGGACGATGACGAATCTGAGTGCCTCCGTGAACGATGTCCACACTGCATCTGAGACCCTATTCTTGCGGGTCATGCAGATCCCTCCATCATGACAACCACCCCGAATCGAAGGGGACGGTCTCTACGAAATCGTACCCCGCAATCGTGGTTTCGAGCACCATACGATCAGGAATCGCGCTGAACGGCAAATCGAACGAGAACGTGCCGCTATGCGTCTCACCGAGGGATACATACTCAACATCCTGGACTATCAGAGTGCTCCCATTGAATAATTTCGCGGTTATGATGGTGCCACCAAGCGATTCCAATATGCGAGAAGTGAACACATGATAGTCGATCTCAAGTTGCACACCATCGGATCGAACATCATCAACTCCAATATCCTGGATGAGCGCATCCCAGGGAACACTCACAGAGTACTCAGCATAGAAATGGATCAGCTTCATCGTGTAATAGCAGGATACTTCGATGGCGAAGTTGAGAAAATCGTCATTGAAGAGGAGCCAGACGATGCTTGCGTCATGGAAATCATCGAGTCGGAAGGAGAAATCAATCGTATCAGATGTTACAGCTCCAGCCGGGATCGTTCCGATGTCGATGGTATCAGAATGAACCGGGACGGATGTGTAATTAGTCACCTCATACGAAATCTCTAGCTCACTAACATCATAGAATCCGCCGTTATCAATGGAATAAGGAGCGGACACGTATACAACGCCATCTTCGTAGGACCATTCAACATCCTCGGACTCCGGGAGGTTGATCTTGAAATCCCCACTGGGAAAAGGCCATATGCTGGTGAACGCTAACGCGAGTATCAGAAGGTTGACGACCGCGATGGCCACTTGTATGACGCGAATCCGAGCTACCATCTCTGTTCAGCGCTCGGGGATATAGCTGAGCGATAATAAACTTAGAGTCATCCTTATCGAAAAAGGTGTCAGATCAGAGGTCCCCATCGAAAGAGGGATAGTCATAAGCCTCCTCCCCCTCGAAATAGCAGTAGTGGACCTTGGTGAAACCCTTCTTGAATTCGATCACTTCGTTCCTGATTACATCTGGATCAGCGCCCTTCGCCACAACCTGGTGTATCAGCTCTGCGATGACATCCATGTCCCCCTCTTTCATGCCGATTCGGGTGACCTCCTGTGATCCTAGACGAATACCGGAGGGTCTTACAGGATTCGAATCCCATGGCAGGAGGTTCTTATTGGCAATGATGTTGGCCTTCTCCAGCGCCTTTGCGACCTTCGCACCGCCCTGGAACTCCTCGACGTCGAGCACCAGTGTATGGGACTCAGTGAATCCCAGATGCTCGCAGAGCACATCCATCCCACGGGTGTGTAACGATTGTGCAAGAGCCTTCGCATTGCGTATCGTCTGATCCGCGTATGCTTCGCCGAACTCCTTGGTTTCGGCCAGGGTGATGGCAAGAGCGGCGACTGACTGCAAATGGTGATTACTCGTGACCCCGGGGAATACGCCCCGTCTGAGCGATGACTCCAATCCATCCTTTCCCGAATCGGACAGTATCATCCCGTGCTGAGGACCGGGGAGTGTCTTGTGAGTGCTTCCAGACACGACGTCGATCCCTTGTCTAAGCGGGTCCTGAAATCTCTTGGCAGCTATGAGACCAAGAACGTGGGCCGCATCATACCAGGTAGTGCAGCCAACCTCCTCGATGACATCCCTCAGTTCATCGAGGGGTGTCGGGAAAAGGTAGACGGACTGGCCGAAAAGAGCCACTCTCGGCTTGACCTCACGTATCAGCTTCCTAGCGCCCGCGACGTCGATGTTCATCGATTTTTCGTCGAACGGATAATTGAATGTCTTAACACCACGAAGACCTGTCGCGCCAATCTTCGCATGTGAGATATGTCCACCATCAGAGAGGGCAACAGTCGTCATCTTGTCACGGGGCTTGGCAATAGCCATGAGAACGGCAAGGTTCGATACGGTGCCCGACGTTGGGCGGACATCCACGAACCTGCATCCGAAGACCTCTTTGGCGAGGTCCTCGCAGATAACCTCGATCTCGTCCACGAATATGTTGCCCTGATAGTATCGCTTCCCAGGTAGTCCCTCCGCATATCTGTTGTGCAGATCTGAATTCATTGCTTCCCTTGCGGCTGGGCTCATGACGTTCTCGGATGCGATCAACGGGATCGAGTCCTTGAACCATTGATTGTGTTTGCGCGTGATAGTACGTATCGATTGCGCAATCTCTCTTGGTGAAGGCACGATGTCAGGGAAACAATCGTAGATTAAAAAATTATGCACCCAAGAAATAGACTAATTCCTCATGAGATGTTGTGAAACTCGGCAAGAAAGCTATGATGCCGCCTGTGTTGGCAACTCGAATTGACTTTCGCGGATTCACGAGGTTCCACTCGAAGCAGTGGAAACGAAGGTGCGATTTGCCCAGGATATGTATTTATATGCTGTGCGACAATGTGTCATACAAGGCTCCGCGATTACGATGACCACGAAGACCGCACGCATCAATGTCCGAGTACCCGATGACGATCTCAGGGAACTAGAGGCAATCAGAGAGAGGACAGGCCTGCAGAGCGTCTCCGATGTTGTTAGGGAGGCAATCTCAGCGTACCTTCACGACGAGGCAGTTACATGGAACTCCGAGAAGGTCACTGCGATTGTCCCTTCGGCCCTTGCCGAAGACGTCGAGATGTTCATTGCCAGTGGGGATGCGACTGACATATCGCAGGCAGTCACGGTCGCCCTTGCCGGATGGGTCGATGATAGGAAGCAATACTATCTCGAGGGCAGGGAACTCCTACGCCAGAAGATCGCAGAGGCGATGGACGAACGCAGTACGAAGAAAGGGATGGATCGTACCGCAGACAGGATGATGCGTAATCGATAGAGTTCCAAGTGTAGAACGGAAGCCTTGGACTGAGGCCGGGAATATCCTGAGGTCTCACAATTCAGAGAGAGGGAAAGGAAGGGCTTGCCTTCGGAAGGCATGCAAAGACAGCTTGAGGGGCACAGCCCCCTCACATCACTTTTTTAAAACAAAACCCAACAGATACACGCAACTGCGGAATCATCGTGTTCACTTTTTTGATAGAATCGTCTTAAGTCGCTCGATTGGTTCAGTGGAGGAAGGGTCGACCTTGTTGAGGACCGCCGTGTACACGCTTACATAATCCCCAAGCATCACAAGAGAGAGCATCCTTGACATCAAGCTGCTCCCCGTGCCTTCGATCGAATGGGCCTGCGCATGGCAGCGCACGATGTCTATCGTCGCCTCAATTCGGTCAGTCATCCGCTCCTCGCAAGCATCCTTATCCAAGAAGACGATTGAAAAACCCTTTCCGCGAGGGTCGGACGAATACCCAACAATCTCGTTGTGGTCCATCTCCGGCAATTCTGAAGAGAATGCGAGACACTTTGCGTTCTCATTGAGCTGGTTCGCCCACCTCTTGGCAACCGGCGCTGAAGCTCCATGTCCGACTATGACTGGGATTCGGCCAAACATCTCATGAGCGATCTTCTTTGCAGGGTTATCAAGAGTGGGGACGGCCGGACCACACAGCTCACTGATCTTCGCAAGAATGCGTTGCGACTCTTCGACCTGTTTATCCGGCTTGGCAGCCCCCACCCGCTCAACAACGCCGACCATTGCCCCGAACATGTACCCAATGGTCGCCCTCGGAGGAAGGCCCGTTGGTATCCTCGCATGCGGTATCGAAGAAACAGATGCGACATCCGCGAGCTTGCCCCCTGATGAGATGGAGACGATCTTGGACCTCTTCTTCCTTGCATCTTCGAGCATACACAGGCTCTCCGCAGTGTTGCCCGAATAGCTTGCAACAATCACTAGCGAGTCCTTGCCCACATAGCTCGGAACCGTATAGGATCTGATGACCTCGCATGGAATCGCACACGAATCGGTCAGCCACGCCTTTAGGAGGTCACCACCTATTGCCGAACCGCCCATGCCACATATCACTATGTTCTTGGAAGTGAAGTTGGAAAGCCCTGTCCTGCGTCCGCGTCTCAAACCCTCAGAGAGATGATCAGGCATCTTCCCGATGAGGGACATCATGCCCTTTCGATCGACGGCGCGGATGTTCTTGACTGAATCGAGCATATGCCTAAGACCAAATGGAAGATGTACGTCGGAGTATAAATGAGGTTGCGATTACTAGCCCAAATCCGTGGTTCCAAGGAATGCCGCAACAAAACCTAAATATGCTTCTGGGTTTCGCAGAGGTGAAGCCGTTATTCGACATGGCAATTCAGCCCATCGGAGGTGACGAGCGTGAAGAGTGATAAAACGAGACGGGTCAGGCAGAAAGAAGATAGCTCATTCGTAGACGAAGGAATTGTCGTAGCGAAAGGCATCTTCAAGACTTACGACTCAGGCAAAGTCAGGGTTGATGCTCTCAGAGGCGTAGATTTCTATGCCAGGGAAGGGGAGATGATAGCGGTCATGGGCCCTTCCGGTTGCGGAAAGACCACATTGCTCAACTGCATGTCTGGTCTCGATGACATAACCTCAGGGGAGGTATTCATACGCGGGAGAGCGCTCTCGGACATGTCCGACCGCGAGAGAACTCGCTATCGAGCGCAAAAGATCGGCTTCATCTTCCAAGCTTACAACCTCCTGCCGGTACTGACCTCTGCAGAGAACGTGGAACTGCCGCTACTACTCTCAGGTACCAATCCACGACTCGCGAGGGAACGGGCAACCGAAGCTCTCAAGTCTGTCGGCCTGCTGGAATGGAAGAACCACAAACCTGCGGAGCTATCTGGCGGCCAGCAACAGAGGGTCACAATCGCCAGATCCCTTGTCAACAAGCCTGAGATCGTCTTCGGTGACGAGCCCACTGGGAATCTCGACAGCGAGTACTCCAAGGAGATAATGGACCTCCTGAAGCAGCTGAACAAGGAGAATGCGCAGACATTCATCATCGTGACCCACGACTACAATGTGGGTAAGATGGCAGACAGAATCGTGACCATGCGGGACGGTAGGATCGAAAAGGAATTCGCACCAACGCCCTTCTGAAGGAGGATTGACATGAGCGCACTTGTTCAGCTTGTCGTCATCGTCGCCATCGTGTTGGTGGCTGTAGGACTCATGGCAATGAGGCGCAGGATGTTCGCACGGATGGCCATCCGGAACGTCACCAGGAGGATGAGGTATGCAGTCATCGTGATCAGCGGCTTGCTAGTAGCCACTGCGATGATATCAGGATCACTCGTGGTCGGAGACACCTTGGACTACATCATCAAGGGTGATGTGTTCGAGAGTTCTGGAAATGCGGACATACTCGTGACCGTCGAGGATGAATCCGGAGCGTCGCTGTTCTTCAACCAATCCGTTGCAGATGACCTGATCCATAGCCAGGAATCTGGATCGGCACCGCATATCGATATGGTCACACCAGCGATAAGGAGAGCTGCGACGATAATCAATTTGAAGAACAACCTCTCAATTCCTTCTGCGCTGATATTCGCCTACGATCGCCAGAATGCGATAGGAGAACTGATAGATTCCGATGGGAACGACTTTGGAGCGGAGGATACAACCTCGGGGAAGGTCGTTTTGAACGCGGATCTCGCCGGTGAGATAGAGGCGGCGATTGGGGACCAACTCTTCGTACTATCGAAAGACGGCATGCCAGTAAATCTGGAGGTGGCCGGTGTGGCGGTGGAGGAGGGTATGGGGGTCTGGCGATCCTCAGATATTCTGTTCGTTGACCTGCAATTTGCCCAGGACACCATATTCGGAAGGCCGGGCATGATCAACGCGATCGATATTTCGTGCCTTGGAGACATCGAAGAAGGATACAAAGTGTCATCTCAGGCAGTCACAGAGCTGGAACAGAACCTCGATTCTGCATATGACTACGAGATCTCTGAGATCAAGAGAAACGGTGTAGAATCAGCGGAGACAGCGGCGGACCAGATATCTCAGATATTCATAGTAATGAGTTCGTTCGCGATAATCGCTGGCATCGCGCTCATCATCAACATATTTGTCATGCTCGCCGAGGAGAGGAAGCCAGAGATGGGCATTTCGAGAGCCATCGGCATGCAAAGAGGGGATCTGACCCAGACATTCATGTTCGAAGGCATCGTATATGCAATCGCTGCTTCGATCGTCGGTGCATTTGCCGGGTTGTTGATAGCCATCGTGATGCTGGAAGCATTCTCGATGATCTTCGGAGGCGCGGGCATGAGCTGGTCTCTCCACTTCCAATGGGAGAGCCTGGGAGTCGCTGCCACTTCTGGATTCCTGCTAACCGCATTGACGGTTATCGTCGCATCATGGCGCGTGAGCAAGCTCAACATCGTGCGAGCGATCAGGGACATACCCGAACCGATGCTGGCGAAGTCGGAGGGGAGATACATCATCACTGGCGCACTGACCATGTTGTTTGGCAGTCTGCTGACCGTGGTGAGCGCTTCAGCAGAACAAGCTGCAGGCATAGTTAGCGGCCCATGCCTTATCGCGTTGGGGGCAGCTATGATAGCTATCAGATTCGTCGGTCCGCGCGTGCCATTCTCTCTCGCAGGAATATTCATGATATTCTGGATGCTGGACCCACTCAATATCATCGACCAGCTATTCGGAACGCTGGGAGGAGACATGGAGATGTTCATATTATCCGGAGTTCTCCTGGTCACGGGTGGCGTGATCCTGGCCATGTTCAATAGCGACCTGCTCTTGGCCGGACTCATGAGATTGTTCGGACGCGGGAAGACCATGTTGCCTATCCTGAAGATCGCTATCAGTTATCCCTTGAACAAGAAGTTCAGGACAGGGTTGACACTCTTCATATTCGCATTGATAATGTTCACGGTGATCGTCATAGCGATGATAGCATCATTCCAGAGGGAGAGCGTGGACACGATGTCAGAGAAGTTCTCTGGAGGGTTCGAGATAATCGCCTTCTCGCTCCACGACATTACGGACGAGGACTTACTCGATGGAATGGAAGAGGTCAATGCATCGCTAGGGACAGACGTGATAATGCGGATCGAATCGGCCAGATCGGCGCTTGTGTCACTGCATACTGATAGTTCCAACCAGACGCCTACTGCAAATCTGATAGGATTCAATGACCGGATGCTATCAGACGGCGATTTCTCGCTAGCATCGAGATCAGAGAATTTCTCCTCGGATGAGGACGCCTGGAATGCTATAGCTGGCAACTCGAGCCTCGCAATACTTGACGGCAGCTATTCCCAAAGCATGTTCTCATTCACAACCGGCGGCTTGCCGCTCGGTGTGGACGACACATTCAGCGTGACTTTCTCCACCGGCATGACGAAGAACATGACGGTGATTGGCATAATGGACCAACTGATCTTGGGCGGTGTATTCACATCTGCTGAGTTCGTCGAATCGAACGCACCGGTTTATCAACAGAACCTGTTCTATATAGACACGATCGGTGGCACAGGATTCACCGACGACCAGATAAGGACAGAGATAGAGAAGACCTTCGCCGAGTATGGCCTGATAGCAGTCGTCGTGAAGGATTTGATCGAAGAATTCATGAAGATGGCGTCAGCAACCATGCAGCTCATGGAGATCTTCCTGGGCGTTGGCCTCATCGTGGGCATCACGGGGCTCGGCATAATAACCATAAGGAACATCGCAGAGCGGAGACAGGAGATTGGCGTCATGAGGGCGATAGGTTTCCAACGGGACATGATTCTGAAGACTTTCCTCCTTGAGACATCGTTCGTATCGCTCCTAGGGATAACGCTTGGCATATTGCTGGGGCTGGCCCTTTCGTGGAGTCTGTTCTCGTGGGGAGGCTTCGATGAGTTCTCACGCTTTGTTATACCGTGGTCCGAGATCCTCATGATAACGATTATCGCTTTCGCGATGACACTCGCATCGACACTGTCGCCATCCAGAAGAGCAGCCAGACTGGCCCCTGCTGAGGCTTTAAGAAGGGTAGATTGATACTTTCGGAATGGTAACTGCAACATCCATAATATGTTCCGACAGAATGGACGACTAAGATGGCTTCAGACACCGTGTTGCGGGCGCTCAACGAGATGAAGAAAGGACGTTTCGTCCTTGTATACGACGCCGATGGCCGCGAAGAGGAGACGGACATGGTCATCGCATCTGAGTTCGTCACATCTTCAGCCATAAGGACTCTGAGAAAGTCCGCTGGAGGGTTGATATGTACAACCGCAGATCCGGCCATAAGGCAAAGCCTTGGACTACCATTCCTTACAGAAGTCTTCGCAGGCATGTCAGAGGAGTACCCTGTGATGAAAGGGCTCACGCCCAACGATATCCCGTACGATGTCAAGTCCGCCTTCGGAATCACGATAAACCACAGGAAGACATTCACGGGCATAACCGATGACGATAGAGCCCTTACGATCACAGAGTTCGCAAAACTAGCTAGGACAGCCGTCTCACAAGGAGACGGATGGGGCAAGAGAGAAATGGGCAAGAACTTCAGGGCACCTGGACATGTTCATCTTCTCAACACCTCGGATAATATACTTGAGACCAGGTTCGGCCACACCGAACTCACCACCGCCCTCGTCATGATGACGGGGCTCGTGCCATCGGCAACCATCTGTGAGATGATGGGGGACGACGGCAGGGCTCTCTCGAAGGAAGCGGCAAGAACATATGCTGAGAAGCACGATCTGGTCTTCATCGAGGGGAAAGACGTGATCGATGCCTGGAAGGAGTTCAGGAAGGGGTAGACTCCCATGGTACGAGTTATGGCCTCCGGCGTTTTCGATATCATCCACCTTGGCCATGTTCACTATCTCCAAGCATCCAAGGAGCTGGGAGACGAATTGATCGTTGTCGTAGCTACAGATAACACTGTCCGAAAGAGAAAGCACGAGCCGATAACCCCAGAGAACATGCGTGTCGAGCTGGTCGAGGCATTGAAGCCGGTAGACAGGGCGGTCTTGGGCAAGGACGGCGCGGACATGTTTGCGGTCGTCGAGGAGATCGGGCCCGACGTGATCACCATCGGTTACGACCAGGAGTTCGAACCAGTCGAACTCGAGAAGGAGTTACTCAAGAGAGGCATGAACGTCCGAGTTGTCAGAATGCCCCATCTTGACCATGATCTGGACGGCACTCGCAAGATCATCCGCAAGGTCATCGAGTTCTATGATCTGAACAAGAAGCTGGCGGAGGTCGAGAAGAGATGAAGAGGATAGGCATCGTCGATACGACCTTCGCAAGAGTCGACATGGGTGGCTGCGCGGTCGACGAGCTCATGAAGACGGGCACCGGATTCAAGGTAGAGAGATACACGGTTCCAGGTGTCAAGGACTTACCTGTCGCAGCCAAGAAACTGATTGAAGAGAAGGGCTGCGACATAGTGATAGCTCTGGGAATGCCAGGGCCAGAGCAGATAGACAAGATGTGCGCTCATGAGGCGTCCACGGCCCTGATACAGGTTCAGCTGATGACAAACAAACACATAATCGAGGTCTTCGTCCATGAAGACGAGGCGAAGGATGGCAAAGAATTGAGCTGGCTGGCCGAGAGAAGAGCGAGGGAGCACGCAATCAATGCCTATGATCTGATATTCAAACCCGAGAGGCTGGCCAAGAATGCGGGAAGAGGGCTCAGGCAAGGGTTCCGTGACGCGGGACCAGTCGACTGACGATTGAAAGAAGGAGGTTCTGAAATGGCAAGCAAGTACAAGATCGGCATCGTGTGCAGCGAATTCAATTTCGATCTGACACAGACGATGTTGGAGATGGCGAAGGAGCATGCGAAATTCCTGGACGTTGATGTGTCCAGAGTCGTGATGGTGCCAGGCGTATTCGACATGCCGTTGGCGATCAAGATGCTTCTGAAGGAGAAATCGATCGATGGTGTAGTGACGATAGGCTCGGTCATAGAGGGCGAGACGGCACATGACCAGATCGTCATAGGCCAGGCTGCGAGGAAGATTACCGATCTCGCGGTCGAGTTCGAGAAACCCGTAGGTCTCGGCATTACGGGCCCTGGCATGAGCAGACTCCAGGCAGAGGACAGGATAGAGAGGGCGAAGGACGCCGTCGAATCCGTCGTCAAGCAGCTCAAGGCGCTCAAGTAGGTTCCAGTGGGTTCTGTCGATTATCGGGTGGTGGTCGTCATGACCGCCTCGCCAATCGACTCGTTCCATTCGGCTCCGGCCTTGCGCCCGTCGCTGGGTCGTTGTCATCACCACGCCATGCTGGAACGCGCTGGGACTGAACCGTAAGCCCCCTGCCATCCCTTCCGGAAGGGCTACCCGCAGAAGGCTTATGCTGACTGGAACACGACTGCTCTGTTGAGCACCAAAGGACGCATCTGGCTATGGGCATATCCCCTCACGCGGCTACATGCACATCACACATGCGATCGACGAGACATTCGTGGCATCGAGAGAGGCACCGTCAACAACATCATCCGATAACTATCCAGAACCGTTCCAGTGGAAAGTCTATAATATGTAGGCACTTTTCAGAAGCTTGTGGCAGAGATACGACTAGGCAAGATCCACCTACGCTGGTGCGATACCTGTAACCTTCCGGTACTCGAGCAGAAGTCATGCGGGAGGTGCGGTTCAGGTACCAGAGGCTTGCAGATTACTCCACCAGGGGATGCGAGGCCAGCCTTCGAATTCGATATTCAGTACATACGCGAGATTGTTGATCGCCAGTTCGGTCCTGGAACCGGCGATGCCCTGATTCCATCTGGAAAGGTCGTCGTTCTGAACAAAGCACCAGACCTGGACCGCATGGATGAGATAATCCTCGACGGAGAGGTCGCGGGCGCCGTCAGGTTCGACATCGTCCATGGGAACCGATTCCTCCTCAAGCCGCTCAGTGCCAAGATTCTGGCACCACTGATCTCAAAAAGTTGGGTCATCGTCGATGACGGTGCTCTCGACCCGATCAGGAACCGAAAGGCGAGTACATTGGCCGTTGGGGTTCTCCAATGCGACCCAGGTATCAGGCCTGGAGACGATGTATTAGTACTGGACAAGGGAAGAAACCCAGTCTCTGTCGGCGTTGCGAAGATGTCCGCAGAGGAGATGCTCAGACCAGGAGCAAAGGGGACCGCTGTCAAAACGCGGTGGGTCGTGGCAGATGAAGCTCACGAACCACGAGATACAGATGTCACTTGGGACGATGTCTTGATTGCCAATAGCGAGGTTCTGGAACGCAGAGTGAGCGAGGCCAAGGCGTTCATTAGCAGGGTGGTGAGCGATAATCCTCTGCCCATCGCAGTTTCCTACAGCGGCGGAAAAGATAGCCTCGCGACATTGTTGTTGGTCCTCGAAGCGGGAATCCGACCAAAGCTCATGTTCATCGATACGGGACTCGAGTTCCAGCAAACCAGGAAGAACGTCGAGGAGGTCGCTGAGGAATACTCCCTGGAGATAGTCAAGGAAGAGGCAGGGGATGCATTCTGGAGGAATGTCTCGCTCTTCGGGCCTCCAGCAAAGGATTACAGATGGTGTTGCAAGACCTGCAAACTGGGGCCGGCCACGAGGATAATCCAGAAGAATTTCCCGAAAGGTGTTCTTTCATTCATAGGACAACGTGCTTACGAGTCAGAACTCAGGGCAGGCAAGGGACGCATATGGAGGAACCCTTGGACCCCGAACCAGCTTGGCGCATCGCCGATTCAGAAATGGACCGCCCTTCATGTTTGGATCTATCTCTTTTCAAGGAAGGCTAACTACAATCCGCTGTACCGTCAGGGGTTGGAGAGGATAGGTTGTTTCTTGTGTCCAGCAACTGATCTCGCCGAGTTGAAGAAGGTCAGGGAGATAAGCGAGGAATATGGGAGATGGGACGCGCGGCTCGACGAATACTCGAAGAGCAAGGGCATGCCGGACGCATGGAGAGAATACGACCTATGGAGATGGCGGAGAGTGCCGGAATCGATTCTGAGTGAATTATCCATGAAAGGCATCGACCTGAAGGCGAATGAATCAACCCAGGGGAGCGATATACCCCTCGAGTTCAGAAGCACGAAAGGTTACAGTCCATGCGTCGAAGGATTGAGCATGGAAGGTGTATTCACAAAACGACTAGACATGGATAGGGTCGCAAACCTCATGAATGCGATAGGCACAGTCACAACATCACCAGATGGAGAGATTGTAGAGGTGCGCGGCCTGACGGTATTCGGTGAAGGACCAGTCATGATAAGGGGCAAAACGGAAGAGGAACTCGATCGAAGAGCTTCGATCACCAAAGAGATTGTGTTCAAGGCGATGAATTGCACTGGCTGCGGGATATGTATCGGAAGATGCGAGTTCGGTGCCCTGCACCTGGATGGTAGAGCGATCATCGATGCCGAGAAGTGCACCCACTGCAGCAATTGCCTGGGTCCGTGCCCAGTCGTTGCATTCAGAGAAGAAGAGCTTGACATCTAGCCCAGGACTGCCCTGAGTGCAGCCGCAACCTCGGACATCCTGGTGCCCCAAGGGACGATGACCATGTCTCCATCCTGTTCGAACCCTTCTTTCACCTTGCAGCATTTGACGAGCGTCGGGCCCTGGATGTTTCTCTGTTTGGCGAGATCTCGAGGGCATATGTTGACCAGTTTCGGTTCTCTGCCATAGATCGCCTTGAAGATGCGAGCAGATAGACTGCACCCGACCAGAGTCACCCCATCTAGTCTTGAACGATCCAATTCCCGAGTTTCGTCAAGATACATGACTTCATTTTCGGAACCAAGGCCAGACGCCCTGCATGGGAACATTATGATCGGAGTATCGATTCCGGCGGCGATATCGTTAAGGTCGATCTCAACGACCTCGCGTTTGACGAATCTGTCCTGGAGCTCGGATTCAAGGACTTGATCGACCATGCTCACCAGCTTCGATGGCGCTGGCGGCACTACATCGAAGACGGTCAATAACTCTGCTGCTTCTTCCACGAAGAATGATATGTGTTCCGACCAGCCTTTCACAACCACACATTGCGATCCTGTCTGTTCGCGAATCATCCCCATCTTGGTGGCGGACAGTACCTCCAGGGAAGGATCGTGGACGAATCTCGTTTCACTGGGCAGCGCGAGGATTCGAACGGACTCTATCGGCTGAAGCACGGAGTTGACGCTTCGTTTCGTTATGGCGGCCACCGCCCAAGTATCTCCAGAGTTCAATACGAAGTACTTCGTCCGGATGTATGCATTCTTCCCGCGAAGGAACCTGAGGATGTTCTCCTCGGTCAACTGGAAATCCACGGACCTAACGCTAACTTCCTTGCAGTGCTCAGGAAACATGTTCGACTCAACGGATTATTGGTTTAGCAGTATTATAAAGAAATTGAGAATGAGGTGCGATATAAAAAGTGGCTCTTCGCGCGTTCCGAATTCACAAATGGCCGATCCCTTAACGGTCATAAGAGGGACAATCCATCCCAAATCAGACAAATCTCGATTTCATACGATGTGAAGTCCGCTTAGGGATGGAGGCCATGTCCGAGAGTACTGCAGCGACCATGCAGAGGGCACTATTCTAATGAGTCATTACTCGCGAGAAAGGGTATATGGAAAGAACACATTACTCGCACCGAGGATCACATGGAATTCATCATGATTATGCCGATCGTAGTTCTAGGAGTGTTGTGTGCCATCCTCGGAATCTATTTCTTCATGAATAAGGAGAAGTTATACTCCATCATATCATTCTGCGTGGCCGCCGGTCTGATTGTAGGAGCGGTCATGGTAATCAATGACGCGGGGAATTCGGGGCAGAGGATAGTCACTGTCTCGATAGACTATTACCAAGAAGACGGCACCTTCGCTGGTGACCCTTGCTTTCAGATATGGATAGCATACATTGGAAACGACATGGTTCCGACCAATGAGACCTTCACAAGTGGAGTGTTCGATGATTCAATGATCCTGGAATCCCCATTCCAAGCATCAGTCGAATTGCCTGAGAACGTGATCAGTCTCAGCTTCACTATAAAGGTATATGACGGGGACATTGCAGAAAATCACATGATAGATTGTGACTCAGGAACTGGATATTTCATATCTCATACACTCACTTCACCATTTGAGGACGATTGGACCTCGAACGGGAGCGACGACGGATTTGAGGATATCGACTGCGCACTGACATACTCTATCTCAGATTGGGACCGTTCATTGTGAAGTCCGCCTTCGTTCAGATACTATCAGGGATTGCCTGAGAAAGAGTATTGACAATCTTTATGTCGGATCCTGTCGATCACTGGAACATATGCCAGAACCGCAAGCTGATTTCCCGATCATAGAGACGGAAAGACTCATACTGGACAGTATCACCAGGGACCACTACCAATGGTATTTCGATCATTTCTCCATCAAGGAGATAATCGAGGGACAGGGGTTCGAAGGTCCGAAGGATGTCGAGACGGCGAAAGAGGAATTGAACCATTACATCGTCGGTCTCTTCGAGGAAGGCAAAGGCATCAGATGGGGAATCCGGCTCAAGGAGTCGAATGAGATGATAGGCAGCTGCGGATTCTATGCTTGGAACAAGGATTTCAAGAAGGCAGATATGGGATATGATCTGCAGCCAGCATACTGGGGACAGGGAATCATGGTCGAAGCCATGACGGAGGCCATTCGATATGGTTTCGAGGAGATGGGGCTGAACCGGATAGCGGTGACAATCATGGCAACCAACCCACGCTCGAGATCCCTGATCAAGAAGCTCGGATTCGTGCAAGAGGGGATTCTTCGAGACTACTCCATATGGAAAGGAGAGTATGTCGACGAGCACCTTTTTTCTCTGCTAAGAAAGGATTGGGAGTCATCCAAGAAATGATTCTATTTGTCGAGAATCAAGTCGATGCAAGTATTCAATGTCCAGAACTGGATAATCGAAACGAATTGAGTCCGACTCCACACAATAAGCTTCTTTAACCCTTCTTGGAATACACGACAGGTCGTGCGAATGAAGGGTTACCTTGTCCTAGAAGATGGGACGGTCTGTGATGGGGTGCTCTTCGGCTTTCTCGAAGATCGAATCGGAGAGGTCGTTTTCTCCACTGGAATGACGGGATATCAGGAATCTCTGACAGATCCATCTTACTGTGGCCAGATCCTCGTATCATCATATCCACTCATCGGCAATTATGGGACGAACATTCAGGATAATCAATCAAAGACAGCTCAGGTATGGGGATATGTGGTCAAGGAACAGTCGAGGTTTCCGAGCCACCGAGATTGCGTGCAGACTATTGACGAATTTCTCAGAGCATCGAAGGTTCCTGGCATAAGTGGCATTGACACACGGTCTCTCATCCGAAAGCTGAGGGATGTGGGGACGATGATGGGTGGGATCACTGCGGGGGATCCTGCAGCTATGCTCGAGAAGGTGAAGAAGTCAAGGAATCCAGATCAGACCAATCTTGTGGCAAGTGTGAGCACTGACAAAGCAGTGAGATTTGATGAGAAGAAGTCAAAGACCGTCGCAGTTTTCGATTGCGGTGTGAAGGAGAGCATATTAGTGGAGTTGAGGAAGCGATTCAACGTGATTCAGCTACCATTCGACGCAAAGCCAGAGACCGTGAGAGGCTTCGAGCCCGATGGTATATTCATCACTAACGGTCCAGGCAATCCAGCGCACCCAGAGATGCTTTCGACTACAGTGTCCACTTTGGCTAAACTCAAGGAAGAGTATCCAATGATGGGCATATGCCTCGGCAACCAACTCGTCTCACTCATGTTTGGGGCGAAGACTTACAAACTCAAATTCGGTCATAGAGGCATCAATCAGCCAGTGAAGTTCGAGGGCAGGGTCCTGATCACATCACAGAACCATGGATTCGCGGTGGATCGCGAATCCGCAGAGGATGCTGAGCTAGAAGTCTGCTTCATCAACCTCAATGATTTGACCGTCGAAGGCATCAGACACAAGGAACTCCCGATCTTCTCGGTACAGTTCCATCCAGAAGCGCACGCCGGGCCATGTGATTCCAGATTCCTATTCGATCGATTCAAGACTATGTTGGAGGGAGATTGATGCCGAGAAGGGATGATCTCAAGAAACTGATGGTCATCGGTTCAGGACCCATCGTCATTGGACAAGCTGCTGAGTTCGATTTCTCGGGATCACAAGCATGCAAATCACTCAGGGAGGAGGGCTACACGACCGTCATCGTCAACTCCAACCCAGCGACGATCCAGACGGACCTGGAGATGGCAGATATTGTCTACATAGAACCTCTGGATATCGAAACCGTTGCGGCTATAATTCAGAAGGAGAAGATCGACGGTATTCTCTCGGGAATGGGTGGGCAGACGGCGCTGAACTTGTGTTCGGAACTTGCTGAGAAAGGGTACCTGGAACGATTCGGCGTGGAAATACTCGGGAGTCAGCCTGAGGCAATCGCCCTTTCTGAGGATCGAGAATTGTTCAGAAAGACGATGCTCGACCTGGGCGAACCAATTCCAAAGAGTAAGACGGTGCACTCGATAGCTGAGGCAAAGAAGGCAGTCGAGGAGATCGGAGAGTATCCAGTCCTGGTCAGACCTGCATTCACACTCGGAGGAACCGGTAGCGGGATCGCATATGACGAGAAGGAACTGGAAGACATAGCAGGAAGGGGCTTGGCATATTCCAGAATCAAGCAGGTCCTGATTGAGGAAAGTGTGATCGGGTGGAAGGAATTTGAGTATGAAGTCATGCGCGATGGGAATGATAACTGCATTATCATCTGCAGCATGGAGAACCTTGACCCGATGGGCATCCATACGGGCGAGAGCATTGTCGTCGCGCCCGCCCAGACGCTCAGCGACGATGATCATCAGAGACTTCGCTCCGCATCACTCAACATCATCAGGGCATTGGGAATCGAGGGAGGGGCGAATGTCCAGTTCGCATTCAATCACGATACTGGAGAATATCGGGTGATCGAAGTCAATCCGAGAGTGTCTAGAAGTTCTGCGCTAGCATCTAAGGCCACGGGTTACCCGATCGCTAGAGTGGCGGCCAAGATCGCAATCGGAAAGACCCTCGACGAGATCCCAAATGCCATTACGAAGAAGACATGCGCAGCCTTCGAGCCGTCCATCGATTACGTCGTGATGAAGATACCGAGATGGCCCTTTGACAAGTTCCGGACTGTTGACCGACGACTGGGAACCCAGATGAAGAGTACTGGGGAGGTCATGGCGATTGGCAGATGTGTTGAGGAATCCATCCTAAAGGCTGTGAGATCGCTCGAAATCGACAGGATCGCTCTTGAAACTGAGCCCTGGACAGATGATGACATCGAAAGGGAACTGACCGTCGCCACGGACCTCCGGCTCTATGCGATCGCTGAAGCACTTAGAAGAGGCTTCAGTGTCGAGCGCTTATGCAAGATGTCGAAATGGGATCCATTCTTTGTCAGGAAGATCCAGAACATCGTCGATATGGAGAACGGTCTGAGATCCAATGGATTGGATGCGATCACAGTGAAGAACGCTAAGAAGCTGGGATTCAGTGACGAGTACATCGCTTCATTCGTAGGAAAGGATGAGCAGGTGGTACGAGAGACAAGAAGGAAGAATGATCTGTACCCTACCTATAAGATGGTCGATACCTGCGCTGCAGAATTCGAAGCGGAGACCCCATACTTCTATTCAACATATGAACGAGAGTGCGAAGCCAGGCCGTCGGTCAACAAGACTGTGATCATAGTGGGCAGCGGTCCGATCCGGATTGGACAAGGCATAGAGTTCGATTATTGCTGTGTGCATGGAGCACTTGCTCTGAGGGGTGAATCCATTGATGCTGTAATCGTGAATAACAATCCAGAAACTGTTTCGACAGATTTCGATATCTCCACGAGACTCTACTTCGAACCAATCACCGCAGAAGATGTTCTCAATATCATCGAGAAAGAGGATGCAGACGGCATAATCCTGCAGTTCGGAGGGCAGACCGCAATCAATCTCGCCCTTCCGCTCGAGAAAGCGCTCAAGGGAAAGAAGACAAAGATATTGGGCACGTCGCCTGGGGCCATCGACCTCGCGGAAGACAGGAAGAAGTTCTCGAAGCTGATGCAAGAACTCGGGATACATCAGCCAGAGTCCGGCACGGGATTCTCATTCGGTGAAGTGAAGAACCTCGCCGAGGATATAGGATATCCGGTTCTGATCAGGCCGAGCTATGTGCTCGGCGGACGCGCAATGGAGATCGTCTACAATGAATCGGAATTGGAGACATACATGCGCAGCGCCGCGAAGGTGTCGAAGAAGCACCCGATCCTTGTCGACAAGTATCTCAGCCATGCGATCGAGATAGATGTGGACGCGGTGAGCGATGGAAAGAATGTCTTCATAGGAGGCATCCTCGAGCATATCGAAGAAGCGGGAGTACATTCCGGGGATGCGACAATGGTTCTCCCACCCATCACACTCTCGAGCGAGGTCATAGATGAGATCCGGTCGATAACCAGGAAGGTCGCATTGAGCTTGGGGACAATCGGACTGATGAACCTCCAACTGGCATACAAGGAGGGCATACTATACATGCTCGAAGCGAACCCTAGGGCTAGTCGGACGGTTCCGATAATCTCGAAGGCGACAGGCATTCCACTAGCCAAGGTTGCGACAAGGGTGATGCTCGGAAAGACCCTCGAGGAACTGGGGTTGACCAAGGATACGGTGATACATCATTATGCAGTCAAAGCATCGGTTTTCCCATTCCTCAAGCTCGTCGGCGTCGATAGCATACTCGGACCTGAAATGAAATCGACCGGAGAGGTCATGGGGATAGATTCGGATTATCCAGCAGCCGTCTACAAAGCCCTTGCAGGTGCAGGACAAAGAATGCCCAAGTCTGGCACGGTCTATGTCAGTGTTGCGGACAGCGATAAGGAAGATGCCATCGAACTCGCGCAACGCCTGCGCAAGCTCGGATTCGGCATAGTCGCCACAAAGGGAACTGCGAGCATGTTAAGATCAAAAGGAATCGATGCTACTACGGTATACTTGATATCAGAAAAGAACTCCCCAGATGCCCTGTCGCTTATGAGAAAAGGACTGGTTCAGATGATAATCACGACACCCACCGAAGCATCGGGCGCTAGGAGGGACGGTTACATGATGAGAAGACTAGCAGTTGAACTCGAGATACCGATGTTCACAACGATAAAGGGAGCCAGCGCCGCCGTGCTCGCAATGGAGTACGTTGCGACGAGATGCCTTTCGGTCAACGATTTATCTCATTTCCACAGGAAGACCGTAGCTTGATCATGAGCGTCCAGAGGTGAGAACCCCCCCTCGACCCCACGAGTTGCATGAATCCTATTCGCTCTTGAGCATCTCAAGGGCCACTTCGGCACCCTTTCTTCCGGACAACAGCATCGATCCGAAAGTCGGACCCATTCGTGGCAAGCCGAATGTTGTGGAAACGGCCATTCCAATGACAACGAGACCGGGATGGGCTATACCGGTCTGCTCAACGACTGCGTCTTCGCTCTTCTCAATCCACATCGCACCGAAGCCAGGGGTCTTGATCAGACCGCGATCTTCGAGCTTTCGGACCACGCTCGCATCATGACCAGTTGCATCGATCACGACTTTGGATTCGATGGCGATCGGGTCCACACAGTTGATCGCTTTCGGGAGGAACGTGACGGGAGACCAGTTGATCACTGCACCGGCGACCCGGTTGTTCTCGCGGAGCACCACATCATCGAACATAGTCATGTTGAGTACACCAGCACCAGCCTCGCACGCAGCTGCTATGAGCTTCCCGCAGGCATACGGGCCGGGTGTCACATAGAGCCCCTTCTCGAACTCGCGATATTTTATGCCGATCTCGTCGAGCACCTTATGTGCAGGAGCTCTGATGGTGATGGTATTCATGAAGAACCCGCCGACCCAGAAGCCACCACCGAGATAGTTGTTCTTCTCCAGGATCAAGACATTCACACCCTTCAAAGCCAAATCCCTTGCAGCCAGAAGCCCGCTCGGACCGCCGCCCACGATGAGTACTTCCGTATCAGCGAACCGCTCCATGTCCTTTGAGAATTCAGATAAGATCGCGCGTGTCACGGCTTTCTCAGATGACTTTTCGAATATCGGCATCCTAGTTCACCAGATTCCAGAATCCCTCATAATTGGTACTTGATATAAGCGTTGTTATTTCACTGCAAACCTGATGTAAATGGATCGGGCGCGCTGTAAGGGATAAGAGATATCCCGACGGGGAGACAATAGTAATTCCCAGGAGCGGAGCTAGGCCCCACTCTATGCCCCGCAACTGAGAACCTGGCTCCGCTCCCCAATTACGATTGAGAGGAGATTGAAATGGCAATGGACCCAATATGCAAGATGGAAGTGGATCCAAAGACCGCTCAATGGAAATCGACATACAAAGGAAAGGACTTCTTCTTCTGCGCACCTGGCTGCAAGAAGGCGTTTGATAAGAACCCTGAGAAATACGCCTGAATCATGCTCAGGTGAGAAGAATCTCAGAATCGAAGAAGATGCGCATCAAGCGGATTTCCTAAGCTTCTCGTATTTCTCCTTGTATAGCTTGGAACAGACGGGGCAACAGAGATAGTGATACTTCCCATCCATCTTGATCTTCACACCTTCGTCATGTATCATGTGCCCGCAATAGTAACATCGAATGAGCAGCCCGGCCTCGTCGGTGAGTGCAGCCCTCTGATCTTCCTTCGGAGCCTTCAGTATCATCGATGCGTCCATTGAGAGTATCTCAGGAATCTTGGATATCGTTTCGATGAACATCTTGTATTTCACCTGATTGTAGAAGGACAACATACACAGCAATCTCGAGTCTGAGAGGATGAATATCTGTCGGACCATCTCATCCTCCATGAGTCTCTCATAGACATCATCAATATGAGATGGCTTCGCATTGATCGTCAGTATCACAGACACATGTCCCAGCATGTCCGCATCGAGAAGTGTCGAATACCCTTTTATCAGACCCATGTCAGTCATGGCTTGCACTCTCGCACTCACCGTGGGGGTGCTAACGCCGATGCGGGAAGAAATGTCCCTGAAAGATGCTCGACCATCCGTTTGCAGCTCCCGCAGGATCCTCCTATCGACATCGTCCAGGTTGGGGCTCATAATAACAGTGTTGATTTGCAGCCTAATAGACCTTCCGCTTGAAAGGTACGGTACATATATCCAGTACGATCGTAAATTCAGGTCAATCATGGAGAAAAATGCTCAATAGCGCACACTATCATTGAGCTCCATGCTAACCGACAAATAACACATCTGGAGCAGAGTTTTGTCCCGAAGGTTGCACCAACCTGCATCGAGGACTGAAATAGCATGATTCGGGGTGGAGTCGCCCGCATATGCTTGACCAATCGAAAAACAATGGGACAATCTACTTACACTCACAGGTCATTTGATCGAATAGGTGGAGGATATGGTAACAGCAGTGAAACTAGTAGGTTTGAAAGTCGTGACATCGGATGCTTTCGTATTGGGCCAGATAGATGGAACGAATGTTGATACGAACGCTTGGAAGGTAACTCATCTTAACATAGAACTCACGGACGATGCCGCCCGAGAGCTTGCGTTCAAGAAGCCGTTCCTGGGAAGTGTCAAGATCTGTCTTCCTGTTGATTTCGTGAGCAAGGTCGGCGATGTGGTTACGCTCAAGACGATAATGACCGATGTCAAATCGAGACCGGAATGCAAAGTCAAGTAATATTTTGTATTCGCCCGCCGAACATCACAGCATATCAGATTCAGCAGACGTCTCTGAGGTCTCGTATTTGCCCTTATCACGGCCATTCAGGACAATGTAGAGCCCGAGAACTACAAGACAACCTCCTGCGATTATGAGGATTCCAGGGACTTCCCCTGGAAGCAGGAGGAATGCGAGGATGGAAGCCCCTACAGGTTCTCCCAGCACACTTGTGGAGATTATGTGAGCCGGCACCTTCTTGAGGGCGTAGTTGAACAACGTGTGTCCGAATATCGTCGGCACTATGGCCAGGAGTATGAATAGAATAATCTCTCGGTCCTCGGTCACCAGAAGTTCATCGCCGACGATGGCGGCGGAACACATCAAAATGACAGCGGACAGTCCATAGACCGTGAACGCATAAGGAAGTACCGAAACCCTCTGTCTAGCGACCCGTCCAGAGAGGAAATATATCCCGGCACATATGCCACCCAGGAAGGCCATGAGATCCCCCATGAGATTGCTTCCGCCTTCGGAGTAATCGCTTAGGGAAATCGTTACGACCCCGGAAAACGCCAATACTATACCAGCCGCCGCGATCTTCTTCACCTTCTCGTTCATCAGAAAATGAGATATGGCCGCAACGAAGATCGGATGCGAAGTCACCAGTATCACTGATGTGGACACTAGAGTGAGGCTCAACGAGACTATCCATAGACCGAAATGGAATGATAGAGCAACGCCGCTCAGGAGAACCAGCATCCAATCTCGACCGGAGAAACTGCGTATCTCGGATAATCCTCCGTACCGTACAAGAAACGGAAGCAGAATGAGGCACGTGAATCCGAGTCGATAATATGCTATCACGAACGGAGGACTCTCGCTCCACTTGATGAAGATCGAAGCGAAGGAGATGGAGACCATCGCCACACCGATGGCGAGATATACCTTCGAGAACTCGCCCGAGGAACGCACATGTCTCCCTTCCCTCAGTTGTAGTATCCTGGTCAGTAAATCGTTACGCCCTTGACTCCGCGCGCCTGACGGATCAACGGTATCAGTTCAGAGGGCACCTGACTCTCTGTCACGATGAACAGCTTGGGTTCCTCTGAAGTCATCGGATCGTCCACAATCGCCTGTCGGATGCTTATCTGCGACCTCGCCAGAATTTCCGCCACCGATGAAATGATCCCAGGCTCGTGCGCATCCGTTGGCACTATCTCGATGGCGCTCCAGCCCATCGCAGACGCCGCATTCTTCAGATGGTTCGTTGGCTGCAGCTGTGAGAAGAACTTCAGCAGCGTTGGGTCGGCCTTTATGGTCTCGATCGTCGACTTAACAACACGCCTGTCCACGCCTGCGGCCCTTGCAAGGGATGAATCTGCGATCTGCACTTCCCCGCAGTAGACATGGTCCTTGTCGATCCTTAAACCGTACTTCAAAAGATACCTAGCAACCTTCGCCTGCGAAGGGAATTTCTCGAAGTAGTTTGCTATCTTGTCCCACATACCAATCGATGACTACATGTGTACAACAATACATTAATATTGCGACTTAATGTACGCCTTCGGACTGCTAAAGAGTAGCAAGGGTAATATAGGTCCAGTAACATGGAAGCGGGCAGTGACAAAGAATAGCACGCAAGAATTGGTGAGAAAAATGACGGGCAAGGCAATAAGACTGAGGCGGATCTTCGACAACATGAGTGGAAGAACCGTCATAGTCCCAATGGACCACGGGATATCCTTGGGTCCAGTGAAGGGAATAGAGAATATCGGGTCCACTGTTGACAAACTCGCGGAAGGCGGAGCCTCCGCGATAGTCGTACACAAGGGTCTTGTTCCGTTTCTCGGGCCGGCAGTCGGCGCCAAGCTCGGTTTAATCGTCCACATATCTGCCAGCACATCTCTCTCTCCAGATCCGAATTACAAGGTCCTGGTCGCGAGCGCGGATGCAGCTGCAAGCATCGGTGCGGATGCAATCTCCATACACTGCAACATCGGCGGGGACAACGAAGAGAAGATGGTGGCCGATTTCGGGGCTGTTGCAGACAGATGTCGTGAGCTAGGCATGCCATTGCTCGCGATGTGCTACCCGCGAGGTAAGAGCGTCAAGAGCGCGTTCGATGTGGATGCGATCAAGCAGTGCGCTAGATTGTCAGCTGAGCTGGGTGCCGACATCGTTAAGACGAGCTACACAGGATCGATAGACACATTCAAAGAGGTCGTCAGAGGGACGCCGATACCAGTCGTCATCGCAGGCGGGCCAAAGATGGATTCCGACGAAGCTTTGCTCCAAATGGTACACGATTCGATTCAGGCTGGAGGGAAGGGTGTATCGATAGGCAGGAACGTCTTCCAGCACGATGACGTCATTGGCATCACGAGAGCCATGGGACGTGTTGTTTTCGAGGATATGTCCCCAAAGGATGCTTATGGGCGGTGAGCTCCCTGATCAACCGTCAGGTGTGGATCGGGGCTATCCACCAGCCCAATAGTGATACCAGTAAGAAAATCGTCCTAGCGGCTCTTGAGAGCGGGTTCGATACAGTGGTCCTAGAGAAGAAGGATCAGAAGCTCGCCAACCTTGGCAGGTTCCGAGCAATCACACTTGATGGCAGGGACTTCGTCGAGAACGGCGAAAGGATCGGGCGGCTGATCGATATCGTGAAGAAATCGGATGAGCTCTCCGCCAAGAAGGCGGCCGAGAAGACCCGGAACATCGTGATATCGGCGAAGGATTGGAAGGTCATCCCGCTCGAGAACCTCATCGTCCACTTCCAAGGGACGGGAGCGAAACTGATCATGCTCGCGCGAACTGCGGAGGAGGCCAAGCTATTCTTCGGGACCATGGAGAAGGGTGCCGACGGAGTCCTGTTTGTGCCTGAGGAATTAGATGAGCTGGCCAGACTCCGTAGATTGCTGGATGAGGGTGCGCCCAAACTCGACCTGAGAGAAGGGAAGATAACCGTTCTCAGGCAACTGGGACTCGGGGACAGGGTATGCATAGACACCTGTTCGATGATGGGCATTGGAGAAGGAATGCTTATCGGGAATACCTCATCATCATTGTTCCTTATTCACTCCGAATCGCTCGAGTCAGAATATGCAGCGTCGAGACCGTTCAGAGTAAACGCTGGGCCCGTGCACGCGTATATACTGATGCCAGATGGCACCACGAAATATCTCTCAGAGCTGAGAGGTGGAGACGAGGCGTTGGTTGTCGGCACAGATGGACATACCAGAAAGGTCGTCGTGGGTCGAACGAAAGTCGAGAGACGACCGCTCCTGCTGATCGAGGCAGAGGTGGACGGGGAACGACATTCGACCATCGTCCAGAATGCAGAGACGATCCGCGTCTTTTCCAAGGGAAAGGTCGTATCCGTATCAAACCTGAGGCTGGGCGACACCATACTATTGAGGCTCGAGCGTGGCGGAAGGCACTTCGGCATGCGCATCGAGGAGACAATCCAGGAGAAGTGAGTGATGACATTCATTGTCGCTTCTATCGTAGAGAGAAGCGTCTCTGGAGTTTCGCGCTCGTCAAAGAAGGCGTTCAGTCTGGGTGCTGACCTCGTAGAGGTCAGATTAGATCTAATGGAAATCGACCGTATCGACACTGATTTCATGGCAAGGATCAGGATGGCGGTCAAGGGACCCGCGATCGCCACCTTGAGGTCATACAAAGAAGGAGGAGCTTCCCGATTAACGAAAGCCGCGAGAAGGAAAGCACTGAAAGCGATTCTCAGGGCGGGTTTTGAATACATCGATCTTGAACTGGAGTCGGATGCAGATCTTCTCAAGGAGATTAAGAAGACACGAACCAGACCGGAAATCATCGCATCCAGTCACTTCACGAGACCCGTGAAGGCGAGGGAGGCAGAGACAAGGCTTCGAAGGGCATGCAAAGCCGGGGATATCGGCAAGGTCGCCATGCCGTGTGAGGACGCGGGTCAGGCATTGATGCTCTCGGCCATATCCATGAAGTTCTCCATGAATGGTGAACGATTCACCTTGATTGGCATGGGGGAGCAAGGACGGATGACTCGTGTGTGCGTCCGTCAGATGGGTTCATCCATGGTCTACTGCTGCATGCCAGGCAAACCTGCTGCTCCAGGCCAATTGGATCTGAGAACTCAGCTGAGTCTGTACAGGCGGGATAAGGTGGTTCTTGGATTGATAGGACACCCAGTTTCCCATTCAGTGTCCCAGCCGATGCAGGAAGCCGCTCTTGCGAGATCGGGGTTGATTGGAGCATACCTTCATCTCGATGTGCCTCCGAAGAACCTTGACCGAGAGATCCTCGAACGCTTCAGGAGCCTCGGCTTCAAAGGCCTCAATGTGACCATACCGCATAAGAAAAACGTGCACTCATTATGCGATAGATTAGGGCCTTCAGCCCTTGCGACGGGGGCGGTGAACACGGTGAGATTCGAGGCTTCAAGGATTTATGGAGAAAACACCGATGTAATAGGATTAACTCGGATGATTGAAGGAAAAATACGCATCTCGCCAGACGACTCCGCACTCATCGTAGGCGCAGGGGGAGCTGCAAGATCGGCAGCTTATGTGCTCTCCCATCTCGGGGCGGATGTCACAGTTGCTGCACGCAGCCTCAAGAAGGCAAAGGATGTCGCGTCCATGGTCGATGGGCATGCTCTTCCTCTGCCCCTCGAGGGAAAATGTCATTCATACGACATAGTGGTGAACTGCACGCCAATGGGAACAAAGAGTTCCGGAGGGAGGATCCCCATTCCCGCGCGCGTGTTCAAGAAGGGGACCATACTCTTCGATCTAGTCTACAACCCACCCATGACGAAGTCCATGAAGATCGCCATATCAAGGGAGGCAAAGGCTGTCAACGGACTCGACATGTTGGTCCATCAAGGCGCCCAATCGTTCAGAATATGGACCTCCAAGGAACCGGATGTGAGGGCCATGTCCAGGGCTGCAAAGGGGGCATTACGATGATTGGGAGGGCCTCCTGCAGAGGGGCCGTGACGATAGTCAATGCCATTCCAACAGGGATCGGCTCGGCGATGGGCATCATGCTCCAGTTAGATGCAGAGGTGAGATTATCTCAGGATGATGGATCGGTCAGACTCGAAGGGACCGAAGAGGGGACCGATCTCGTCAGAGGATGCATCGAAGGTGTCGGCAGAAGAGCGGGCATGCGTGATCTAGGCGGCGTCGTAACCATCCGATCGGACATACCGATCTCAAGAGGACTGAAGAGCAGCAGCGCAGCGTCAAACGCAGTCGTTCTCGCAGCATCAAGGGCCTTGAACATCCACATGGGCGATGAAGAGATAATCGGGCTGGCCATCGATGAATCCATCAAGGCCGGTGTGACGGTCACTGGTGCGTTCGACGACGCATCCGCATGTTTCCATGGGGGTGCAGTCATAACTGACAATAAAGCGAGGCGGATATTGAAGAGATGGCACGTTCAGGATCCCGTGACCGTGCTCCTGCATGTCCCAGAGAGGAGAATCCGAAAAGAGGATGTAAAGAACATGGATTTCAGCCCGGTCCGATCCCAGGTGGAGGAAGCCATCGAAAGCGCACTGAAGGGAGACTACCCCAGGGCGATGGAGCTGAATTCAAAGGCCTGCTCGAAGATCCTCGATGTATCTGAGGAGGTTGCGGAAGCGGCCAGGAGATCTGGCGCCATCGCCGCCGGCATCTCGGGAACGGGACCGGCCACTGCAGTGCTCGCACGTCATGAGGATAGAGGGCGGATCATGGACATCCTGGAATCGTTCGATGGAACGATCATCTCAGCCGAACTCAACGACACACCAGCCAGGGAGGTGGTTCCGCGGCGATCATGATCAAATCATCCACCGCGAGAGGCACGATTCTGGCGCCACCATCAAAATCGTACACACACAGATCGATGATCCTCGGCGCGCTCACCCATTCCGCATTCACTCTCAAGCACCCACTCATCTCGGAGGATACGCGAGCGACTCTAGATGCCCTGCAACTGCTGGGGGCCTCCATCACAGGAACTCAGACAGATATAGACATCATCTGCGACAAACTGGCACCAGCGGCAGGCATCATAGATGCCAAGAACTCGGGGACGACCATGCGGCTGGTGACGGGCCTCGCCTCGTTGCTGCCAACCAAGACCGCCATCACTGGGGATGCGAGCCTCATCAAGAGGCCCATGGCGCCTCTCATCGATGCGCTCACACAGCTGGGCGCTAGATGTGAGTATAAGGGGGTGCCTGGGAACCCACCTCTGACGGTGACAGGACCAATCACAAAAGATAGGACCACCATATCTGGGGCGGTCAGTTCCCAATTCATATCATCATTGATCATAGCATGCACGCAGAAGCAGACAGATACCGATATCGAAATCACGGGAGGACTCGTCTCGAAGCCATATGTAGATATCACGCTTGAGATGCTCAGAGAGTTCGGGGCGCGCGTGGATATGTCCGGGAACGCATATCATGTGCCCGGAGATCAGAGATTCGTCCGTGACAGCTATACCGTTCCTGGCGATTATTCCTCTGCTGCATTCCTGTTCGCAGCGGGTGCAATCACGGACGGAGACGTTATCGTCAAGAATCTGGATGCGAAATCCCCCCAGGGAGATAAGGCTATCCTGGACCACTTGAAGGATTTCGGCGCCGATGTGACAGTATCCGACGATTTCGCACGTGTCAGGGGAGGAAGGCTCGAGGGATTGGAGATAGACGTGGGAGACACCCCAGACCTCTTTCCCGTGCTTGCCGTGATCGGGGCGATCGCCGAGGGGAAGACCGTACTCAAGGGCGGACGGAACCTGAAACAGAAGGAAAGCGACAGGATCTTGACTACGACCGAATTCCTGAGAGACATGGGAGCAAGGGTCAAGCCCACTGAGGATGGTTGCGAGATACTCGGAGGAGATAAACTCCGTGGTGCCAGCATCCAGACCCATGGAGACCACAGGATTCTTATGGCCGCAGTACTTGCAGCTCTGGTATCGATATCAGGGACGACGATCGATGACGACGAATCGTACAAGGTATCCTATCCAGGGTTCCTGAGAGACATGCATCAACTGGGATGTCGGCTCGAGGTGAGGAGATGAACGAGTTCGGAAGTAGATACAGAGTAGGCATCTTCGGATCCAGCCATGGCCCTTGCGTCGGAGCCAAGATTGAGGGATGCCCCCCGGGCTCTAGGATCTCGGAAGCCGTGATCCAGGTGGAGCTGGACCGACGATCCCCTGGGAAGGGTGTGCACACCACACCCAGGAAGGAGCGAGACAGGCTCGAGCTCATATCAGGCATTATAGATGGGAAGGCCACAGGGGCCACTATAGTCGGCCTTGTCAGAAACACCGACAAGGATTCATCGGCATATGATTCATTCAGGCGCGTCCCACGGCCAGGACACGCTGATTATCCATCCATGGTGAAATACCAAGGACATCACGACCACAGAGGTGGAGGACAATTCTCAGGCAGGATGACGGCAGGCCTTGTGATCGCAGGCGCGATAGCGAGACAGGTAATCGGAAAGAAGGGGGTAGGAATAGTCGCCCAGACTGTCCAGATAGGCGGCGTGAAGTTGGACAAAGAAATACCTTCAAGCATTGCGGAGAGGGTCGCGAGAGCGAACGCGGTCGGCTGTGCGGACAGGAATGTCGCGAAGGAGATGATTGAAGAAATCGTCCGCGCCCATGAGAACAAGGACAGCGTCGGTGGAATCGTCAAATGCACTGTGCGTGGCGTTCCTGTAGGGGTCGGCGAGCCATTCTTCAATTCAATAGAGAGCGTAATGTCAGCGATGATGTTTTCCATACCAGGGGTCAAGGGTGTCGAGTTCGGATCGGGGTTCAGGGCTGCCTCCATGACCGGGAGCGAGCACAACGACCCATTCATCGTCAGAAATGGCAAGATCGTGACCAAGACGAATAATGCGGGGGGGGTACTAGGCGGACTGTCGAACGGGATGCCCATAGAATTCAGGGTGGCGTTCAAACCGACATCATCGATCGCAGGACCCCAGATGAGCGTGGATATCCAGAAGAAGACGACCGTGGAACTGGAAGTGAAGGGAAGACATGATCCGTGTATAGTGCCGAGAGCGGTCCCGGTTGTGGAGAATTCCGCAGCGGCCGTCATACTGGATCTGATGCTTCAGGGGGGATCCATCTGAGCAAGGATGAACTCGGAGCCCTGAGAAAAGAGATCGAGAGGATAGACTCGGAGATCATGACGCTCATCGCCAGGAGGGAGGATGTCTCACACGAGATCGGACTCGTCAAGAAGAGGGGCGGGCTCAAGATCAGAGATATACCCAGGGAGAAGAAGGTCGTTGGAACGATGACCGCAATGGCAAAGTCCCTCAATGCGAACAAGGACATCACAAAGGAGATCTCACGACTCCTGATAGCCGATTCCGTCAATGTGCAGAAGGGAGCCAGGCGTGAAGGGCTGGAGGGCAAGAAAGCCGTCGTGGTCGGAGGATCCGGCAAGATGGGGGAGTGGATGTGCAGATTCCTATCGAACAGAGGCGCGGAAGTGAAGGTCTGGGACCCCCGAGGCCGGCTAAAAGGATACTCGAATGTGAGACTACTTGACCAGGCGATCAATAGCAGCGACATCATAATCGTGGCGAGCCCGCCTGGCCTGTGCCCGGACGACCTGCGGAGAGTAGTATCGGCGCGCCCTTCCGGACTCATATTCGACATCTGCAGCATAAAATCACATATAGCAGGCATATTGAGACTCGGGGCAGCAGACGGGTTGAAGGTCACGAGCGTCCACCCGATGTTCGGACCAGGTGCACCTTCCGCGAAAGGGATGAACGTGGTAATATGCGACTGCGGATCGAAACAGGCGACCGACGAGGCAAAGGAGATGTTCGGGTTCGCGGGAGCGAATATTACACGACTTTATCTTGAGGAGCACGATCAGATGATGGCATACATACTCGGCCTATCTCATGTCACTAGCCTGCTGTTCGGCACCACGCTCGCATCCTCTGGGATGTCTTTTGCGCAGCTGCAGAGCGTGCAAGGGCCGTCCTTCGCGAGACTGGCCGCGCTGGCAAAGGATATATCTGGAGAAAGTCGACGCGTGTATCATGACATACAGGCGCTCAACCCCAGGACGAAGGAGATGCTCGACATCATGGAGAGCAGCCTCGGCAAGATCAAGGATGCGGCAATCGAGAAAGAACACGATGAATTCATCCAGCTAATGCATTCAGTGAAGGAATACACGGAGGGCTGAAACACATGGAGAAGAAGAGGGTAGCAATACTGGGTTCAAGCGGAATGATCGGACAGAGATTCGCTCACATGCTCCACATGCACCCCTATTTCGAGGTGACCGCTTACTGCGCGTCCGATAGATCTGAAGGGAAGACCCTTGCCAACTTGTGGAAGCTCTTCGACATCGACATGGATGAAGACCTGGGAAAGAGTAAGATACAGACGACGGACCCCAAGGCTCTGGCCAAGGAAGGCGTAGAGATAGTATTCAGTGGTCTTCCCTCAGAGGTCGCAGGCCCGTTGGAAGATGCGTGCGCCGATGAGGGCATGGCGGTATTCTCGAACGCATCGTCCCATAGGATGGACATTGACACACCTATACTGGTCCCTGAGATCAACCCGGACCACCTGGCATCTATCGAGGCGCAGAGATTGCGAAGAAAGAAAGGAGGGTACATCGTGACGAATGCCAATTGCTCCGTCACCGGTCTCGCTCTCGGTCTGAAGCCCATAGTTGATGCATTCAGGTTCACGGAAGTGTATGTGACAACTTACCAGGCGCTATCAGGAGCAGGCTATCCAGGAGTCCCGTCGATAGACATCCTGAGCAACGTCCTACCGTACATCAAGAATGAGGAGGAGAAGATGTCCTCGGAAGGAAAGAAGGTCCTTGGAGGATTCAGCAACGGCAGGTTCGGAGACTCGCCAATCAGCATCGAAGCCAGCTGTGCAAGGGTCGGCACAAGGGATGGGCACCTGGAGGCGGTCTTCATCAAGGACAGGAGCATGCCGACCGCAGAGAAGATAGCGAAGGCATTCTCCAGCTTCAGAGGGAGGCCGCAGGAGCTGGAACTCCCGAGCGCGCCCATCCAGCCGATAATCGTCAGGGAGGAGCCCGACCGTCCTCAGCCTATCCTCGATTGCGACGCAGGGATGCCAGAGAGGGCCAAAGGGATGGCAATCAGCATCGGCCGCATCAGGGTCAACAATGACAGATTGAGATTCCTCCTCCTAGTGCACAACACGGTGAGAGGCGGTGCCGGCGGATCGGTCCTTAACGCCGAGCTAGCATTCAGGGAGGGTCTAATCTGAGCGATAGCAAAAGGGCTGGCAAGAAACAGAATTCCCCGAACAAGAGCCATGCAGATATAGCCCGGAAGATCGCAGACGGCGACGTCGTCGTCATGACTGCACAGGAGTTCAAGGAGTTCGTTCGAGCGAACGGGATCAAGAAGGCCGCCAAAGAAGTAGATATAGTCACGACGGGCACGTTCGGAGCGATGTGCTCATCTGGGGCATACCTGAACTTCGGGCATTCGGATCCACCGATCAAGATGCAGAAGATTTGGATAGACGGGATCCCCGCCCAGGCAGGACTCGCGGCGGTCGATGCATACATAGGGGCCACCGCATTGGACGAGACGAACAACATGATCCATGGCGGGGGACACGTCATCGAGGACCTCGTGCGGGGCAAGGCATTGAGGTTGAGGGCGACCAGCTACGGGACGGACTGTTACCCCAGGAAGGAGATTGACACTTACATCAGCCTCAGGACGATCAATCAGGCGGTCCTGATGAATGTCCGCAACTGCTATCAGAACTATGCCGTTGCAACGAATTCGTCACCGAAGACCATGTACACCTACATGGGGAAGCTCTTGCCAGAGTTCGGCAACGCGACATTCAGCAGCGCCGGAGAGATATCCCCTCTGATAAACGACCCATACTACAGAACGATCGGGATAGGGACGAGGATCTTCCTTGGTGGAGGGCAGGGACACGTGATATGGGAAGGCACACAGTTCAACCCAGGAGCGCCCAGGACACCGAACGGAGTGCCTAAGAGACCTGCCGGGAGCCTTGCGGTCCTTGGAGATCTGAAACAGATGACACCAGACTTCCTCAGGGGACTAACACTGAGCAGATACGGCTCTACCCTTGGCATTGGAATCGGGATTCCGATACCGATCCTCGATGAGGAGATGGCAAGATACTGCGCGGTGACGAACGACGACATACAGGCGCCTGTGTTCGACTATGGCCAGCAGTCAAGGAACAGACCTGTCCTCAGGGATGTGTCATACGCTGACCTCCGATCAGGAGAGATCACCATCAAAGGAAAGCAGGTCCCGACATCCTCGCTCTCTAGCCTCTACAAGGCGAAGCAGATATCAGAAATCCTCAAGAGCTGGATAATGAAAGGGGAGTTCACGATTCAGGAACCGATCCAGAGATTCCCGATGGACAGGGTCCTCAGGAACCTTGATGTCCGGACTGAGCGGGAGGCGCTGCAATGAAGACCAAAGTCGTCCTCACATTCAGCCCCGAGGCATCCAACCAGCCGATCACACACAACCTGATTGCCAAGCACCATCTGCTCGTCAACATACTCAGAGCGGAGATAGACGAGGTGGGCGGGAAGATGGTCCTTGAGCTGTCGGGAAAGGCGGATGACATCAGAAAGGGCATAGACTACCTCAAGGACAACAGCGTGAGTGTCCGACCCATAAAGGAGGGTGTTAGAAGAGACGATGACGCATGCACGCATTGTGGCATGTGCATCTCGATCTGCCCTACGAAGGCGCTTTCGATCGACCAGAAGTCCGGAAAGGTCAGCTTCAACGAAGAGAAGTGCGTAGCGTGTGGCGTCTGCATCGATGCATGCCCGCCGAGAGCCATGGAGATACTGATCTGATGGGAGCATTCATTCACGCAAAAGTGGAGATAGGAGAGACTGCGGCCACGATCGCAGCCGATGGGCAATATGTGGAGGCTGCCGTGGATGCGATCAAGAGTGCGAGGAAGGACCTCGAACGCATGATACGCAGAGATCGTTTCTTCATGACGACATTCGAGCCATACACTCCGAAAGAGGAGGATGGCCCGGTCATCTCACGGATGTGCGATGCTTCTGCCCGTGTCGGAACCGGGCCCATGTCAACGGTGGCTGGGACGATCGCCCAGGTGGCAATGGAAGCGATGCAGAACAGAGGTTGCTCACACGGCTGGGTCGATAACGGAGGGGATGTCGCGTTCATACTCGAGAAACCAGCGACCATGGAGATCTTCTGGGAACCAGGATCGGAATCGGCCGTCGCCATGGAACTCGAACCCACATCCAGGATACTTGGTGTCTGTGCATCGAGTGGAACCCTTGGCCATTCCATCAGCTTCGGGAATGCCGATGCAGCTGTCGCGATGGCGGATTCGGCCATACTCGCAGATGCTTTGGCGACCGCATTGGGCAACCGCGCCATAGACGAGGATGCCCTCCAGGGAGTGTTCGACCAGTTCAAAGGGATGGTCGGATTCATCGGAGGATTCGTCAAATTCAGAGGCTCCATCGCGATACATGGAAGATTCCCTAAGATCATCGAGGTGGGGCATAATCCCGAGAAGATGACGGTCCACAGCAGGATGGCATCTCCAGCGTACATAGGTTGTTGCAGCAGTCATGAGGTGAGACCTTGAAGGTCATGAAATTCGGAGGGACGTGCCTCGGATCCGAGGATGCCTTGGATAGAGTATCCAAAGTGGTGCAGGCGGAGAAAGACTCGAAGATAGTCGTGGTTTCGGCCGCATCTGGAGTGACGAACACGCTCAAGGAATTCATCTCCAAGCCTAGGCAGGAGAAGGAGATCGATGACCTATTGCTGGCTCTGAGGATGAGGCACATAGACATGTTGCCGAAGACGGAGGGACAGGTCAGGAAGGAGGCGCTCGACCTCATCGAGGAGAAGATGACCAAGCTCGAGAGGCTGTTGTACGGTGTGACATATACCGAGGAGCTCACGCCACGAACCAACGACCTCATACTCAGCTTCGGCGAGAGGCTTTCGGTGATAGTGGTCGCCGCGAGGCTCACGGACGAGGGACTGAACGCGATCGCGATGGAGAGCGACGCCATCGGGTTCATCACCAATGATCATCACGGGAACGCTGTGGCGCTCCTGGACCTATGCGAGAAGAACATGGGTGCCAGCCTGGACAGCGCGATAAGACAGGGAATCACCCCGGTGGTGACCGGGTTCTTCGGAACGACACAGAATGGTCACGTCACAACCGTCGGCAGGAGCGGAACGGACTATTCGGCTGCTGTGATAGCATACGCCACAAATGCGAAACCCGTTGAGATTTGGAAGGAAGTAGACGGGTTCATGAGTGCCGACCCGAAACTCGTCAAGGAGTCGTTCACAATAGAGTCACTATCATATGAGGAGGCCGCGGAACTCGCATACTTCGGAGCGCAGGTACTGCACGCCCGGGCGGTTCAGCCAGCGCGCTTGAAGGGGATAGAGATAATAATCAAGAATCTCTACTCGCCAGAAGCCCCAGGTACCACGATCGGCAATGGGAAGCAGACGAAGAAGGATGTCATAAAGAGCGTCTCATATGTCCCGAAAGTAGCCACGTTGAAGGTGTACGATACCGGTGCAGGTTACAAATCAGGATTCCTATCCGACATCACCAATTGCCTCGCGAGTGAAGGTGTGAATATATTCTCTGCGACCACTTCCCAGACATGCGTCGCCGTCCTCATAGACGAGAACCAGATACACCTAGCCAAACGCGCGATCAAGAGCATCATAGGCGGGGTCGGCGAGAGCTTCGAAATAAAACCGGGGGTGGCCCTCGTGTGCACGGTCGGGGAAGGTTTGGGCTACACCGAAGGTGTCGCGGCCAGGGTATTCAAAGCGGTCGCATCAAAGAAGGTGAATGTCGACCTCATCTCGGCGGGAGCATCCACGGTGGCGTATCACTTCACGGTAGACAACAAGGACCTGAAGAAGACAGTGATGGCAATACACAAAGAGTTCTTCACCCCGGTCCAGAATGATGCCGACTAGATTATCTTGACGAAGGTCGAGTTGAAGGCGGAGTTCTGCCCGTACTTCTGCACGAAATCCGTTGTGACGAAGTTGACGTTCTTGCCGCCACACAATTTAGGCCACAGCACGGAATATGTCACCAGAACCCCGGGAAGGACACTGTCAGAGGTCTCGCAGGTCACGGACCATTCGTCGAATTCGTTCTTGAGAGTGATCATAGACCCGCTCTCGATGTTCTCCTCGAGGGCATCCTTCTCGCTGATGTATACCACGGGTCTGATGTCTGGCCATCGGAGATGATACTGGGACCTTACGAGGAATTTGTGCACTGGTGAAAGCAGGATGAATGGCTGCGTTCTTCGCACCTCTGCATGAACGGGCAATCCGCCCAAACCCTCGGCTTCTGCGGCAGCGGAAAATAGCTCGATCTTCCGAGTAGGCGTGCTGTAAACCGACCTGTTCGGGACCTTCATCCTCAAGAAGCCTTTCTTCGTCAGGTCCTCGAACTTGCCTTCGACGGACTTGCTCTTCGATAACAGCATGCGTGCGACCTTCTCGTCCTCCTCGAAGAGTTCCTTGGTTTGCAGGTTCATGATCTTTGCGAGTGATCTGAAAACATCACTGTTGGACCTGGCTTCGCCTATCGGTTCGATCGCTTTCTCGTTTATCGAGAGGTAATTGTGGAGATACGAGGTGTGGATATCGAAATGTTCGAAGAAGCTGGTTGCAGGGAGCACGATATCTGCATGGTCCGCCGTATCGGTCATGAACAGATCGTGAACGACAGTGAATATGTCCTTCTTCATGAAGCCGTCCCGCAGCAGTCTCTGGTTGGGCAGCGTTGCCAGCGGATTGGAATTGTATACGAACATCATCTTTATCTTGTTCGACTGGAGGGTACGACCGATGTCCACCATGTTATGCATCACACGCATCCGAGTACGGAGTGAGGCGCCCTCCAGATAATCCATGTCGAAATCGCCTAGGTCAGTCGAGTAATAGAATCCGCGGTTCTCACCTATCAAGGCGGGCAGTATGCTGATCGCACGGACCATCTCACCGCCATTCCTATGGCGCTGCATCCCGTATCCAATCATTATGCAGTTTGGTCGGAGGGATACGAAATCTCCGATGAAATCCTCGACCTCTCGAGTCTTAAGACCAGTCGTCTTGCAGATCTTGGTCATATCATACTTGCTGGCCGCGCCCACTAACCTGTCGAAACCAGTGGTGTTCTGATCCAGGAAGACTTCATTGCACAACCTGTTCTCGATCAGATGGTTTATGATACCAAGCGCGAGTGCCGCATCAGTGGTCGGTTTGATCTGCAGATGTGTCCCAAGTTCAGTCGTGGCTGACTTCACGGGATCGATGATGTATATCTTCGTGCCGCACTTCTTGGCGCGCTTGAGCATCTCGAATGTATGAGCACTACTCCATGCAGGGTTCATTCCCCACAGCACAATGAGTCTGCATTTCTCGATCTCATCAGGAAGCATTCCAAGTGTGGAACCATAGACGATCTCAAGAGCCTTCTCTCCTGCACGAGAGCAGATGGTATGCGACACCCTAGATGCCCCGATGACATTGAAGAATCTGGTCGGAAAATATCTCTGGACCAGGCCCATAGTTCCAGCGTAATCGAATTGGAGAATCGATTCCGGGCCATGCCGGAGAGATATCTCCCGAATATTCTCAGCTATCTCTTTTAGAGCGTCGTTCCAAGTGATCTCCTCGAACTTACTCGCACCCTTCTCGCCGGTTCTTCTGAGAGGATACAGGATCCGCTGTCTCGAGTACACATATTGTGAGATATTCCGTCCTTTAGGGCACAATAGATCGCCGGTGAACGGATGCTTCTTATTGGGTTCTGTCGAGTGCAACTTCCCATTCCTGACTCTCGTTACGATTGCGCACGTGTCATAACAATCTCTGGGGCAAGTGTTGAAGATGAACAATGGGTGTCCTCCGAGGCACACTCTGAGCGACTCTGGCAGATAATAGGCTACGACCATTTATACATTGGCGGTTCATTCTCAGGATCATAAATGAGTTCTGGCAACAGGACTAAGACCAACCTTGATCCCTCGACTTAAATCAAGAAGTGGATCTCATCAGGGATGCTTGAGATAAACCACAACACCGCGATGATTGAATACGCCAGCACACCCAAGATACTGAAGACCATGCAATTCCTGCCGACAATGTGGCTATCAGTATCGCTCCGTTCAAGATACAATCCTCCGAATACGATGCCGATTACAGGCATGATGAGAGATACCAGATATAGAAATCCGTGAGAAGTAAATGTCCATGGTTCAGGCTCTATCATGGGGGCATCCATAATATTGAAACTATTCCCACAATAGGGACAGAAAGAAATGTCAGAAGCCACGGACCTACCGCAGGAACTGCATTGCCGATCATATTGCCGAACGGTCGGGCCATTAGTCACTAGACGGTCCAAATGAAATCCGCTTTCCGAACCGGCAGGCCCATTGTTCAATCGAGAACCACCGAATCGATATAGAAACTGGGGATAGTAATATCTGTCGACCAGGTCAACCGTGAGGATGAAGACTACCGTTTATCCATCCATCAGTTGCGAGGCAGAGCTTCGTGTTTGAACTCTCGGATATTGTGACGGACCCTTATTGCCGCACCAACATCCATGACCAAGCTCACCTCACGAGGTCCCCTATCACCCTATATTCCCCCCAATAAAGGAGAGCGTCCTTCGAATCGTATTGGGTATCCTTCCTCGCAGCGACCACTTCACCGATGAAAAGAGCATGGTCGCCAACCTCCACTTCATTCACCTTGATGCACTCGATGTTGACGGGGCATTCTGCGATCAGAGGTGACAATATCTTCTCCGCCTTCTCACGGGTGAGACCAGCCGCATCGAACTTATCCACTTTCCGTCCGGATTTGGAGCCACATATCTCGACCGCCTTCAGAAGCCCCTTTGTAGGTATGTTGATTGCAAAATCGTCTGAGGCCCTGAGCAGGCCATAGCTGTGTCGCTTGGGTCCGATGCCGATTGCCACAAGAGGTGGTTCGAATGAGAAGATGTGGCACATTGCCAATGTGATTATATTGTCCTTCGGTCCGCTCATGCTGCACAGCACAACTGGAAAACCGGAGAAGGAATCTTGTGCCTTCCCAGGCGCTACTGGATCCTTCATGCGTCAACCCCCGAGATCATGGTTAGAGAGGCCCTATGAGCGCAGATGCCAAGTGGCGAACGCAGGTCTACTCGCCAAGTAGCTTCCTGTAATCATCGGCGGACATGAGATCACTGAGGTCGTCCTGGTTCCTGAGCTCTACGGCCGCGATCCATCCCTCGCCGTACGGGTCCTTGTTCAACAGCTCAGGAGAATCGACGAGCTTATCGTTCTTCTCATTGACCGTGCCGCTGACGGGTGAGAAGACCTCTGAGACCGTCTTCACTGATTCGACGTTTCCCAACACATCCCCCTTGCTGACATCTTTGCCAGTGCTCGGGAGCTCAACGAATACTATCTCCGTTAGCTCGGCCTGTGCGTGATCAGTGATACCTATGCGCGCGAGGTTGCCCTCAATCTTCACCCATTCGTGGTTCTTTGTATATTTGAGATCGGGTTGAACAACTGACATAACTGGCCTCCCGAACCTTGCCGCGGAGATTAGCTTATCCGCATTTATAATTTCCCAAGGGATTACAAATCCATCTCGAGGAAGAAAAGAGTCACCCCAATCCCTATCACGATCAGGATGGCATTCACAACGACATCGTCGAACCTTACAACGCCCTTGTACCTCCTCCGGGATAACGGGTAGAATAGCTTGCATCCTTGGAAGGTCAACGAATCCTCAAGCGTATGGACGAACGAAGCCATGAAGACGACGACAGTGGATGGGAGGAGAGGGATCGTATCCAACCAGGACATTTGAGACGTCCCCGACACGGTAGCCAGGAGGACCGCCCACGCCAATGCGAGGAGCACCGATGCTAGGAGGCTGTGAGATGCAGCAGACCGGTGTACGCGTCTGCTGAGACCAGAGAATATGAGATCGAAATCAGGGAATATGCCGAAGAAACCACCCAGCACGATCAATGAAATGGGTTCACTACCCGACAGAGATGCAGTAGCGGACCCTACGGCGATTCCTGAGATGAGATGCGTGAACCGTTTCATGGTATTCTACCTGTCAGGGACAACTCAGCCACGAACACTCAGGGAGATATTAGCTCTGTGGACAAGATAGTCGAAAGTAGGCAATGAGATATCAGTCGACATGCATGACAGCAACTGTTATCTATCGTCAACATGATTGGAGCCATAGGTGAGGTTTTGATATCGAAAGAATCAATGAAGTTCCTCGAAGAACTGACCAACTGTTTTGGCCCATCTGGCTTCGAGAAGGAGCCTGCTAGAATAGTCAAGGGATACGTGTCGAAGTATTGCGATAGCATCACAACGGACAAACTAGGTTCGCTGCTATTCACTAAGAAAGGATCGGCCGAGAAACCAGTCGTGCTTCTCCCAGGCCATGTCGACGAAGTTGGGTTCATGGTATCCTCCATAAACAAAGCAGGATTCCTCACATTCAACCCACTAGGAGGGTGGTTCGATCAGGTCCTGCTCGGTCAGAGGGTGAAGGTCAAGACCGCCAAGGGTATCATTCCGGGCATCATCGCAGCGAAACCGCCACACCTTCTTTCGGCGGAGGAGCGCGGCAAGGTTGTGACCAAGGACAAGATGTTCATCGATATTGGAGCGTCCAACGAAGACGAAGCCAAGGAGATGGGCGTTAGGCTGGGCAACCCGGTAATGCCAGACTCGTGCTTCTCGACCATCGAGAAGAAGATATACAGGGATGGCAAGAAGAAGGGCAGCGATACCATCGCAATCGGAAAGGCGTTCGACGACAGGATAGGCACATTCATCGCCGCCGAAGTGGTTCGAACCTTGTCTGTGCAGAAGATCAAGCATCCCAACACGGTCGTTGGAGCGGCCACCACTCAGGAGGAGGTCGGACTCAGAGGTGCGAGGACTACCGCTCATGTCGTGAATCCCGATGTATGCCTCACGCTCGAGGTGGATATTGCAGGGGACGTTCCTGGCATCGAAATGAGCGAGGCACCGACGAAAATGGGGCTCGGACCGTCGATAACGACCTATGACTCGTCTATGATACCTAACCAGGAACTGCTCGAGTTCGTGCTCTCGACCGCGGACAGGTCCAAGATACCATATCAGTTGTCCCAGATAGCAAGAGGAGGCACCGATGCGGGCATTATCCACATCTCCAACGCGGGTTGTCCGAGCTTGGTGATCGGAGTCCCGACGAGGCACATACACGCGCATGCTGGCCTGTTGAGTCTCTCGGATACGGAGAACGCCATCAAGCTGCTAGTGGAAGTCATCAAGAAGATGGACAGGAAGAAGGTTGACAGCTTCACCGAGATTTGAACAGAGGCTGGAAATGGAAGACCTATTCGATCCGATACTCGTCAAGAATCTGCGAGACGCCAAAGCTGCGCTCGCCAGGCATGGAATCGTAATCCTCAGGACTATCCAGAGCGAGCTGGAGCCTGCGATATTAGTCAAGGTCAGAGACTCGATGGCATCCTCACAGGAAAGATTGAGCAGAATGAGCGATGAGGACCTCGACGAGTTCATGGGTGAGGTCAGGAAGGTTGCGACTAAGGCAGCGACCGAACTTGCGGCCCTGCACACTCACCTACTGACAAAGTTGGGGAGTGAATATGTCGTCGACCTCGTCAAAGAACTTGATGGGATCAACCAGCTATTCCGTTGGGAGAGGATCGCGAAGGTCACTGACCCAGTGAGTGTACTTCTGGTCTCAAAAGGGTTCGACCGGATCGAACTCGATGGTCCGCAGGAGGTGTCCGATGCCTTCGCCGTCGAACTCACCGAGAAATGGCCTCGTTCCTTCGACAGATTCAAGGTGCTGGCCGATGAGACTGCAAGTAAAATCAAGGACATGGGCGTAAAGCCAGCGACGAAGGAACCTACCCCTGCAAAGACCAGGAAGAAGAGCAAGAAGAAACGGTGATCGCCTTGGCAGTCCTGTCAGATACCGATATACTCTCTAGGTTAGGCGATGGGTCCCTGAAAATCGGAGCCTATGCTGAGAAGAACCTCACCCCTAACGGATATGATGTGACGATAGAAGAGATTTGGATTCCGTCAACGGACATCAGGATCAGAGAAGGAGTAGCAGCCGTGCCCGCGAAATCGTGGTTCATCATAGGCACCCGAGAATATCTCGAATTGCCCCCGGACCTGATAGGACAGATATGGATCCGGACCACCTGGGTGCGCAGAGGCATATTGTCCTCTTTTGGCAGAATAGACGCAGAGTTCAATGGAAACCTTACCTTTTCTGCTCTAAATGCATCGAATAGCCCTGTCGATGTACCGATAGGCGAACGGTTCGCCCAAGTCATCTTCGAAGAACTCAAATCCCCGCCTTTGAAGACCTACGGAGAGAGGTCGGGCAACTATCAGGGCCAGAAAGGCATCACGCTCAAACCCTGCAATCAGAAGAACTTGAGGTCGAAGCCATAGAAACCCATCGTCGGGGAGTAGCTCTTCACTTTCCGTCGGGAGAGCTCTGTCATGACCCTGCCCTTGCTGACAGCCATATCGGCGAGCGCATGGAAACGGTTCTCCAGTTCATCGTCTTCCATTATCTCGTAGAAATGAATCACACCACCGGGCTTGAGGGCGTCCAGTGCGTCCAGCAGGAATTCTCTGGCGCTGTGAGGGAGGTTCATGATGATCCTATCGGCCTTCTCGAGATCCTTGATGACCTTCCTGGCATCACCAAGGACCGGGTTGACATTGCTTACCTTGTTGAGAGCGATATTCTCTTTCAGGTATTGGATCGCATCGGGGTTCGTGTCAATGGCGTGAACGACCTTTGGCAGCCTTGTCTTTGCAATCATGATGGAAAAGGGACCGATCCCCGCAAACATATCTATGATGACCTCGCCTGGCAGGACCTGCTTCGCGACCGCGTCACGCTCGGTCGCGAGACGTGGCGAGAAGAAGACCTTGACCACATCCAGCTTGAATGTGAGTCCATATTCCTTGTGAGTGATCTCAGTGGATCCATCGCCCGCGACGACTCTGACCTGGCGCGTGCGATATTCTTCCTTGACGCCTTCATCCACGCATACGGTCTTGACAGACTTCTGCACCGCCATGATGGCGTTCCCGATGTGCTTCGCGTGTGGAAGGACCTCATCGGACATCTTGACAATGGCCACTGAACCCAGGACGTCGTATGATGACGGCAGAAATGGCCTCAGCGAATCGGGCACGTCGACCAATTGCCTGTAATCATTGATCTGTGCATCGACTTCAGTGAACTCGCGGGTCTCGATGGGATAGCCCAGATCGACCCTCTGATTCACAGGCAGAAAGACTGACTTCGAATCAGAAACCACCTGGAGATTCGTTCTAAGCATGCCCTTCTCCAGCAATCTGCGCCTGACAGGTTCAGTCTTCTTCTTCGGAACGACTAGGCAGATAGATTCCATATCCATACACGCATCGGTCTACTCGATAGATAAACCAATCCAATCGTATGATTGGCAAAGGTCTCCGGAGGGGTGGCGGTCCACCTCCTATGAGATCATGCCCAAGGACCACCACGGACCCCGATTCCCAAGCTTTTCATCTTCTTCCTGTACTCTTTCAATACTGCGATATAGTCCTTGCTTGGTCTCCGCCTGTCGGCATCCCATGCCTCGAAGAGCATCTTCCCCAATGGGGGGGCCTGAAGCTTGTCCTCATAGCCCTTGACCAATCTTGTGACCAATTCGTTCGCATCGGCCAGGCTCATACCAGCGACAGCGTGCCCCACCTCTGCCGATATCCTTGGCTCGACCGGAGTGGTTCTGTCCTCCTCTTTGTTGGATGCCACACCCAGCGATTCGATATGCAGTCCAGAGGTCACTGCAGCAGTCACCGACGCAGAGGTCTCCAGCAGACACATCAGCGTCGATGGGCCGGCAGAGGTGTAGTTCAGATTGACGGAGAGAAGATGCGTGTTCCTGCTGATTGCCTGACCAGACAGGCTGATAAGCCAGAGGAGCTCCCTACAGCTGCTAGATACGTATCTGAGATGCAGCGGGAAGGGCAGGAACCAGCTAGCCTGATAGGTCAGTATCCCCATCATGTGATGTGCGATGTTCGATATGGCTGTGCCTTCAGGTCCGCCGGCATAGCCACCCATCATTGGGCCAAAGCACATTCCGATGGGACCGCCGAGCCCAAGAGCCACGGTGGCCTTGTTCAACCTCGCGAAATCGACCTTCATCGGATCCATGCAGCATATCATGTAGCCATCAGATTGACGCAAACCATACTTCGGATGCATCGCACCAGCAAGTGCGATGTCAGACTCGGCAGTGGAGAGCGCGTTCATCACGGGCATGCCCTGACGACCGACACGGTTGCACGCTTCCCTGAACAGAACCGCGTTCCTCTGGGCACCAAGGACTTCGAGAGGCGATGCGGGCCTGATCCTCATCCCCCCGACTCTTGTGAGCGCGGGGGTGGTTATCGCGTTCGCCTCGGGTATCTCGGCGTATCCCTCCACAAGGGCAAGGAACGATTGCTCGCTCGAACAGGCGCCTCCACCAGCACCCAGCAAACACCAGGGAGGGTTCTTATCTCCCACGCTCCTCGGTCGGAGCTTTCTCCGGTCCTTTCCCTCGCCAAACTCTATTTCGGACGGTGCGAACCTGAGAGCCTCTTTGACTTCGCTCTCGGTATAGGATATGACCCGGTTCGTATTGGTGCAGTATGCCCCAACCTCGACGACGAGGTCGAATGCAGCCTGGAATGCATCGTCTGCAAGCGTAGGGTCGTCGGGTATCGGAGTATTCCTATCGAAGTGGATGTCGTATTCCTTGACCTTCTCGTTCACCTTAGCTGCGAAGGATCTCAGCTGGTAGTCAGTCTCGCTCATCGGTTTACCCTCTAGCGCCTTCTGCATCACGTCTAGTATCTGGACCACCTGAATCACCTCCCCTTGACCGCTTTGCTGGCAAGCTTGACCGCATGCACAGCGTTCTTCCCCCAGCCATCGGCTCCGATCTCGTCAGACCATTCCTGTGTAGTTGGGCCTCCCCCGACCAGAACAGTGAATCTTCTCCGATCACCTGACGCACTCAGATAATCGATGATGTCCTTCTGCGATCCGATTGTGCTGGACATGAGAGCTGATGCGCCGATGATCTTGGCGCCCCTTGCCTTGGCCTCGTCGACGAAGGTAGAAGTCTTGACGTTCACGCCAAGGTCGATGACTTCGAAGCCACCCGCCATAAGCATGCTGGAGACGATGTTCTTGCCGATCTCATGGACATCCCCCTGGACCGTGCCGATAACAACGGTTGCCTTGGATGTCTTCTCGCCCTTCGGTACGAGCGGCAGAAGCAGGGCAAGAGCAGACTTCATGGCGTCCCCTGCGAGCATCAGCTCAGGGAGGTATATCTCCATCTTCTCGAACTTTTCACCCACATCATGTATTGCAGGAACCAGTCCTTTCTCAATCGCCTGCAGAGGATCCATCTTCGCGTGGATGACGGCCTTTGCAGCAGACACTGCGGCGTCGGAATCGTACTTCAGCACGGCTCCGCGCAGCTGCTCCAGAATCTTCTCAGCACTCACTGTAGCTACCCCCACTCAGGACAGGACCGCCACTCAACCAAAGCATCGGTCAGTCCCAAGGGGGGATTGGAATACGAGGTTATGAGGGTAATCGAGAAGGTTTAAACAATTGATGTGCTGAAAGAAGAATCGGGTTCAAATCAAGGAGTGCCTGGATGGACAAGTGTAATCTATTGGGTCAGTGTTCTTACATCCATGGTGAGACAAAGCGGCAAACTCTCATTCATCGGACTTGGACTCTATGATGAGAATGGCATAACACTTGCCGGCCTCGATCGCATAAGATCTGCAGATGTGGTTTTCGCAGAATTCTATACTTCGAAACTCTCGGAAGGCGCCCTTGAAAGACTCTCAGCGATGACGAACAAGGAGATCATGGCGCTTGGCAGGGAGGAAGTCGAAGATGGCACGAGGATACTCGAAGAGGCCAAGGAGAAGAACGTTGCACTACTGGTCGCGGGAGACCCGATGACTGCGACGACACACATAGACCTGCGGTTACGCGCCCACAAAGAATCCATCGACACCGAAGTCATCCATGGCAGCTCCGCCTTGACGGCGGTCCCAGGATTGCTGGGCCTGCAGCATTATAAGTTCGGACGAACAACGACGTTGCCCTTCCCGCAGGAGGGATATTCTCCCACGAGTCCATACGACATGATCATGGAGAATCTGGATAGGGGATTGCACACGCTCGTTCTTCTGGACATTGACGCCGAGAATTCGCGCTACATGTCAGCAAATGAAGGGTTCCATCTGTTGCAGGAGATGGAGAGAAGGATGGGGAAAGGGGCAGCGAAGGATGATTCCATCGTATGTGTTGTTGCGAGGGCTGGATCCCCGGATTGCGTGGTTGCTGCAGGTCCATTATCGAAGCTCATAGCGATGGATTTCGGAGGTCCTCTGCATTCAATAGTCATTCCCGGAAGGCTTCATTTCATGGAAGAGGAATCCCTTGGACAATGGACCAATGGGAAGGATGGATGAGGAAAATACTACTCATCTGGACCCGCAGAGCTCGTAATGCCCTTGATCACGAATGTCAATTTTGTTATGATCGTGCTTGAGATCGTTCGTTCATCCGTCATCTTACGCTCAGGCGTCAGCTTCACAGCCCCACATCTGGTGGAGGCTATCTGGCTGACTAGCCATCTGCAATCTCTGTCATTGTATTCAGTACGGACATATCGAGACATGGCCGTGTGAGTGTTCTGTATGTGTCTGCCGCTAGTCATCAGGTTAGATTCTGCCATCAACCTAATCACCTCTTTTCATCGTCCCTACCGCATCTCTTCTGGCAGGTTTCATTGATAGACGGACGGGACGCTCACACAAACGAGGGGATCCCACGAAGGCCGACACAGCGCATACGTTAGCCAGCGGACACAATATATGAGATCTGTCTCCTGCGTAGTTACTCCCGTGCTTCACGTCCTCATCGCCTACGAGTACAATGCGCGTGTAAGTTAATAAAACCTTCGTTTTAATGGTGAAAACCATTATATCACTGTTAAACCATGTGTTTTCTGAGTACCGATGAAATCGATGAAAGTGATCAAGGATCCAACCGCATTCCAGCTCCTTGGGGACGAGACTCGACGGAGAATGATATATCTCCTGAGAGGAAAGGAATATACGGTAAGCCAATTGGCGGCCGAACTCAGTCTGACCCCACAGGCAATCTACCATCACATAAGGAAATTGAAAGAAGCGGAAATGGTCGAAATCGCTCGCGAAGAGAGAATCGAGCACTTCATTGAGACATATTACAGGGCATCCGCCGAATTGTTTCAGTGCATGCATGGCACAAGCTCATGCTGCAAGGAAGACCTCGAGGAGAAGGCGAAACTGATAATCGATGGCCTGAAGAGCCTTGGATATGAGGTCGCTAAAGACGCAAACATTCTCTCAAAGATGATAGAAATCGAGGAGACCAAGGAAGAATTGGGAACAGTCCCGGAGATCATCGATCAGATAGGTGGGCTAGAGGATGTAGGCTTCTTCGAGAAACAGACTCTCGTCGATTATACCAAACTCTTGTTGATGTCCGATGAAGAATTCGAAAAGTACCAGCAGGAAAGCAAGAAGCTGAGAGATGTCCTGCGAGCCAATGTGAAGAAGCCGGGCAAAGCCAAGAAATCCTGAACTTTAAAATAGGATCGATAGACAGGTTAGGGCGCCCTCGCATTTCGGGAATTCCGTCATGTCCAATGCAATGACCCTGTATCCGTTCGATTTCAGAATGGCTTCGGTACGCGGGTACCCTTTCGACATGATCACGGAATCATCGACCGCGATCACGTTCGAACCATACCATTCCTCGCTTGGCACCACCAACAAGTCAAGCTCGCCGAGAACAGTGGTGTCGGCGTATCTTTCCGTGACCAATAATCGGCCTGTTCCCAATGAGCTCATGTAACTCTTGAGGTGCATGATCTTCGGGTCGCGAACCACATCAATCTTGATCTCGAGCCATTCGCCCATCTGTTCCGCACCATCGTCATTCGTTCTCTGTGTGATGCCACAAATCAGCCGGTCGTCAAAATGGACGACGTCACCACCCTCGATTGTCGCAGGAGCTGCTGCGAATCCGATTGATACGTACTGAGATAGTGTCTCCCTCACGGGACCTTCCTCACCCTGTCGGCTCTCTTTTGCGGTCCTGCACATCAAGGCCTTGCCATTGTGGACAACTGCCACATCTTCAACAAAGCAGGAATCTGGATGTTCGTCATCCATTTCGAGACAGATTACTTCCATGCCCAGTTCCGAGAGAGCGGCACAGTAGCGAGCATGCTGATTGCGAGCATTGACCAGGTCGATGGTTCGCTTCAATGGATGTGACGACAGACAGTCCGAATACCTCGATCCAGGCGCTCTCACAATCGCCTTGTTTGTTGACATGGAAACCTACCTACACATCGCATAGAAGGGTCAAGTAATTTACGAATCAGATAGAAAGCTCAAATGTGTCGATTACTTGCGCATACCCTGCATAAATATGAACCGGGGAGAAATCAAATTATATTCCCTTTATCAATCAAGTGTGGGTGGAAATCTGGAGGAATCCGTTAAGGAGCCTAGATTCATTGGCCTGAGGAAATTCAACATCGCAATGGGCTTTCTGCACCTCATCCAAGGGGCGTTGATGCTCTGGTTGAGCAAAAGCTCATCGTTACCCATCAATCTCACTCTCCTGCATTATGATCCTGTCACGGAGACCATAAACTCCCAGACGGATACACTCATCAACCTCCAACTTGGGCCTATGATCGCATCGTTCCTGTTCATTTCTGCGATCGCTCATTTCGCTGTATCCTCTCCCAGAGGATATCCATGGTACGTCAAGAACCTGAAGGAAGGAATCAACTACGCCAGATGGTATGAGTACGCTGCAAGCTCCTCAGTCATGGTGATCGTCATTGCGATGCTATGTGGCATATTCGAACTCTCCAGCTTGATACTCATATTCTCATTGAATGCGACGATGAACCTGTTCGGCCTGATGATGGAACTCCACAACCAGACGACGAAGCGTACGAATTGGACTTCATACTTATTCGGATGCTTTGCGGGACTGCTTGTGTGGATAGTATTGGGGATCTATTTCTTCGGAGCGCTCCTAGGATCCGGGGATTCAGTGCCGACCTTCGTGTATTTCATATTCATATCGCTTGCGATCTTCTTCAATGTGTTCGCGGTGAACATGGTCCTGCAATACAGAGCGAAAGGGAAATGGAAGGACTATCTCCATGGAGAGAGAGTCTACATCATCCTCAGCCTCGTTGCGAAATCCGCATTGGCATGGCAGGTGTTCGCTGGGACCCTCCGATGAATGACCTGTGAGCGAACTGGCAATGGATCCAATCTAGGATCAAGAGATTGCCTCAAAAAGCGATAGCTTTTTATTGCTCCTCGCTATCGGCGGTATGCTCAAACAGACATATCGGGAGGAGCTACGTAATGTCAGATTCTTCGAAAGCCCCGGAAACGGGCACCAATGAGATTGATGAGAACAAGGAAAGCATCGCGGCCCCAAAGAAGGCCGGCATGGGCTCGACCGCCAAACTGATCGCCCTCGCAGTGATCGTCGTGCTTCTAGTTGCGGTGCCAATGGGATATATGCTTACTCAGAACACAGATGATGAACCTGAAGACGAAGAGACTCTGGTCACACTGGAGGGAAAGACCGCTACAGATGAATTGACTGCACCCGAACTTGCAGGAATGGACTATCTCGAGGAGGAGTCTTCCTACCAGAACAGCTTCGGCAACTGGAAGGGGTTCGGAACCTACAGGGGTGTCGAACTTCGTGACCTCGCCGACCTGGTTGGCGGAATGGAATCAGGGGACATAATGACAGTGACAGCAGCTGATGGCTACGGTCAGAACCTCTCATACGATCAGGTCTATGCCGAGGGTGAGTGCCTTGAGATCCAGGGTCAGATAATCCTGGCATACATGTTCAACGGCACGGATATCCCTGAATGGGAAAGCGGCCCGATGATTGCAGTCTTATCGCCGGACGGTGCATTCAGCAACGATGATCTGAACGAGACGGTATCTGATGAGCCTGAATTCAGCTCGACCACATCAGCGGGATCCCTCTGGGTCAAGAACGTTGCATCAATAAAGATCACTACGATGGCCGAAGGCGCAACAGTGCTTACCATTACAAAGGATCAGACCTCAATCGACCTAACGATGGAGGAGCTCAATGATATGACCGCAACTACGGCTCCGGGGGGATTCAAGAAGACCACTGGAACCATAGAAGGGCCATCCGAATTCACGGGAATACCTCTTACGGATTTCGTCGATCTGTTGTACGCAGGTACGGACTACAGCCTGGAGGTAGTCGCCACTGATGGTTACACGATGGCATATAGTTCAGGCCAAGTCGAGGACGGCACTTTCGCATACTACGACCCGGAGGACGGATCGCTCCTCGGAGAAGGAGATTTCACGATGATCGTGGCCTATGCGCAGGACGGATTACCCCTGGAAGATATGGACCTGCGCATAGCCATTGTTGATGAATCGGGTCCGATAACCGATGGTCACTTCTGGGCCAAGTATGTGAGATCGCTCACCATCCTTCCGTTCATGAAGGATTGGACACTCAACCTGAGCGGTGTGACGGACCTTCAGATCGACAGACAGACCTTCGAATCAGTCGCATCCTGCGAGTACCATGCTGCCTCATGGACCTTCGTGAACGAGACTGGAACCCACGAATACACAGGTGTCGCGCTCTGGACCCTCGTCTCTGCGGTCGATGGTGCAGATGGACCTGCCACCGACTACCTATTCAACGATCTGCTTGCGAAGGCGGGCTACAATGTGACAGTGGTGGCTTCGGATGGATTTGGAGCCGACAGGCCATTCGACTCACTGCAGGTGGCAAGGAACGACACCCTCATAGTCGCGAACAGGCTCGATGGAGAACCACTCTCCGAAGATGATGACGAATTCCCGCTCAAGCTCGTGGGTGATGGTCTGACGTCAGGTCAGAGGATCAAGTCCATCGCGAACATCTCGATCGTCGACATGCATGAAGTTCCGACGTGGACTCTGAATCTGACAGGATTGACGAGCGCGGTGATAACTGCTGAGACCTATGTTGCCACTTACTACTCAGGACTGCACGCGAAGAACTTCACATACACAGACTACGGTGGGGTGCACGCAGTGTACTACAATTATACGGACAGCGAGGAAGTAGCGCACACTTACGCGGGTATTCCACTGTGGCTCCTGGTTGCAGTGATGGATGGAACGGACGAGAGCCACTACGAGCTGAACAGCACATTGGCCGCAGAAGGCTATGATATAGTGCTCACGGCTTCGGACAGCTATTCAGTGACAATAGACTCGGCAACGGCAGCGTTCAACGACACGCTCGTTCTCGCGTTCATGCTTGACGGGGAGATGCTAACCGATATGGCGCCTCTGAGGCTCGTGAACGAGTTCCTGCCGGGCTCGATGAAGATCAGCAACGTGGTGGACATAGACCTCGAGAACCTGCCAATCTGAGTCAAAACATGAAAAACTCAAAGAGAAGCAAGATCGCCCTGATGATCGGCTCGATAGCCGTAGCATGTCTGCTATTGGCATCGATCACCGTGCTCCTGCGCATCGACGATGAAGGAGTAGATATCACTGGAGGCACCTTGCTTTCTGAAAACTCAAACAGGGTCATAGTCAGGTGCCTCTCTCCTGACGTGACCCTGTCACTCCGAGGATTTTCGGGAGAGGTGATTTTCACAAATTGCGTTCCGGACGCCCAGGTCTTGGGCTTTGACGGCGCGATATCACGTGAGGGTATGAACATATCATTCGTGGTTGATGGAGGCGATGGCCAATATCAGTTGAACTCTCCGCACAAGACGGATTTCTGCTTTGCAGTCCTTGGAGACAGTCAGGGATTCAACAACATCTTATCGGAAGCCCTCCGAAATCTGGAGGATTGCGAGTTTGTCATCCATTGCGGGGATATGACACCATCGGGAATGCCAGAGGAATTCGACTCGCTCCAATCAGCGTTCGATGAATCGCCAGCACCGGTATACACGACTCCAGGAAACCATGATGTGAAGAACAATGGTAGTGTGGAGTATCAGAATCGCTACGCGCCGCTGTCATATTCATTCGAATATTCAGGGATAACATTCGCGATTGTCGACTCGTCCGACCTCAACATATCCGAGGAGGAGATAGCATGGATGGAAGATGTCTTCGAGGATGCGGACAGAAAGGTGATCGTCACCCATGCACCATGCTACGACCCATATACTGACAATCACACACTTGATCCATCGTCGTGCGAAAGATTCCATGAATTTGTGCTCAGTCGAGGGATAGACGCAGTATTCGCTGGCCATGTCCATGCATTCGACTATCTCAGGATTGAAAACTCAGATTTTATAATCACGGGTGGCGCGGGAGCGTCTCTGGATAATGGGACCCATCATTTTGTGATTGTCACAGTCTCGACCTCAGGGTTCGCCTATGAGAAAGTCGACATCTTCGGCATCAATCAGACCGGCGAGGGAATAACATTGGTTGCCAAGAACGGCATACAGTCGAACTTAACATATGATGATCTGAAGGCGATGACACCAGTCCATCTGTATTCATCATACGAGAATCTCTTCGGCAATATCGGAGGACAGGGATTCTATACAGGAGTCCGAATCTCGGACCTGATTTCGATGATCGGAGGCATGGACGATGGAGATATCCTACGGATCACTTCCACTGACGGATTCTTCCAGGATTTCGGATACCTCAATGTCTACCCCAATGAGACTTGGTTTGATCTGCAAGGGTTCATGACACTGTCGTTCGAGTACGAGGGAACGGAGATACCAGATTGGCAGGACGGACCCAGGTTGTCGATGCTTCCCAGTGATGGATTTTACAGCAACTCGGATTGCGAGATAACATCATACGAAGGTCAGGGATATGACATCTATCCCTCTGCTGGCTCAAGGTGGGTTAGGAATGTGAGCGCCGTCTCGATTCTTGACGGGGTGTGACCAGGATGAAATATCACTTCACAACGAAGGACCTGGTCACGATAGCACTCCTGTCCGCGCTTGGCGGTGTGCTATCGACATATGTGGGTTATCTCGGCAACATGGTGAATCACATTGTCGGAGTTCCGTTCGGGGCAGGCCAGTTCCTTTCGGGATTGCATGTCATCTGGATCATGCTGGCAATCGCCCTGACGAGAAAGAAGGGCGCGGGCACCGTGACTGGACTCGTCAAGGGCATAATCGAACTGTTCATGGGGAGCACACACGGGATCGTCATAGTCGTGGTCTCCATGATGCAAGGTATCATCCCCGACATGGTGATGTTCAAGGATAGCACTAAATCCGATCGAAACATCTACGCATACACATTCGCAGGAGGGCTATCCGCAGCAACCAATGTCGTGGTTTTCCAGATATTCTTCTTCGCTGGAATCCCGATCATACTCATCGCAATGTTGTGCATGTTGGCATATGCATCAGGGATGATATTCGGCGGATGGCTCGTGCTCCAAATGCTGGATACATTGGAGACATCGGGAATCGTCCGCGGACGAAAACCGATAATAGTGGATTCACCCGAATTTGATGAGAAGGCGTATCTGGAGCAGAAGGGGAAGAAGAAGAAGGCCATCGCAGCGATGTCGGTTGTGGTCGCGTTCCTTGCAGTGTTCGCCATCGGGGGAGTATATTATTACATGTTCGTTTTCGTCCTGCCAGGTTCGGATACCATTGAAATAACCGGCGATGTGCAGAACCCATATGATTTCAGGTACAGCGATTTCGAGAACCAGGAGGTCACGATCAACGCCGAACTCATAGGCTCGGTGACTTATGTAGCACCCAAGAACTATACGGGTGTGCCCATCAACATCATAATCGAAGAGTCGTCTCCTGGGGATGATGCTTCAGATGTGGTCGTCTGGGGAAGTGACGGCTACACAGTGGTCTTCTCATTTGTGAACGTAATGTCAGATGACAATCTAATACTGACCGCGGAAGATGACATCTATACGCTGGTAGCTGCTGAATATGAAGGTGCGTATTGGGTCGAGGACGTCGTCAAGATCGAAGTGAGGTAGATGCTCGAAGTATCGCACCTGTGCGTCAGGTATGAGAATAGGTCCATTCCTGCAGTCCAAGACATATCCTTCTCAATCGGACACGGAGAGTTCGTCGTACTAGCTGGCGATAGCGCATCGGGCAAATCGACGGTCATGCAAGCCGTGTGCAGATTCATACCTGAGATCATCCCTGCAGAACTATCCGGCTCGATCAGAATAGATGGAGATGAACTAGTCGACCCAATTGATACTGCACGATTCATAGCAATGGTGCAGCAGGATCCAGAAACCCAATTCTGCACTGAAACGGTCGAGGAAGAGGTCGCGTTCGGTCTTGAGAATCTCAGGTTCAAGGAAGAAGATATCCGTCGTAGGGTCCACGAGGCGCTGGAGATGGTTAATGCGTCTCACCTGATAGATCAAAGCATATCCACTCTGTCTGGAGGGGAGAAGCAGAAGGTGGCAATCGCATCAATGCTCGCGCTCGACCCTAGAATATTGATACTGGATGAACCGACATCTAGCCTGGATCCGAAGTCCGTCGCTGAGGTCGTATCAGCCATCGAGAAGCTCAGAACGGTAAGGAGCATGACCGTGGTCATCGTAGAGCACAGGGTCCGTGGATTCATAGATATGGCGACTAGGATCATCCTTATGGATCGGGGGAAGATAGTGCATGATTTCACGGTTGAGGATTTGAAGTTCGCAGGAATCTGTAAATCGCTGACAGGGGCTCGCAGTTATCCAAAGATTGTCCCAAGGGAGGGAACCGTCCTTACCATCAATAATCTCAGCTATCAGACTGGAGGAAAGAAGATACTGGATGACGTGGGGCTCACTGTGACGGATGGAGCAGTGGTCGCGCTCATGGGAGAGAACGGCGCAGGAAAGACGACTCTGCTGAAACACATCATGGGACTGATCAAGGTATCCTCAGGTTCAATAGAATTCAAGAACCATCGCATAACCGAGAACAACCCAGTCGAACCATGGATACTGGGTAGAGACATCGGGTTGGTCTTCCAGAATCCGAATCACCAGATGTTCGAGAAGACTGTCGAGAAGGAGATCAAGTTTGGGCCAGAAAACTTCGGCACATCGATGGAAGAGGTTAAAAATACGATCGCGTCTTTTGAAAGCACCGAAGGAGTGCGACGATACGTCCATCCCCAATGCCTAAGCTTCGGACAGAAGAGAAGAGTGAACATCAGGTCCGCGTCTGCCCATGGCCCTAGCATACTCCTCCTAGACGAACCCTTTGCTGGACAGGACGAGAATAACGTATCTAAAATCATGGAATTGCTTGCCAATCTTCAGAGATCCGGCAAGACCATCATTGTCGTGACTCACGACATTCAATTCGCGAGAGGATTCTGCACAGACGCCCTGATCATGAGGCATGGCAGGGTAGTTGCAGATGGACCTATTGAGAAAATATCTGAAGAGTCTTGGCAGGATATCCTTCCAAAAGGAGGGAAGATGGATGGATAAGCCTAACGCCATCAACCCCCTGGCCAAGTTCCTCATCTTGATAGTACTATCAGTCATGGTCTTTCAGATTTCCGATCCCGCATACATGGTTCTGTTTGTGGCAGTGGTAATCGTGGCAAAGGTTCTGACGAATGCAAGGAGCACATTGACTAAAGGCGTCATGTGGTTCGCTTTCGCCATATTCCTCGCCCAAGTGATATTCAACCATTCGGGAGATATCGCCGTCACAATACTGTTCCTCGACGTCAATTGGGGAGGAATAGTAACAGGGGTTTTGATCGCTGGAAGGTTTCTGGCATTGATCACGATGTCATGGATATTCGTCGCCACGACAAGAGCCTCAGATTTCTCCTCTGCGCTCATAAGCTCCGGAATGCCATACAGATTCGCATACCTGCCGGCATTAGCGATGAGATTCGTTCCTGTGTTCCAGGTGGAATTGAGCGCGGTCCGCGACGCTCAGGTCACTAGAGGTTTGAGGTTGGACAAGAGCATCAAGGGGATCGTCCGGGCGGCACGATATACGACCATGCCGATGTTGATCTCAGCGATGTCGAAGGTCAACACTCTTGCAGCCTCTATGACGGGCAGAGGATTCGGCGCATATCCGAAACGTACATTGCTCAAGCCACTTCGCATGACCGTATGGGACATCTTACTGGTCATATCCTCTATCGTACTGGCAGTGGCAATCATCTATTTTTCCAGATGCTATGAGATCGACTTGCTCGTGCATGTCTAGAACTCGTCCCAAGAAGAAATCTTGTCGGCCCATTGGTCCATTTGGGCGCAATCGCTCCTGAATCCACCGTAGTATCTGAGTGCACTTGACACGGAGCCAGGAAGCTTTGACCTAATATCCGTCTTAATTCTATCCTCATATCGAGCGACTATCATCCTGGCAAAATCGAACTTCGCATCAGTGAACATCGGTCTTGTGGCTATGACATATGCACATACCTGCCCCAAGTCTTCGATGGAATCGCCCTCATGGGATTCCTCGAGATCTATTCCGACTAGCATTCCGGGAGCATCGATGAAATTACGGAGAATCGAATCGCCTCTGACCAGCTTGAAATCGAACGCCTTGTGGAAAGAATATAGCCAGGACGCAACACGATCGGCGAGTTGGTCCAATGCCACATCACCCGCCCTTTGACACGCGCCTTCGAAACATGAATCAAATAACTCGGACGCATTATCTCCATCGACATGGCTCATGACGAAAGCGTTCTCCAACTGCAAGAGTGGTTCCGGAACAGATACCCCATATCGTTTGCATCGGCAAAGAATCTCATATTCGTTGGCAATCGAACGCGCCCGGCCAGGTCCAGAGACTTTAGCCACGCATATCTTTCCTTCAAGATTCACTTTGAACACTCTATTCTTCCTGCTGAAGAATGGTTCACCGACCCTCATCCGCTCCAGGTCGGCAATTGACAGATTATCGGCCAACGATTATCCTCCGATGAGGGATAATGCGTGAACTCCAATGAATAGCTGACGGCTCTCAGCATCGATCGAGCGGGCAATTACACAAGACTAATTAACGCAATTGTCCATGAATGTGGGATCATCATGGATTCAATCGACCCAATCAGCAAGAGAATATCCGTCCGAGAATATGATTCGAGGGAGATACCAGAAGAGGCACTTAAAAGGATACTCGAAGCGGGACGAATCGCACCCTCCGCCATGAACTACCAGCCATGGAAATTCGTGGTTGTCCATGACCCGTCAAGAAGGAAAGCCCTATCCCATGGAAGATATGCGAAATTCTTGACGGAGTGCCCTGTCGTAATCGTGGGGTGTGGGAATAAGAAACGATCTCCGGAATGGTATACTGTTGATGTCACCATCGCGCTTCAGAATATGGTTACACAGGCCACGGCTGAGGGATTGGGGAGTTGCTGGATCGGCAGCTTCGATGAAGATGCAGTCAAGGCCGCCATCAAAGCTCCAGAAGACCATGCGATCGTGGCCATGCTTGCCATCGGCTACCCCAAAGATGGAAAACTTAAGATTGCCCACAAGAGGAAGAGCTTCGATGAGATTGTCTCATTCGAAGACTTCAGTTGAACCGAATTAATAGAAAAAACGGGTAGACCCTCGCCGGTCTTCCCGGTCGGATTCCCCAGCTATGATTGAATCTAGTATTAGAAGCCAATTCTGGTTCATTCTTCAAACTAATCGGGGAGATTCATTGAAAATATTGAATGATAAAGGGTTTAGTCGGGACCATAGTGATCCTCAACTCACTGGGGCACTGCAACCAGTTCACCAGATAGTGGTGACTCCAGCAGGCTCTGCATCAACTCGACTGCAGCCTGGGCTATTCCGCCATCCGTGACTGTGAGCAACAGACAAGCGGCATCCATCTCTCCGCTGGAAATCAATGCTCTAGCCTCATCCTCGATGGCAATCACATCGACGAGCTGTTCGCTCTCCCACTGCTCGTAGACTGGAACCAGATCGCCCCACTCATAGAGTCCGCTGCTCCTAAGCTGAGATGCAGCGCTCCAGGCAAGTCCCTTGACATAATCCTGAAGAAGTACGCTCGCAACATCCAGCTCGTTGAGGATTGCATTGTGCAACGCAACATATGGCGCCCACACAGGACCGTTTATTGCCATCCACATCACAGACAACTCTTCCACGTTGGTGGGATCAGAGCGGAATACTGAAGCGCTCACAGTCCTTGCGTTGGAGATCGAGAAACCAGGCCATCCATCCCACCAGCAGTCGTCCGGAATCTCGGGATGCGCATCCTTCACTGCGTTCGTGTTCGGGTTCCCGAAGTTCTCAAGATCCCTCGTGAAGCTCATCACCGTCTGGACATCAAGCACGGGATTCTCGGCCAATAACTCCAACCCACGATCGTATCTCGCCACCGATGGTGTCCAAAAGTAGCGGAATGATCCATCTAATACCCAAGAATGGAAAGGTTCCATGACATAGTGGTTGGTATGGACATATGCACCATCCGTTATTATTTGGTACAATGTGTCTGGCGTATTGATCACTGATGGGACGGTCTCTACGAAGGCCGCTATGGATGCATCAGACAATATGAATGTCGCACCCTCAGCTTTCGGAACCTCGCCGATCAGAGCGATGGCCTCATTCACATCCGCACACTGTTCCATTACCATCTGGTTTACGATGAACGGTGCATAACCCGGATCATAGTATTCGGGAACTGGCATCCAAGTGTGACCAATGGACAGACCCATCTCATTGATACCCTGAGAGATACCGACCGCACCAGCAGACATCATGCCAATGAATTTGTATCCAGAATCCGGTTCAACGAGCATGAGGACTTGCATGTTGTTCTGGTCGCGGTTCTTTGATGTGATTGGCACGCCATCAGTCGTTCCACTGCCAGCCGCGGCGAAGCATGTGCAGGCTTTCTGTTCGTAGTCGTCGTTTCCGTACTTGTTGAACGTTAAGAGATCGTTGTACGAGACTCCCGATGTCTTTGACATGCCTTTCAGTTCGTCGATTACTTCAGACGTAAGGTATGCCTCATCTGCCAACGCATCCGCAATCAACGCTTGCTGCGACAATCCATTCACTGAGACCCAATCCCAGAACTGGGCAACATTGCTCACGATCGCGTCCTTGGCCATCGCACCATATTGAAGACCCATCTCTCGAGGTGTCCCACTCAGGTACAAGACCGTTGTCTCAGACTTTCCGCCTCCACCATCATTCTTCGCAAGCATCGGCACTGCCATCGCAGATAACACGACGGCGACTAGCACGAATGCTGCGCTCATCTTAATTCCTCTCACGATTCCCCTCCACACTTGCGCCAATGAGCAATCCTTTTCCCTTAAAATATAAGGGCAGTTAAACCATTGAATCCGGATTACTGGCGCATCAAAGACATCTATCCCATCTACTAAGTCATTTTCGGTTCATGATTAGAAAGATGATTTCCGCATTCGCCGCAATTATGCATAGAAGAGCACAATTGTCACGGACTCCCCGGATTGGGCAGATGGCGGAGCACAATGCCATTGGCGCGGAAATTCTCAATCCTTGAATAAGGGCATCGGATTCGAAAGGATTTCAGAGGCTGCGGCAAAGAACCAGACTCAGCCTTATACGGTCGCCAAGCGCAGGATCAGAATAGGACCCGCTAATCATTCGACATCCAGGAAGATGTGAATCCAAAGAGTTCAGGATGGACTCCATTTCCTTGTCCCAGGGATCTGAAGAGGAATAGATCACGATGCCGGCTTCTGTCTCTGTGAGGTCGTAATCGAACCAAGGCGAACTCAGCGCCTCGTTGACAACCCGCTCGACGCGCTCATCGCCACGTGCCATGCCTAGTCCGAACCGCCCATATGATGAATCACCGATGACCCGCCCAAGTGGATCTATGTCCAATTTCGATGCAGTTGCGCACAATTCCATGACTGGTCGGAGCATGATACTGTTCATCAACGAGAAGGCTTTTGACAAAGGCACGTTCGGCGCCAGAGTAGATAGCTGGTCGTTCCCGAATTCGACACAGATAGTAGATGTCTCGAGCAGCTCATCAAGGATCCGTCTGGCAAACTCCCGTCTCCTGGTACTCTCCGCGGAGAACGGTGTCGCAGCCAGAACAATCTCAAGCGTCCCTTTTGACTGAGCGAGCGTAGAGAAAACCTTCGTCCCGAGACTCCCGCTGATACCCCCGAGACCGCACATCAAGAATGCCAGATCGGTATTGTTGAACAGATCCATCACCTCATGTCCGACTATCGACGGCATCTGTTTCAGTACGGATCGATCGGTATGATATGCTCCGACCAAACGATCCTGGCCAAGAAGGATTCTTCTCTCCGCACCCGAGCGATCCAGGTCAGCGCTCGATGTGGATATCGCAACCTTGGGGTATGACGCAGGCTCGACCATGTTGCACCCTGCACTCCCAAGACCGAAAAGCTTGGTTCTGGCATTTTGTCCATCAGGGAATTGAGAGAATCTGAGCCTTTCCGCCATCCAGACCATTGATGAACCTATTCGGATTTTAACCTTTCATGTTTGAACTCATCGTTAGTGATCGCTCCAGGCACACTAGGGACAAGAACCAAGCTTAAGTAATCAAACCCATATCGGTGGTGCCAGGGCATCTATTGCTCTTGATATGGGGAGGACCGGCAGGCTGAACAGGGATGCCTTGAGCTTGACCGGGACAGGGCTCAATGCAGCGGTGCAGTCATCATGGCAGACTTGCAGACAGAATTTGTAATGAGCATGGCGCTCGTCATAGCGGTTGCTGCAGTCATCATAGTACTCTTCCACAGGTTCAAACAGCCTCTCATTCTGGGATATCTTCTAGCAGGGATCATCGTCGGTCCCTTGGTAACTTCGTCAAGGGAGTCCGTCGAGCTTCTGGCAAGACTGGGCATCATCCTGATCACATTCTCAATAGGGCTCGAATTCAACTTCAAGAAGCTGAGAGCGCTCGGCATAACCGTGATAGCAGCCGCCACCCTGGAGATCCTACTCATGATAGGATTCGGATTCCAGTTAGGCCTTGCTCTGGGCTGGACTTCTCTCGAAGCGACCTTGTTGGGTGCTATCCTGTCAGTCGGGTCGACGATGATGATAGTTCGGGCGCTCATGGAGAGCGGAGGGTTCGAAAAGGAGCGGGCCAGACTCGTCATGGGTTTGCTTATCGTGGAAGACTTCGCTGCCGTATTGATACTCGCATCCGTATCCGGATTGGTATCGTCCGGGGGCATCGACCCGGGACAGCTAGGAGGATTACTTTTAAAGATGGGCGTGTTCGTGGCCGCCGCATTCGTATTCGGACTTGCTGTCGTTCCAAGGCTGGTCGATTACATTGGGAAGCAGCGCTCAGGTGAACTCCTCATAGTCACCGTGCTAGGGCTCTGCTTCGCCATGGCATACTTCTCCATAGCCATCGGATTCTCGGAGGCCATCGGAGCATTCGTCATGGGCGTGCTCATATCTGAATCCCGATTCGCATCGGATGTCATGAGGAAGGTGGAGCCGGTCAGGGATATTTTCGGAGCCATATTCTTCATAACCATAGGCATACTCGCCATAGGGATGTTGATGGAGCTGGACATACTCGCCAATCCATCTACATTCATCATCCCGGTTGTCATAATAACCGTCGTCTTCATCCTGGCAAAACTGTTCTCATGCACACTATCTACATTTGCGGCAGGATTCGGTGCCAGGAATGCGATAGGTGCGGGATTGAGCATGGTCGCGATAGGAGAATTCTCCCTCATGATCGCAGCGGTCGCAGCGACGAACTCGAATATCCGTCCGGACCTGTATCCCATGATAGTCGTGGTGACAACCATCACTGCCTTGATCGTGCCGTACAGCGTCAAATCCACAGAGAATATAATCAGAACGATAGAGACCAAGACACCAAGGTCTCTGGTAATCCTCGCGTCCTACCTGAATCTGGTCATGAGGAATCTCAGGAGACGCTCGCGCGCTTCCCGAAAGATATCGAACGAGATGAGGAACAACATATCGAGCATACTCGTGAACATAGTGATCGTCATCTCGGTCCTGGTAGGCCTTGGCAGTTTCATTCAGCGAGCAGAGGATTATGCGTACCTGGTCGGAGGACGGGCAGACCTCCTGACTCTGCTGGCGGTCACTGCATCCATAGTGCTCATAGTCCCGGCCATGTACAACACCTGGGTCAGAACGATCAGGTTCGTTGAGGTGTCGACGAGCGAGGCGATGCTCGGAACACGGTCGGGAGAGGAGATGGGGTACCAGGCTACTGCAAAAGCCCTCAGATGGACCATGCTCGGTCTGTATCTCGCGATCGGATTCGTAATCATATCACCTATAGTGCATTCTGTCGTCCAGGAGAACATGGTGTTCTACATCCTGGTACTAGGGATGATCACGGCGGTCCTTGTCGCACTCTGGAACTCGGTTCAGACAGTCAACGACAAGATGTGTGAGGTTTTTGCAAGGACGGATCGGTCGACCCACGAATCGACATCATCCAAGGAATTGGCCGAGATATCGGAGATCATTGCCGCCATGGAGCGTGAGAAAGATTGAGAATAATGCACATCTCCGACACTCACCTCGGGTACAGCGCTTATTCGAAGGTCGATTCGCAGGGGATCAACCAGCGAGAGGCGGACTTCTACGACTCATTTAGACAGGCCATTGATAAGGCGATAGAGATGCGGCCTGATGTCGTCATCCACGCAGGTGACCTCTTCGATACGGTCAGACCACAGAACAGAGCAATTGACTTCGCGCTCAAGCAGCTCATCAGACTATCCGATGAGAAGATAAAGACCGTACTGATCTCTGGCAACCATTCCACCCCGAGGCTGAGGGAGACGGGCAACATCTTCAGGATATTCGAACATCTGGACCATATACATTCAGTCCACCAACCCGGGCTTCGGAAGATCGTGAAGGGCGATCTCACAATCCACGCAGTCCCCCATTCGGTCGCACCGCCGATGCACGAGTTCATATCGAATGCAACTCCGTCAGGAGATACGAAGTACAACGTGCTCGTCCTCCATGGAGGCATACTCGGATCGAACACATACAAGATGGATGAGTTCAACGAACAGGACGTGCCAGCATCATCCATATCCAAAGATTTTGACTATGTCGCATTAGGGCATTTCCACAGATTCACCGAAGTGAGGAGAGGGATGTACTATTCCGGATCGACCGAGAGATTAGGTTTTGGAGAGGTCGGTCAGAAGAAAGGTGTTATCGAAGTGGACCTTGACGAGGACAAGGCCATTTTCCACGAGTTGACAACGAGAGACATGATAGATATCCCATCGATAGACGCATCGGAACTCACCTCATCGGAGATATTGAAGGAGGCCAGGGAAAGAATCAGCGCATCCTCGATCGATGATAAGATCGTGAGACTGACTGTGAGCAAGGTCAAGCCAGATGCATATAGGGCTTTGGAGGTAGCGACTGTCAAAAAGCTGGGCTCTGCGGCGATGCATTTCGAACTGAAAGTGGGAAGGGTTGAGACCGAGGAATTCCGCGAAGTCTCAGGCGGGCACATCGGATCCCTTTCTCACGAATTCCAGCAGTATGTGAACTCGCTCGAAGTGTCTGATAGCAAGAAGAGGAAGCTCGCGGAGATAGGTCTGCCATACTTCTCGGAGGATGAGGGATGAGGATATCATACCTCGAGATTAGGAATTATCGGAGATTCCGGGAGGTCAAACTGGAGTTCCCGGATGGAGTCGTGGGCATACTCGGATTGAATGGCACTGGAAAGACCACGATCATAGAGGCGATAGCATGGGCGCTCTTCGGCAATACGGACGAAGTGGTGAGGACATCTCGAGAAGGCATCAGAAGCGCCGCCGCCGGATCATCAGAATCCTGTTCAGTGAATCTCGAGTTCGAGCTAGGAGGCACCGATTACAGAATCGAAAGGGAGATGGGAGGTAAGAGCCTCACAATGAAGGTGGCTCTGAAATCAGGAGATACGGTCCTCGCTGATGGAGACAAGCCCGTGAAGAAGGCTGTCGAGAAACTGATCGGCATGGAACATAAATCGTTCTTCACTTCGGTCTTCGCGCGCCAGAAGGAATTGAACGCCCTCCAGAATGTCACGCCTGGGGAAAGGAAGAAAGTGGTTCTTCGGATGCTCCGAATCGATGGCGTTGATGACATACTCCAGATCGCCAGAGCGGACAGAAGGGACGTGACAGAGAGGATCAAGGGCGCGGCGCAAACGCTGCATGACGAAGAAGGACGAGACCGGGAATCATTGATAGGGAACAAGGTGCCGATTCTAGAGAAAGCTGTCGAAGAATCGGAACGGATGCTGAAGATCGTCGAGGAGAATGAGAGCAAGGCCAAGAAGGACTTCGAGGGCACCAAGATCCGACGAGACGAGGCTAAGAAGGATTATGAAGCGTACAATTCGACCAATAAGGACCTCTCAGCGAAGACCTCTGCTCTGAAAGAATTGCGCAACAGAGAGGAGCGATTGCAGAAAAGGATCAATGAGGTGAAGGTCAAGCTGCAGAGACTTCCGGTGCTTGAGAAGGCGGAAACTGACTGGGGCAAGATTTCATCCATACTGGACGAATTGGAGGAATCCAGGCGGAAAGCCGAGCGTGCCAGACACCTTGCCAAGGATATAGAGACGGATGAGAAGTCGAAGGAACAGATGAGAGCGGAGGTCAGAGTGGCCGAAGAGGAACTCTCGAAGTTCCCTGATCTTGAAGGACAGGCGAAGAACCTGGACAGTTCCCGTGCAGAATCAGAGAAGGCGAGAACGGAGCTCTCGCACAGCATTGGCGAACTCAAGGCAAAGAGAAAGGAACGTACCGATGAGGCGTTGAAGGACCGCAAGAAGCTCGAAGAGATCTCTAAACTCGGTTCAGAAGGCACCTGCCCGACCTGCGAGAGAATGTTGGAGGATGCCTATGAGCTCCTGATCAGCAAACTGACAGTGTCAGCGTCGGAGGCCGAAAGGGCTGCTGCCGAAGCGAAGGCAGAGATGGAGAAGGCAGATGCGAACCTGGCAGGCATCTCGAGAAGGGAGGATGCATTCAAGAAGAAAGCCTCTTGGATCGAGGCGGAGACTCGCAGGAGAGGACGCCTCGAGGCTCAAATAGAGGCGTCCCACAAGCAATCCAAGGCGATAGATGATAGAATAGCCTCCAAGAAGCGAGATCTCGAAGAGTTGGGTAAAATCGCATTCTCGGAGGACGAATATGCCAAGACGAAATCCGAGAGGGATCGGTTAAAACCCATGCACGACGAGTTCGTCCGATTGAAAGGGACTCAGGAAGAGATGGTGCGTTCCGACCACGAGATGGGAGAGGTCAAGGATTGGATCGACAAGAATTCCATGGAAGAGCGCACTTTGAAGACCCTCATTTCAGAACTTGAACCAAAGAAAGAGCTTTATGAAGTCATTCTCAAAGATATTGATGAAAAAATGAACATTCTATCAAAAGCCAAAGACGAGGTGCGGAGACTCTCCGATTCGAGGGATAGTAGCAGATCCGAACTCCAAACGGCTAGGAAGGAGTTGGAGACCATCGAGAGGGTCAAGAAGAGCATAGAGATGGAGCGTACAAAGGCCGACGACCTTGCACTTCTAGAGGACGTCCTGATAACATTCAGGGATCACCTGATAGGCAAGGTGGCTCCGACCCTCTCAGAACTCACGTCACACGTATTCGAATCCATGACAGAGGGCAGATATTCCGGCGTCGAACTGAACGACAGCTATGAGATCCAGATTGATGACCAAGGCACACTGTATCCGATCAGCAGGTTCTCAGGAGGGGAAGCTGACCTTGCAAACCTATCCCTCAGGTTGGCAATCTCAAGGATCATAGCGGAGAGGACCGGTGCCAACCCGATGAACTTCCTCATCCTGGACGAGATATTCGGATCGCTCGATCCCACTCGCAAGAGAAGTGTGATGGCAGCCCTGTCAAACCTATCGACCCAGTTCAGACAGATATTCCTCATAACCCACTTAGAGGATGTCAAGGATCTGATGGCATCCATCGTTAAGGTGGAAGAACTGGAGGATGGGAGCAGTACCGCGTTCCTGGTCTCGTGAGCGGGTCAATAGCCGCCGAGCGTCATCTGGTCCTGTATGAACACTTCCTTGTGTTCATGAGGCATGCCGATTATCTCCATCATCTGAAAAGCGTTCTTGACTGCCTTCGCCCGCCCGTGGTTATTGAAATATATTCGTGCCTTCTCGCTGTTGGACACTATCTCCGAAAGCCTAGGCTCCCAATCAGCCAGTTGATCGTGTGAATAGAGGTAGTCGTAGCGGTTGATCCTGTAGTCATCCTCAACTTCGTCCTTGTACCAGATATCGTAGTTGCGACCGTGGAACCGCACATAGGCATGCTTCGATGTGAGGGACCGAGTTATCGGAAACCCCGGTCCATCCACTATCACATTTGCGACACCGAACTCTTGCAGGACCTCCACCGCATCTGGCGCGAGCTCGTTACCGCGCTCGTTAAGCCACGACCGGTGACGAAACTCCACCGCGTAATCATAGAGGTCTGTATCGAGCATCTGGAAGAGCGCCCTCAACTTCCCCAAGCTACCCCTACCTTCGAATCTGAAGTGCGGAGTCAATTGAATCAGGACCGCCCCGAGAAGACCTGCCTCTGCAAGCGGTCGAACACATATACTCTCGAAACTCGATGCCTGAGAGGATGCCGCCTCAGTAGAATCCTTCAGGATAGAGTCGTGGGTCACCATCTGAGGTAGTTTCACAGAAAACTCGAACCCCAGCCTCTGGCGACCTTTCTCAATCCAAGATTTCACCATATACTCATTCGGCGGCCTGTAGAACGTCGAATTGATCTCGACTGAAGGGAAGTACTTGGAGTAGTACGCGAACCATTCCCCCTTCTTGCTCGCGAGATCGGCAGGATAGAACCTGCCGACCCAATCGTCGTACGACCACCCCGAGCAGCCAATCAACGCTGCCATAGAGATTTAAAGATAACTTATGGCTATAAAAATAATTGCGTATGGCGTCCTCGGGCATCCAGCATGATATTTGCTGCCAGTATTGGGACGAACCGACGGAGGGAAAGCCATATATCCAACAAACGGTGTAATACTCTCGCCTGGAATACTATGCTGCTGATCTACATGATGCAGTGTTCCGACACCAGGCTACAGTGCGCCGTATGGGTCCCTCTATGAATCACCGGTGAGACACCGAAACATGTGTAGGGGACAACACGACGTGCAACAAAAACCCCCAGGAGGGTCAGGGCGACGAGAGTGCTAAGCATACCATGAACCGCACTGTTACACCTGGGGGACACCGATCATCGTCTTGTCCTGGGCCGTGAGAGTCGCAAGAGCCAGTCCTCGGCTTCAGAATACATCGAGAACTGTCGCTCGCGCTCCTTGAACTCCTTCGTGTGGTGGATGCTCCTTGTGGCGGTCCCCTTGGGATTCATCACCTCGTGCAGCAGCTCGTGATAGACGACGAATTCGAGCACATATCGAGGGACTCGCTCGGAGTCGAGAACACGATTGGCAGCGAGAAGGTTCAACGCCTTGAAATAGAAACCGAGACGGGACGAGGGGGACTCTTTCGTCCATGCGAGGTCTGGCCGTCTCAATCCACCGCTGAAATAGCATCCGTTGACGTAATCGAACACTTCGCCGAGGTCTCTGTGGTTTCCGACCGGGCGGAAGGACAAGTTCCTCGCTCGGGATATGAACGTGTCCCTTTTGGTATCCCATAGATCGGTCGATCGCGCGTAGTCGAGGTATTGAACCGTCATCCCTGCAGGACATTTGCTACCCTTCGCTCTGCATATGAGATACCATGCGAGTGCCTTCGTGACCTCATCTGGAGCGCCATCCATGTAGTCGCTTATCTTGAAGGATAGCATGTGATTCCTGAGCCTCCAGGTATGCTTGAGCTCAGTGTATTGATTATACTCCGCGGAGATCCTATCCTCGGTGACTTGCTTTCCGACCTGCCTGAAGATTGTCTCAAGTTCCACGATGCGCGTATGGCTGAACCATTTTATATGGTTGACCGCTAATCCAAAGATATGGATGGACAACCGCCCAGGCGATGGTCGCCGCATTTATCGCATAAATGGACATCGACCAGGGCGATGACTCTCGCATCTGCAACCGCCATGGTCTGCGCGGTTCTGTTCACTGCAATCCCTGGAATCATGCCCGCGAAAGCGAGCCCGGATATGGAGGCGATTCGAGCGATCATTGAGAACGTCGATACCGCGAATGTTATGTCGACGATCGAGGACCTTGAAGATTTTGGGTCCAGGAGTTTCGTCCTGGAGAGTTCAAGACAGTCGGCACTGTACATCTATGAGAGATTCGCCGAAATAGGATTGGAGACTGAGATCCAGGAGTTCACGGTCGGCGATGTCATCAGCTCCAATGTCATAGCGACCATTCCGACAGATAGTGGGAGCGAAGGGCTGTTCCTATTCGGGGCGCACTATGATTCTGAGAACTACTTGGCAGATGACCTGACGGATACAGAACTTCTGCCCGCCCCAGGTGCGGATGACGACGCGTCTGGAATCGCTGCGATAATTGAGATGGCCAGAGTACTAGTGGATGTCGATCTGCACGATACTGTGAAGTTCGTTGCCTTTGGAGCGGAGGAATATGGATACGACCATTCTGGCGGATGTGTCGGCAGCGCGTACTTCGTCGAACAAGAAGTCGCGAACGGTGAGACATACAAGGGTTCTGCGATTCTCGACATGATCGGATACAGGGTCGGGATAGACAACATCGTAACAATAATCACGAAAGAAGACTCCAACCTCATGGCAGAAACGACCAAGGACATGATAAGGTGGCTGGACCTCGGATTGGAGGTCAATCTGGTGAAAGCACCCAACATCTTGTTTAGTGACCATTCATCATTCTGGGAAGCAGACTTCCCCAGCATGCTAGTGACTGAGGAAGTCCATGAATATACCCTGGTCCCAATCAATCCATACTACCACACTTCACTTGATACAATGGATACGCTTTCTGAGGAGCAGATAGGAGTGACCGCTCAAGCCCTTGTGGGTAGTATACTCTGGCTATCGGCCGAAGATGGCGGTTACGCATCAATAATATTAGTGATTGTAATAATAACCGTGGCCACAATAGCGGTCACGATGTTCTTTGCGATGCGAAGGAGAAGAAAGGAGTGATGCACATGATGGACGAAGAGAACCACGAACGCAGGCGTGAATATCCGGATGCCCCATTGATAGGGGTGGGCACAGTCACGATCAAGGATGGCAAGATTTTGCTGATAAAGCGAGCTTTTGACCCTGGTGCCGGTAAGTGGAGCATACCAGGTGGACTTGTGGAGGTCGGAGAGAAACTCTCTGAAGCCGCAGTGAGAGAAACCGAGGAAGAGACAGGGATCAAGGTCGAGGTTCTCGAACTGATAAATGTGTTCGACATGATAGATAGAGACGATTCGGGGAAGATCAAGTTCCATTTCGTCCTTGTGGACTTTCTGTCGAAACCGATCAGCGGAGAGGCACGATTGAGCGCTGAGGTCCAGGAGATAAAATGGGCCACCTATGAAGATGCAAAGAAGATGGACCTCACCAAGACCGCGAGGAAAGCTCTCGAAGAACTCTTCGGGGGAATAGTGGGCTAGGTCCTGCCAGGTGGCATGAAGGTCGGGAATGATACGCCCGTCCCTGGCTGCAGGGTCTTATTGACATTCGTGGTCTTCAGGACCATCACAGGTACATCCACCGACCGTATGATCCTATCGTATACGGTTCCGAACAGAGTCTTCTCTATAGCAGTCTGGGCACCTGCACCCATCACTAATAGGTCGCATTTCTTAGCTGCTTGGAGCACAGCGTCAACGCGCGATTTCGACCGCACGATATGAACCTCATGAGGTACATTGACCCGAGTGCACATCTTGCTCAACCTATCCGCGTTACCCTTGGCAAGTTCGACCTGCTTGTCGTCAGTTATCACCGCGAGGATATCAATCGAGGCACCATATTCTTTTGCGAGTGGCAGTGCGAGAAGAAGTGCCTTCCTAGTCTCATAGTATTTACCCGAGACGAGGAGTATCTTCTCTATGTTCTTGCTTAGCCTCTTGGTCTTGATGATTGCCACATCGCAAGGTGCCCGGCTCACCACCTCGTCTAGATTTCTACCTAATATTGTTCTTCCGCGTCTGCGCGTGCCTTTCCACCCCAGGACCAGAAGGTTGGCAGCGTCGTGCTTGATCTGGTCGACTATCGCACCGGGCACATAATACGATACTGAGACCACGGGACGGACTTTGACGGTGGAAGGCGCAACCTTGATGGCTTTCTTCAATCCCTGGGCGATCTCATCAACATAATCTCTGCGGATGGCCTCCAACGGCATCGCACGAGGAACCTCGACCACAGTGTTCACGGTCAATTCGCCCTTGAAATACCGCGCGATGACGCCTGCAGTCTCCACGAGCCTGAGGTCCCCAAGGTCGCCGAGCGCCAGGAAGACCCTGTATCGTTCGATCTGGTCCTTCTGGAGAGGCTTGGCCGGAACCCTCTTCCTCTCGACGATCGACTGGAATTCCTCGGCTGGCTTTGCGAATACGGATAGAGCGAGGCCCGCCCCCAACCAAATGAGTGTGATGTACCAGGCCATAGGCATGAAGTTGAACATGTATATGGCAATCGCTATGCTGCTGATAATCCCGACAACAGGGAAGAGCGGGAACAAAGGAGTTTTGAACCCGATATCGATCTTCGTGAGTCTGCGTCTCAATTTGATAGATGCCGCGTTCGCGAATGTGAAAAGAAGCAGGAACATGATCGATGTCGATGCGACCACTACCTCCAGCGGGAAGAATAGTGCCATGAACAACATTATCAATCCAGTTATCACGATGGCGTTGTGAGGGACGCGTCTCTTCTTGTGAACTGCCCCGAAGATCTTTGGCAAGGAGCTATCCCTGCCCATGGCAAAGCTAACCCTGGATGATGAGAAGACAGTTGCGTTCAGCGCCGCCATCGCGGACAGCACTCCGCCGAAGATCACCAGTGGGGCGCCGAGGTATGGAATCACGCGCTCAGCACTCGCGATGACCGCATTCTCGCCTTGTTCACCGAGCCATTCGGGAGAGAAATTCACTAGGCAGGCGAACGCCACGGAAAGGTACAGTGCAGCAGCAACAAGGACGGAGATGAAAATCGCGCGGGGTATGTTCCTCTTCGGATCCTTCACTTCTTCGCCACATTGGACGATGATCTCGTAGCCTTCGAATGCTATGAAGGTGAATCCCATCACCATGAAGAGGCGAGAGAAATCGTCCGGGAAGATCGAACCGATACTCTTGAGCATGTAGATGCCAGACACATCAAGAGCGAACAGTACCGAGAACGCCACGAAGAATGCGACGATTAGTATCTGGATCAGGGTGATCGTGGCGCCCGCCTTGCCAGTGGCACCCACACCAGCATAATTCACTCCAACGAAGGATATTATCGCGAAGACAGCGAATAGTTTCACAATCATATCATTCGTGAGACCGAAGAAATCGACGTCGAAGTATGCGGCGAACGCAACCATCGCATAACCCAAGCCCAGGGCATAGTAGCTGCAAGCGACGGTATGACCGAACCAAGACATCCATCCGGAAAGGAATGCGGCGGGGTGCCTCAAACCCTTCTTAGCCCATAGATAACCCCCGCCTGCTTCGGGGAAGGTGGAACCCAGCTCAGCATATGTCCCAGCCGTGAAAATGGTCGCTATCGCGTTGAGTACGAAGACGAGCAGTACCGCTCCTCCGACCTCTCTTGTGGTGACCCCTATGAGGACGAATATGCTGGTACCAATCATGGCACCAATGCCGATCATCGTCACATCGAAAAGGCCCAGGTCGCGCCTCAGTGTGACCGTAACAGATTCATTGGCTGCGCTTGGCATTTTGGATTCTTGGGATTAGACAGGCAGTGTATAAGCCTTTGCGATAATCGCTTAATTAGCACGAGTGGGAAAAGCGTCGTTTCCAGTGGATCATCACATATATTACGGCGCACCTGGCCACTTCGAAATGGCCCTCGCCTCCAAGGTATAAGTATATATGCAACCGAATCATGCACATATTTGTCCAATGACTAACCTCCTCTTCCAAAACCTCAGCGAGAGCATCATCGATGAGATACTGAGCTGGGACCCAGCTTACGCCACTCAATTGGGATGGCATCGATACGACCACGAAGTCAAGACAGTCAGCCAGGGCACATTCTCCGAACAGACGAAAAGGCTGCGCCAATTCATATTCGAACTAGACAAGTTCGACGATGCTTCGATCTCGCCCAACGAACGCCTGGATAAGGACCTGGCTAAGTATCTGTTCGAGATAAGGATATTCGAGATAGAGAAGTTGAGAATGCATGAACATATGTGCATGGTACCTGATGAGATATGCAATTCGCTCTTCTTCCTGTTCGTGCGCGATGATATTCCCTTTGAGGAGCGTTTTGATGCGATTGCTTCACGACTTGAGAAATTCCCCCGATTCATCGAGGAATCGAAATCGATCCTCAAAGACCCATTGAAGATCTGCAATGAGGTAACCCTTGAAACCGGTGTGCGGCTCCCTGGGTTTCTCGCTGAGATCGTTATGGTCGCGAAGAAGATGGCGAAGGATGATGGGATCGTCGCCCGATTGGAGAACGCCGTCGATGGATGCAACCAGGCGATCGAAAGCTACAATCGATGGCTGAAGGATGATGTGATACCACATTCACATGACGGTTCGATATTGACAGAGGAGGAGTTCCAGGAGTATCTCGAACTCAGAAACTATGGAATAACCGTCGATGAGGCATTGGAAGTTGCCGAGACTTATTTCCAGGTAATCAAGAAAGAGATGGCTGAAATCTCGAAGGAGATTGTAGACACTTGCGATCCGATCGATGCCAGAAACAAGATGCGATCGAACCATCCAAAGAATTTCGAAGAGTTATTGAAGGCGTATAGAAAGGACATCGATCGTTCACGCTCATTCGTGATAGAGAACGATATCGCGACAATTCCTTACGGAGAGAAGCTGCTGGTCATTGAGACTCCCGTCTTCATGAGACACACCGCACCATTTGCGGCACAATACGAACCGGCCAAGTTTTCCACCGACATGAAAGGGTTGTTCATGGTGACACCGGATGATGACCCCGAACACCTGAGGGATCACGCCTTCGGGACTATCACGAACACGGCAGTCCACGAAGGATATCCGGGACATCATCTGCAGGGGATAGTCGCCAATGCTAACCCATCATATCTGAGAGCTCTGAGCGCATCCATGGATTTCGGCGAGGGTTGGGCACTCTACTGTGAGGAAATGATGATGGCTCAAGGGTTCAGCAACACGCCGATCGAGAAACTGGCACAGCTTAACGATCTAGTGTTCAGAATCGTGAGGGTAATCGCCGATGTGAGACTATCGACAGGCAGGACGACGGCGGAGGAGGTGACAGACTTGCTCGTGAAGGAAGTCGGCCTTCAGCGGAAAGCGGCGATGAACGATGTCCGCACATACGCAATAACCCCGACATACTATCTATCATACTTCATCGGCAAGCTCAACATCCTCCAGCTAAGGGATGATGTGAAGGAGCTCATGGGAGACAGATTCACTCTCAGGTTCTTCCATGACACATTACTGAGCTCAGGGACTCTGCCGATGAAATTCATGAGACATTCCATGGCGATCAGACTCCATGACGAGTACGGAATGGAACTCGGTGAGCCAAAGGAGTCGCTGTACGTATATGCCATGAGGAATGCTCGACGGACCAAGACCTGATTGCACCGCATCATGAACCCTTGTCGAGGATGTCGACCCATTCTGCCTCTCCGATCTCATCCTCGGCCTGCCAGGAACCAGGTTTGAACTCATTTGACATGTATACCTGGAGCATCTCCTGCACGCCCTTGAGCGACTTCATCGTCCCGTTCCATCGAATGATCCTATCGGAATACCTTTCTTCGATGTCACGGAGCAGCATCTCGAGGGAAGTGAAAACCTCCTTTCGTGGCCAGCCCGAGTATATCATGGCGATGTAGACGGACTTCCCCTTCTCGATGATGACACTCTTGTCTCCGATCTCGAGCTTCTTCAATCCTACCTCGCCCTGCTGGAAAGAATCACGCACGAATTCCTGGACCGCAGTGAACATGGCACTAACCACATCATTGTCCATGTTCGTGTTCTCTGTCTCAGTGACATGGGCGATAAGCCTGCCATCGTTGTGAATCAGGAAGAGGTTCTCAAGGGAGTATGGCCGTGGCATCCTCATGGCGGCGAAGTAGCTCGCAATTCCGGCAGCCAGCAACACCAATGGGAAAGTGTACGGCCATCCAATCTTCTCGGCCATCGTCTTAGTCACACCGACATTGAAGCTGACCTTATTGGATGTCGCGCCGTCACCATCCGTCGCTTGAAGAGTGACCGTGATAATGTCCACATCATCTGGCAGGCTAACGTAGAGATAATTGCCGACGATGCTCACGTGCAGATCAGGGATTGCGGATATCACGAGCGAACTATATGGCGTCTCACTGTCGATGAAGAATTGGCAGATAATGTAATGGGAGTTCCTCGGCCAACCCTTGAACACGAAATCATGAATCGGCAGGATGATAGGTGCATCATTCACTGGCGTCACCGATACTGTGACCCTCCATGAAACCCAGGCACCGTGGGAGTCCGTGGCAACGAATCCAAGGATTTCGTTACCGGACCAGTTGACCGCGGCCGTGAAGTTGACCACGCCATCGGGATATATCATGGCGTGTATGTTCGGAGTCGCACTCCCATAGACGACCCTGTACGACAGGTCTGTGTCATCGACATCATAGAATAGCAGATCCAACTTCAGAGAGTTGTTGAGATAGGTATCCTCCGGGAACGAGATCAGTGTTGGATATGGGATTGGGTATGTGATTGCAGGAGGGTAGTTGTCGCTCACGACCACGCTGAAGTTGAGCATCGCGGATGCATCTTCAGGATCAGCGACGGTCATACCCACCTTGACGATGTAGGGGCTTGTGAACGCTCCACCGCTGAGGTTCGCAGGAAAGAGCAGCTCGATCATTCCATCGGAATAGGTTGCATTTGGACTGTCAAATGAGAAGGTCAGCTCCTCCAGAGTATGATCGGGATCAGAAACGTACATGCTTGCATCAATCTTAGTTGTCACATCGTAACGCACGTGAATATCATTGATTGGAGAGATCGAGGGAGGATCGTTCACCGCAAAGACCGTCACCGTGATCGTATCTGTCTTGAAGGCGCCAGTTGGGTCCATGGCCGTGAGGGTACCCTCCGTGACTCCGGACCATTCGAACGGAGCGGACATGTAGACTTCGTGTGTTTCCTGATCGATGAATATCACTATGTTCTCGAAACCGTACTGATAGACGAGATAATCTTCGGGATCCTGGTCGAAGAAGAAATCATCCAGATCGAAGGCATAGACATTGAGGTCGCCCTCGTTCAATTCCATATCCGGCAACGTGTCTTTCAGGGACGGTGGCGTATCATCCGTCACCCATATGACGACATTGAGATAATCGGAATTGGTCGAATCTGATAGCGCGACACTGGCAGCATCAGTCAGGGTGATTGTGATGATTTCGAAGTAGCGGTTGATCCCATCCTTCTCCAGGAAGAGGAATGTCGAGATCAGATGGTCGAACAGAACATCACCGTAGTCTGAAGATTCGGCGAACATCAGCAGGTTGCTCTTCGCGTTGTCGACATCTGCTACGTAGTAACTGTAGTCGATGACGTAGGGGGTTGAAAACTTGACATATATTTCGGTCGGGGGACTGTGGACGAAACGCGGTCTGTCGTTCACTGGCTGGATGCTCACCACTATATCTTGATAGGTGGAGAATCCGTCAGGGTCCCTTACCCAGAGCCTGAATGTATCTGAGCCGAATTTGTCGGGTTGTGTGTAAAACTTCACGATCGCCTCAGATGATGGATCATGCGTGACCAAGTAGAGCGAAGTATCGACGTTCTCCGCGAACCACTTCAGACCCGCTGTGCCGTTGGTGTGATGCCAATATGAAGTGAGACTAAGGCTCCACGCACTATCTTCCGTAGCGATCTGTGTCGGTATGGTGCTGAGTCTCGGACCATTCAGCGCATTCGTGACGGTCACATTGATCGAAGCGCGTATGGAACCATACGTGACCTCTATCACCCCTGATTCAGGGATGTACCCTGCGGTGTAGGTAACGGTGGTCCCGCTGCCAACTATAGTTCCAGAGGTGCTCGTGCTCCATGTGGCACCGGATATGCTGACAATGTTGCTATACGAATCGTAGCCCGTTGCCACAAGTACTTGGCTTTGACCTTCGGGGATCGATAGCGATCCGCTTGGAGACAATGCAATCCTCGCCAGACTCCCAGCGACAACCGTGATATTCACATTCACATATCTGCCGGTCGCAGGATCGGAGCAGTTGATGCCACCAACACCGTCATTCACTGCGATGAAGGAGATGGTCATTCCGGAGCCGGAAATCGTCCCGACACTGCCAAACACTGACCACGATGGCGACCAAGAGGAGTTCTCGTTCCCAAGCGAATCCAGTCCGACCACTGTGAAAGACATGATCGATCCAGAGGGAAGGGAGGTGATGGGACCCGCAGGATTAATGGACATCGTACTGACGGGACCGCTCCATACACGAATCTCATCGCTGTAGCCGAAACAGGAGTTCGAAGATGCGATAAGGATTATCATCTCTTCGCCCGCATCGTAGGACTGGTCCTCGATAGTGAATACACCATTCTCCGTCCCATCGAATTCTATTGTTATGACATCAAGTGATCCAGATGAGGATGTCATAGTCTCTGAAAAGACCGGTTCGATCTCGACAGTGCCTCTCCAGCTCGGGACAATCTCTCCGGCCGAGTCCAATGCGGTGATAGTCATCTCGAATTCCTCGCCAGCGATGATGCTGCTCGGAGTTATGACTTCGAAATGGTCTGCTGTGACTACCGATATGGAAGATGTCAACCAGGTCGGAGTACCCAATGCATCATAGCCATACACCGTCAGATTGAAGGTTCCGTTGCACAAATGATCGAGAGTGATCGAGAGCAGCTTCCAGGACGGATTTGAGGACGAATCCTGTGAAACCAGGGTCAAAGGAGTCGATGGGACGCACACGGTCCCGTTGCCGGAATATGCAACTTCGAGATAGGACTCGCGGATATCATATGCTCCGAACGGGTTCGATACATTCGCATATACAACAATCTCCTCAGTGTCGACGAACACGGTCCTGGATGCTCCCGATTCATCTTCCGTCCATACCTCGTCCACGCTTATGAAATCCCTGGTCGGAACAATCAGGTATGAATCGAACACATCATTGTCATAGAGGATCGTCAGACCATCATTGATCGAATCCGCCCTCATGATGGTCAACACGAGAGAGTGGCCGGTAGCCAGCACATAATCTATTCCGAGGATGTTGAGATCGTATGCTTTCCATGACGAATATATTGGACCAGCCAGCGCAATCGTGGCACTTCCCATGACGGTCCACGAGCTGGGGCTGTAGAAAGTGGATGGAGCCATGTCAGACAACGTTATGGTCATCATCGATCCCGATTCGTTATCCCTGGAGGCAGCCCAGATGTGGGCCGAGATGTCGCCCTGGATGCTCACGTCAGAGTTCACCGGTGGGGATAGCACCCAGAAATGCCTCCAACGCTGAGATGGAAGGTTCTTCTTGATCGTTATTCCGAGTAATCCATCTGAATCGTAATCGAGGTTGCTGGGATTCTGAGGGATCGAAGTGTTCAGCCAATCATAGTCCCCCGAGGAGACAGGACTTCCTTCATGCATGCGCAGCAAATGGTCCCAGGAAGTCAGGGAATCCGCAGAGACGTTGACGGGATCGTCCCCGATCATCATAAGGACTGAGCCAGATACCATCAGTACTGCGAGAAGCACGGCGAGTGAGCCTCTCAGAATGCGAGCATGACGACTGCAACCTCCTGCAGGAACTTCCTTCATGAACTTAAGCCGCCCCTTGACTCTCTGCAGGATTTCATAGCCGATGCTTGGCTTATAAGGATTATTAATTCGTTATCAGGGTTGGTAATGGACCACTGGCTACTACCTTGAGCCCATCTTCTCCGAGACTGCGAGACCGAGAGCCTTGAAGACATCCTCGACGCCCTGGCCAGTCTTCGCGCTGGTCATGAACGATTTGGCCTTGTACTTGGAGGCCAACTCCTGGAGTTCCTCGTCCTTTATTACCCTCTCATTCTCGAGATCTGCCTTGTTCCCCGCGAACACTATCGGCACATCACCCGCGACATCGGTCAGGGCCTTTATCCAATACCTGAGTTCTTCGAGGGTCTCCTTGTTCGTCAAGTCACAGACCGCGATTGCCCCGTGCGCCCCGAAAAAGTATGCTTCGCGCAGGAGTTCGCGGAACCCTTTCTGACCCATGATATCCCAGATGAGCATCATGACCTTCACCGTGGTTCCCTGGTCACTGACCTCAACGATCTTCTTCGTAACCTTGGTCCCAATGGTTGCGATATATCTATCGTCGAAGACGTCGAGAACAAATCTCTTGATAAGGCTAGTCTTACCTACGCCTGCGTCTCCAATGAAGCAAATCTTAACTTTCATGAGGTCATCATCGTTCATCAAGTACCCTCCGAGGGTGGTCTATGAACTGTCTGTTCAGGTAAATAACCTATACCCCTCTTAAGCCTTTGGTAAATCGCTGGCACTCGTACATTTTCGTTCGCGGGGTTAGGATGATGGCTGTCAACATTGATAGTCAAGGATCTACGAACGGACATCAGCAGATGTATGGGACATCGCTTCTAGGCGAGAGGGGGAGGACTTGGATGGACATCTCCGAGGGATATAGTAGTCCAATCGTAGTCCCTTAGGGTCAGGTCTCAAACTCGTGAACAGTCTCTTTCGAGACCTTGTAGTCCCATTCAATGATGATTCCGCGAATCCATCAATGACGGACAACAGATGTGGGACTCTTTTGCAATGCACCAGAATACAACCGAAATGATTTGTGAGATAAGTGAATAGCACTTTTTCTCACATAACTCCCGGTGACGTCGTCAAGCGAACGATGGCTTTTTCAACCATTGCGTTGGTCATGCGATCGTGACGGATGTCGCGGACCTGATAGATGTGCTCCGAGCGGCCGTCGTGGAGTGCGTCGGTCAAGAACCAGAGGTTGCAGTAGCATATTCCGGAGGATTAGACAGCTCCATAATCGATTCATTAGCGATGGAGATCGCTTCCACTTCGCGTTACACATGCGCCGTACGGGAATCACCAGATGACAGATTGGTGAGAGAGATGGTGAACGAGCAGCGGATTCCGCCAACGGTCATCGTGCTTTCTGAAACGAGGCTCATAGCTCATGTCAGGGAGGCTGCATATGCATTGAACACGACGAATCCGGTGCAGATAGCATACTCGATACCAATCCTGGCGGTGCTCTCATCCGCAAAGGAACGGCTAATACTCGCAGGTAGCGTCGCTGACGAACTGTTCGGTGGGTATGCGAAGTATATGAGGGAAGAAGATCCGACCATTCAGATGGGTATAGATCTCGCAAAGGCTCTTGAGGAAATCGAGAAGCTGACGGAGATAGCCTCGTCGAAAGGGAAAACCATCGGCTTTCCCTTCGCGTCAGGACAGGTGATAGACCTTGCCTCGGATATCCCCCTAAAGAGAAAGATTGACGGGGATGGACGCAAGATAATCCTTCGACAGGCAGCCAAGCAGCTGGGCATCGAAGCTCATGACCGTCCGAAGAGAGCAGCTCAGTATAGCTCAGGCATCATGAAGGAGATGGAAAGGCTGGCGAGGAGAGACGGGCTCGATATCAAGTCATGGGTTGAGGGCAAGGTCTCGTCCGACCACAGAACTTCTTAATATGCAAGTGGATTTGCACCTTTGCCATGAGCTACACCGACCTAGTCGACTGGATGTTCAATCTTGAGAGGTTCGGCATAAAACTAGGATTGGACAACATGAGGGAGTTCCTGGACAGGATAGGGAATCCCCACCACGAGTTCCGGTCCATACATGTGACTGGGACCAATGGCAAAGGATCTGTCTGCACTTTCTTAGCTGAAGTCCTCAACGCACACGGTTTTAAAGTCGGGCTATACACATCGCCTCATCTAGTCGATTTCCGTGAGCGGATCAAGGTCGATGGTGAGGACATCCCAGAGGAGGCCGTCGTCAGAATCGGAGAAGAGCTCCGTAGCGAAATGGTGTCAATGGCAAAGGAAGGCACGGAGAAGCAGTTGACTTTCTTTGAATTCACGACAGGGCTCGCATTCAGATACTTCGCCGAGGAGCATGTAGATATTGTCGTTGCGGAAGTAGGCATGGGGGGAAGGCTCGACGCCACCAATGTGATCGAACCGGACGTGTCAGTAATAACAAGGATAGGGTTGGAGCACACGGACTACCTTGGCCGCACGATCCCTGAGATCGCCCACGAGAAGGCAGGCATAATCAAGAGGGGAGCACCAGTCGTGACTTGTGAACGGGATCCATCCATACTTGGCATCTTCGGCAAGAAGTGCGATGAATGCAGAGTGCCGCTGGTGAGAATCGATCTCGATTTCGCCGTCGATTGCATCAGGCAGACATTGTCCGGAACATCATTCAATTACTCGGGCAAGAGAGATATGATGGACCTTGAGACGGCTCTGATCGGAGGATATCAGGCGGAGAACGCCGCTGCAGCAATCGCTTGCTTGGAATGTCTCACAGAAAAGGGGGATAACATAACCGAGGAGGACATCCGCAAGGGATTGACAAAAACCAGATGGCCGGGAAGGATGCAGATTATGCAAAGAGAACCTCTGCTGATTTTCGATGGTGGTCATAATCCTGACGGTGTGCGGATGGCCATCTCAACCCTGGAGGCTCTCGGTGCATTACCGATGACCTTCGTGATCGGCTGTATGAATGACAAGGATGCGAGGGAGATCGTCCGGACTATAGCGCCTCACGCATCCAAGATGATAGCCACTCAGGTGAACAACAAACGCGCACTACCTGCAGATACCCTGTATGAAATAATGAAGGAAGAGTTCAAGGGTCGTTCATCCGCCTCGATGACTTCCTCGCAGGGAATAGAGATGGCATTGGAAAGCACTCTTGGAAAGGGGGTCTGCGTGATAGGGTCCCTTTACCTAGTTGGAGAAGCTATCCAGTGGAAGGAAAAGAACTTACGCGAATAGAGCTCGGCCCGCACAAGATATAAATGGGCCCTGTGTATTGAGGCGTACAACCAGTATGCGGCCGTAGTGTAGTCTGGTTATCACTTGAGCTTGCCAAGCTCAAAACTCGGGTTCAAATCCCGGCGGCCGCACGTTCATTCTTTTAAGAAAGGGCCAGGGGCGGAATACCTGCGAAAAGACAATAAGGGCAAGCAGGTGTTATTGGACAAGGAGGAATGGAGTGAGTAGCAGCGAAATCTCATCATCAGTCAGGAGTCCTTTGTCGCTGAATGCCGATTACGCTAATCCGAAATTGTACGGCTGGGCGAGTATTCTTGTGGGTACCCTCTCACTGCTCGTCGGAATCCCCGTGTTGTTCATGTCTCCGGACCTATCAGCAGTTGCTCTCATTATCGCATTAGGGGCAGTGTTAGTTCTCGCTGGCGTTTGGATGGTCAAGAGAGAGGAATAAGAGTCGTCGATGAGAAAAGACCATAGGAGCGGAAGAGCATCAGAGGAAGGGTCGAGAGGAACGACATGAAATGTCCGAAGTGTGGGGCCGAGAACCCAGAAGTAAAGAAATTCTGCGGCGATTGTGGCGGCATTCAGACGTCTGAGGAGCGCATCGTCCCCGCGTTATCAGTGCCAGAAGCTCATTCTAAGCGACACAGATGGCTTGTACTCATTCACGCAATCGCTATCCCGGTAATACTGATGGGGTCTATTCTGGGAGTCTTCTACAGCTCTGATTTTTCATGGGATGCTTCGATAAGGGACCATGACGGTGATGGATACGCCGACAGTGACGACGAATTTCCGTACGACTTGACGGAATGGACCGACGCTGATGAGGATGGATACGGCGATAATGGAGACGCTTTCCCAGACGACCCGACCGAGTGGTCTGATGCAGACAATAACGGCATCGGAGACAACACCGACAATCTGCTAAGCGATCCGTTCAATTCGGGAAAATTCCTCACTTTCGATGTGGATTATATTGAAGCTCTGCAAGGCTTCGGGGTGACCTGCACGCAAGCTATGATTGAGGTTCCCTGGAGCGAAGTGAGTGTATACATCAGCGATGGAATTGAACTTGTATGCTGGGACAATATTGATGCAGAGGGATTCGGCGATTATACACTCACACAGGATCTTGGCACATTGAGCCTAATCACATGCGATGTCAAACTCTTGGTAACAGAAATGCAGCGTAACGAATCTCTCGGCGTTGGAGATTACATCATGTTCAAGTTGGAAGATTCGTTGCCGGAGACCGTAACCTACCTTGTCTGGATCATACACAAGTCAACGGAAACCACTCTTGCTCAATTCACATTGGCAGAAACCGCATGACGCATGGGTCAAACCGTCGAGCCATCAAAGGAACGGAAGGAGGGTTTAGCTCCAATCGATTCCCCGCTGATTGAAATCAGAAAAAGGGAGTCTGGCTTAAGCAGGGTTCATGGCCCGGCGGCCGCACGTCCATTCTTCTGAGAAAAGGATATAAAGCGGAATTGTGTCAAGGAGTCGAGTTCGAAGAGGAAGTGGTAGAATGATGGAGCGGTTCGGTGCGTATCTAGTGTCAAAGC